>Ga0182015_10000712_pt1 | contig 46892 bp, 39 predicted proteins | sample 712P3MmetaG_FD_120478 | JGI IMG/M metagenome (GOLD analysis project Ga0182015, IMG submission 120478) | Permafrost microbial communities from Stordalen Mire, Sweden - 712P3M metaG | ecosystem: Environmental > Terrestrial > Soil > Wetlands > Permafrost | place: Sweden: Stordalen | collected...
CTTCAAAGCTGACGTTGGGCGGAATGACCAGCATGTTGGCTTCGACAATGCGCCGCGGCACGCGGATATATTCGGCGTACGCTCCGTTGTTGAAAAGCAGGTCCTCGCAAAGATTCTCCTGGTGCTTGGAGCAGTAGAAGCACATCTGGCAAGGCGCGGAATTGAGCGCCACGACGCGCATACCCTTCTTGAAGCTGTGCACGCCCTCTCCAACTTCCTCGATGACGCCAGCCAGTTCATGACCGAAGAGAGCAGGAGGAACAATCATGCGGGCGTGGTAGCCACGCTGATACACCTTGAGGTCGGTGCCGCAGGTAAGCGCGACCTGGACTTTGACGAGTACTTCGCCCTTTTCCACGCGGGGAATCGGCACTCGTTCAATTTTGAGATCTTCTTTGCCGTACAAGACGGCGGCCGTCATTTTTCCGTTCAATGCGAGCTTCCTTCCCAAGACTCACGTTTGCACGTTCTCCCAGGCTGAATCACGATTTTCATCGATGCAGGCTGCGGATGAGCCGCGAGTTCCAGCGCTCGCGTGCTGTCCTGCAGCGCGAACCGGTGGCTGATCAAGCGTTCCAGGTCCATTTCCCGGTTCATCACAAAACGAACAGAATCATCCTGCAAATCCACAGACGCGCTATACGACCCGACCAATGATTTCTCATCGACGCAGATTGCGGCCGGATCCACCACGGCCTCGCCACGCTGGGTTTGCGCAAACAATAATACGCGCCCTCCCGGACGGGCCGCATCCATTGCGGGACGAATCAATCCGTTACTACCCACAGCCAAAATAACCGCGTCTGCGCCGCGCCCCTCGGTCCGCTCACGCACTGCACTTGCCACGTCCTGCTTCGACGCGTCGACCGTATCCTGGAATCCAAGGCTTTTAGCTATTTTAAGCCTCTCGGGATACAAATCGGAAGTAATAACGGAGGCCCCCGCCCGGCGGGCCAAGACACTGAGTATGATGCCGATCGGACCCTGCCCGATCGTCAGAACGGTTTCACCGGGCTGCAAGCGCAGAGCTTCGATGCCCTTCATGCAGGTATTGACGGGTTCCACGAAACAAGCCTGTTCGAATGAGATGCCCTCCGGGATGCGTACCGTGCCCTGCTCCACGATCCAGTCCATCACCCGGACATATTCCGCAAAACCTCCCCCGGAAGGCTCAAATCCGGCGGTGCAACCGACTTTTTTGTAAGTCGCGCACTGGGCGAAGGTCTGGTGCCGGCAGTAATAGCACTGGCGGCAGGGGATGTGGTGGAAAACCACGACGCGATCGCCGGGGGCAAACTGGCGCACTCCGGCGCCAACCGCCGCTACCACGCCGGAGGTTTCGTGGCCGAAGATGCGGGGAGCGGAATGCGATCCGGTGGCAATCTTTTTGAGATCCGTGCCACAGACGCCGCAGGTGTGGACCCGCAGCAGCAACTCTCCGGCGCCGACTTGTGGGACGGGAACGGTCTCGAGGCGAACGTCGTTTACGGCACGGTACACTGCCGCCAGCATGGTGGCGGGGATTGACTGGGTTTGGTTGTGAACCGCGAACTGATCGGCAATTGCCATTCGTTGGTCTTCTTCTTAGATGAAATGCATTCCGTTTCGCTTCATGCCCGTCTTCCCTGTCTTTCTACCTACTTCTGCGAATTCTCTGCGACCCGTGGGTCGGTGTTGGTGAACTCGACTGCAAGCCTCACAGAATCCAGGTACGGCGAATCCGGGGGAGTGAAGTGATACGCCTTGACTTGGAGGACGACATAAAAACTGTCCACCTTGATGATTCGCTTTGCAGTGACGGGCACTCGCGCAAAGCCGCTTGGAACCAGACGCCACAAAGGATCTTTCGGATCCGACGAGGCGTTCTGTGACGACAGCAATACATTGTCGTACATGGGGTGATGCAGGTCGACTAATTTTACCTGCCAGGAGGTAATCTCGGTGTCCCCTTCGGGTCCCTGCGGAGTTATGGAAAGCGCGTACCGGTCGGTTCCGCTAGAGTCTTTGATCCGCTCGCGATAAGTCGGATCCTGAGGTGTGAGTTTGACCTCAAATTTCTCTTCGACGACGTGAGTCGGGCCTTGACGAAAACTTTCAGCGTAGACGGAAGCAGGCGTTGACTGCGCGAGCGAGCACGTCGCAACAAACAGGAGGAACGGGATCAGCGGGCGGAATATCATTTGCGGCCTCCGGTGGGCAACGCGGTCGTGGACGACGCGGGTAGGGCGGGTACGAGTTCATTGCCAAACGATTCCAGTTGTGCGGCCAGCGCCCGGGCGGCCTTGGTGCTGTTGCGAGCGAGGACGGCTATGCGACTCCAGAGCCAGGGACGAAGCGCTGCGAAGAGGATAAAGCTCGTGGTTCGGAAGCGGCCTTCGGAGTCGATAAAGTCGGCCATCCGTGGCATTTCAAAATCCAGCTCATCGGAAATCACTTTGACCGCGCCGAAGGGAATTCCGTGAGCCTGGGCAGCTGTGGCCACGGCAGCGGCTTCCATATCCACGGCGCGGCCTCCGTAGGCCTGTGCCAGCTTGGCTTTTTGCTCTACTCCCGCCACTGCCATAAAGGTGACGAGCGTGCCTTCTCCGCCAGAGAGTTGAGTACGGCTTCCATCGCGCGCATCAAGGACTTGCGACGGCGAGAAGAGATCGCCTACGCGGAGCTTCGTATCAAGGGCCCCGGCGAAACCTACCGATTGCACGAGCACGGGACGATATAAGGCGATCACGGCTTCGGCGGCGCGGCGGGCAGCCGCCAAGCCGATGCCGCCGCATACCGCGACGGTGTCGCCGTGTTCGAAGAAGGTGAACGTGCGGCCTTCGTGTTCGCGCTGAATGCGAGTCCACTTCTTGATGAACACGCTAATTTCCCGCTCCAGCGCGGCCACCATGGCGATCTTAGACATAGTGATTCGCCCGGAACCAGTCTACGGCTCGACGCAAGGCATCGTCGGCAGACACCAGTTTCCATCCGAGTTCGCGCTCGGCCTTAGCGGAGCTGGCCCACATTTTCTTCTTTCCCATGCGCACGGTTTCGACGGTGGCTCGGGGCTCGCGGCCCAGCAAGCGGCCGGAGACGGTTTCGTCCACCAATCCTGCGGCATAGGCGACAAAGTACGGCAGCTTCAACGTGGGCGAGGGTAAGCCGGAGATGGCGCCGAGCGTATCCAGAATTTGCTTCAGGGTAAGATTTTCGCCGCCAAGAATGTAGCGCTCGGCGGTCTTGCCTTTTTCCAGGGCAGCTACGTGTCCACGGGCGCATTCGTGAACGTCGACCAAATTCAATCCGGTTTCTACGTAGGCGGGAAATTTGCCCTTCAGGAAGTCGACGACGATTCGTCCCGTGGGAGTGGGTTTGACATCTTGCTCCCCGACGGGGGTGGTGGGATTGACGGTAACGACGCGTATGCCGGTCCGGCCCGCTTGCATCGCGAGCTGCTCGGCCATGAACTTGGAACGCTTGTAGTGACCGATCATATCGGCGACGGAGACGGGAGAATCTTCGTCAGCCGGACTGCCGTTACCGGTGAAGCCGATCGTGGCTACGCTCGAGGTATACACCACGCAGCGCACGTCATTTTTGCGCGCGGCGTCCAGAAGCGCACGCGTGCCTTCCACATTGGAGCGGTACATCTCCGCGGGATCCTGTACCCACAGGCGATAGTCGGCGGCGACGTGAAATACGACGTCGCAGCCAGAAATTGCTTTTTCCAACGACGCGGCGTCGCGCAGATCACCGGTCGCAGTCTCAGCCTTGAGGCCTTCGAGATTCTTCAGGTTGCTGGTGGCGCGAACGAGCAGGCGTAGATCGGCGCCCTGCTCGGCCAAAACGCGGGCCACATGGGAGCCGAGGAATCCAGTTGCGCCTGTGACGAAAGCTCTCATGGGATCGCAATTAGCAATTGGTGGTTAGCAGTCAGCAGTGGGGCGATCAAAACTTTTTGCGTCACGCGTAGCCCCGGCGGGCCGAATGCTAATTGCCAGTCGCTAATTGCCGTTCTTCTCCATCACCTTGGCGTACGTGGTTAGCGCGAGCAGTGGGAAGTACTGTCGGTAGAGGTGATACCGCAAATAGAAAACGCGCGGAAAACCCGTGCCGGTGGAATAAGGCTCGTCCCAGGAACCATCATCCTTTTGGGTGCGCAGCAGATAGGCGACGCCGCGAGCTACGGAATCGCTGCGAGTATCGCCGACGGCCAGCAATCCAAGGATCGCCCACGCGGTTTGCGATGGTGTGCTGGGGCCGACGCCGCGAGTGCTGGGATCGTCATAGGAACCGCAGGTTTCGCCCCAACCGCCGTCTGGGTTTTGCACCATGCGCAGCCACTCGGCGGCTTGCTGGACGCAGGGCTCGTGATCGTCCATGCCGATGGCTTCGAGGCCACGAAGCACCAGCGCCGTGCCATAGATGTAATTAACACCCCAGCGGCCAAACCAGCTGCCGTCGGGCTCCTGTTCCTTGCGAATGAATTGAATCGCACGCTTCACGGCGGGATGGTTCTTATCGTAGCCGTAGGTCGCCATCATCTCGAGGATGCGGCCAGTGATATCGACCGTCGGAGGATCAAGCATGGCGTTGTGATCGGCGAAGGGCACATACTGGAACACCATGCGGTCGTTATCCTTGTCGAACGAAGCCCAGCCGCCGTTCTTGCACTGCATCGAAAGAATCCAATCGACGGCGCGCTGCACGGACTCACGCTGGTAGCGGCCGTTGGGATGTTCGACGCGACTCAGCGCAAGGCAAACCATTGCACTATCATCGACATCCGGATAAAACTCGTTGTTAAACTCGAAGTACCATCCGCCCGGTTTGCCCTTCTTGTTTTTGATCTGCCAGTCACCGGGATTGCGGACCTGCTTTTGCAGAATCCAATCGGCGCACTTCACCATGCGCGGATCGTTGGCGGGCACTCCGGCTTCGCCCAGAGCGAACATGGCGTACGCCGTATCCCAGACCGGAGACATGCAAGGTTGCATGCGGAAGGTGTCGCCTTCTTCGATTCCCAGTTTCTCGAACTCATCGAGGGCGCGGATCACCTGCGGATCATCCAGCGAATATCCCCGGCAGCGGAGAGCGATGATGGAGTTCATCATCGAGGGATAGATGGCCCCCAAGCCATCGCTCATTTCGAAGCGCTCGAGCACCCATTTCTCAGCTTGTTTCAGCGCGATCGAACGCAGCGGGCGAATGTGTACGCGCTCAAACCAGTGTATCAGGCGATCGAGGCAGAGAAAGAAATTGCGCCAGGAGACCAGCTTTTTCGACCAACGCAGGTGCATGCGCGATTTCTGCATGCCGCCGACAAACAATTCCTCGACGCCCATCTCACGTGGAATCTTTTTGAATGGCTTTTTGGCGTAGCAGATCGAAAGCGGAACGAGGATGGCGCGCGACCACGAGGAAATTTCGTAGATATTGAACCAGAACCAGTTGGGAAAGAGGACGATCTCTGGCGGAATCGCTGGGACCGCGTCGTAATCGTACTGGCCAAAGAAGCAAAGATAGATCTTGGTGAATGTGTTGACCTCGGTGACTCCGCCGAGTTCGAGGATTTTCTTGCGAGCCCGCTGCAGCACTGGATGGTCCGCCGGATACCCTACCAACTTCAGTCCGAAATAGGCTTTCACCGACGCGCTGATGTTCGAGGGTCCCGCTGGATAGATACTCCATCCCCCATCTTCGTTCTGATGGCGAACAATCCAGTTGGCGGCGCGTTGGAAGCGCTCAGGGTCGCCGGTTCCGAGCAGAGTGTGGAGCAGGATGTAATCAGATTCGAGTGTGGTATCAGCTTCCAGTTCGCCGCACCAATATCCATCCTCATGTTGAGCAGAGAAAAGAAGTCTACGGACGGCAGCAATTGCGGCCGACACACGATCGACCAGCCCGTCGATTTTGCCAAAGAAGAGTTGAGGGGTGGAAGGTAAGTTTGCGTCGGGGGAGTGTGTACTCATGAGTGTGCGGCTCCGTTAATCCGCGGTAGCACTGGCCGGGGCGGCAGCAATCGCTTCAACAATTTCCGGCGGTAGCCCGAAGCGGACGTTTTCCGGCATCACTTCCAGTTCCTGCACGTTATCGAACCCCTTGGTGGCGAGAAATTTCATGGTTTCCTCCACCAGGCATTCCGGCGCGGACGCTCCCGCTGTGAGCGCGATGGTTTTCACGTCGACGAGCCACTGAGACTCAATATCTCTGTAGCTATCGATGAGATGAGCATTCGTGCCCAGTTTACGCGCGACCTCTACTAGGCGATTGGAATTTGAGCTATTTTCCGACCCCACGACCAGTAGCAGATCAGATTCCGAAGCTACCTGCTTCACCGCGACTTGGCGGTTTTCCGTGGCGTAGCAAATATCCTGCGCCGCCGGGCCTTTAATGTTGGGGAACTTTTGCTTGAGGGCGGCGATGATGTCTTTGGTTTCGTCAAGGCTCAGCGTGGTCTGGGTTAGATAGGCTACGCGATTTGGATCTGGGACTGAGAGCGCCTTGACCTGTTCCGGATTGCCCACTACCTGCGTCACGAGAGGAGCCTCGCCCAGGGTTCCGACGACTTCATCGTGATCATGATGTCCGATGAGGATCAGCGAATAGCCTTCTTTGGCAAACTTTACGGCTTCGACGTGGACTTTGGTGACGAGCGGGCAGGTGGCGTCTATGACGCGGAGACCGCGGCGAGCACTGTGCTCGCGGACCTCGGGAGATACTCCGTGCGCGCTGTAGATGACGCGCTCACCGTTGGGGACTTCGTCTTCGCTATCGACGAAGATGGCGCCTTTGCCACGGAGTTCGTCCACCACGAAGCTGTTGTGGACGATTTCCTTGCGGACGTAGATGGGCGGACCGAAGGCCTCGAGGGCGATGCGGACCACATCAATGGCCCGGACGACGCCGGCGCAGAAGCCGCGCGGCTTCAGTAAAAGCAACGTTTTCCCTTGGCTGTTTGGCACCATTCCACTCCCAACTGCTTACGATCTTCCCTAGACCTTGCGCGATGCAAAATAGGGCCTAAATAGGAATATAGTTAGGTTACACCAACCTAATTTCCCGGGTGCTTATAAATTACCGGAAAGGACCCATCTGGTCAACGTAAGCCACAGAAACGGCGGGGATTAGCAGTGGGTGGGGATTGGGCGCAGCGAATGGCGTGGATGCTCGCTCTACGTCTCGTTACCCATTCGCCTTAATCATCTGCTCGGCGTGTTTGCGAGAGGTTTCGGTAAGCTTGGCCCCGCTTAGCATGCGGGCGACTTCTTCGGTGCGTTCTTCGGCGGTCACCAGACGGATGGTGGTGCGGGTGCGGCCGTTGCGTTCTTTCTTTTCAATTACGTAATGATGGTCGGCGAAGGTGGCGATTTGCGGCAGGTGGGTGACGCAGAGGACTTGATTCGATCGTGCGAGGGACTTCAGTTTCTTGCCGACGGCCTCGGCAGCGCGGCCGCCGATGCCGGTGTCGATCTCGTCGAAGACCATGGTGCGCTGGGCCGCCGCGCGCGTGCTTTTCGCTTTCGTAGGCGAAGAAGCCCGCGCCACACTTTCCTCCACGCTCACTTTCAGGGCGAGCATCACACGGGACAATTCCCCTCCCGAAGCGATGTGTTCCAGTTGGCGGATGGGTTCGCCAGGGTTGGTCGCGATCATGTAGATGACTTGATCGATGCCGGTTGCAGACCAGTTCCCTTCCTCTTCGGACGTTGTGATATCGACGCGGAACGTCGATTTCATCGCCAGATCGTTGATCTCGGCCTCGACCAGCTTCTCTAGTTTGCGGGCGGCGTCCTGTCGTTTTTTCGATAGCGCCCTCGCGGTCCGCAAGTATTCGGTGGCAGCCTTCGCCAGTTGGGCACGCAACTCGCGCAGAATTTCATCTTTGGTTTCGATCTCGGAGAGCTTGCGGGCGACATCGGCGCCAAATTGGATCACATCTTCCAGCGTGGGACCGTACTTGCGCTTCAGGCGATCGAGTAACGCCAGCCGGTCTTCCACTTCCGCCAGATGCTCAGGCGACGCGTGGATTCCGCCGGCATAATCCCGGACCGTGGCGCCTACATCTTCCACGCTGATGCGGGCGGTTTCGAGAGCGACGAGGGCTTCCTGAAATTTGGGCTCGTAGCGAGCCAGTTCTTCGATTTGCTTCTGAGCGGAGCGCAGCGAAGCGGAAGTTGAGGCATCGCCTTCGTAAAGCAAATCGAATGCCTGCATGGCCGCGTTGTAAATCCTTTCTGCGTTGGTCAAGACGAGCTTCTCTGTTTCCAGCTGCTCGTCCTCGCCGGATTGCAGTTTGGCTTCTTCAATCTCACGCTTCTGAAATTGCCAGAGGTCTACCAGCCGCAGGCGGTCTTGCTCGTCCTGTTCCAGTTCTTCAATGCGGGCGCGAGTGTCATGCCACGCTGCGTACGCCGCAGTTGTCGGCTCCAACTGGCTTCCGGCAAATCCATCGAGCAATTCCAGGCAGGCGGGTGAATCGAACGACAGGATCGATTCATTCTGGGCGTGGATGACGGCGAGGTACGGCGCAAGTTGGCGCAGAACAGCCACGGTCGCCGGTTGATTGTTTACGAAGACGCGGCCTTTGCCGCCAGCAGCAATTTCGCGGCGCACGATCAGGGAGCCGTCTTCGGATTCATCTAATCCGTTGCGCTCTAAAATCTTCTCGATGGAATCCTCGGCGCTGCCTTCGCATTCGAAGACCGCCGAAACCACGGCTCGCTCGGCACCGGTGCGGATCACTTCGCTAGACGCTTTGTCGCCAAGCAGGAGCGCCAGCGCATCGATCAGGATGGATTTACCAGCCCCAGTTTCTCCGGTCAGCAGGTTCAGTCCGGAGGCGAACTCCACGGCTGCATTGTCGATTACCGCGTAATTTTCCAATCGCAGTTCAACCAGCACGGAGCTTCCTAGGGTGGAGATGTTAAGTTTTGCGCAGCATAGCATGAAATGCAATTGGCAGTTGGCAGATAGCAGTTGGCTTCGCAGGGACGGGTAATGCATCATGGGGAATTATGGACGTAACTGGAATTTGCATCGTACTCGCGAGATATGGGGGTGAGGAGTTAATCTAAGGGGAGGGATCAAGGAGGATGGGTGCGCTGCGTACGATGCGGGAATGAGAATTCCGAGGATAACCGCTTTTGCGGAATGTGCGGAGCGAGTTTGGTGGCGAAGCCGCAGGTTTCCGGCACTGTCGCGCAGGCGTCGCCAACGCCTGCGGAAAAGAGGGCAGAACCGGCGCCCCTTCGTCCGTCCGCGGAGGCCCGTATTCCGAGGGTTCCCGTGAGCGCTGGAAGAGAGACAGCTCCGCCGGTCGCAGAGGACCGCGTGGCTCCGCCGGTCGATACAAGCCCGGTGATTACTGGACCCTCTTTTCTCGGCTTAAACAAGCCGGGAGATGGGCGAGGCGCGGAGCCGCATGGCTCGCATCATGAGCACGGGGGCGGTCACGATCTGTGGGGACGATCCTCGCGCAATGCGGATTATCTGCTGGAAGATGATGAAGAACCGAAGCGGGGGTGGGGCAAGCTGTTTATGGTGATAGTCGCTTTGGTTCTGGCGGGAGGATTCGGATACTTGCGCTGGAAGCAGGGAGGGTTTGACTGGCTGACAAACGACAGGAAGGCTGCGCCAGCCGCGGCGGAGTCTCAACCGAATGCTGCGGGCTCTGGGAGTACGCCGGCGCCTGCGACTCCCGAGGCGGCGAGTCCTAGTCCGGCGAACCCGGCAAATTCGAATCCGGCAGCACCGGAGAGTGCGGCGGGCGGGGCTGCGGCCGCGCCGGCAGGGAGTGGAACAACGGCGAGTGGGCCGGCGGCAGGCGGAGCGGACACCAGCCCGCAAGCCAGCATTCTTCCGAGCGGCGCTCCTCCAAACACGGCTGCTGCACCGGCACAGAACGCGCCACCGGCCAATGCTTCCCCGGACGGCTCAGCCAAGTCGCAAGCCGACTCGACGCAGAGCTCCGAGGCGCCAGCCACAGACGCGGAAGCTCCAGCGAACAAGCCCAAGCCCGATGTCTCCAGCAAGGCGCCGGTGCGCGAACGCAAACCGACGCCGGTTACACCGGTCGATCCCACGGAGGAGGCGGAGCGTTACATTTATGGGCGCGGCGTGCGGCAGGATTGCGACCGAGGATTGCGGTTGCTGAAGCCGGCGGCAGCCCAGTCCAATGTGAAGGCGATAATTTCTCTCGGAGCGCTCTACTCCACCGGCACCTGCACACCGCGCGACTTGCCGACCGCCTATCGCTGGTTTGCGATGGCTTTGCACAAGCAGCCTGACAATCTGCCACTGCAGGATGACTTACAGAAACTCTGGAGTCAGATGACGCAGCCCGAGAGGCAACTCGCCATCAAGCTCAGCCAATAGGGGCGAACTTGCCCGGAGCGCCGTCCGGCTGCTATGTTTTCGCCACAGCCTTTGAAGCTGGGATGTCATCTAACCGGCTTCCTTGGCTTGGGATTACGTGCGAACGCAATCCGCCGGGGCCGTAGAAGCGTATATCTATCAAGGAAGAGCGAGAGCGTTTGTCGAGCCCGCAAGGACAAGACGTTCCGGCGGATCTGGCCATTGTCACCGGCCTGAAAACCGGCGATCAGGGGGCGATGGCGCAGCTTTACGATCGCTATTCTTCGGTGGTGTATGCCATCGCTCTACGAGTGCTCGGAGATACCGGAGCCGCGGAAGACGTGCTGCAAGAAGTCTTCCTGCAATTGTGGCGCAACCCCAGCGCGTTCGATGCGGCTCGCGGAAATTTAGGAAGCTGGCTGGCGGTTGTCACGCGGAACCGGGCCATCGACTCCCTCAGAAAGCGTCGTCCAGAAACAGATATTGAAAATGTGGTGCTGTCGGTTGCGCCAGACTTGGCTGGTGAGGCCGAACGTGCGCGGGCAGCGGAGAAAGTCCGTGGAGTGATGAGAGCCATGGCACCGGCGCAGCGCAGCGCTCTGGAGATGGCATATTGGGAAGGCATGAGCCATTCCGAGATCGCGGACAAGACCGGAGATCCGCTAGGTACGGTGAAGACGCGGATTCGCGCGGGCTTGATCGCGCTGCGGAAGGCGTTTCAGAGTTGAGTGAGCAGCGGACCTGCGCTCCGCGGACAACCGAGGGCGGCTGTCCCTACATGGAATTTGGCTGAGTAGAGAATGACGGAGCACGAACAATACGCCGAGGATCTCGCCTTATACGCGCTGGATGCGTTGATGGGAGAGGATCGGGCGAAGCTTGTCCAGCATTTGGCGACGTGCGCGTCGTGCCGGCTGGAGTTCGAGCAATTGCGCGGTGATACGGCCCTGCTGGCTTTGTCGGCGGCGGGACCCAGGCCGCCCCACAGCGCGCGACAACGATTGCTCGATGCCGTGGCTCGAGAACCTCGGACGGTAATCACGCGGCAAATCGTGCCACGCCTGGGTTGGTGGGGATGGCTGGGATGGGCTGCGATGGCAGCGGTGTTCGTCTTCGCGCTGTCGTTGTGGCGGGAGAATCTCACGCTGCGGTCGACGCTGGCGTCGGCGAGCTCGGAGGCGGCCGAAAACGCCCGGCAACTGGAAGAACTGCGGAAGATCGCGGCGCCGATTATTGAGCCCGAGGCACAACGCGTGACGCTGGTGGCCGCGAAAACCCCGCCGCAACCGCAGGGCAAGGCTTTTTATTTGAGGAACCGCAGCAGCCTGGTATTTCTCGCCAACAACATGCCGCCTCTGCCCGCGCAGAAGGCTTATGAGTTGTGGCTGATTCCGACGAGCGGAGATCCGATTCCGGCGGGAGTATTCAAGCCTGACTCTCACGGGAGCGCGACGGTAGTGAATCCTCCGCTGCCGGCTGGTACTGAGGCCAAGGCGTTTGCCATTACGGTTGAGAACGAAGCCGGTTCCCCAAAACCGACGTCGCCGGCCCTGATGATGGGAACCGGCGAGTAGTCCTGCATCGAAACTTCTCTACACCTAGATCGAGCGGTAGATCTCCGCTCAATACGTCGACCTCAAAAGCCGACCCTAATCGTTCTCCAGAACTTTAACAGCCTTCTTGTCGACGACATGGCCCTTCCTGTAAGCGCGGGCAACGTCGCCGAGAGGAGTTTCCTGCTTAAGGGATCCGAACTCAACCACCGGCTGCTCGCCTTGGGCATAGCTATAAGCAGAGGTTCCGAGAAGACTGTTCTCCGGGGCCATAGCGTGCTGGGAGGCGTGTTGAGGATGTTCCGGAATGACAGTCGGCTGCGGGACGTTGCTGAGCACGCTGGCGGTTTGTCCGAAGGAGGCGGTGGCGAAGAGAAGACAAAACGCAAAAATTGTGATCTTCATAATGATCCTAATCCGAAGCCGGAACTCGGCGAAATGCACGGCTTCCGCAGGTAGTGGGGGCAATCGCCATACCAAATCAGAGCGCTTGGGATTCGAGTTAGGCAAGTCAAGGAGGGGCAAAAGAGAAAGGGTTTGCACATATATGGAAAACCAGGAAATTGCAGGGGTTTAGGGGAATTTGCGCGCTCGCCGACGCCGGTGCATTGTTTTCGCCGCCGAGGTGTTACGAGGGTATGGAAGAGACGACTGGCTTCATATCGGGGGCGAACCGGTTGTTCCGTTCCGGAACCAAGATTCGCGAAAAGTTCGCATTCGCGGTCCTGGAAATTGATTCTTTCCTCCCTGCTGGGAGGATTCACGTTCCTTTCGTTGCTGCATGGTTCGGTGCAGGGACAGACAAACTGCGAAGAGGGAAACGGTTTGCTGGATTCCGCTGCGCAAAAAACTTTGAGTGTGCACGAAGCGATCCAGAAATTCGGCGCAGCCGAATCGGCTACCAAGGAAGCCCGGCTGCACTACACCTACAAGCAGGACGTGCTCACGCAAACTCTCGTCGGCAAAAGCGTAACCGACGAGTTCCATGAGGTGACCACCGTTTCCTACGATGCGAAGGGAAGACGGCAAGAGGTAGTCACATTCGCGGCGCAGCCTTCGTTGCGCGGAATTCAACTGACCCAGGACGACATGGAAGACGTCCGCACCTTCATGCCGTTGATACTGACGAGCGACGATCTGCCCCGGTACAACCTGATCTACGCCGGGCAGCAGCATGTGGACAACCTCGACACCTACGTGTTCCGCACAGAACCCAAGAAGCAAGAAAAGGAAAAGCGATATTTTCAAGGAAGGATCTGGGTGGACGCGCAGGATTTTCAGATCGTAAAGGTGTGCGGGAAGAGCGGTCCGGAGAAAGTTGCGGTGAAGAAACATGAACGTCCGGAATTACATCCGATCTTCGTTACCTATCGGCAACAAGTGGACGATCTCTACTGGTTTCCGGCGTACACGCGGTCGGATGACACCCTTCAGTTTCGTTCAGGACCGGTTCATGTACAAGAAATCATCAAGTACACCCGTTATAACGCGTCGACGCGCGATGAACGGGCGCCAACCACTCCCCTGTTATTGCGAACGGGAGCAGATCAAGTTGCGCTTGGAACTTCGACGGCGCTCCTGCCGCCGTATTTCCGAAACACAGAGTCACGGGAAACTACGCCTTCCAGGCGGTGAGAATCGGCGCGATTGACGACCGGGATCAGCGAGTAGTCATTCACATACCGTATTGCGGAATCGAGGGGAAGATCGGGGTAGAGGCTGGGAAGTGATTGGGCTGAGAGCACGGAGGCCAGCGTGAGTTCGCCTTTGCCTTCCTGATAAAGGCGCTGGAGTTTTTCTCGGGTGGTGATATTCCAGCCGCTGGGATGCATGCGCACCAGGAAGGCGGATTCTGTGGAATCCTGGACACGACGGAAATTGGCATCCACATAGTCTTGCGCACTCAGGACTGTGGTTGGAACCGGAAGCATGGCATCTTCGACGCGCAGGATGGCTTCTTCGCGGTCTTCTTCGAGCGATGGAAGGATAAGACCATCCTGGCGTGTGAGCAGGTCGAAGATGGGGACGGCCTGCAGACCGCGGGAGACGAGGTAAGAAAAAGTGTTGGCCACAATGACGGGAACGATGATCTCGTAGTTACCGCTGACTTCGAGAACCATGAATACCGAAGTCATGGGTACACGCAAGAATCCGGCAAACAAGACTCCCATGCCGACGAGAACATAAGTGCTGGTGGATCCGGTGAGATGCGGAAAGAAAATGTGTTCGACGCCGCCGACAGCGCCGCCGAGCATGGCTCCGATGAAGAGCGTGGGGGCAAACATGCCACCGGGAGTTCCGCTGACGAACGATACGGTGGTAGCAATAATCTTGAAAACGGCGAGGAGCGCAAGAACTTTCCATGCGTATTGGCCGTGCATGGCCTCGTCCATGGAGCCGTAGCCGGCGCCCATGACCTGCGGGAAGCCCAGAAAACCAATGAGTCCGACGAGCAGTCCAGCAAGAGCGGGCTGAAAGTATTGTGTCCAGCGCGGTAGAGCTTTGAGGCGAGGACGCAAATACCCGATCGACTTCGCAAATATGACAGAGGCAACTCCGCCGACGATCCCTAGTACAGCGTACGCCAAGAGTTCGCTGGGGCCCTTAAAGGCCGTAACGGGAATTCGGAAAAGCGGTTCGCTGCCCAGGAACGAACGCACAATGACGACGCTGGCGACGGCGGAGAGAACGACAGAACCTAGGATCCCAGCACTCCACCGCCCGATCACCTCTTCAATAACGAAAAGAACGGCAGAAATGGGAGCGTTGAAAGCAGCCGCCAGGCCAGCCGCAGCGCCAACCGGGGCCATCAGACGCAGTTTTTCACGAGAGATTTCCAGCTGACGCCCAAGAGCGGAAGCAATGCTGGCTCCGATTTGCAGAGAGGGGTCTTCCGGGCCCAGCGATTGGCCAGAGCCGATGGCGATTCCGGAGCAGATGAACTTTCCGATGGCGGTGCGAAATGGAATGAATCCGTTAAAAATATAAAGGGCGGACTTGGTCTGGTTAACGCCGCTGCCGCGGATGCCGGGGAACACATGCATTACGAGTATGGCCACCACCAGGCCGGCAAGCGAAGGAACCGCGAGAAGCCGCCAGTTATGGGTTTGCGGGAGCGGACCGAGCAGGGCAAGATGCGTCCAGTCAATGGCGAGTCGGAAACAGACTACCGCCAGGCCGGAGAAGATCCCGATAAAGACACACAGAATCAAAAAAAATACTTCTTCGTTGAAGACGCCTTCGATCGTATGGAACAAACGACGTGAAGGCGTCACTCGCGTCACGGAGGTAGATGAGGAAGCCGTGGAAGGATTGACGACGGGCGCGGGATTGCTCATTGACTTGCAGCCTCGCGCTTCTTGGAGATCAATAATAGCGCCAAGTCGAGGCCTTCCGGCGGGCCGCAGGTAGCGGCGGTTTGCTGTTCGATTTGAAAGACGATGTCCATGATCGCGTCAGGCAGATCGGTTTCGGCCGGGGATCGGAGCAGTTTCAGGTCTGGCTGAGTGAGCAGCCAGCGGGCTTGAAGCCCCGGAAGCGCGGATGAGGACGGCAGATTATTCGTAGCTTTGAGGTCGACGCCCGACTGTAGCGCACAATGATCGAGACGATCTTCAGCTTGGGCGAAGGCGGCCGTGATTCGGCGGTTGCGTTCCGCGTCAGAGATGTGACTGTGAAAAGGATTGGCGCCCAGAACTAAATCGGTGGACGCAAGAAGCTGGCGGGAAGCAGAATCTTCAGGATTGTGATCCACTGCCATGCGCAAATAACGTTGGGCGACAGTGTAGTTCCCGGGGCGATAGGCGGTTTCGCCAGCTCCGGCGAGAGCTTCGGAGTTGGACGGATCGATTCTTAGAACTTGTTCATACTGGGCGAGTGCGCCGGAATAGTCCTGAGCCTGCTCGAAAAGTTGTGCGGCCTGAAGATGTGCGTTGGGATCGGGAGGCAAGGAAGCGGCGAGTGCGATGAGTTCCGAGTCGGCCTGGGCACGGGCGTTACGCTGGAGCAGGAACTTGATGAGTTCGATGCGGGCCCGGTTCCGGTTTCCGTCAGGATCAGAGTCCCACACACCGTACATGGCGTTGTGGTAATAACGAGTGGCGTTTTCGACGTCACCGCGGTGGGCTTCGACGCGGGCAAGAGCGAGATTGATGGCGGCGTCTTGCGGCGTGCGTTGCCAGAGATCGAGGAGGTAAGACTCGGCTTCGTCTAGTCGGCGTGGGTCATTGCTGTCGCGCAGGGCCCGGGCCAGGCTAAGTTGATACTGGGAGTTGGTGGGATCGCAGCTGAGAGCGGCGCGGAAGGCCGCGATGGTGTCTTCGTAGCGGCCGACCTGGATATCGCTCTGACCCTGCGCGTATAGCTTGCGGCCTCGCGCCTGCTGATTTGCGTTATAGCGGGAAACGAAATGGCTTACCGCGGCGAATCCGCTGGCGGCGGCCAGCGTGAGGATGAGAAGAATGATGGGGGCAGAACGAGGAATCAGTCTTGGGACTTTCCACGACATATCTCGTATCACGATATCATTTCGATGCCGAGCGGGGCTCAGCGTACAAAAATGGGATGAATTGGTTTGAGTTCGGGTAAGATACTCGGTCCGCTGGACCTCCAGGAATGAACCGCGAATATCACAAGGGATACAGCCAGGAACTGAATCGGGATATGGAAGCTCTGGTTTTCGGGCATGCCGGCACTCCTTTGCTGGTGTTTCCGACCTCCAGGGGAAGATTCTTCGAGTATGAAGACCGGGGAATGATCGGCGTGCTAGGCGCGAAAATCGACCGCGGCGAGTTGCAGGTGTTTTGCCCGGACGCTGTTGATACCGAGAGTTGGTACAACCGGGGAGTGCATCCCAAGGTGCGAGTGCTGCGGCATTTGCAGTACGAGCGCTACATTCTGCATGAACTGGTCCCGTTTGTCCGCTGGAAGAATCAGACGCCGCGACTGGCGGTGACCGGGTGCAGTTTTGGTGCTTACCACGCGGTGAATTTTGCCCTGAAGCATCCGGATGTGGTGACGCATTGCGTAAGCATGAGCGGCGCGTTTGATATCCATCAATTTCTGGATGGGTATTACGACGACGATTGCTACTTCAATTGCCCTCCGGATTTTCTGCCGAATCAGAATGACGACTGGTTCCTGAGCCACTACCGGCAGATGAAAATCGTGCTGGGGTCGGCGGATTGGGATATCTGTCTGGACCAGAATGTTAAGTTTTCGGCGATTTTGAATGGCAAAGCGGTTCCGCACTGGCTGGATATTTACGGGGATAATTCGAAGCATGACTGGCCGCTGTGGCTGCGGATGGCGGAGAAGTATTTTTAGGGGAGCGCGCTGGTGGCAGCGCGGAAAATGAAGCAGGTCCTCATCAGGCTTTCAGCCCGGTTCGGAATGACAAAGTGAGAGGCATGGAATGAAGAAGATTGGAATTTTATTCGGGATGGAGAATACGTTTCCGCCCGCGGTGGTCGAGAAGATCAACGCGATGAAGATCGATGGCGTTGAGGCGGAGTTTGTGAAGGTTGGCGGTATCCGGATGGATGAGCCCAAGAAATATGACGTCATCATCGACCGGATTTCGCAGGATATCCCGTTCTACCGGGCTTATTTGAAGAACGCGGCGCTGCATGGAACCATCGTGGTGAACAATCCCTTCTGGTGGACCGCGGATGACAAGTTTTTTAATTACGCGCTGGCGCACAAGCTGGGGGTGGCCATTCCACCCACGGTGATTTTGCCGCACAACAAACATCCCGAAGGCACGACGGACCGGTCGATGCGGAACCTGATCTATCCCCTGAACTGGCAGGAACTGTTTGATTATGTCGGCTTCCCTGCTTTCCTGAAGCCATATTCCGGTGGCGGATGGAAGCATGTGTATCACGTGCATTCGCCGGAGGAATTTTTCCAACACTATAACGAGACGGGTGATTTGTGCATGACGCTGCAGCATGGCGTGGTGTTTGAAGAGTATTACCGGTGCTACGTAGTGGGTCAGGAAAAAGTGCATATCATGAAGTACGATCCCAGGCTGCCGCATCACGAGCGCTATGTGAAGGGGAATCCACCGCCATCGTCGGCGGCGCTGAACGAGCGCATCGAGAAGGATGCGCTGGAGCTGTGCCGGGTGCTGGGATATGACTTGAACACGGTGGAGTTTGCGGTGGAGGGCGGAGTGCCGTATGCGATTGATTTTCTGAATCCGGCGCCGGATGCGGAGGTTACGTCGGTGGGGCAGGAGAATTTTGATTGGATTGTGAATGCGGTGGCGGAGATGGCGATGAAGATGGCCGTGACCGGGGAGGATCCGGCGCGGGAGTTACGCTGGGCTGCATTTTTGGCGGGGGCACCGGCGAAGCAAACCCGAAAAGGGGAGCCGAAGTGGGTGGCGGAGCGGAAGCGGGGGAAGGCGGCGAAGTAGGCTTCCGAAGCGGCAAGCCGAGCTTCGTTCGGCGGACAGCCGGGGGGCGGCTGTCTCCACATGATTCTCTTATGGAGGAAAAGACTTCCAGAGGTGGCGGTTCTGCAGCCAAAGGCACTGCTCGGCCGAAGGACGTGGACGAATATCTCGCGGGCGTTCCGGAGCCCGCGCGCCGCACTCTGAAACGAATGCGTGCGGTGATTCGGACTGTAGTCCCGGAGGGGACGAGCGAGGTAATCAGCTACGGGATTCCAACTTTCAAGTACACGCGGGGGCTCGTGGCATTTGCTGCGTTCACCAATCATTGCAGTTTCTTCCCGCTGGGTTCGTCGGTGCTTGACTCATTTAAGGAAGAACTCAAAGAGTTTCGCGTCTCGAAAGGCACGCTGCTCTTTCCGTTGGACAAGCCCTTGCCGGATGTGCTGCTGAAAAAACTGGTGAGGGCGCGGGTGGCGCAGAACAAAGGCCGGAAATAGGCTGGTTCCCGTCGCATACCCAGCCACTTCGCTCGGAATGATGAGGCGTAGAAATGACGTGGGTTAATTGGACGAACTGAAGAAAAAGCGGTTTCTTTGGGGCGTGGCGCTGGCGTGGTCACCATGGATTCCGGCGCTGATAGGCATCGGATATGCATTCAGGGGCATCACGGAACAAAAGGCGACCGGGCTTGGCGCGGTGGTCGGCGGATTGAGCGAGTCATTCGTCCTCGCTGGTATGGGTGCGATTCTCATTGGTGAGGTCGTGGCGATCATCTTATTGTGCCGGGCATTTTTCGCCCGGACATTGGCTGCGCGGTTTGTTCTCCGCGCTATCCATTTGCTTGAGCGGATTGATGCTTCTTTTGGTGGGTTTCTTCTTTTGGCTGTCCTGGTTCGTGCCTCACCCAAGCTTCTAATCAGAATTCTTGGTGCGATTGTTATACTGATAAGACTTGTTTGCCCGCCTTTTCGCGAAGAGCGCGAGAAGTGGGACCCTGGCGGAGCAAGGCGTTGACGGCGAAAAGCAGGTTCCTCGCTTCGCTCGGAATGACAAAAAGAAAACCGAAATTACAGAAAGCAGAATCGGAATGACAAAAAGAGAAAACTAGATGCAGCCTACTTTTACCATCGGAATTGAAGAGGAATATCAGACGATAGATCCGGAGACGCGGGATCTGCGGTCGCATATTCAGGCCGAAATCCTGCAGAAGGGCCAGCTCATCCTGCAGGAGCGGGTGAAGGCGGAGATGCACCAGTCGGTTGTAGAAGTGGGCACCGGGGTTTGCAAGAACGTTAAGGAAGCGAAAGCGGAAGTGAAGATGCTCCGGCGCGACATCATCCGGCTGGCTCGGGAGAATGGGCTGCGACTGGCGTCAGTGGCGACGCATCCGTTTTCGGACTGGCGCACGCAGGAGATCAATCCTGACGACCGCTACAAGAACATTGTCGAAGACATGCAGTTAGTGGCGCGGGCGAATCTGATTTTCGGGCTGCATGTGCATATCGGAATTGAGGATCGCGAGACGGCGATCCACATGATGAATCATGCCCGATATTTTCTGCCGCACCTTCTGGCCCTGTCGACGAATTCGCCGTTCTGGCTGGGGATGAATACCGGGCTGAAATCCTATCGCTGCAAAGTGTTTGACAAGTTTCCGCGGACCAATATTCCAGACTATTTCCCCAGTTGGGGCGAGTACGAAAACTTTATCAAGCTGCTGATCAAAACGAATTGCATCGATAACGCGAAGAAGATCTGGTGGGACATCCGTCCGCATCCATTCTTCAACACGATCGAATTCCGCGTGTGCGATATCCCCATGCGAGCCGACGAGACGATCGCGCTAGCAGCGTTGATTCAAGCCACGGTGGCAAAACTGTATAAGCTGCATACAGCGAATCAAGGATTTCGGCTCTATCGCCGGGCGCTGATAATGGAGAACAAGTGGCGAGCATCGCGCTACGGCATGGATGGGAAGCTGATCGACTTTGGCAAGCAGACGGAAGTGCCGGCTCGGGATTTGATCCGCGAATATTTGGACTTTGTGGACGATGTGGTGGATGAGTTGGATTCGCGCGAGGAACTGGAATACGTCCATACGATGCTGGAAGAAGGCAGCGGCGCCGACCGGCAATTACGTGTGTTCCAGGAAACTGGGGATTTAAAGCAAGTTGTCGATTACATCATGGAAGAGACGGAGGCAGGGTTGGCGGAAGAGAAGCCGGCCTCCGCGAGCAAAGTAGGTTGATGACCATTCCAACAGATACAACCGTCGCTCCAGGCCTTCGGCAACACTCCGGAGAATGGGGAAACCGAAAGCCAATTCCAGTCGACCCTGAATACACTCCTGGCGCGCGCAACGCTATCGGTGTTTGCCTGCGCGTACAACCGGAAGAGAAGGTCTGCGTGATCACCGATGAAGCGACGATCGGGATAGCCGCGGCGATCGTCAAGGAGTTGGGGGGGCTTGGTTCGCCGCACCGCATTTGGGTGCTGGAAGATCTGGCGGAACGGCCGTTGAAGGATTTGCCACCGGAGATTCTCGCGGATCTGGAAACCAGTCAGGTTTCCATTTTTGCGGTGTGGGCGCAGCGGAATGAGCTGCGCTCGCGGATGCAGATGACGGATGTGGTGAATCGGCGCAAGATCCGGCATGCGCACATGGTGAACATCAACCGGCAGATCATGCTGGAAGGGATGCGCGCGGATTTTCTGAAAGTGGACCGGCTGAGCGCAAAAGTCATCGCGATGGTGCGCAAGGCACAACGGGTACGGGCGACAACAGCGGCGGGAACGGACCTGACGGCGGATTTGAATCCCAATTACCGTTGGTTGAAGACCAGCGGAATAATCAGTGCGGAGAAGTGGGGGAACTTGCCGGGCGGAGAGATTTTCACCGCGCCGGGCGAGGTGAATGGAACGTTCGTGATCGATGGCGTGGTCGGCGATTATCTGTGTACGAAGTTTGGCAATCTGCAGGAGACACCGTTGACCATTCACATGAAGAAAAACCGGCTCACAGCGGCGCACTCGGAAAACCGCGAACTGGAAGATGACTTCTGGAAGTACACGCACACCGACGAGAATAGCGACCGCGTGGGCGAGTTTGCCATTGGGACCAACATTGACCTGAAGAATGTGATCGGGCAGATTTTGCAGGACGAGAAGTATCCCGGAGTGCATATTGCGTTTGGAAATCCGTACGGAGCACACACCGGAGCGGAGTGGGACTCCACTACGCATATTGATGTCGTGGGGCGGAAGTTCAATATCTGGGTGGACGACCAGCAGATCATGCAGGATGGGAAGTTTTTGGTGGAAGCGTAGAGCTGCAACACTCCAAAGGTGATGGTCGAAGAGTCCAAGATCGTGGTGCTTAAAAGAGCGTACGCGGCATTCAACATTCGTGACATTGACTCTGCGCTGGCAACGATGCAGCCCGACGTAGAGTGGCCGAATGGCATGGAAGGCGGCACGGTTCATGGCCGTGCCGGCGTTCGTGGATATTGGACGCGGCAATGGGGCATCGTCGACCCTCGCGTCGAGCCAAAAAGTTTCAAGCTCGATGAGACGGGACGAGTTGTGGTCGGGGTTCACCAAGTAGTTCGTGATCTAAACGGAGGTACACTCCTGGATCGAATGGTCGAGCATGTGTATTCGATAGAAGGCGGACTCATTCGCAGCATGGAAATCCGCGAGTAATGATTCCCTTCCTAAGAAAACAGTTCAACGCCAGCTTTACTCCCGATAAATATCAGGCATTTCTTCGGCGCATCGGTGACGCTTGCGGAACGCACGTGCAGTTCCGGCTGTCGGAGACTCCGTGCTTCTTTCCCAAGTCCTTGCTCGAGCGGATGGCAGAGGATGGAAAAGAACTGATCCGGCAACTGGTGGAGAATCCGGAGTATTGCGCTCGGTCGGAAGCTTCGATTCCACCGGAATTCCGGGTTCCAAACGAGCCGGCCCGCCCCCTGTTTGTGCAGGTGGATTTTGGACTGGTCCGGGATGCGCGCGGCGAGTTGCAGCCCAAGCTGGTGGAGTTGCAGGCCTTCCCTTCCCTGTATGCCTATCAAGTGACTCTGGCGCAAAGCTACATCGATGTGTTCGGACTAGATCGATTTGAGGGTGGAGAGCGGCTCCGGTTCTTCTTAAGCGGCCTCGGTGAAAAGTCTTATCGCGAACTCTTGCGAGCGGCGATTGTAGGCACGCAGGACCCCGAGAACGTGATCCTGATGGAGATTCATCCCACGACACAGAAAACGCTGCCGGATTTTCTGTTGACGGAGAGGATGCTGGGCGTTCGAACCGTCGATATTGCGGCAATCAAGAAGCATGGAACGCAACTCTACTACGAGCGCAACGGGGGACGAGTTCCGATACGCAGGATCTATAACCGGGCGATTGTGGACGAACTGCAGCGCAAGCAAGTGAAGTTGGGATTCGATTGGCGGGACGATCTTAACGTGGAATGGGCGGGGCATCCGAACTGGTATTTTCGCATCAGCAAGTTTTCCATTCCCTATCTGCGGCACGAGTCGGTGCCAAAGACCTGGTTTCTGGACAAGCTGGACCAGATCCCCGACGATCTGCAGAACTACGCGTTAAAACCTCTGTATTCCTTTGCCGGGCTGGGAGTGGTGATTGCGCCGAAACGAGAAGATATCGAAGCAATTCCGGCGGAGAAGCGGGCGGATTATATTCTGCAGGAACGGCTGCACTTTGAGCCGGTGATCGAGACTCCGTTTGGCACGACGAAGGCGGAGGTGCGGGTGATGTATGTGTGGCCGGAGCAGTTGCAGGCCGTGCTGACCATTATCCGCATGGGGCGCGGTTTAATGATGGGTGTAGATCAGAACAAGAATATGGAGTGGGTGGGAGCGTCGGCTGCGCTGTATGGGGGATAGGAGAACGGGGGCGCAGTAGATTCCCCCCCGGAGCCGGGAATGGCGTAGGCACAGTTGCAGGGGTCCTTACGCTTTGCTCAGGATGACAGCATCGTTTTATGTCCCTAGCCAATTCTCTTGACAATGCTGGTCTCGAGCTCCCGGCCATTGGGCCTTCGAAGAAAAAGCCGATCGCCCTCCAATCGGACGGGCACTCGGTCGCCAGTTTTCCACTCCCCGGGAAGGTATCCGCCGGCGTCCGTGAGGTTGTACTCCCCGGTGTAAACCACGCCTTCCACATTGATGACAACAGCAGGGCGAGAAACCTGCGAGGCGGTTTCGCGCATGATTTCGGCCTCCGCCCGACGCCAGTTTTCGAGGTCGTGACCCTCCGCCGCCCCGCTTCGGCGATACACTTCCTCGGCGCGGGCACGAATCGCCTCCTGCAACGCAGAAGGAGAAGTTTTGAATTTTTGCTCCATAAGATAGCCTGTTTGTTGAGCCTGCTAGATTCATAGTAGTCGCCGCCGCTACCGGAGGGCACAATTCCAGCTCACAAAAGGACATAGCGGTTGTCAGTTCGGGACACCAGGCGGTGCAAAACCCTTCTTGGAGGCGGAGGTTGGAGCATCTAATCTATTGAGGAAAGTCCAGTTGACCCAGATCACTGGCGGAGCCTAACATTACCGCGGTCGGGAGGGTCGTCTTTTCATGATCGGTCAGACTGTGTCCCACTATCGCATCCTGGGCAAACTCGGGGGCGGTGGTATGGGCGTGGTCTATGAGGCCGAGGACCTGAAGCTGGGACGGCACGTCGCGCTGAAGTTCATACCGGAAAACCTCGTAGGCGACCCCAAATCGCTGGAACGTTTCGAGCGGGAAGCGAGGGCGGCGTCGCTACTGAATCACCCGAACATCTGCACCATTCATGGCATTGAAGATAACGGCGGACATCCGTTCATTGTGATGGAGAAGCTGGAGGGCGAAAGCCTGAAGCAGTGCATCTCCGGGCACGCGGTGGAGACGGAGAAACTGCTGGACATCAGCATCCAAGTGGCGGACGCCCTGGCGGCTTCTCATGCCAAGGGGATCGTGCATCGGGATATCAAGCCGGCGAACATCTTTCTGACTCCAACCGGGCAGGTAAAGGTGTTGGATTTCGGGCTGGCCAAGCTGGTTCATAACGTTGGCACCGACAGCGACGGCGTGGCGCTGGACAATTCGTTAACCGCCGTGGGCGTGATTCCCGGGACGGCGGTTTACATGTCGCCGGAGCAGGCACGGAGCGAAGAAATCGATTTCCGCAGCGACCTGTTTTCGTTTGGCGTAGTGATGTACGAGATGTCGACGGGGAAAAAGCCGTTCTCGGGCAAGAACTCTTTGCTGACGTTGGACGCGGTTCTGCACGACAAGCCAATTCCGCCGGGAGAATTGAATCCCAAGGTGCCGGTGGAACTGGAAGGCATCATCGGCAAGGCGATGGAGAAGGACCGCAAAGAGCGGTACCAGAGCGCCGCGCAGATGAAGGCGGACCTGCAACAGCTCAAGCGTGAGAACGAGTCGGGGCAGATGAAGAGTGGAATGCACTCCTCGAAGCTTCGGATTGCGAGCAAGACTTTTGGCCGCACCAGCAGCCGGTGGCAGTTTTGGCTGCTGCTGGGGAGCCTGGCGATGCTGGTAACCGTGCTGGCGGCTGTGGGAGCCTATTGGCTGAAACACCGGGAAGTGGCCAGCGCAGAACTTAAGAATGCGATCGCGGTGTTGCCACTGCAGAACATGAACGGTGATATCAGCGTGGATTACCTCAGATTCGCGCTGGCCGATGAGTTGACGAAGGTTTTGAGCTATTCGCGGTCGCTGGACGTGCGGCCTTCGTCGGTCAGCCGGAAGTATGTGGAGCAGGACCTCGATCCGCACAGGGTCGGTCAGCAACTGCACGTGGGCAGGTTGCTCATGGGGCATTTCATGCGCCAGGGCGAACAGTTGACCGTTACGCTGGAAGCGATTGACGTGACTAACGACCGGTTGTTGTGGCAAGGAAACGCGACCGCGTCGGTGAACGATTTGATTTCTCTGCAGTCGCAGTTGAGCACCCAGGTACAGCAGGGGCTATTGCCTGCACTGGGCGTTGCGGCGGGTACGTTGAGCGCGGCATCGCGCCCGAAGAGTCAGGAAGCTTACGACCTGTACCTGCACAGTCTGGCTTTGCCTCACGATCCCGAGCCCAACAAAGACGCGATCGCGGTGCTGGAACATGTGGTGGGAGAGGATCAAAGTTACGCCCCGGCGTGGGAAGAGCTGGGGCAACGCTATTACTACGATTCCCACTTCGGCGGAGGCGGGGAGACGATGTTCCAGCGATCGAATGCCGCGTTTGAACGGGCGCTCTCGCTGGATCCAAACCGGGTGGCGGCGGCCAGCAGTTTGATCGTGAACCGGGTGGAGCGTGGCGAATTGGGCCGCGCCTATGACGCTGCCACTGATTTGGTACGGCGGCGGCCGCAGAGCGGCGAGGCTCATTTTGCACTCAGCTATGTGCTGCGTTACGCCGGCGTGCAGGAAAAGGCGGTTGAGGAGTGCAATGCGGCACGGTCGATGGATCCAGGAAACTTTACTTTCCGATCATGTGCCTGGGCGTTTATGGAATTAGGCCAGACGGACCGGGCAATGGATTTCATACACCTGGACGCGGGCTCGGAATGGGCCAACTGGGCGACTCCTTATGTTTATTTAACTTCCGGAAATGTGCTGCTGGCGCGGCAGGCAGCCAAGAGCGTCGGAAAGTCTCCTACTTACCATCGCGAGTTGCTGGTGGCGTGCACGCAGGCGCAGCGGCCAGCCGATATGGACAGGATTGTGCGGCAGGAGGAAGCGTCGGTGATGACGGAAGCCGATCCGGAGGCGTGGTATCACGTAGGGGATCTCCTGGCCTATTGTGGCCAGAACGAAGCTGCTTTGCGATTGCTAAAGGCAGCCGTGCAACAGAACTACTGTGCATATTCGGCGCTGTTGGAAGATCCGCTTTTAAAGAATTTGCGTAAGGAAACGGCGTTCAACGAAGTGCTGACGGCAGCGAGTACGTGCCAAGAAACGCTCAAGGAAGGGCGCGGACAGTAGGGTAGTTTCTCAGTTCTCAGTCTCAGTTCTCAGTCTCAGTTCTTGGTCTCAGTGGTGCTCAATTCTCCTCACAGTCTGAGTTAAATCGGAAACTGAATAGAAAGCGTGAAGGTTATGACGCGCGCGGAAGGGTTCGAGGCAAGAACCTATCGCAAGGTCGACTTACGCATAGTTCCATTTCTTTTCCTTTGCTACATTCTGGCCTACCTCGATCGGGTCAATGTTGGATTTGCCAAGCTGCAAATGCTCACGGATCTGTCGTTGAGCGATGCAGCATTCGCCACCGGCGCTGGTATCTTTTTTATCGGTTATTTCTTTTTCGAGGTCCCCAGCAACGTGCTGATGAAAAAATTCGGCGCGCGCATGTGGATCGCCAGGATCATGATCTCGTGGGGCGTCATATCCGGGTGCATGATCTTTGTAAAGGGTGAGTGGTCCTTTTGTTCCATGCGATTTCTGTTGGGCCTGGCCGAAGCCGGCTTCTTCCCGGGAGTGATTTTCTACCTGACACGAACCGCCTGGTTTGTAGCCGCGATCGCGGTGTCCGGGGTGGTTGGTAATCCCCTGTCCGGCTGGATTATGGATACGCTTTCCGGCGCGATGAAGTTGGCGGGATGGCAATGGCTTTTTCTGGCAGAAGGCATCCCTTCTATTCTCGTTGGCTTCTTGGTGATCTTTTACTTGGACAGCAGCATTGAAGAAGCAAAATGGCTCACGCGCGCGGAAAAAAGCTTGCTCGCGCAAAGTCTCGAGGCTGAAGACAAACATAAAACCGAGCACAAACTGGTGGACGCCTTCACCAGCGGGAAAGTCTGGGTGCTGTGCGCGATCTATTTCACCTTGATGATCGGCTTGTACGGCATCGCGTTCTGGCTGCCGACGATTGTGAAGGCGTTCGGGTTGAAAGGCTATCTTCGGGTTGGCCTGATTACCGCTATACCTTATGGTGCCGCCGTTGTCGGGATGATTCTCTTGAGTAATCATTCGGACAAAACGGGAGAGCGGCGCCTGCATTATGTGGCCAATGTTGTGGCTGGAGCCGTGGGTTTAGTTTTGAGCGGAGTCTTTGCTTCGAATCCGGTGTTGGCGATCATTTTCTTGTCCGTGGGAACGCTGGGAGTGATTGGGTCCATGCCGTTGTTCTGGCCGTTGCCGTCCGCATTTTTGGCCGGGACGGCAGCCGCCGCCGGGATTGGCATCGTCAACTCGGTGGGCAACTTAGGCGGTTACGTTGGACCGAATATTCCGATCTGGGCAAAACATTTTTAACCAGATAAGTCTGCCGCCTTGTATATCATTGCGGGGATCTTGTTGATTGGGGCTATTTTGACGTTTTTTCTTTATACCCCGCACTCTGCGAGTGCGCGTGGCGATGGTGGATCAGCAGTTGGCAGCCAGTACAGTTCAACGCTGATCATGAGAGGGGCCGCATCGTGAAAACGTGCATGGTAAGAATATTCTTGCTCTGGCTGTTGTGGAGCACTCCCATTTTGTTCGCTCAGACGGCGCCGGAGGGGATCTGGGAGGGGTATGACGGAGAGTGGAAGCATGTTTCTCAGCAGCTGATTGCGCTGGCCGAGGCGACGCCAGTGGAAAAATTCGCATGGCGCCCTGCGCCAGGAGTCCGTTCTACCAGCGAAGTCTATATGCACATTGCCATGGCGAATTTCTATTTGTTGAGCGTGACCGGTCCGAAGATGCCTGCAGGCCTAAAGGAGGACAGCGAAAAAACGGTTGCGGCCAAGGCCGAAGTAATCGACTGGCTGAAGCGCTCGCTGGACGCAGTAAAAGAGGCTCATTTGGCGGTAACCCCCAATGACCTTGCGCGTAAAGTACACATCGCCGATCGGGATGCGACGGTGGATGGAATGTATCTTCGTATCATTGTTCATGCCAACGAGCACATGGGTCAACTGATCGCCTACGCGCGCATGACTGGCGTCGTGCCGCCCTGGTCGAAGAACTGAAGACGGAAAATGTCCTTTATTATTAACGGTGCACATGGGGAAAGAATTTGCGTCCAAGCCGCGGTAGGCCCCATCCTTCTAGGGTGAAATATTTGGAAGCTAGCCATCTCGTGAGCCGCCCGCAGCGGCTTTTCTGGCGTTTTATAAAAGCTGCATCATTCCAGACTTCGTTCTTGATGATGCTGGTGATGTGTCCCTTCCTGCTCGTCGCCTCGCCGCAGCGGACGGGGGAAACGTCGGCGCATCCGCTTCCTGCGGAGCTAACTGTTGAGAATCAACCATCCCTGGTAACGGATTTTCCTCAACTCCCCTATCAGGGATCTCCCTCCGAACTTCCGCAAGATGTGGGCGTGCCCGGCTTGCGGCTCATGCTACGGCGTCTGGAAACGACTGCGGCCCTGATGCAGACGGTCGCGCATCCCGACGACGAAGACGGGGGAATGCTGACGCTGGAATCGCGCGGACGCGGCGCCAGCGTCCTGCTAATGACACTGAACCGCGGCGAAGGTGGGCAGAACAAAATCGGCAGTAATTTGTCGGACGTGCTGGGTGTGCTGCGCACGCTTGAACTGCTTGCGGCGGACGAATATTACGGAGTGCAGGAACGGTTTTCTCGGGTGGCTGACTTCGGATTCTCGAAGAGTGCAGATGAGACTTTCGCCAAGTGGGGCGGTCACGACATTGCACTGGCCGATATGGTGCGCGTGATTCGCACGTTCCGTCCGGATGTTCTGGTAGCACGCTTTTCTGGAACCGAGCGTGATGGACATGGGCACCACCAGGCTTCGAGCATTCTGACCCAAGAGGCGTTCCGAGCCGCCGCCGATCTGAAGCGGTTTCCCGAGCAGATTGCAGAGGGTCTTCAACCCTGGCAGGCCAAGAAGCTCTACATCGGCAATGTGTGCGGCTTTGGAGCGATGACCTGTCCGGATGCGAACTGGACGCTCAAACTGAATACTGGTGCGACGAGCGAAGATCTGGGCATGTCGTATGTGCAATTTGCGATGCGGGGGTTGCGGCATCAGCTGTCGCAGGGCTCCGCAAACTGGACTGTCGATCCGGGGGACAGGTTCACGTTCTACAAGCTGGTGGATTCGGTAAAGCCTGCCAAGCTGGATAAGAATGGCCATGAAAAAGACTTTTTCGATGGATTGGACACTACGTTGCCTGGGCTCGCTGAGCGGCTGGGGCCGGAAGAATCGAAGCTCCCGCAGTTGCGGCGCGAATTGACCGAAATTGCGAGCAACATTGCAAAGGCCACCGAGAGGGCGAAGACGAATGATCTCTCTGCGGCTGCCAAGTCTCTCTTGGAAGTTCTGGCCGAACTAAGGAAGGCTTACGGCGAAGTAGACAAAGCCCATGTGAACCCCGCGGTTCGGTCTGACTTGCTGGCGCGGCTCGAGGAAAAACGCGAGCAGGCGGAAGCGGCGCTGAACGACGCTCTGAACGTGAGCCTGGGGGCTACTGTGGTTTCCCGCGCTGAGCCAACTGGTGGTGGTTTGGCGAAAGAAGCGGAGGCAATAACCACAGTCTCGCCGGGGCAGGAGTTTCTGGTTGCGGTGGATTTTCATAATGGTTCGCAAGACCGGCTGTTCGTCGATGGTTTAAAGCTGGAGGTGCCTCAGGGGTGGGCGACGATCTCCGATAAGACCAAACGCGTCGCGATCGAACCCGGCGAGAATGTCCACGTCGTGTTCCGACTGAAGGTGCCGAAGGATGCGGAATACACGCGGCCGTACTGGCATCGCGACAATCCGGAAACGGAGAGCGTAAATCACGTCGACAACGAAAAATATGCGACGCTCCCGTTTCCACCGCCGGTGTTGCGAGCTCGGGTGGAGTACTCGCTTGCGAATGCAGGCGGTGCACCCGGAAAGAACGGGATTGGGGCGACCGTCGTAGCAACCTTCAAGGACGATGCCGGGAAAGAACGGGCGCGACCTCTGGCTGTGGTCCCAGCTTTTTCGGTTGCTCTGGAGCCGGGAACGCAGGTGATCTCGACCCACAACGGCGACAGTTCGACCGTCACAGTGGGCGTGACCAGTAATCTGAACCGTGAGGTGCACGCCACGTTGCGACTGGAACTGCCAGCGGGTTGGAGGTCGGAGCCGGAGCAACTGGCCGTAAGTTTCAGAGGTCACGGCGAGAAGCAGGATTCTCAGTTCAGGATCTTTCCTGCTGGCTTGCAGGAGAGTCGAGCACAGGTGCGAGCCGTGCTGGACGCCGACGGCGAGAAGTTCAGCGAAGGCTACACGCTGGTGACCCGCGAAGACCTGGGCAGCTTTTACTACTATCAGCCCGCCGTGCAGCGGGTGAGTATTGTCGACGTGAAAGTGCCCCACGATTTAAAAGTCGCCTATATCATGGGTGCAGGCGACGATATTCCCGCGGTTCTGAAGCAAGTGGGAATGGACGTGACGTTGATTTCGGCGGAGAAACTCGCAAGCGACAATTTGAATTCGTACGGAACGATTGTGCTGGGCATTCGTGCCTACGATACGCAGAAAGATGTGGTCACGAATAATAAGAAGCTGCTCGATTATGTCACGGCGGGAGGAACGCTGGTGGTGCAATACAATACCAGCGTCGCAGATTTTAATAGCGGACATTTCACGCCATATACCGCTGAACTGAGCCGCGCGCGAGTTTCGGTAGAAGAAGCTCCGGTGGAGATTCTGTCGCCCGACGATGAAGTGTTTCATTATCCGAATGTGATCACGAGCCGCGATTTTGACGGGTGGGTGCAGGAGCGCGGGCTCTACTTCATGGACAAATGGGATGAGCATTTCAAGCCGCTGCTGGCTTGCCGTGATCCGGGCGAGGCGGAGCAGAAGGGCGGGCTCCTGCAGGCAAAGTACGGCAAGGGGACGTATATCTATACCGGATACGCGTTCTTCCGGCAGCTGCCCGCGGGAGTGCCGGGAGCGGTGCGGCTGTATGTGAATCTGTTGAGCGCCGGGCATGGAAAGCAGTAGCCAGTGTGCAGTTGTCTGCAAAACTGAGTGGGGCTGAATATATGAACCGTCGAGAGTGCTGGCAGCCGGTTCTGGACGCTGAAGTCAGGAAGTGGAGCGCGAAGTCCTGTGCGAAGCTTATCGCTGAACTGGGTGATGAACAGTCCTACGACGTTGAATTCGAGGGCAAGAAATATCAGGTTGAAGTCCAAATGCTCGAAAACACCGACAAGTACGTGCATGTGTGTGTGGACATGGACGACGGCAGTATTCCCCCGTCGTTCCGTCCTCTGAACCAGAGCTTCATTCGCACAAAGTAGGTTCAGCGTGCGAAACATATCGTCTGCTGATTTGCCCGTTCTCAGTGCTGTAACAATCAGCTCGTTCTCAAGAGCGTAATCCGACCAACGCATGGATTCTCCGACAAATTTTGATTCGAGTTCGCCCGGCCTGATCCGCGGGATGGGGCTGGGGAGCGCGACCGCGCTCAACATGATCGACATGATCGGGGTGGGGCCGTTCATCACCATGCCGCTGGTGTTGAGCGCGATGGGCGGGCCACAGGCCATGTTGGGGTGGATAGTGGGCGCATTGTTGGCCGTGTGCGACGGGCTGGTGTCTGCGGAACTGGGCGCAGCACTGCCGGGGTCGGGCGGCCCGTATCGCTATCTGAACGAGATTTATGGTCCGCGAAAATGGGGCCGGCTCATTTCGTTTCTGTTCATCTGGCAGCTTTCCTTCAGCGCGCCGCTTTCGATTGCCACGGGATGTATCGGGCTGGCAGGCTACGCTGCCTATTACTGGCCCGGTCTGGAGACGGTATACGCCGCACACAGCGCAGCGCTGCCCATCCCATGGGCTGGATCACTGCAGGTAAGCTGGGTTGTGACGCCGGGGACTGCGCTAGCGGTGGTCATCTGCTTCTTCACGGTGTTGTTGCTCTATCGGCAGATCACGGTGATTGGGCGCCTCTCGGAAGTATTGTGGCTGGGTGTGATGGGAACGATCGGATGGATTATTTTCGCCGGACTGACGCACTTCAACGCCGCCCGGGCGTTCGATTTCCCGCCAGGCGCCTTCACTCTTTCGCACGGATTCTTTACTGGGTTGGGCGGAGCCCTTCTGGTGGCTACTTATGATTACTGGGGCTACTACAATGTTTGTTACCTGGGTGATGAAATAAAAGATCCGACGCGGAACATTCCGCGGGCTCTGTTGCTTTCCATTCTGATAGTGGCCTGTCTATATCTAATGATGAACTTGTGCATTCTGGCCGTGGTTCCCTGGCGGGAGATGCTCCAGGCAGGACAGAGCAACAACGGATTGTACGTTGTGTCATTGTTTATGCAGAGGATTTATGGGCCGTGGGCAGCGCGGTTAGTGACGGGGCTTGTAATCGTGACCGCATTTGCATCGGTCTTCTCGCTAACGCTGGGCTATTCGAGGGTTCCGTATGCGGCTGCGCTGGATGGAAACTATTTCAAGGCGTTTGCCAAGGTACATCCAGTGTACCGCTTCCCGCATGTTTCGCTACTATCACTCGGAGTGGTAGCGGCGGCGTTCTGCTTTCTGCGGCTCAGGGACGCGATCGCGGCTTTGGTGGTCATTCGCTTAATTCTGCAGTTTCTAGTACAGGCGATTGGGCTGATGGTGTTTCGAGTGACGCGGCCGGATGTGGTGCGTCCGTTCCGCATGTGGCTGTATCCGGTGCCGGCGCTCGTCGCGATTGCGGGATTTGTCTTTATTCTGTTCAATCGCGCGAACTGGCAGAAAGAAATACGGTACGCGGTGGTGATATTGCTGGCAGGCCTGGCGATTTATATGATTCGCGCCTGGAAAAGCCACCAGTGGCCGTTCCAATTGCAATCAGAGGGGGAATAGTAATGATGAAGAATATATTTGGCTGTCTTGCACTCTCAGTTCTGGCGCTGGCGGTGGTCTGTACAGCCCAGGAAAACAAGATGAAGGATGAGCATCGGACCGTCACCCAGGTATTGGACCATAGCGTAACCAATGTCGAGCATGAGTTCACGTCCGCGGCGGAGGCCATGCCGGAAGACAAGTTCGGATTCGCGCCGACCAACGGTGAATTCAAAGGTGTGCGCAATTATGGCGAGCAGATAAAGCATGTGGCCGCGGTGAACTACATTTTTGGCGCGGCCATCCTGAGCGAGAAAGTTCCAGTGGACGTGGGCGATGAGTCCGGACCGGCGTCGGTCAAAACGAAGGCAGAGATCCTAAGTTACCTCAAGAACTCGTTTGCTTATGTACACAAGGCGATTCAGACGGTCAACGAGAAGAATCTGGTGGAACCGCTGAAGAGTCCGTTCGGCGAAGGATCGGTGACGCGGCTGGGACTGGCAACCAGCGTTGCGTCGCATTGCTTCGACCACTACGGACAGATGGTGGAATATCTGCGGATGAATGGCATCGTGCCGCCGGCGAGTCGTTAAGTTATCTTGCTTTGATGAAGTGCCGCGGACGATCGTATTGAGCTTCGAAGAAATTGGCTAAATGCCGGTGGAAGCTGAGCCCGGGTTCCTGGGCAACGCGGTCAGGGTAGGAGTCTACGGCCCGAAGAAATTTCTGGATCTCCTCCGAGGCTTGCTCGTTGGACAGCACGAGGCTTTCGCGCGGTTGCACGCGGTATTGCATGTTCGACTTCATCTCCACTCACCCTGAAAAGACTTGCCCGAGCTTCAGCCGAAGCCTCGACCTTCATGGATATTCGATCAGGGATATGGCACATTCGTGCCCATTTGTCGTCACTCTACCACAGGCGTAGCGGAATGCAAGAATTCTCGAGCAGTCACAGGTTCATGTTTGGATGCGGGGACGAGGAAGGCTTGCCCGAGCTCCACGTGGAGTGATGGAGGTGAGAAGAAGTTCCGCCCGGAATTCCTTGGCGGCAATATGCGAAGCGACAGCTTTTTCTGTTTTCTGCGCCGGTACTCGAGGATCAAGAAAAACCACGACCGAGGGACCCGCACCACTGAGGGCCGCACCCAGAATCCCCGGCTTCCCTGTCAGCTCCTGCAGGCAGGGCAGCAACGGACAGAGCGGAGCACGATACGGTTGGTGGATACGATCTTCGAGGGCGGATGCGAGCAATTCATGGCGCCCTTGCATAAATGCAGCCAGCAGCAACATGGAATTCTGAATGTTTACCACCGCATCGGCGCGGGAATACTGCGCCGGGAGCGCCCGGCGGGCTTCTTTGGTGGATAGGACCTGGTCCGGGACGGCGAGCAGCAGTGGCCACTTTCCTTTCGGTTTGATGCTGACCACTTGGGCCTCGGCATCTCCCGACATGCGCGCCACGGTGAGACCACCCATCCAGCAGGCGGAGGCGTTATCGGGATGGTGCTCGCGCCGCGAGGCCTCGCCGACAATCTGCGAGTCGGTCCAGCGCATTTGGCCGAAGTGATTGGCCAACGCGATCCCGGCCAGGCGCGCCGCGGCCGAGGAGCCGCAGCCTTTGCCGATGGGAATATCGTTCTTGATGCACAGCGAGAGCGGGATAACTTCGGCGGCTTGGTTTTGGAGAACCTCGCGGTACGTGGTGAGAATGAGATGATTCTCCAAGGTCTGGCAGATTTGCGGATCGCGTCCTGTAGCCCCGATAGAAAAGTCGGATGCGGGCCGGGCATCAATCGTGATGTAGAGGTCCATCGCCAGAGCAGCGGCGTCGAAAGCCGGCCCCAGATTGGCCGAGGTTGCCGGAAGGGCAAGATGCAGCGCAGATAGCCGCATCCTCTTCTTTTTCTTAGGCGTTCGATTTTGCATTAGGGTGCGCGGGATCGGATTTCTCGGCCCGTTCCAAGGTCTGGATTACGGCGTCTAAAGTTGCATCGAGGACGATGGGAGGATGGCGCAACGCCTTCAGCGAATCGGCTGCGCGCTCGTGCGGGGTACCGCGAAAAAGATCACCGCGATGGAATTCCATGGTGAAGTCAGGATCCTTCAGCAAATTTCCGGTCAGAACCAGCACGACGGTTTCATCCGGTTTCACAAAACCCTGCCGCACCAATTTCTTCAATCCCGCCAGCGTGACGGCGGATGCAGGCTCGCAGCCAACGCCTTCGGCGCCTATTTCTGCTTTGGCCTGAGCGATCTCCACTTCGCTGACCTGCTCACAGGCGCCGCCGGTGGCCTGAATCACTTTCACGGCCTTTTCCCACGAAGCAGGATTGCCGATGCGGATCGCGGTGGCACGAGTCTCTGCCGGCACGCTGATTAAGCGCTTGCCTTCAGCTTCGCGCAACGTGCGCACCAAGGCATTCGCGCCTTCGGCTTGGATTACCGACAACTTGGGTAGATGCGAGATGAGCCCGATGTCGAGCATTTCGAGCAGGGCCTTGCCGATCGCCGAACTATTCCCCAGGTTTCCGCCCGGCAGGACGATGTGGTCGGGCGGCTGCCAGTCTAGTTGTTCCAGCAATTCAATGGCAGCAGTTTTCTGTCCTTCCAGGCGAAAGGGGTTAATGGAGTTCAGTTGATAGACGGGGGCGCGCCGCACCAGTTCCTGGAGCAGACGAAGACAGCCATCGAAGTCGGTGCGAAGTTGGCAGGTGAGGGCACCATAGTCGAGCGCCTGCGATAGTTTACTCCAGGAGATTTTTCCCTCGGGCACGAGAACCAAGCTACGCATGCCGCCCCGCGCCGCATAGGCAGCCATGGACGCGGATGTGTTGCCGGTAGAGGCGCAGGCCACCCAGCGATATCCTGCCTGCCTCGCAAAAGTGGCGGCCACCGTCATGCCCGCATCTTTGAACGAACCTGTCGGATTCATCCCCTGATGCTTGCCGTAGAGACGGGACACACCAGTGATACGGGACGACAGAGGAAGTTCGTAGAGCGGAGTGTTGCCTTCGCGCAAGGTGACGACCTGTTGCTCGGACTCGGGCACTGGCAAGAATTCGCGGAATCGCCAGACGCCGCTGAGGTCGAGAGTTGCGTTGGAGGAACGGCGTTCCCGCCACATTGATTTCAAAGCGGCCGCGTTCGGGCCGGATAACTTCCAGGACGGGTCGGTAATCTCTAATAAGTTGTTGCAGTGCGAACAGCGAAAGTCCTGAGCTGCAGCGGCAGTAGGCGAACCGCAACCAATGCAGCGGAAGGTAAACGTGACCTTAGACAGGTCTGGCTGAGAACCCTGTTTATCCTTATCTCGATCAGAAGTGGCGGAGAGCGGCATGGAGTGGCGGGTTATTTCTCGCCCCGCAGATATTGGTCGCTTTTGTTGATCCAATCGGCGCGGGGCGGAGTGAAAACGTCAAGATCCACCGTGTCTTCCAGCGCTTCTGCCTTGTGCGGCAGGTTCGCTGGAATGCATAGCACTTCGCCGGCGTGCACGACGAGTTCCTGGCCGTCGATCCAGAATTTCAACGCGCCGTCCAGAATATAAGTGAGTTGCTCGTTGTGGTGGCTGTGCTCCGGAACGATGCATCCCTTTTTCAACAACACGCGCGCCAGCATAATCTCCTGCCCGACCACGAATTGCCGCTGCAGGAGCGGGTTCAGTTCTTCCAGCGGAATCGTGTGCCACGGAATGTATTGCAGTGGCGCCTTGCTGGCCGCATGTTTGGTGACGGCGCGTTGCGCCCGCGAGTGGGACTTATTGTTTTTCGTGTTTCTGCTAGCTGAACTCTTGGATTTCACTTTTATCGCCATTGGATTTGTTCCTGGATTTCCCGCAAGCACGCGGCTTGGTTAGTGAACTCTGCCTCCGTATAACTTCACGGCGGTGTCATGTAGATAAGCATGGGCAAGTTCTAGCGCCCGGGCTTCGTTGATTTCATTTTCTGAGATCATCTCTGCGAGCGCCGCGGCCAGAGCCATTCGTGTTGATTCCGCTCCCAGCCAGTAGCTCTCTTCCGCACCCAGGACTTCATTGTACGGGAAACAGTCGGTGCCGAAAGTGACCTTGTCAGGGAAAGTCTCCAGCCACATTTTGAGCGTGTCTTTGAAAGCCGAAGGATACTGGGCGAGTTCGCCGAACGAAGAATCCATATACACATTCTTCATCGCGGCGAGCCAGATGGCTTCACGCTCCAGCGGATAACCTCCGTGGATCATGACAAATGTTGTGCCCCGGTAGCGCGGGTCGCGCAGCACGCTCTCCAGGTTCATGATGTTGCTCTGCGACAGGTTGAAGTAGTCGCCGATGCCCACCGCGGTGTGAATGTGCACCGGAAGGTGCAAGCGGCCGCCTTCCAGAACGAGATAGCGGAAAATGTAATCCTGGAATGTGCGGTAGTCTTTTTCGCTGGGAATTCCACCGGTCACGTAGCGCTGGTAAAGGTCTGCGGCCTTATCGCGGGCAGGATCGCTGAAGGTCGTCGGCCGAAAGTAGGCCACTTCAAACTTCATGGCGATGCCGCCTCTGCTTTGATTGTCTTCCAGCACGTGGCTGATGAACTTCAGATAGCCATCAAAATCGGCCGGAAGTTTCGTAACGTTTTCTTGCTGCATCCAGCGGTGCAGCATTTTTTCCTGCAGCGGGATGAAGACTCCTTCATCGAGATTGCGTGCGGTCTCGTACTGGTTGTTGAAGGGCCACATGAAGGAATCCGCAAAGAACACCCAGGGAAAACGCTTGGGATCGAGGTAGTCCGGCATCATGGCTCGGTTGGCGACGGAGCTCTCGGTGTTGGTTTTGTCGAGAATCATGTCGAAGTACGCTGTGCCTGTGTATTGCTTCTTCAGTTCGGCTTTTTTCGCGACCAGCCACTTGGCATGTTCCGGCGAGAGATCACCGTAGGGATACCCGAACAGGGCTTTGGCCGCCGCAATCAGTTCCGGATTGTCATCGCGCGTGCGCGACGCTTCGCTCGCGTCAGGAGGCGCGGCCATGGCGTCGACATCGGGATCGTCGGAAAAACCCGGATGAGCGTGATGGTCGAAAGCCGGAATCTTCTCAATCTGCGGCAGAAGACGCTGATAGATCTGTTGCACGTCGGGACCAGGAAAAGGACGAGCCTGAGCCGCTGCCAAAGTTTCCAGGCCGATCGCGGCGCTGGCCACGGCGACAACACCAAACAGTATCTTTTTCATGTTCACGGTTCCTTACTTTATGCCGAAAGAAGCGTTCCAAACCCAGTGATAGCGGCGATTTTCAGACCAGAGTTCCCTGCCAGGCCGCAGATACCTTCATGATTCTGGCAGCCGCCTCCCGCAGATTTTCCACCGACGAAGCAAACGAGAAGCGCACAAAGTCCTTGCCTGACGGGCCGAACGCGGCTCCAGGGATGGCCGCGACGCCGGCATCTTCCAACAGGATCCGGCATACTTCCTCGGCGCTGCTGCCAGTGCCGCGAATGTCGACCCAGGCATAGAAAGCTCCCTCCGGAGCTTCGCAGCGAAATCCGGGAACCTCATTCAGATCATGAACAAATTGTTCCCGGCGCCGGGTGAACTCGGCGACCATACGCGGTGTATTCCCCTCGCGATCGCGCAACGCATCGATGGCGGCGTATTGGGTGAACTCGGCGACGCACGTGTAACTATTGACCGCCATCAGGGCCAGTGCGGGCGCCACTTCCGGCGGCGCAACCGTGTAGCCGAGCCGCCAACCAGTCATAGCGAAGCTCTTGGAGAAACCATCAATAATCAGCGTGCGCTCTTTCATGCCGGCATACTTCAGCACGGACTGATACTCACCGCCGTAGTTGATGCGCGCATAAATTTCGTCCGAGAGTACCCAGAGATCGTGCTTGACGGCGAGGTCTGCCAGCCCTTGCTGGACAGCATCGGTATAGACCGTGCCGGTGGGATTGCCCGGAGAGTTGGTAATGATCATGCGCGTACGTCGCGTAATCTTGGCGGCGATTTCGTCAAGGTCAGGCTGGAAATGGTTGCGCGACGAGAGCTCGAAAGATACCGGCACCGCGCCGAGACCGAGCGTGATCGAAGAATAGCCGGGAAAACCGGGATCGGGATAAAGCACTTCGTCGCCCGCTCCGAGCAGCACCATCATGGCGAAAAATAGCGCAGCCTTGCAGCCCGGAGCGATCACGATGTTCGCCGCGGAAACCTCGAGGCTACGCGTGCGTTGCAGGTATTGAGCGATCTCTTCACGAAGGGCGGGAAGGCCAGCCACGGCGCAATAACGGTCTTTGCCCTCGGCAAGCGCTCTGGCCGCAGACTCGACCACCGACGCGCCCGGATGGAAATCCGGCTCGCCCAGTTCAAGATGAATAATGGAGCGGCCTTGACCTTCCAGTTCTTTGGCCCGGGCGAAGACGGACAATGCGCCTTCGCCACTCATAACCGACATCCGGGATGCTATCGATCGCATGCTCTCTCCGAAAAATCTATAGGCCTTTGTACATGCCCCCATCTACGAGGATGGTTTGACCAGTGATGTAAGACGCGCGCTCCGACGCGAGCCAGACAATCGTTTCCGCTACTTCGCGAGGCTCGCCCAAACGTTTCAGCGGAGCGTCAGCCGCCCATCCGCCAAAAATCTCCTGCTCGCTTTTTCCTGAGGCGGAGGAGCGGGCCGTGGCCAACTCCTTCAGCCGATCGGTTGCGGTAAAGCCCGGGCCGACGTTATTCACCAGAATACCGTCCTTGCCAAATTCATTCGCTAGGCTCTTTACCAGCCCGACCACCGCGGCTCGCACGGCATTCGAGAGTACCAGATCCGTCACCGGCTGCTTGGTCGTAATCGATGTGAGCGTAATAATGCGTCCCCATTGCTTTCGCTGCATGTGCGGGATGACTTCGCGCGCAAAATAAACGGTGCTGAGAAAGTTCAGCTCGAGAGCGCGCTGCCATTCTTCCAGGCTCGCCGAAAGAAATCCTTTGGCAGGCGGGCCGCCAGCATTGGTGACGCAAATATCGACGCTGCCGAATTTCTTCGCAACCGCAGCTACAAAGCTTCTCACCGCCGCGGCATCCGTGACGTCAAAGGCTTCGGCCAGAACGTCTGCCTCGTGCAGCTCTCTTATTTTCTCCGCGGCCGCCTTCAAGGTTTGTTGATTGCGCGCGCACATCGCGACGCGGCAACCCTCGGCGGCAAAGGCTTCCGCCGTGGCACGGCCAATGCCCTGACTGGAGGCGGCCACGAGGGCTACTCGATCTTTCAATCCAAGATTCATGAAGCAGGAATTATAAATGGTGTGGAGCATTCCTTCTCTTGCCGGAGTTCCATTACGCAATTAATCTGGAAGCAGCGAGGCATCCATGAAACAGCACTCCCATCACTCCGAGACGAAGGCAGTCCGTGGCGCCGCAGATCTGAACAAGAAGAACGGACCGCTCTCCACGCCGATCTATCAGACTTCCACGTTCGAAGTCACCGACAACGACGAACAAGTGAGCGCTACCCATACCGACCACTTCTACACGCGGTATGGCAACCCGACGAATACGGTTGCCGAAAAGACAATCGCGGCGTTAGAGGGCGTCGATGCGGCGCTGACATTTGCTTCCGGCATGGGCGCGATCACGACCACGCTGATGGCTCTGCTCCAGAGCGGCGACCACGTGGTGGCGCAGCGTGACATCTATGGCGGCGCGAATAAGTTTCTCTCGCAATGGCTGCCGAAGATGGGAATTGAGACCACGTTTTTCGATACTGTTGACTATGACCAGCACGCGCGGGCGATCCGTCCCAACACGAAGTTGCTTTATCTGGAGTCGCCGACCAACCCTACCTTGCGCGTAGTTGATTTCAAGAAAGTCGCTGCGCTGGCGAAGCAGCACAAACTGCTCAGCATGATTGACGCAACGTTTGGCACTCCCGTCAATCAGCACCCGGCGGAATTCGGCATTGACCTGATCATGCATTCGGGTACCAAGTATCTGGCCGGTCATACCGACCTGATTTGCGGCGTAGTCGCCAGCCGCCACGAATTGATCGAACGAATCTGGGAGACGCGAACGACCCTGGGCAATTGCATGGATCCGCACGCCTCGTGGATGCTGGTGCGCGGCTTGAAGACGCTGGCGGTGCGGGTGGCGCGACAGAATGAGAACGCGCAGCGCGTCGCGGAATTCCTCGCCGATCATGCCAAGGTGCGGAGCGTGCATTATCCGTTTCTGAAGCGCCATCCGCAATACGCCGTAGCGCGCGAGCAGATGAGCGGCGGCGGAGGCATGGTCAGCTTTGAGGTCGAAGGCACGGGCGAAGACGCGCGGCGCGTAAGCGAGGCCATGCGATTGTTCACCCTTGCGCCGAGCCTGGGAGGAGTCGAATCGCTGGTATCGATTCCAGTGCTGACGTCGCATGCCATGATTCCCCCCTCAGAACGCGCCAAGATGGGAGTAACCGAGCAGATGATCCGGCTTTCGGTGGGCATCGAGAATGCGGATGATCTGATCGCCGACCTGGAGCACGCGCTGGAAGCGGTAGCAGCGCCGCAACAGGTGCAGGTGGGGTGATTCGTTGGTATGGCACACGCGGCGGCTCTGAAGCTGAGTGTGCGATCGCTGCCGCCGCGTCAATGCTAGAAAATAAACTTCAGCGCAAATTGCAGGATGCGCGGTAGATGGGCGGATGTCGCCTGGCCCAAGGCAACGCCACTCCCCGGAAAGATGCAAGAAGGATCGCCTGCGTTGTTGTTAGCTCCGCCATAGCAGCCTACCGAACTGCTCGCGGTCCCGAGGCCGGCATTATTCGCCGCAGAGCCCGCATCACCTCCCAGCCAGGAAAATTCTGTGTGGTTAAACACATTGAAAGCTTCTGCCCGGAATTCAAAATATTTGCTTTCGCTAATGGGGAAGTGCTTGAGCAGCGCCATGTCGAAGTTGGTGCGCGTCGGGTTGTTAAGAATATTTCTGCCTGCGTCTCCGAAGGTCAAGCCTTGGGGCGCGACAAGAGCAGACGGATTGAAATAGAACGGGCCCAAGCCGTTGCCGGCAAGCGTGGGAGGAATACCCTTCTTGGGATCTGCGACGACGTCTGGCCAGGAGGAGCCGGACGTGGCGACCCCGCTGCCTGCTCCAGCGTTGTCCCCCGGCACGCTACCTCCGATGGAGTTGCTTCCACCCGCGTTGTAGACACTGAAGGGCGTGCCAGACTGGATAACTGTGATGCCGGACCACTGCCAACCTCCCAGAAGTTTGTGAGTCATGCCACTGCCCTTGAAAAATGGCAGATCGTAGACGTATCCAACGTTGAAGACGTGCCGCTGATCGAAGTTGGAGCTGGCGCGGAACTCATTCAGATTGTAAGAGTCGAACGCGCCAACATCTCCGTAGTCGGAAGAATTATCGATGGAGTGGCTGTAAGTGTAGGCCACATTGAGCTGCAGCCCCCCGATGCTGTGCCGAACAGACACTTCCAGAGCGTTGTAGTTTGAGCTTGCTGTCTCTTCCTTACGGGTAATGCTGCCGATTCCGTTATAGGGACGGAAAGGATCGGCGATTCCGCCGCACGCTACGAATAAATTGACCGCGGGGCCCGAAGGTGGACCACCGTTCACTCCGGCAGTGTATGGGATCGGTGTTCCGTAGGAAGTTACAGCGTTGGTCGGCACGCCGTACGCATCCTGATTCACGCCAGGCTGATCCGATCCCGGCCCCCAACTGCAATCCCAAGACGTAGTCGGTAGGCCGTTTGGCACCACTGCGTTCGCGGCGAGAGGACCCCCGTTAATCGTCTGGCCGGGTGCATAGGGATTCTGCGCAGCCGAGGTCGGCACGACTTCATTGAGTTCGAACGAACGGGTGAGGTGAACGCCGGCGCTGCCGACATAAGAAACGGTCGCGACGGTGTTCTTAGCGATGTCATGCTCAATATCGAAATGCCACTGCTGCATATATGGCCAGATTGCTTTGGTTGGAATGGAAACGAAAGTCAAAGGCGTGGTTGTAGTGCCGAGAGCTGAGGGGCTGACGTTGGCGTAGCCGGAAATGTTGGAGACCGTCGCCGTCTGCGTCAGCGGATTGTATTGTTCCAGAGTGCCGGCATTGGCTTCGCCCTGATTGGTGTGTTCGAAGAATATGCCGTATCCGCCCCGAATAGCCCACTTCCCATCGCCTTTTGGATCGAAGGCGAAGCCCAGGCGTGGAGCCGGGTTGAACAAGTGCCCCTTCATGCAACCGACAGGAACTCCAGGCGTGACTCCGCAGTCCACCCATCCGTTGTATTGGGGATTCGGGATGGTTCCTTGCACAAAGTCATTGGCATCAGTGAAGCTGGCGCCCGGAATATAGTGCGCCGGATCGAAATTCCACGCATTGTGGTGAATCTCGCGATAGGTGCCGTAGAGGCTCACCCGCAGGCCAAGGTTAAGTGTCAGCCGCGGAGTAGCGTGGAAATCATCCTGAAAATAGGGCTCGAGGATTTTGTATCGATTGTAGGTCTTGACCGCCGATTGCTCCTGCTGGTATTGCTGCACATTTCCCAGCAGCAAATCGGCAAAGGCGTTGCCGGTGGTGACCGTGGAGTTGGTGCTGTACGACAAAATTCCATTCGTGCTGACGCTGGGCTGCGGGATTTCGTTCTTCTGCGCTGCCACGAAGTAGCCGCCGAACTGCAGGTTATGCTTGCCGACGATCTTGGTAATGTTGTCTTTGTAGGTGTAAGTCGGGTTCGAGTTCAGAGGGCCGTTGGGTATGTATCCAGGGTCCTCATTGATGCCATTGAAGATGCCGCCGTTCAAACTGATCCCCGGCACTTTGCCCCCAAAGCCGTTCTGATACACACCCACCGTCATTCCCTGTGGGCGCTGCCAGTTTGGTCCGACAAGGTTCAGGGTTATGTGGTCGGTTGTATAGCTCGCAACAAACTCGTTCAGCAACGTTGGAGATGCCGTGGCCGTTAAGCGGGCGACCATGCTAACCCCGGGACCGACGAAGTTGGTCTGAACTGTGGGAAAGCTGGTGCCGCTCGTCCACAGCGGAGTGGGATAAATCTGCGCCCAGGAATCGTGGATATAGCGGAACGATGCGCGGACTTTATCGTTGACGTTGTGATCGATCCTGAAAAGTTCTTCGCGCCAGTGAGTGGGAAGCGAGGGATCTTGAAGCCATTGGTTGTTACCAATATTGGGAGTGGGGATGAGGTTCTCGAGCGCGTTGACCGTGACCGTGTCGCCCGGATTGATCGGGACCTGATTGTTGGGAAAAGGCTGCCCTGCCAGTGGGTTGGTAACTCCGTTAATCAGCTGCGGCTCAACCGGACAGTCGCCGGGCGAACTGTTGCAAATGTCGTTGAAGTTACCTGCACGATTTGCCATCGATGGGACTGTGGTGACTGAGAATCCGCTGGGAACGATATCGCGCCGCCATTCCTCGGACCAGAAGAAAAACGTTTTTTGTCTGTTTTTGTTGTAATGCCCCGGAATGTAAATCGGGCCGCCGATTGTACCTCCGAAGTCGTTCTTCTTGTACGAGGGCACAGTCGGCAGGAAATACTGCGTGGCGTTGAAATCATCGTTGCGCACGAACTCGTAGAGATCACCGTGGAAGTGGCTTGTACCGGACTTGGTTTCAATCTCTACCGTGCCCGAACCATTGCGGCCATACTGCGCCCCGTAGTTGGACGTTTCCACCTTGAACTCAGCAATGGCATCAATGCTCGGATAGACATTGAGCGACGTGTTGCTGCCATTGTCGAGGGCATCGCCTCCGTCCATTTCCCAGTTGTTGTATTCGGTGCGACCGCCGTTCACGCTAAACGCGACATTTCCATTCACTCCGACCTGCGCTTCATCCTGACCCGATTGATTGGTGACCCCGGGAACCAAGGTGATGAGCTGCGTAAAATTGCGGCCGTTCAGCTCCAGCTGAGTAATCTCTTTGCCCGTGACCGTGCCGCCAAGATCGGAGGACTGGGTCTCGACCTGAGCTACTTCCGAACCCTGCACGATGACTTCTGTGCTGATCGTGCCAACCTGCAGGGGCACGTTTACCCGGGCCTTGTCGGCAACCCGCAGGATGATCCCTCGGGCTTCATACTTCTTGAAGCCCTCCGCCGAGACCGTCAAGTCGTAGGAGCCGATGGGCAATGAGCTGAACAGAAAATCGCCGCTGCCGTTGCTGGTACCGGCGCGATTGATGCCATGTTCCGAATTCTTGAGCGCGACTTGCGCATTTGGGACCGCAGCCCCCGTCGCATCCGTGACCGTGCCGGTGATGGAAGCCGTATCCTGGGCCCAAGCCGCCGCGCATAAAATCAGCATGACGACCAAGGACCCGATTCGCTGCAGCATTGAGTTGAATTTCATGGTCAATTTCTTCTCCTCGTGCGCCGTTGCCACAGGCGGTTCGCAATTGCGTTCCAGACCCCTAGATTCCCGGATTCCCATCATTCTCGCGCCAATGAAAAAGATTTATTAAAACGTATGAATAGTGCTTTTATAGGGCATCTGCTGTCAAGAAAAAAAGCAAATCTGACCCGGCACAAGGACTTTAGATCAGGCTGCGGGTGGACCCACGGATCACCAACTCAGGGGCGACTTTGCGATGGTGAGCGGAAACCTCTTTTTTTTCCAGCACGCACTTAATTCCATCCAGCACGAGTCCTACCGCGTTTGTGCCCATCGCTTCCATTGGCTGGCGCACGGTGGTCAGTGGAGGGGTATAGAGGGCCGATGGAGCCACATCGTCGAAGCCGATCACCGAGCAGTGTTCTGGTACGCGCAAACCGCCTTTGCTCAGAGCGCGGATCGCCCCAAAGGCCGTCATATCGTCGAAGGCGAGCAGCGCTGTGAACTGCCGCTTTTGCTTCAGCAAATCTTCAGTCAATTTCTGGCCCATCTCGAAACTGGAAAGCGGGTCGCGCGATTCCGGCAGGTCAAGAATCAGTTTCGAGTCGAGCTCCAGGCCACAGGCGTTTGCACTATTCCGAATGCCGCGCCATCGCGGGGAGCTGTCGGTTAGAGTTTTCGGACCCCGAATAAAGGCAATCTTGCGATGACCCAGCGAATAGAGATGCTCGAGTGCGATGTACCCACCCACCTCATTGTCGACGACAACCGAACTCATCGCGTCGCCCTTGAGTTCGCAGCCGATAATGGCCGTAGGGATGCTGCTCTTCTCCAGGTCGGCCAGCAAATTGATATTGAGAAAGAGCCAGTTCGCCACTATGATCAAGCCCTCGATGCGGCGGTCCAGCAACATCTCGAGGTAGCGCTCGAAGCGGCTACGTTCGTTATGCACGTCGGTGAGGATCGGCAGGTAGGAAGCCTGGTAGAGTGTGTTCTCAATGCCGCGCAGCACCAGCGTGCAGTAAGGGTCGGTCATGTCAAAAACCATAACTCCAACCGTGTGGCTGCGTTTGCTGCGCAGGGAGCGCGCAAATTGATTGGGGCGATAGCCAAGTTTTTCCGCCGCTCGCTCGATGCGCTTCTTGGTGACAGCGGGAATATACCGCGCCAGCGGAGCGTCATTGAGCACGATGGAAACTGTGGTGGAAGAGAAACCGCTTTCCTTCGCTACATCGCGAATCGTGACCATCAAAGCCTTGCCTTGGAGTTGCCGCACTGCCAAATCCTGCAATGCATCCCTCGCGCTTGAATTCATTGCGGAGGTTGGCGGACACTACAGCAGAAACCCGCCAGAACCAAAAAACCCAAACAATTTAGGGATTTCAGATTACTGCGCTTTCTTATATTCCTGCCAAACCGCGTCCCTTTTATAGACGGTTTAGATACGGGAGGATAGTCGTGAGCGACCGCGAATGCAAATTCTAACCGCAACGAGCGCCAGGCTGGCGGAAATAATTC
>Ga0182015_10000713_pt1 | contig 46874 bp, 41 predicted proteins | sample 712P3MmetaG_FD_120478 | JGI IMG/M metagenome (GOLD analysis project Ga0182015, IMG submission 120478) | Permafrost microbial communities from Stordalen Mire, Sweden - 712P3M metaG | ecosystem: Environmental > Terrestrial > Soil > Wetlands > Permafrost | place: Sweden: Stordalen | collected...
AATATCCCCCGGCGAAATGCACCGTGGCCATCAAGCATTGATTGAGATGGATTCGCCGCGAACGATTGCTCGCATCATGACCGGCCCGGCGGGACGCAGCGTCACCAGAGGGGCGACTTCCGGCGGCCGCCTGCTTTCAAGCGTGAAGCGCGACCGGCGCAACAAGCCCTCTAAGACGATCGTCGTCTCCTGCCATGCGAACTCATCGCCGATACACCGCCGTGCGCCGCCGCCGAACGGGATGTAGGCGAACGCAGGCGCCTCTTCGTGCAGCCAGCGATCGGGATCGAAGCGCTCGGGATCGGCAAAGAGATCGGCCCGGCGGTGCAACAGCATCGGCGCCATGAATACCGTAGTTTGCGCCGGTATGACGATGCCGCCCGAGAGCGTTACGTCGCGCAGCGTCTCACGACCGATGATCCACGCCGGCGGGTAGAGCCGCAGCACCTCCTTCACCATCCGCAACAGATAGTCGCGGTCGCCGGCGCGGGCCGCTTCGCCCGCGCGCTCGTCGATCTCGATGTTCTGCGAGAGGAGCACGAGCGCCCACGTCAGCGCGTTGGCTGTGGTTTCGTGGCCCGCCATGAAGAGCGTCATGATCTCGTCGCGGATCTGCTCGTCGGACGGACGATCGACGCTTTCCGCATCGCGCGCCGCGAGCAGCAAAGAGAGCGCGTCGTCGCGCTCGCCCTCGCCTTCGCGCCGCTCCGCAATCAAGCCGAAGACGATCTCGTCGAGCATCGCGCGCGCCTTCCAAAAACGCCGCGTATTCGGCAGCGGCAGGCGCTGCCGCAGGGCGCCGAACGGTGTGAGCATGTGGGGAAACTCGTTCATCATCAGGCGCAGCGCGTCGCGCACCGCGGCCGCCGAATCGCTGGCGTCGCTTCCGAACAGCGTCTCGGTCGTGATGCGCAGGGTGAGTTCGGTCATCGCTTCGTGCGCGTCGAACGCCACGCCGGGCGTCACGCGGGCGGCAAACTCCGAGGCGTCGCGCTCCATGATGCGCGCGTAGCCGGCGATTCGCTCGCGGTGAAAGGCCGGCTGCACGATGCGCCGCATCTGGCGGTGCCGCGGGTCCTCGCTCGTGAGCAGTCCGTCACCCAAAAGCAGCCGAAGCACGCGCGTGCCCAACGATTTCGAAAACGCCTGCTGCTGCGTCACCAAGATTTCTTTGATGGGCGCCGGATCGTTGACGAAAACGTAGGAGCGCCACGGCAATGCAAAGGCGACGACGTTGCCGTAGCGCGCCGTCATATCGCGTAGAAACGTGGGGAATCTGCGAAACGGTACGGGCAGCAGGCGCCGCAGCGTCGTCGCCATGCTGGGTCCCGGTATCCGAGCGCTCACCGGAGCGGAACCGTTTCGTAGGCCGTTACGTTACCAAAGCGACAGATCGCGCGGTACCGTCCGCCCGCCACTTCCGCGGCGATTGCCGGGCGCATCCGCAGCTGGTAGGCCGGACTGGGGAAATCGTCGGCGTAGACGAGATACTCTACGCCGCTCGTCCGATCGATCGTGGCATGCGGGCGCGCGGCTGCAACCGCAGAAAACCATTCGTCGTAGGTCGCGAGCGGCGCGTTGTTTGGAACGCAGTCGATGGCGCGGCGCGCGTCGGCAAGGTCGTGATAGTAGGAGTGCAGATAGTGCAGCGGGTGCATCGGATCGAAGGCGACGAGGAAGACCACGCAGATCGCGGTGGCCGCGGTCGTCCAGTTTCTCGCGGTGCGTGCGCCGGAATAACGCGCGACGACGACCACGCCGGCAATCGTTGCTACAAGCAGCCACGGAATCCACAGTGCGGCATAGTGGTCGCCCATGCGCCAAACGTAGCCGGAGTTTGCCAGAAGAACCACGGCGGCACCCGGAAGTGCCAACAGCGCCCAACGCGAGCGCAGCGGAAGGAAGGCGAGCGGCACCAGCGCTTCGAGGATGTAGGTCAGGCGCCCGAACGTGAAGATCGAACGCGCGAATGCCAGCGGATGCGTCAGCGGTGAGAGGATTAGCGCCAGCGGTCCGTTCGCGAAGGGGTAGACGTAGAAGTGGCTGGGCCGCCATCCACCGAACCGCGGTGCGACGACACCGTAGTACAGCAGCAGCACTCCTGCACTGCCCGCCGCCGTAAGCGCGCCGGCGACGACGAACGCGCGGGGTTGGAGCGGGCGCAGACCGACAGCGGCCAACGCGATGCCGAAGAAGAAGAGCGTCAAGGCGGCGTCTTCGCGTAGCCCAATGCCGATTGCCGCGCACGCCGCAAACCACGGCCACCTGCCGTACTGGGCCGCGACGAACATTCCCAGCACCAGCGCGGTAAAGAGCCCCAGTTCGTGAAACTCGTCGAAGCCCAGCGCCAACAGTGGCGGATAGAGCAGCGTCAGTACCGCCAGGCGCTGCGCGAGCCGCTCTTCCATATACGGGCGCGCGAGCAGCGCGACGAGCGGCGCGCAGGCGGCAGTCGCGCCCGCTTGGAGGATCTGCAGCGGCAACGCGCTGTGGGTGAGCGCGACCAAGGGCCAGAGCAGCGCGAGCGCCGGCGACCAGTGGTACCGGTAGTGCGAACCCTCTTCGACACCGTTGCGCATGCCGTGGAATGCATCGCCGACGATTTGGGCAAAGGTTCCCGTATCCGAACCGTACGTCCAGAGTTTCGCGCGCAAGCACGCCAGAGCCGCGAGCACGAGAAACTCGAGCCCGACCCAGAACCAGATGCGAAGCGGCAGGCGCACCAGGTTCCCTATACGCCGCCGGCCGAACGCGTAGGGCCGTGAAGAGAATCTGCGTCTTTTGCGGATCGCGGACCGGCCGCGATCCGGCGTATGCCGCCGTCGCCATGCAGACCGCGCGAGCGATCGTCTCGGCGGGTTACGGGATCGTCTACGGGGGCGGAAGCGTCGGACTGATGGGCATTCTCGCCGATACGGCGCTGGAGTGCGGCGGCGAGGTGATCGGGGTCATTCCCAACGCGCTCGCGATAGCGGAGATCGCGCACGAAGGACTCGCGCAGCTTCATATCGTGGCGACGATGCACGAGCGCAAGGCTTTGATGAACGACTTCAGCGATGCCTTCATCGCCCTGCCCGGCGGCTTCGGTACCATGGACGAGCTATGCGAAGTCTTGAGCTGGCGGCAGCTCGGCATCCACGACAAGCCGATTGGGCTGCTCAATCAGGGCGGCTACTACGATGCGTTGCTGCGTCTCTTCGATTCGATGCTCGTCGAGGGTTTTCTCACCGAGCAAAACCGCGCGCTGCTTATCGACGAGCGTGAGATCGAACCACTTCTGCGCCGGCTGTTTTAGCGACCGCGAGGTCACTCCGCGAGCGCGGTCGCGACGATGCGTTCCTGCTCGACTGCATGCTGCCCGGCATAGCCCTCGCTGGGACTCGCGCGATACCCGCGGCCGATGTATTCGATGTCGAAACCGTCACGCTTGCCCTCTAGCAAGCGGCGCCGAACGAAGGCCCGCGCACCCATGTTCTTTGGCTCTTCTTGAACCCAGACGATCTTCGTGAGCTTGGGATAGGCGCCGATCACACGATTGATATCGGCGACCGGCAGCGGGGCGAGCAACTCGATGCGCACGATCGCGGTACGCCGCAACGCCGCATAGGCGGGCGCCGCGACCAAATCGTAGTAGATCTTTCCACTGCAAAGGATGAGTCGTTCGATCGCATCGCGGGCGAGCGGGCGCGGATCGTCGATGACCGGAGCGAACGCACCGCGCGCCATCTCGTCGATCCGTCCCGCGGCGCCATCGGCGCGCAGCAGCGACTTCGGCGTCATTACCACGAGCGGCACGGCGATGGGCGAGCGCGCCTGCAGACGCAGCAGATGGTAGTAGTTATCGGCGACCGACGGCTCGGCGACGCGCAGGTTCCCTTCGGCGACGAGTTGCAGAAAACGCTCCGGCCGCGCGCTGGAATGTTCGGGCCCGCCGCCTTCGTAACCGTGCGGCAGGAGCAGCGTCAAGCGGGCGGTCTGTCCCCATTTCGCTTGGCCGGCCGCCAGGAACTGATCGACGATGACCTCCGCGCCGTTGAAGAAATCGCCATATTGCGCCTCCCATAACACGAGCGCATCGGGCTTCTGCGCGGAGTACCCGTACTCGAAACCCATGCAGGCGTACTCTGAGAGCGGGCTATTGCGAATCTCGAACGACGCTTGTTCGGGCAGCACGTGCTGCAGCGGGATCCAGACCCCACCATCCGGCGAATGGAATACGGCGTGGCGATGGCTGAACGTTCCGCGTTCGGTATCCTGGCCGGTGAGACGAATCGGCGTGCCCGAAGTGAGCAGTGAGGCAAAGGCGAGCGATTCAGCGGTACCCCAGTCGACGACTCCGCGTTCCTGGATCACTGCTGCTCGCCGCTCGAACTGGTGCTGGAGCTTACGGTTGATTCCGAAGCCTTCCGGCACCGAGACCAGCGCCGCGCTCCACGCGAGCAACTGCGCCCGATCGGCCGCGGGCAGCACGGTGCGGTCAAACGTATTGCTGCCGGCCATTTTGCGGCCCGCAATATGCGATGCCAGCGCGCCACGCGCCGAGCGGCGGGCCTCCTGCAGCCGCGCAGTCGCTTCCTCCACCATGGCGCGCGCGCGTTCGGCCGGAAGAACGCCCCGATTGACGAGCTTATTCGCAAAGAGCTCGCGCACTGTTGGATGGTTCTTGATCCGTTCGACCATGCCGGGCTGCGTGTACGCCGGCTCGTCCTGTTCGTTGTGTCCAAACCGCCGGTAACCGATGAGGTCGATGAGGGCGTCGCGCCCGAAGGCGCGGCGAAAATCGACGACGAGGTGCACGGCGGCGATGCACGCCTCGACGTCGTCGGCATTGACGTGCACGATGGGAACGTCGAAACCTTTGGCGAGATCGGAAGCGTACCGCGTGGAGCGCGCGTCGGCCGGGTCGGTGGTGAAACCGATCTGATTGTTGGCGATCAGATGGATTGTACCGCCGGTTTCGTAGCCCGGAAGCGATTGCAAGTTGAAGACTTCCGCGACGATGCCTTGTCCCGTGAAGGCCGCATCGCCGTGGATCAAGATCGGAACCGCGCGCTTGCAATCGTGTGTAGGCACGCCATGAGAGTGATCCGTCTGCAGAGCGCGGGCGCTGCCTTCGACGACGGGATCGACCGCCTCCAAATGGCTGGGATTATGCGCCAGCGTGACCGTGATGCTCTTGCCCTTGGTGGTCGCGTAGGTGCCGGTGGCACCGTGGTGATACTTCACGTCGCCCATGACGTCGTCGTCACCGAGATTGCCGCGATACTGCGCGGCTTCGAACTCGGTCATCACCTCTTCGTACGGCATGCTGACCACGTGCGCGATCACGTTGAGCCGGCCGCGGTGCGCCATGCCGAGGACGGCATCGGCGACGCCGTCGTCAGCCAGCATGTCGAGCATCTCTTCGAGCATCGGAACCATGACGTCGAGGCCCTCGCCGGAGAACGTCTTCTGGCCCAGGAACGTTTTGCGAACGTAGCGGTCGAAGGCTTCGACACGCGTTAGCCGTTCGAGCAGTTGGATCTGGCGCTCGGGCGACAACGCAACCATATTGCGGCCCGACTCGATATAGTCGCGCAGCCAAACTCGCTGGCGTTCGTCGGAAATGTGTTCGATTTCGTACGCGATCGTCGAACTGTAGGTCTCGCGCAGCAGCGGCAGCACCTCGGCTAGCGTGCTGCCAGGAACCTTGACGTGCAGCACGCTGGCGGGAATCGCGCTCTGCAATGCCGGGGTGAGGCCGTAGGTTTGCGGCTGCAGCGACGCATCGCCGACGGGCTCGGTGCCTAGCGGATCGAGGTGCGCGCCGAGATGGCCGTACGAGCGATAGGCCGAGACGATAGCCATGCCGGCGGCAACGGCCCGCAGCATGTCGTCGGACGGCCGAGACGCTGGCGCGACCGCAGCGAGCGGCAGTGCGGCGACCGGCGCCGCGGTGACGCCGAGCGCCTCGAAAGCCCTTTCGTAGAAGGCATCGCCGCCTTGGAGCAACTGATCGACGCGGCGCAGGTATTCCCCCGATTGCGCGCCCTGGATGACGCGGTGATCGTAGGTGTTCGTAATCTGCATGACTTTGGCGACGCCCAGCAACCGCAACGACTGTTCGTTTGCCGTTGCGAAGCCCGGCGGATAGCCAATCGCGCCGGCGGCGATAATGGCGCCTTGACCAGGCATCAGGCGCGGGACCGATGCGATGGTTCCGATGCCGCCGGGATTGGTCAGCGTGAAGGAGGCGCCGACGAGGTCGTCGGCGGCAAGCTTATTCTCTCGCGCGCGCGATACGAGGTCTTCGTACGCAGTACGGAATGCCGCGAAATCGAGATCGCCGGCATCGCGGATCACCGGAACCACGAGAAAACGCGTGCCGTCCTTGCGCTCGCTGTCGACGGCGAGTCCCAAATGAATGCCGGACTCGACGCGCAGCGGCGCGCCGCTCTCGTCGCGCCGGAACGAGTACGTAATAAACCGGAGTTCGCGAGCGGCGCGAACGAGCGCGTACGCGATGAGATGCGTGAACGAAATCTTCTCGCTGCGGCCGGCCGCGCGAAGCGCTCCGTTGAGCTCGTTTCGCCGCGCGTCGAGCACGTCGACGGCGACGCTGCGAAAACTCGTCGCGGTGGGAATGCTGAGGCTTTGCTCCATGTAGCCGGTAAGCACCGCGGCCGGCCCGCGCAACGCGGTCGTCGTCGCGCCGGGAGGAAGCGGCGGACTCGGCGGGAGCGATGGGCCGGTTCGCCGCCGCGCACTTTCCGCTTGCCCGAGAACGTCGGAGCGCAGAATCAATCCGTGTGGGCCCGACCCGCGCACCAACCTGAGATCGACGTTGAGTTGTCGCGCGATTCGTTGGGCCGGCTGATCGGCGAGTATCTCGCCGGAAGGCGCCGTAGCGGTCTGCATCGCGGGAGTGGGGCGCTTGGGCGCCTGACCGTTCACCTCGACGGCCGCGGCGGGACGGGCCGCCGATCCGTTACCTTTCGACGTGTCGATCTTCGCGAGAAGGCTGCCGACGGCGACGGTCTCGCCCTCTTTGGCGGCGATCTGGGTTACGACGCCCGAAACGGTCGCCGGCACCTCGACGTCCACCTTGTCGGTCGTCACCTCGACCAAAGGGTCGCCTTCGGCAACAAAATCCCCGACGCTCTTGCGCCATTCGACGATCGCGCCTTCGGTAACCGACTCACCCATTTCGGGAAGCGTTACGCTGACCAAACTCTTTGCCAAAACGGTTTTCATTTTATCTTCCGGCGGGCCCGGGGCCTACGACTCGAGGCGTGACGTCGCGAAGCGCCGGCTAAAAGTACTTTGCCGGGAGGGCCGGCGCCGCGACGAGCGCGTTGGCACGAAACGCCGGCCGGCTGTGGCTCAGAACGAAGGCGGCGACGTCGTAAGCTTGAGCAAGCGAGAGCGAGCCCGGAGCTCCTTGAGGCATGTTGTAGAGGACGAAGCCGGTCATGCGGTCCAGGTGGGCCATGCCGGCCCCGCGGTTGAACGACCGCGCGCCCCACAGGGGCGGAAAGGCGCCCGAGACTCCTCCCCCGGAAGCTTGGTGACATGCGGCGCAGCGCGCCGCATAGATTCGCGCACCGTCCGCGACGCTCGGGGAACTCCGGGGCAGCGGCACGATGTACCGGTCGCTCTGCGGCTGCGGCGCTCCCACCGGAACCCCGCGCGAAAGCCAAGCGATGTAAGCTACGATGGCGACCATTTCTTTGCCGGCGTAGGGCGGGGCCGTACCGTTCATGCTGTAAAGAAAGCATTCCGCAATGCGATCCTGCAGCATGATCACGCGGTGCGCGCGACGATTCCACTGCGGAAAGCGGCCGTAGACGCCGGCGAAACTGCCACCACGCGCCTGTGTGCCGCCGCCGAGGTGACAGGCGGTGCACGACATGTCCGCGCGGACGTATGGCTTCATCAACCGTTGCGTCTGCGTTAGGAGGGTGTGCCCGTAGGCGATCGACGTGCCAAGCGTTCCGGTGGGCAACGCGCGCGGATCGTAGGCGTCCGCCGGGCCGCCGCGCGAGGCCGCGCACCCGGCCGCGACGAGTGCCATCACGATGCATATCGGAGCGACGCGCTTCGAGAAAGGCTGCATTAGAACGTCAGCGTCAGGTACGTGTACCGATACGTTGCCTGCAAAACGGCAACGGCGGCGACCATCGACGGCACGACGATCGAACCCGGAATGAGGTGCGTCAGGATGTCGCCTCCAACCTCGCGTACGCTCTGGCCCGCCGGAGCGAACCCGCCGGAGACAATCCCGCGTGCTTGCTCCAAAACCGCGGTGTGGCAGGTGAGGACGATGACCCCTCGGCGTTGCAGCATCTCGACAGAAGCGTCTTGGTACATGCCGCCCGGATCGTCGGGATTGGAGCCGAGGTCGATGGCGGCGCGCCGTGCGTAGAAGACGTTGGCCGTCAGCGGCGTTCCGGCGGCGTCGGTGATTTTGAAAAATTCACCGAGCCGGTACTTCTTCCAGAGCTCGTCGCGGTACGCATATGCCGCCGAGGGCCCATGGCCTGCCAACGCGACGGCGATCGCCCCGGGTGCGTATCCGAATCCAAACTGCAGGCCATTGAGCGCGTTCTTGACGTTATTAAGCATGGCGGGATGGAACGAGACGGCTTCGACGAGCTGGCGTATCGCGGCCGGACGACCGACGGCGCTTGCGAAGAGCGCAGCATCGAAATCCGAGCGATGCTCGACGAAATGCACGCCGCCCGGAACGCTCGACGCCGCTATTGCGGAGGCGGCGAGAAAATCTTTACGCAGCATTGATGGCGCTGGTTGTTCGCCATGACTTTCGCTCTTCATCCGAGGAACGGACCATCCGCCGCGGCGAAAGCGCACGCCTCATGACGATCCTCGCCGCGATCGGCGCCGTACTCTTTCTTCTTGGGGGCGCCCTCGGCGCCGTGATCGCCTGGCTCGCGGCGCGTGCCGAAAGCGCCGCGCTGCGCGCGACGCTGGAACAGACGCAGCGTAACGGCGAGGTGGTCGTCGAAGCCTTGCTCGAGCGGGCGAAGAATGAATTGCGCGACGCGACCGCATTGCGCACCGGGGAACGCGTCAGCGAGCTCGTCTCGCCGGTCGCTGCGAAACTCGGCGAGTTCGACAAGCTCATCGCGGAGATGGAAGCGACGCGCCAACGCGATGCCGGCAGCTTGCGCGAACAGCTCGAGCGGCTGCTCGGCCGCACCGACAAGCTCGAAAGCGCGGCAACGCATCTGAGCAGCCAGACCTCCACTCTGGTCACGGCCCTGCGTAATCCCGCCTCCCGCGGGAGATGGGGCGAGATGCAGTTGCGCAACGTCGTCGAGAAGGCCGGCATGCTGGCCTACTGCGATTTTTCCGAGCAGCAAACGGTTGTCTTGGAGGAGGCGCGCGTTCGGCCTGACATGACGGTCAATCTTCCCGGCGACCGTTTCGTCTTCGTCGACGCCAAAGCGCCGACGGATTCCATGCAAGCGGCTCTGGAGGCTGCCGACGACGAGACGCGCAAGGCGCTCGTGCGCCAACATGCGCGGGCGCTGCGCGAGCACGTCGACGCCCTTGCCCGGCGCGGCTATCAAACCGCCGCTGGATCCGCCGACTACGTCGTGATGTTCGTTGCCGGAGAAGCCTTCGTCAACTCCGCCTGCAGCGAGGATCCGGCTCTTATCGAATACGCGCTCGACAAGGGCGTGCTGATCACCGGTCCGCTAACCTTGATCAGCTTGCTGCGCACCTTTGCGATGGGCTGGCAAGCGCTACGGCAGGAAGAAAACGCGAAACGCATCGCCTCGATCGGACGCGTACTCTACGAGCGGGCGCTCAAGTTCTCCGATCACCTTCTCGAAGTGCGCAGAAGCCTCGAGCGCACCGTGAACGCCTTCAACGGCGCGGTCGGGTCGTACGAAACCAAACTGCTGCCGCAGGGCCGCAAGCTCAAAGACGAGGCGTCCCTGGTCGGAGCGGAGCTCGACGAAATTCCACCCATCGACGTCGTGCCGCGAGGGGTGACCTCACTCGATGCCGGCGTCTCGAGCAAACGCCTCGCTCGCTCGCAGCAGCTCTTCGTCAGCGATGAGGTGGCGCGGCGTGATCCGCCTGCCACGCTTTGAGCGCCGTCAACGTGTTCTGCACGTGCTGCGTCGGATCTAGGCTCGTGTACGTATAGACGATCGTTCCGTCCGGAGCGATGACGTACGACGTACGGTTCGCGTACTGCGGGTGCTGCGATAGGACCGCATCGTAGGCCTTCATCACCCGCTGGTCGACGTCGGCCGCGACGGCGAACTTGCTGCGGCAATCGCTGACCGAGAACTTCTGCAAGGTGGCCAGCGGATCGTGCGATACCCCGATCACGGTCGCGCCGAGCGCCTTGTACTGATCGATCGCGTCGGCAAACTCATGCGCTTCGATCGTGCAGCCCGTCGTGAACGCGGCCGGATAGAAATAGAGGACGACCGGACCATGCCGCAGCGCGTCCGCGAGATCGAAGGTAAACGTGTTGCCGCCCTGCGTCGCCTGCAGCTTAAACTCGGGAGCCTTCGTGCCGATCGCGAGCTGCGCCGCGGCCGGTGCCGCCTGCGCCGCGAGCAGGAGCGCGATTGCGATGCCATACCGAAAGGTCATAAGAGATTATCCTTCCTTTGTTTTTGTTACAACCCCATCAGACGTGCGAGAACCAGCCGTTGGATCTCGTTGGTTCCTTCGCCGATCTCGTTGATCTTCTGATCGCGGTACATGCGCGAGATCGGGTACTCATCCATGAAACCATAGCCGCCGTGAATCTGCAGGGCCTCATTCACCACGCGATGCGAGAGCTCGCCGGCGAACAGCTTGGCGAAGCTCGCACTCTGGACGTAATCCCGTCCACTGTCCTTCTCCCAAGCGGCGCGCAGCATCATGAGCCTCGCGTGCTCGATCTCCGTCAGCATGTCGACCAGCTTGAACGAAATCGCCTGAAACTTCGAGATGGGCTGCCCGAAGGCTCGCCGTTCCTTCGCATAGGCGAGCGCTTCATCGTACGCGCCCATCGCCAGACCGATCGAGAGCGCGGCGACCGAGATGCGGCCGCCGTCCAGGATCGTGAGAAACTGCCGGTACCCCTCGCCACGCGGCCCGAGCAGGTTCTCTTCGGGCACCTCGGCGTCCGCGAACGAAAGCTCGCGGGTATCGGAGGCGCGCCAGCCCATCTTTCGATACTTGCGGCTGCGGGTAAAGCCCGGCGTATCTTGCGGAACGATGACGTTGGATATCTCGCGAGAGCCGTCGGAACGCCGGCCCGTCACCGCAGTGATCGTCGTACCACCCGAAATTTCGGTACCGGAGTTGGTAATGAAGGCTTTGGTTCCGTTAATCACCCACTTGCCGTCGCGCAGGTCCGCGCGCGTCTGCACGTTGCCCGCGTCGCTGCCCGCATTGGGCTCGGTGAGGCCAAAACCCCAGAGCATCGAGCCGCGTGCCAGCGGAACGAGATAGCGTTCCTTCTGCGCTTGCGTTCCGAAGAGATAGAACGGGGTGGCGCCCAACGACACGTGCGCGGCCATGGTGATCGCCGTCGAGGCGTCGGCTCGCGCGATCTCCATCACCGCGAGCGCGTAGCTCACGGTGTCGCCCCCGGCACCGCCGTACTCTTCCGGAAACGGCAGCCCCATGAATCCGAGGTCCGCCATCTTCGCAATTAACTCGTAGGGAAATCGTTCTTCCCGATCCATCTCCTCGGCGCGCGGGCGAACCTCCTCGCGCGCGAACTCGCGAGCGAGGTTTTGTATCGCCTTTTGCTCGTCGGTTAAATCGAAGTCCATGCCGAAGGTATAGCCCCCATCCTGCGAAAAACTCCTCCGTTAGCGATGATCTCCCTCCGCGGTGTTTCGCTCGTCTATCCCAACGGCGTGCGCGCCCTCGACAACGTAAGCCTCGAAATCGCCAAGGGTGACTTCGTTTTCCTCGTCGGGCATTCCGGAACGGGCAAATCGAGTCTCTTGCGCGTCCTCTATCGCGAGGCGCTCGCCACCACGGGCGAAATCATCGTCGACGGGATCCGCGTCGACCGCTTGCGGCGAGGCCGCGTTCCCGCCCTGCGGCGCCATCTCGGCGTCGTCTTTCAAGACTTCAAGCTGCTCGCGGACAAGACGGTCTGGGAGAACGTCGCGTTCGCGATGCAGGTCACCGGAGCGCATACTCGGGACGTCATGCGGCAGGTTCCGCGCGTCCTCGACCTCGTGGGCCTGGCGCATAAGAGCCGCATGTATCCCGGAGAGCTCTCCGGCGGCGAGCAGCAGCGCGCGGCCATCGCCCGCGCGTTGGTCAACAACCCGAAGATTCTCCTCTGCGACGAGCCGACCGGAAATCTCGATCCGGCGAACACCACGGAGATCACGGCGCTCCTGCAGCGCATCAACCTCAAGGGCACGACCGTCGTCGTGGCGACCCACAATCAAGCCGTCGTCGATCGCATGCGGCGGCGCGTCATCCGCCTGGAAGACGGCCGCATTACGACCGATGAAGAACGAGGTTACTACTATCTTGGACTCGGGCAAGGTCAAGTTCTTTCTGGGTGAGGTGCTGCGCAATTTCTCGCGCAACACCGGGATGCAGTTCACCGCTATCGGCACCGTCGCCATCACGATTATCCTCCTCGGCTCCTTCCTTTTCGTGCACGCCGCATTGGCGCACGTCGGCGCGCGCCTGCTCGACCAGATAGCGATATCGGCGTACATGCGGACCGACGTGACGCCCGCGCAGACCGCAGCGGTCGCCCGATTCCTCGCCCAAGATCCCCGCGTGGCGACGGTACAATACGTTCCCAAGCGCGAAGGCTTGGCCGAGCTGCGACAGCGCACGCGCGGCATGATCGACACCGCGCTGCTCACCGAGAATCCGCTTCCCGACAAGTTTCGCATCCGCGTACAGCGTCCAGAAAACGTCGGTGCCGTCGCGGCTACGGTTCGGCGCCTCAGCGGCATCGACAACGTCGTCTACGGACAACAGATCGTGCAGCGGCTGCTCGCGCTGGGAAGCGTGCTGCGCAGGGTTGGCGTCGCCGTGATCGTCCTGTTTGTCGTCGTCGCCGGAATCATCATCTCGAACACGATCCGGCTGACCGTCTTCGCGCGCCGGCGCGAGATTGCGATCATGCAGCTCGTAGGAGCGACAAACACGTACATCCGGCTGCCGTTCATCTGTGAAGGCCTGCTCGACGGGATCATCGGCAGCGCGATCGCCGTCGGCATCCTCGTCCTGGCTCGCCGCGAGCTCTGGCCGCGGCTGCTCGAAGCGCTGCCGTGGGCGGCCCTGCCCGCAATCCCCGTGGACGCCCGGCTGCTCGCCGTGCAGCTGCTCGCGGTCGGAGCGGCGATCGGGGTGTTGGCATCGTGGATCTCCGTCGGACGCCATCTGCGCACGTGAGCCGAATCGCGGCTCTGCTCCTCGCGGCGGCGCTGCTGCCGTCGGCCGCCGCGGCAAGCGGGCCGACGCTCGAACAGCGCATTTCCGCGCAGCGTGCGCGAACCGAGCGTTTGCAGGAGCGCCTGCACTTCAAGCGCGTCGAGCTTCACGCCGCAACGCTTCGTTATGAAGACTTGCAGCAGCAGCTTGCGGAAACCAATACCGCCATCGATAGCGTCAACGCGCACCTCGACGTTTTGGCAGCACAGCAAGATTCCACGCAGCGCCGGATCGACTGGAATACGACCCAGCTCGGCGCCGCTCGCCGCTCGTTGCGATTGCACGACGAACTGCTCAAACGCCGGCTCGTCGACATCTATGAATATGGCGATCTCAGCTATCTCAATGCATTGGTCGCTGCCCGGTCGTTCAGCGAGTTCGTCGAGCGTTGGGAAGATTTTCGCTTGCTGATCGCCGCGAATCAGCGAGCGGTGCGGGCACGCAAAGCGGCCGAGGAACGCGTTGCCTCGGTAGAAGCCGACCTCGAGCGGACGCGCTTGGAGCTGCAGAGCGAACAGCAAGCGCAGCAAGAGACGCGCAGCCAGCTGGGCTCGCTCGCCGACGAGCGGCAGAACCTCGTCGAACTCGCAGCTACGCGGCGCCATAGCGTTGCGACCGAAGTCGCCGAGATGGAGAACCTCTCGGAGGCGCAGGAGGCCGCGCTCGAAGCCTTGATTCTCGAGCGCGAGCGGGAGCTCGAATCGCAGCAACGGGCGGCCGGCATCGCGGGGGGAGCCGAGAGTTCCGGTGCGGCGGGACGTTTTTCGTGGCCGGTTACCGGAACGATCACCTCGCCGTTCGGTTGGCGTTCCAATCCGTTCGGCGGAGCCCCGGAGTTTCACCAGGGGCTCGACATCGCCGCCCCGACCGGCACGACCGTCACCGCGGCGGCCGGGGGGACCGTCATCATGGCGCAATGGTACGGCGGCTACGGTAACTACATCTTGATCGATCACGGCGGCGGCTACTCGACGGGCTACGGTCACCTTTCGGCAATCTACGTAACGAACGGGCAAAGCGTCGCACGCGGGCAAGCCATCGGCGCCGTGGGCTCCACCGGCCAATCGACCGGGCCACACTTGCACTTCGAGATTCGGATTGCCGGCAAACCGGTTGACCCCGCGCCCCGGCTGCATTAAGACTTAGCGAGTAAACTCTCAAGGAGAAACCCGGCCGCCCCGGCGCGTGGTCACAGGGCGGGTATTGATAAGAGGACCAATGACCCTTTTTATTCGTCTACTCCTGACGGCAATCGTCGCGCTGGCCCTCGTAGCCGGCGTCGCGCTCTATGCCGGATATCGCTCGGGCGCAATCGCCGGCCAACCCGTCCTTCAAGTCGCCACCACCGGCGACTTGCGAGATCTCTTGCCGACGCACGACACGCCCGCTTCGGCGATCGCCGACCTCACGCTGCGCCGCTTGGAGAGCGCCTACTATAAGCCAATCCTGGGGCAGACGCCCCTCGCCGGGGAGTCGCTGGCGCTACGCAATCTGCTTGCGAGCAGGCACGTGGGCGACGCCGCATTGCCTGCTGAGCCGGCCGGCGCAGACGAAATCTCGGACGGAGCCCGGGCTGCGGCGCTCTTGGCCTTCGCGCAAGAGCATTACGCTGCCGCATTGGGACCCGACGGCACGGACGACCTGACCGATGCCGCCCTCCGGGGAATTATGGGCTCCGTTCACGATCCGTATACGGTCTATCTCTCGCCGCGCGAGATTCAAGGACTCAACGAATCGCTCTCGGGCGGGAACTTCGGCGGCATCGGGGTCTACATCTATCAGCTCAAAGACGGCCGCATCGTCGTCGGGCCGATCGAGGACATGCCGGCGGCGCGCGCCGGAATGAAACCAGGTGAAGTCATCGATTCGGTGGACGGCCACACCGTCCGCGGCTTGGCGATCGACCGGGTGGAAACGATGATCCGGGGAGAAGCCGGCACGATCGTTCGGTTGCGAGCGCATCGGTACGACGCACCGGGTTCTGAGCGAACCTTCTCCATCGTCCGCGAAATCATTCACGTCCCGACGGTTCGCGCAAAGATGGAAGGAGACGTCGATTATATCCGTCTCTCCGATTTTGGAACGACGTCAGCCGACGAAGTTCGTAAAGCATTGCTCGACGGTAAAGCAAAGGGCGCGCGTGCCTACATCTTGGACCTTCGGGACAACGGCGGCGGATTGCTCGACGCGGCGGTCGCGATCTCGAGTTTCTTCATTCCGCAAGGGACCATCGTCTCGACGATCAAGCGCGATGGTCAACGCACGAGCGACGAAGCGCTGGGCGATGCAATCGGCGGCCTGCAGCCGCTGGTCGTGCTGGTGAATAAGTATACCGCCAGTGCTTCCGAGATTACGTCGGGGGCGCTGCAAGATTACCATCTGGCGACGTTGATCGGTACCCGTACGTTCGGAAAAGGCGTCGTGCAGAGCATCTTTCCGATGCCGGACCAAGGAGCGCTCAAGATCACGACGGCGCGCTACCTGACGCCCGCCGGCCGCGACATCCAGCATCACGGCATCGAGCCGAACATCCTCGTCAATCAAGATCCTAATCCCTCGCTCATCGATACCCCCGCCGACCGGCAGCTGGCCGCGGCGAAGGCACGTTTGCGCGCACTCTTACGTTGATATGGAAGCCATGAAACGCATCTCCGCTCTCATTCTGTTCCTGGCCCTCGCCGCGACCGGCGGGCAGCTCGTTCCGGCGTCGGCTGCGGCGTTACCGCAGCTACCCGGCGAAGAAGCCGCCGAGATCTCGACGAGCTACGCGTATTTGACCGAGAACTTCTACAAGAAGGTCGACTCGCAGGCAGTCCTCGACTCGGTCCGCGCGGAGCTGCTCTCGGCAATGCGGTTGGCCGGCGTCAAGCACGTCGCGCTTCCCGTCATGCGCGCGGCGGCTACGCCGGCCAGCGTCCGTGAAATCGATCGGGAGGTCGAGACGGCGGCGTCCGAATCCGTGCATAAGTTTTCCCTGCACGACCTGAGCTACGTCGCGCTCGACGGCATGATGCGCTCGGTAAACGATCGGTATACCGTATTCATGACGCCCAAGGAGTTCGCCGGCCTCAATCAAGGTCTCGATGGAGGCGACTTCGGCGGCACCGGCATCGTTATTCAAGTCGATGACAAAACGAAGTACGTCAGCGTCGAGAACGTCATCCCCGACGGTCCGGCCGACAAAGCCGGCATCGAGCAGGACGACCTCATTACCACGATCGACGGCGCATCCACCAAAGGAATGACCCTCGACGTCGCCAGCAGCAAGCTCCGCGGTAAAGAGGGAACGCGGGTAACGCTGACCCTTTCTCGCGACGGTGCGGCGATGGCGTCTCCCCTTACGATCACGCGCGCGAAGATTCACCAGCTCAGCGTCTACGAAAAGATGCTGCCCGGCAAAATCGGGTACGTCGCGGTGACGGTCTTCGGCCGCACCACGGGCGACGAGCTGAATACGGCGCTCGAACGGCTGCAGCGCGACGGTGCGCGGGCTCTCGTGCTCGACTTGCGCGACAATGGCGGCGGGTACTTGGAATCCGCCGTGTCGGTGAGTTCGAAGTTCATTCCGAGCGGCCCGATCGTCTCAGTGGAATCGCGCGCTTCGAACGTCACGACGCTCGACGCCGACGATACGGCGATCCCGCCGGTTCCGCTAGCGGTGCTGGTCAACGGATACACTGCGTCGGCCTCTGAGATCACGTCGGGTGCCATTCAGGACAGCAGCGTCGGCACGATCGTCGGGACGAAAACGTTCGGGAAAGGCGTCGTTCAAACGATCGTACCCTTACCCGACGGCAGCGCGATCAAAGTCACGACCGCGCGCTATCTGACGCCGCGCAATCGCGACATCAACCATCTCGGCATCACGCCCGACATCGTCGTCTCGGAGAACAAGCATCCGCAATACGGCGTGCCGGCAAAAGACGACCAGCTCACGCGCGCGATCGAGTACCTCGACGCGAAGCTCGCGCAGCTCAACTCCGGGAACGGCGTTTAGCGCCGAGCCGGTTACGAGCTCTTGGGCTCGGCGGCCTTCCGGCGACGAGCCGGCGCTTTAGGAGCGGCCTTGCCGTCGGTCTCGGCGGCTGCCGCACGCGTCCTGCGGACGGGTTTGGGGGGCGCCTTCTTCTCGGCGGCCGCTGCCGTCTTGCGCCCTCGGCGCGGCTTTGCTTCGGCAGCCGGCAGGGCGATCGCCACCGCGCTTTGCACTTCCGCGGCCGCGCTTTGTGTGCCGGTTCGCCTACGTGCGGGTTTCGTGCGTTTGGGTTCTTCCTTCGGCGCGACGAGACTCGGCGGCGGCGGAGCAACCGCCGGCGGCGCGGCGCCGGCTCGAGGAGCTATGGCGCGCGACGGCTCGGGCGGCGCGGTAGATCCGGTCGGGTGCGCGTCGCCGTCGGCGGATACTTCGAAGATGTGACGATCGGGCAGCGGCGTACCTGCGGCACCCCCGCGTCCTCCCCGTCCCCGGCGCCGTCGGCGCCGCCGGCGATGTTGCGTTCCGTCGCCTGAAGGGGCGGCCGCTTCGGGCGCCGCTGCCGGCTCGACGGGGCGCATCGGCGTCGTCGATTCCTCGGCTTCCCCGCGACCACGGCCACCGCGACGGCGACGGCGACGGCGTTTTCTTTGCGCTTCGCCCTCGCTCGCAGAAGCGTGCTGCACGGTACCTTCGGCAATGATGATGGCATCTGGTTGCGCTTCCCCACGCCGCTCGGCGCTGAGCGCTTTGTCCGCAGCTTCCTCTTCTTCGGTGATCGAGGTAATGCCGATCGGCGGACGTGAGGCGGAATACCGGGCCGCGTCCTCTGCGAGTTCGCGCAGTTGGCGCGTCTGCTCGGCAGCCGTGAGCGGAGCCCGACGGCCTCCGCGTTTGCGCCGTGGCTTCACTCCAGCCGTAACGAGCTCCGCGAGAACGTAATCCTGCTCTTCTTCCACGTCGAGAATGCGGATGTGGACGAAGTTTCCGGCGCTGCTGGCGGCGCTCTCCACCTCGACGATATGGCCGTCGATGACCGCAGCGGCAGATGTCGCATTCGGTAGGTGGCCGGGCAAGAGCTCGACCTCGTGCTCGTCGCCGACGCGCAGCGTGCGTTCCTTACCGAGCTTCGCGGCCGGCATGGTTTCGACGCGCGCCTTCTCGGGATGGATCATCGGGTCCACGCGAACGTGAATGGGATGCTCGATGTCTCGCGCGAGCTCTTCGCACTCGCTTTCGTACCAAAAATCCATTTGTACGGCGACCGTCGGCGCCACGTGGACCACGACGTCGCCGGTGGCGCCGTTGTGCGCCTCGCTGCGAATGTGGCGGAACGTTTCGATGGCGACAGACTGCGACGACATCACGCTTCCCATGCCGTTGCAGGTAGGGCAGGCGCCTCTCAGCTGCGCGCCGAGATCTTTGCCGACACGTTTGCGAGTGAACTCAAGCAGCCCCAAGTTCGAGAACGACTGAATCGTCGCGCGGGTGCGATCGCGCCGAAGGCTATCTTCCATCGTCTTGACGACTTTGTCGCGAGACGCTTCGGATGACATGTCGATGAAGTCCACGACGATGATGCCGCCGATGTCGCGCAGCCGGACCTGCCGCGCGATCTCCTCGGCGGCTTCGATGTTCGTCTTGAGAATCGTGTCTTCGAGGTTGCGTCCACCGGTAAACTTTCCGGAGTTCACGTCGATAACGGTGAGCGCTTCGGTGGTTTCGATGACGATCGACGCACCGGAAGGCAGGTTGATCTTCGGCTTCATGAGCTTTTGCAGCTCGGCATCGATCTTATAATCGGCAAAGAGCGAGCGCCCCGAGTTATAGTGCTCGATGCGATCGATATACTGGGGGCCGAGCAGCTGGAGAAAGTCGCGGATCTTTCGGAACTCTTCCTCGTTGTCGATCAGCACGCGATCGACGTCGGCGGTGATGAAATCGCGCGCAGCCTTATAGACGAGGTTCATGTCCTTATGGAGCAGCGACGGCGACGCCGCGCGTTTGTAACGCTCCAGGATTCCATGCCACATCCGAATCAAAACGCCCAAGTCCGCGATCAGCTCGGCTTCGCTCACGTTTGCGGCCGCGGTGCGCACGACGGTCGCCATTCCTTCAGGGCGAATTCGCTTCATCACGTTCTTGAGACGGTTGCGCTCGTCGGCGGACTCGATCTTGCGCGAAACGCCGGAATACTTGCCGGTAGGCATCAAGATGAGATACCGTCCTGGCAAGGAGATGTTCGTTGAGATGCGAGCGCCTTTGAGTCCGCGCGGCTCTTTGACGATTTGCACCAGCACGTCGTCGCTGCGTTTGACTTTCTCGCTGATCGTGAAGCCGCCGTGACCTTGGGTGATCTCGACGTCGCCGATGTTGAGCGGCTGCTTGTTGATGTCGTCGACGTAGAGAAAGGCGTTGCGCCCCAATCCGATATCGACGAACGCGGCTCCCATGCCGGGAAGCACGTTCTGAACTTTACCTTTGTAAATCGAGCCGATGACTTTTTCTTCGCGCTCGATATAGAGCTCGGCTAAGTCACCGTCCTCGAGTATGGCGACCCGGTTTTCCCACGGGTCGCTCGAGATCAATATCTCGCTCGACAAATTATCCTCGGTTTGTAGAGCTCGCCGCTCGTCGCACCGGCCGTTTCCGGGGCGCAGGGAGCGCCTTGGGCGACGGCAGCCAGCTCAAAAATTTTGTGTGCTATAAAACCTTTGTCGGCGGCCCTTTCGTCAAGCGACGGAGCCTGCCGGCCTGTTTTCTCCCCGTTCCCCGCCCCCGGCGTGTGGACCTGCCCCGTCAGGCGTTCCCGAGAACGTCGCGGTCGCGCTGCGAGAATATGTTGAGCAAAATGCCCAGCGCGGCAAAATCGGTCAGCATCGCCGATCCGCCATACGACATGAACGGCAACGGTATTCCGGCGATCGGCATGATGCCGATCGTCATGCCGACGTTGACGAGCACGTGGAAGAATAGCAGGGCGACCAGGCAGGCTGCCAGCAGAAACCCGAAACGATCGCGCGCTGCGAACATCGTGCGGATACCGGCATAGAGCACGATGCCGTAGAGCGCCAGCAAAACCGTGGCGCCGACGAATCCCCACTCCTCGGCGAGCACCGTGAAGATGAAGTCCCGCGAGTGCTCGGGGACGAAATTTAACTGGGTTTGGGTCCCATGGTAGAGACCGCGGCCGAACCATTCGCCGTTGCCGACCGCGATTTTCGATTGCGCGAGATTATAACCGGTGCCTTCGGGATCGGCTTTCGGGTTGAGAAAAACGAAGAGACGCGCGCGCTGGAAGGGTTTGAGCACGGCGTTGGTGCCGACCGCGGCCGCACCGACGACCAGCATTGCGGCGGCGTAGATGCCGAAATCGCCTAGCTTGGGGAGACCGAAGTAGAGCGCCACGGTGAGCATGGCAACGAGTACGAGCGACGTGCCCAGATCCGGTTGCTTGAGAATGAGCAACGCCGGCACCGCGACGGTGGCTAGCGGTTTCCAAAGATCTTGCAAGTTCTCGTAGCGGCCGCGACAGAGCACGGCAGCGAGCGCGATGGCGACGACGAGCTTTGCAGGCTCGGACGGCTGAAACGTTCCGAGGGGTCCCAGCGATATCCAGCGCTGGGCGCCCATCGCGCTATGGCCCGAGCGCAGAATAACGAGCAGCAGCAGCAGGTTGACGACGTAGAGCGCGAACGCCCAGCGCTGCCAGTTGCGATAATCGACTAACGACAGGCCGATCATGAGCGCCAGGCCGAGCACGATGTAGAGTATCTGTTTGTGAAACTCCGCGCCGCCGTCCCCGTGCAGGCCGGCAGAACGGATGCAGAGCAGACCGATCAGCGCAATGGCGACCGCGCCGCCGGCCAGCGGCCAGTTGACGTTGCGAACGAACCGTCGTGCGTTGGCACCCAGAGCGAGCACCGCCATGAGAGCCGGTGCGCCTCAGTTCGCCGTTGCGGGCGCCGGCGCCGGACCGCCCGCGGCGGCCGCTTTCTTCGACGAGCGCCGGCGCCGTTTGCGAACCGGCGGCGCAGTTGTTGCTTGGACGACCGGTTCCGCGGGCGCGGGAGCCGGCGTGGCAGCCGGCGGCGCGTGGGTGCCGTTGCCGTTAGGGCGATTCACGGAAACGATCGGAATATTCGCCAGCATTGCCAGCGCCCGATCTTGGCGCTCGAAGTTCACTTCGATCTTCTCGCGGTCGACCTCAACGTACCGCGAGATGACGTCGACGAGGTCGCGCTTCATCGCCTCGATTATGTCGGGTGCGAGCTCCAAATGATCGGTCATGAGCACGAGGCGCAGGCGCTCTTTCGCGGTGGCGCTGGAGCCGGGCTGACCGAAGAGCCGCCGGAAGAAATCGATCACGCGAACGTTCCTCCAAAGAACGATCCGACTCGTTCGAAAAACGAGGTTTTCGCGGCGGCCGGCATCGGAACCGGGACGTCTTCGCCGGCCACGCGGGCGGCGATTGCGTGGTAGGCTGCTCCGGTCGGCGTCTCGGGGCGCAGCGCCAGCGGTTCGCCGCGGTTGGTCGTCACGATGATCTCGGGCTCGTCGGCAATGACGCCGAGCAGCGGCAAGCGCAGTATGTCGTTCACGTCCTCGACCGACAGCATCTTTCCCCGCTTGACGAGGTTGGGACGAAGCCGGTTGATGATCAACGCCGGCCGAAACCGGTTTCCCAGCAGGCCGACGACGCGGTCCACGTCGCGTACCGCGGCGACTTCCGGCGTACAGATGACGATCGCTTCTTGCGCGCCGGCGACCGCATTCTTGAAGCCCAACTCGATGCCGGCCGGACAATCGATCAGGACGTAGTCGAACCGTTCGCGCAGGGTCGCGACCAGCGCGCACATCCGGGCCGTCTCTACCTCGTCCTTTTCGCGCGACTGCGCGGCGGCGAGCAAAAAGAGGCCCTCGCAATGCTTTCCGCCCACGAGCGCCTCGTCGATTTCGACGCGCTCTTCGAGAACGTCGAGCAAATGATGCTTGACGCGGCTCTCCAACCCCAAGACGATGTCGAGATTGCGCAATCCGACGTCGGCGTCGATGAGCACGACGCGCGCGCCGCGTTGGGCGAGCGCCGTGCCGAGGTTCGCCGTCGTCGTCGTCTTGCCGACTCCGCCCTTACCCGACGTCACGACGATGGCTCGTCCTAGAGCGAGCTCGCCGGCAACCGGCGCCACCCGATCGGGAACGGACTCTGTTTGATGCACGTGCTACCCCACTTTCAGTGCGTTTACGAGACGCCCGAAGAAGCCTTGGCTGTCGAAGTTGGTAAAGGGAACGATCTCGCCCTCCAAGCGCCGGGCGATCTTGTCGTACACTCCACGAAGCCGATTCGTTTCACTCAAAACGATCGGTTCGCCGCGATTGGTGGTGTCGATGACCTCTTCGTCGTCTGGCACGACACCCAACAACTCGACGGCCAACACGTCGCAGACGTCGTCCACCGTGAGCATGTCGCCGCTGCGGACCATCTCGGGGCGCAAGCGATTGACGATCAAGCGTATCGGTTTTCCATCGGCGGAGATCTTTCCGACGACGCGGTCTGCATCGCGGATCGCACTCACCTCCGGGGTCGTCACGACGATCGCCTCCGCGGCCGCGCCGACCGCGTTGCGAAACCCCGTCTCGATGCCGGCCGGACAATCGATGAAGACGTAGTCGGCGCCCTCCGCGGCGAGGTCGACGATTGCCGCAAACTGCGCGGCGGTGATCGCATCTTTTTCGCGCGTCTGCGCGGCCGGGAGAATCGAGAGCGAATCGAAGCGCTTATCTTTGATGAGCGCTTGGCGAAGCTGACAGCGCCCCTCTGCGACCTCGACGAGATCGAACACGATGCGCTTCTCCAGGCCGAGAACGAGGTCGAGATTGCGCAGTCCGATGTCGGCATCGATGAGGATTACGCGCTTACCGCGTTTGGCCAGCGTCGCTCCGAGATTCGCAGTGGTCGTCGTCTTGCCGACGCCCCCTTTGCCCGACGTCACGACGATGCGGCGCGCCGTCACGTTGCGGCTCCAAAATCGTCGGACGCAGCGTAGCGATCGAGGTTCAGAATGGCGATCCGTCCGTCTCGCGCGACCGCGACTTCGGGGGTTGCTGCGGTTGCTCGCCGCGCATCGGTATCGGCGGCGATGAAGGTTGCGATGCGCAGCTGCGTCGCGCGGAGATCGATCGCGAAGATTCGTGCATGCTCGTCGCCGAGTGCGCCCGCATGGGCGATGCCGGCGAGCCGGCCGAAGACGAGGACGTCGCCGCTTGCGATGAGCTCCGCGCCCGGATTGACGTCGCCGACGACGACGATGTTGCCGGTATAGTGAAGAACCTGGCCGCCGCGCAGCGTCGTCGCATGGTAGAGCGTCGAAGGTCCGCTCTCGACGAGATGGAGCGGGGGCACGGCCCGTGGCGTTTCGCTCTCCGGAAGACGCGGCACGCTTGCTTCGCCGCGTCGGCGTCGCTGCGCGATATCGCCACGTGCCCCCGCGAAGTCGGCAACGAGAGAGCGGGCTGCTTCGGAGAGGTTCCCTTGATCGCGAGGACGCAGCGCCCGGCGGCGCTCGAGCTCTTCCGGCGGGGTTTCAAACGCCAGCTGCTCTTCTCGCGCCAGCGCCTCGAGCTGCGCGTCGAAGCCGGCGATGCCGCGCAGTTCGACTCCGGCCTCGGTAAGGACGCCGCGCAACCGCTCGAGGTCATCGCGTGAAGGCACCCCCCGCCCAAAGTTGACGACCGCCGAGGCGCCACGAAAGAAGCTCGGCCGTTCGGTAAGCCGAGCTTGCAGCTCGGAAAAGCCGCCGTCGAGGTCGTGAGGGGAGAGGGTGACCTCGAGGCCGTCGCGCCTCCCTCGCAAGAGTGTCACGCCATGCTCTGCGAGAAGTATAGGGAGCAGCCCCTCTCGTCATCCACACGTGATTCGCAATTACTTCGCATTGTCCACATATCATACACAGCCCAGTCGCGTAACCTGGGCGGGTTACGCCCGGTAAAGGAAGTTACATCGTATGCTGCGCCGAGCCATTCCGACTTTCACGATTGTCTCATTACTGTGCGCCATGGCGCCCGTACCCACCGGCGCGATGTCGACGCAGGCCGAGATCGCGCTTGGCCAATCGGAGGACCAGCAGATCGTCTCCGGCAGCGTGATCGAGACCGATCCTCTGCTCAACGCCTACGTCCAAGGCATCGCCGGAAACCTTTGGAACCAAGTCGCGCGCAAAGACCTTCCCTACAATGCGAAGATCATCAAAGACAGCCAGATCAACTCCTTTGCGACGATGGGCGGTTTCGTCTATATCGACGAGGGGCTGATCGACTTCGTCCAGTCCGACGACGAGCTGGCCAGTGTCATCGGGCATGAGACAGGGCACATCGAACGGCGTCACGTCATCACGACCAGCTCGAAGATCGAAATCCTCAACATCCTTTTCGGGCTCGCTTCGCTCTTCTCGCCGATCCTCTACGAGTTCGGCGGTCTCGCCGAGGCGGGATTGATCGCCAAGGTGTCGCGAGAGGATGAGATCCAGGCGGACCGCTACGGTCTGCAGCTGATGTCCCGCGCCGGTTACGATCCCGAATCGATGGTGACGGTCATGGCTCATCTCGGCGTGCTGGAAGACGAGCATAGCGATGCCGTCAGCAAGTATCTCGAGGACCATCCCGATCCGGCCGCACGCGTCTCGCATCTCATGGGGTATCCGGAACTCGACCCGACCATCGTCACGCCCGCGCAGCAGCTCGTGCAGGCCTCGGGGGACGAAGAGCGATCGCGGTATTCGTTCGCCCGCCTGCGGCTCGGGCAAGTGCTGCAGAAAGATCCTCAAAGCGCGCAAGCCTTGCTGGAACTGGGCCAATCCGAGCTGGCGCTCGGCCTGCCAAACCGCAGCGAGCAGACGTTGGCAGAGGCTGCGCATCTCGGCTCGACGCAGACCCGCGCGGCGGCGACCGCGCGGATCGCGGCGCTGCGTCAAATGGAAGTGCAGCGAATAACGCTCACCAGGCCCGACCTGCCTAAACTCAAGAGCGCCGTAACTGCCGCCCAAGCGGCGCATCTACAGAATGCCGGCGACATCCAGACCCGCGCGACCGAAGGCAAGGATCAGCTCAAGTCGGTGCAGAGCCGGCTCGAAACGCTTCAGTACGAGGTGCCCGACCTCAGCCGCGTCAACGTCCGGCGCGGAACGCGGCTCGAGGCCATCGTCAAAAACCTGACCTCGATGGCGCGTTCGGTGAACAGCGCGCTCGACGACGCCGGCAGCGATGCGAGCCCGCTCGGCGGCGTCGGTTCGCTGGAAAAGAATAAGGAGACCGGCTTGCTCAAGGAGAGCGCCGACATCTACGACGAGATGCTGGCGCCGCTTTCCATGGACGGGATTCCGCCGGAGTCGCTAGCGATTCTTCCGTCGTATCCGCACATGATGAACGAGCTCACGCTGGCCGACGGCGAGATGCTCCGCTCCGTCGATGCGTCCCGCGCTTCGCTGACGATACTCGATCAATCGCTCGGCGACCTCGACGAGTTCCTCAAACAGCTCGTCCACCTGCAGCTCGGCTTCAGTGGCGACATCAGCGCTGGGGATTATGCCGCGATCGCCCCGATGATGAAGAAGTCCGCGGACGAGCTCAACACGGCCGCGACGGCGGCCTCGCAAGGCGCGCAGCTCTTTAACCTCGCCCGTTCGCGCCAGCTCTCCGCACGCATCACGCTCTTGGGAGTGGGAACCTCGCCGGAGATGTACTCGACGCTCCAATATTCATTGCAGCAGCGCTTCGGCTCGAGCGGTGTCGATTATCGGACGATGCTGCGCGACGATCTAACGCCGGGGGACGTCGTTGCCGCAACGATCGTCGCGGCCGACGTCAAGAGCACGCCCGAGAGCATCATCGCCGAGGCGAAGAGCACGAACACGACGATCATCGACGTTGCGAACGCTCACAAGATGCACGCTTGGCCGCTGGAGATTTTCATGGGTTTGGTCTATCTCGACTACACGGACGACCCGGCCAAAGAGCTGCGTAAAGCCGACGGAACGCTCGCCGTCGACTTGAACAAACTAGGTTTGTAGGTCGTTTGATGGCTGTGGCCGCCGACGCACGCAATCTCTTCTCGATCGTTCGCAAAGGCATCGACGTTCGGGCCGTTCGCGCGCGCGTGCGCAAGCCGTTTCGTTTCCTGCTCTGCGGCGATCCGTCGCTGGTGGCCGAGCTGCGCGGCGTATTGCTCTCCGGCCACGACGACCTCATTCCGCCCGAGGCCGCCGCGTGCTTGGAAACCATTCGCTCCGGAGCGCCGCTGCTCACCGAGCCGCGCGAGGTTCGAGCCGTGATATCTCTCGGCCGGCGCGGCGATTGCACCGCGCCCGATTTTGCGCCGCTAACCGCTCTGGGCGTTCCCGTCTTCGCACTCACGGTCGATCCGACGGCTACCCCTTCGGCGCCGGCGGCTCCGCCCGCCCGCGGGACCTGGGGAGAATACGTCGTCCCGAGCCTCGAGGCCGCGACCTTACGCGGGCGTTTTTTCGTTCATTTGGTCGAGTGCGCGAGCGGCGTCGAGATTGCGGTGGGACGAAATCTGCCGGTCTTGCGCGAAACCGTCGCGGCAAAGCTCACCCGCGATGCCGCGCATAACGCGCTCAAGGTCGCACTGGCGAGCGCGCTGGTGGATCATATTCCCGTCGTGGGCTTAGTGCTCGGCGCGGTCGCGTCCGCGGGCGACATGGTCGCGATCACCGGCATTCAGGTGATGCTGCTCATGCACATCGAAGCGGTGTACGGTCGCGAACCCGACGTCGGCCGCACGTGGCAGCTGCTGCCGATCATTGGCGGCGGTTTCGGCTGGCGCACGCTGGCACGCGAACTCGTCGGCTTCGTGCCGATCGCGGGCATTGCGATCAAGGGAGCGATTGCGTATGCGGGAACGATCGTCGTCGGCGAAGGCGTGACGTTTTTCCACGAGCACGGACGCTACATGACCAAGGGCCAAGCCGCATCACTCTACGACCGCACGAAGCAAGACGCGCTGCGGTTGGCGCGCGACGTCATAACGAAGTTTCGCCGCTAGGGGAGCCCCGTCACAGCCGTTCGAGCAGCGCTTCGTCGTCGAGACGCTGCAAGGCGGCGGGCAGGTGTTCTCGGAACGTAGCGACGAGATGCGCGGCGATTTCGCGGCGTCGTCCTTCGTCCAATGCGTCGCGGCGGCTCAGGAACGCCGCCGCGAGTTCGCGTTGTTCGCCGGAGAGATATCTCGTGGACGCGTAAGCAGTCTCTACCTGGCCCGGTTCGCCTACGCGCAGACTGTCGATCCGCGTTTCCAGGTCGAAACCTTCTTGGCGAATGCGCACGTCGAAATAGTAGACGGCGAACACGATGGCGACCAAGGGCACGACCAGCGCACGCGCCAGCGTATCGAGCGCCAGATAGAGCGCCGGCTGGCGCTGCAAGAGCGCGAAGGCGATCACGTCGGCGACTCCGGTCGCGACCAGGCCGACGATGCTCACCGCCGACGCGCACAGGAACGCGCGTCCGATTTCGCGGCGGTTACAGATGCGCCTAAGCGTGAGGCGCATTGCCGCGGAAGGCGAGCAACGCTCGAGCACGGCGGCATAGATGGCGCAAGAGCCGATAACCAGCAGCATCGTGAGCACCACGCAGATCGCCAGCAGTAGCGCCAACAAGCCTAACGGCACTGCCCCGACGATCAACGCGGGCGCGGCGGCGCCGAGCGCAGCCAGCGGCAGCAGCACTGCTGCCAGCGCAACTGCATTGACGCTGACCGCGACCGCCAACGCCAACGCCACGACGCTCAGGACCGCCGCCCAACGGTCGAGCACCATGCGGTAGCAAGGCGCGTACGCTACCGGCTCTCCGCGATACCAGCGGGCGACGCCCGCTCCGACGGCGCCGACGGCGAGCGCCGTCAGCGCGTACCCCAGCACCAGCGATATCGCCGAGAACAGCACGATCTCGGGCGACGTAAATATGCTCGGAAGATGCTGTGCCTGGACGGCCGGCGGTTGCTGCAGCCAACGGATCGTGGCCTCCAGCTGCGGCTCCTCTTTAATCGTGATGAAATACTGGACGACCGCGACGGGAACAATTGCGGTCGTTGCGATGGCAACGAAGCTCGGAAAGGCGCGCGAGTAGAGCGTCGCCGCTCGATCGAAGATACCAGCGAGATCCAGTGGCCGCAGCTCCATCGCGCGCTTTGCGTCAAGGCCTCCACAAAACCCTCGGGGAAGTCGGTGCAACGATGCGAATCGGCACGCTGGAGGCGTTACGACGCTATCCGATCAAGAGTTTGCGGGGCGAGGCTCTCGAGCGCGTGACCGTCGAAACGTCGGGAATCCCCGGCGATCGCGGCGATGCGCTCTTCGCGCGCGACGGAGCGCGCGCGGGCAAGACGTACCGCGGCAAAGAGAACGATCGTTTACATCTGGTCGCCGATGCCGCGGCTGCCGAAGTGACCGCCGGCGAACGCAGCGATATCGTCGAGCTACGGCACGGCGAGCATTTCTTCGACGACGCCCCGATCTCGATACTCGTCGACGTGTGGATGCGCGAGCTGGATCGACACGTTGGATACTCGGTCGAATGGGAGCGCTTCCGTCCCAACCTTTTCGTTCGCGCGGGCGAAGCCGGCGCGCCCGCCGAGGAAGCGCTGATCGGCGCGGAGCTGACGCTGGGCTCCGTGCGGCTGCGCGTTCGCAGCCCGATCGAGCGCTGCGTCACCATCACGTACCACCCAAAAGGAGAGGCGAGCGATCCGCGCATCCTCCGCTTCCTGGCGCAGGAGCGCCGTGCGTGGCTCGGCATCTACTGCGACGTCCTCGAGCCGGGCAGGGCACGTCTCGGCGATGCTCTCGCGCGCCTCGATCCAAAGTGAAGAGGCGCCGAGCTTCCATCGGCGCCTCTTGCCCCACACCCCCACACCCGAGGATTGCAGCATAGCGGCTCGAGACGCCACAGGCTCTAGCTAGGAATTATTAGACCGTTCGCCACTGCCGAACGGCAACACCATTCGGGCACAGTTTTCACCTGCGAGCTCCCGTCTCTAGACCGCGCGGCGACCTTCCAGCGCTTTCGTGATGGTCAGCTCGTCGGCGTAGTCGAGCTCGCCCCCGATGGGCAGCCCGTAGGCGAGGCGGGTTACGATGACGCCCAACGGCTGCAACAAGCGCGACAAATAGAGAGCAGTCGCCTCACCTTCCGCGTTGGGGTTGGTAGCGAGGATGATCTCTTGCGGCTGCTCGCGTCCCACCCGCTCGACGAGCTCTTTGACGTGCAGCTGCGCCGGCCCAATGCCGTCCATCGGAGAGATCAAACCGCCCAGCACGTGATAGCGCCCGCGATATGCGCCGGTGCGTTCGATCGCATAGACGTCTTTCGCGTCGGCGACGACGCAGATCGTATGAGCTTCCCGACGATTGTCGGTGCAAAGATCGCACGGATTGCGCTCCGAAAGCGAATAACAGGTCGAGCAGAAGATCACCTTATCCTTGACGGCGAGGATCGCTTCGGCAAGGGTCTGCGCTTCGTTTCTCGGCCGGTTCAGCAGATGAAAGACGAGGCGCGCCGCGGTCTTGGGACCGATCGTTGGAAGTTTGCTCAGTTCGTTGATCAGCGCGGCAACGGGACTCGCGACCGTCGTCACATCAATCCGGGAACGCGCACGCCCCCGGTTACCGACGCCATGCGTTTCTGCGAGGTTTCGTTTGCGCGGCCCAGGGCGTCGTTGACGGCCACCATGACGAGATCTTCCAGCGTCTCGAGATCTTGCGGATCGACTGCCTCCGCAGCGATCTTCACACGCTTGACGCGCTGATCACAGCTGACGTCCACCGTCACCGTTCCGCCCGCGGCGCTGCCGGTAACGATCGTGTCGGCCAGCTCCTCTTGCGCCTTCGCCATCTCTGCTTGCATCTTCTTGACCTGAGCCATCAACTGTGCCTGATTCATGCTCTACCTTATCCGTTCGTTGGCGTAATCGAAGAGGGCATCCGGATCCTCGCCCGCGCCTTCCTGCCGCCCGGCATTCGGATCGACGCGCACCGTGATCTTCAGCGGCGCGCCGAGCACCTCGGCGATCGCCCGTTCGACCAGCGCCGCATGTTGGCGCAGCGTTTCGGCGCTCCAGCCGTTCGGCAAGGTCAAGACCACGGCGTTGCTCTCGACCGCCTCGATCGCCGCCCGCGAAAGCGGCGCACGCAGCGACTGACGTTCGCTCTCGACGATGGCGCGAATGCTGGCCCAGGCCGCGCGAACCTTTTGCAGCGTCACGCCGGAGGAGCTCTGCGCCTTGGGTCGTTCGCTTGCGCCCCGCGCCGGAGCGGAGCGGGATGGAGGCGGGGGCGATGGCGCCGGCGCGGCCGCGGTTGGCGCGGGCGCGATTGGCGCCGGAGACGGGGCGGCCGCGATCGGCGCGTTCTCGCCGGCGAGAACGAAACGCAGCAGAGCGCTCTCCAGCTCGATTCGCGGATTGCCACCCGAGCGTTCTAGCGAGAGAGCCTCGGTAAAGATGCGCAAGGCGCGCAACAGGGCGGACTGCGTGAGCCCCGCCGCCTGCCCGACCGCCCGTTCCGCGTCGTCCGGGGCGAGGTCGCGTGCGAGCAAAGCCGGATCCACTTGGGCGACTAGCAGATGACGAAAGCCGGCGATGAGCGATCGCGTCAATACGACGAGATCCGTGCCGGCGTCCGTTGCCTTTTCCACAAGGCCGAGGGCCGCAGCGGCCTCGCCTCGCAGCGCCGCATCGACGATCTCCTGCGCAAACTCACGCCCGGTGGAACCGAACGCCAAATCCAGCGTGCGCACGGTGGCGGGCTCGCTGCCGGCAAACGCGCGCAACTGCTCGAGCATCGTCAAGGCATCGCGCAGTCCCCCGTCGGCGCGATACGCGATCGCCGCGAGGGCTTCGTCGTCGACCGCGATGCCTTCGCCGGCAGCAACCTCGCGCATCTTCTCGATCATCACGGGCACGGCGATGCGGCGAAACGCGTAGCGCTGGCACCGCGAAAGGACGGTCACGGGAAGCCGCTCAGGTTCGGTCGTCGCCAGGATGAAGACCGCGTGGGGCGGCGGCTCCTCCAGCGTCTTGAGAAACGCGTTGGCGCCCTCCTTGGTCAGCATGTGCGCCTCGTCGACGATGTAGATCTTCATCCGCATCGTCGCGGGCGCGAACTTCACCGCCTCACGCAACGCGCGAATCTCGTCGATTCCACGGTTGCTGGCGGCATCGATCTCCAGGACGTCGAGCGCCGTTCCGGCCAGAATAGCCAGACAATTCTCGCAGGTGTTGTCCGGCACCGCGGTCGGCCCGTTGACGCAGTTAATGCACCGCGCCAAGATCTTGGCGGCCGAGGTTTTCCCGGAGCCTCGCGGACCCGAGAACAAGTAAGCGTGAGAGAGCCGCCCCGCCGCGATTGCCGAGGTGAGGGTACGAACGACTGCATCTTGGCCGACGAGATCGCCGAACGTTTTCGGCCGCCAGTTTCGGTAGAGGGACACGAGTGAGTCAAACTTTAGCAGGCCGTTTCGAGGCGCCTGCCGGAGGGTATGGTGAAACGAGTCCTTCGGCGAACCGGTTATACTAGTTGCTTCCCAGCAGCGCGTTGCGGTGTTTTTGTTGGGATCCCCATTTAGAAAGATATCCGTGGATTTGCGCGTAGCGCTCCAAGAAAAATTCGGTTTTGACGATTTCTATCCCGGTCAAGAAGAGGTGGTCTCGCGCGTCTTACGAGGCCAGGACACCTTGGCAATTCTGGCCACCGGAGCGGGCAAGAGCCTGACGTATCAGCTCCCGGCTCTCTTGCTCGAGGGTACGACGATCGTCGTGAGCCCCTTGATCGCGCTGATGAAGGACCAGCTCGATATGCTGCGCGCCCGCGGCATCACCGACGTGGTCGCCCTTAACTCGACGCTTTCGGAGGATCAAGACGCGCGGGCACGCGAGCGCATCGCGTCGGGAAAGCTCCGCATCGCCTACACTACTCCCGAGAAACTCGAGGACGAGGCATTTCAGCGGCTACTCAAGGGAATCCGCGTGCCGCTCTTCGTCGTCGACGAGGCGCATTGCATCAGCCAGTGGGGCCACGATTTTCGTCCCGCCTATCTGGCACTCGGAAACGTGATCGCTCAGCTGGGGCATCCGACCGTTCTCGCCCTGACCGCGACGGCAACCCCGTCGGTCCGCGAAGACATCCTCCAGCAGCTTGGCATCGAGCACACCAAACCGATCGTCCGCGGGTTCGATCGTCCGAACCTCATCTACGAAGCGCGGAAAGCCGACAAAGAGGCCGACAAACTGAAGATTCTGACGGCGCTCTTTCGGGGCGACGAGCCGCTCCAAGGGACCGGCATCATCTACACGGCGACCATCAAGAACGCCTTGGAAGTTCAGCGCTATTTGGCGAGCGAACTCAGCATTCCGGCGGCCGTTTACCACTCGAAACTTCACAAAGAGGATCGCACGTCGGTTCACAACCTCTTTATGGATGAATCGATTCGAGCCGTCGTCGCGACCAATGCGTTCGGTCTGGGTATCGACAAGCCGAACATCCGTTTCGTTCTGCATTACGACCTTCCGGGCTCGCTGGAAGCGTATACGCAAGAGGCCGGCCGCGCCGGTCGCGACGGGCTCGCGTCGCGCTGCATCCTCATCTATCGCATGAGCGATACGCGCGTGCAGAACTACTTCCTCACGGGCAAGTACCCCGACGTCGAGGAAGTGCAGCGCGTCTTCGGAACGATCGAAGTCTTCGGCGATCAGTCCGCCGGGGTCTCGATGGTGGACTTGCGCAAGATTCTGCAGTTGCCGCTGACGAAGCTCAAAGTCATTCTGGCACTCCTCAAAAAGTCGGGCTACATCGAACACTCCGCCCGCTCCGCGTACGCGCTCACCGAGGCCGTGCGCAAGCACCGCGACCTCATTTTGAATTTGGCCAACTACGATACGAAGAAGTCGTACGACCAGAGCAAACTCGCCATGATGCTGCAGTACGCGGAAACGACATCCTGTCGCCGCCGCTTCATCTTGAACTACTTCGGCGAAGACTTCGGTCAAAGCAACTGCGGCGCGTGCGACAACTGCCTGGCGGCACTGCTCCGCGGCGTCGACGATGCGGCCGCGACCGGCGGTTTTCGCATTGCGGACGTCGTGAATCACACAAAGTTCGGAATCGGAACGGTAGAGCGCACGGAGCGGGATTTGGTCACGGTCCTATTCCCGAGTTTCGGCTACAAGACGCTGCTGGCGTCTGCCGTCAGGCATGCCGAACCGCAAATTGCGTAGGGAAGCACTCTTTGTTCTCGTCGTAACGGCGCTTTGCGCCACGGCGTACGCGCAATCGCCGCCTACGCCGCCGCCGTCGCCCTCCCCGCCGTCGGGACCGCTTCTGACGCCGGCACCAACGCCAACGCCAACGCCGGCACCGACACCCACGCCGCCACCCATTACGCTGCAGCCCGCGGCGGTGACGGTCGGCGTTGGCGCTTCCGTCCAGGTTGCGGTCGGTTCGGCAATTGCCCCGCTGACCGCCGTGGTGCGCGATTCCTCGATCGCCGCAGTAACGGTCGATCAGTCCACGCAGCGGCTCAGCGTCATCGGCAAGCTTCCCGGGACGACCGTGGTTACGGTGAGCGACGCGCGCGGCCTGCGCAGCGACGTGCCCGTGCGCGTTGCGTTCTATGCGGGAAGCATCGCTCCGCACGTCACTCTGGAGCTTACCGGCGATCCCGCTTCGGGCGATTTCATTCGCGAGCAGGTCGCGCGCGCCGTCAAGAGTGCCGCTGAGGCGCGCCCCGACGCCCAGATCGTCGTGACGACCGACGACGTGCCGTTTCACGGAGCGCTCGATCAGGACGACGTCGCCTCATTCGAAGTTCCCGTCTTGATTCAAGGGAACAACGACCTCGAGGTCGATGGCGCGACGCGCGTCGACGTTCACAACGTCGCGGTGCCGCGTATTTCGCCGGACTCGCTGATGGTGAGCGACTACCCCGAACGCCTCACCGAAAACGGTACGCTCTTCACCGCCACCCTTCGGTCCGAGCAGCCTTCGCGGTTTCTTTATTTTCACTATAATCCGCCAGGTCAGCCGAATCGTCGTATCGTTTTGCGCGCCGACAATCTTTCACCGGAACCCTCGATCGTGCAGATGATCACCGGGCGGGGAGGACCGTCGTCGAACGAGATGGAGGTTGGGCACACTGCGACCAAACGATTCTTGGTCGACCTCGAACAGAATCAAGGGCGCTTGATCACGATTGCCGGCAATACGTCGATCACCATCGTCGCGCAAGATCTCCCTGCCGGCACCATCGTGTGCAATCTACTCCAGTTGCGGGTGCTCTCCGGCGGGAACGTGCATCTCACGCTGCTCGCGCAGGACGCCGGGTCGAATTCTGCGAGTGACTTCGCCGAGAGCGCGCTGCTGCAAAGCACCCATCTCCACGCGCGCGGTATCTATCCGATCGCCGAGTTCCATTCCGCGACGCAGTGGCGCGTCGATTCCGATTATCTCGAACTGCCGATTGGTCAGCTGCCGCTGCCCAACGACCTGCAGGGCCAAGCCTTGGCGGGCGACTATGGCGTGCTCCAATCCTTTGTCGTGAACGTCGAGAATCCGATGGGCACCCCGCAATCGATTGCGATCTATGAGAACCCGCGCGGCGGCCGCGCGACGGGCACGTACGTCATCGACGGCGTCCTCCTCCAATCGCACCAAGTCCCCCCCTTCTCGCGATACAAGGTGCGACAGTACGTCGTGCCCGCGCACGGCTTCGTGCGCGTAACGATCGTCACGATGCCGGAAGCAGGTTCCAGTCTTCCGCTGCGCTTGATCTTCGCTCCCGACGACGGGAGCGTGGCGCCGGGGGCGCCGGGTTCGCCGATCTACTGACCGCCGGCTAAGGCCGCAACGTAGGCGCGCTCCATTTCGGCGGCGGCGGTCTCCCACGAGAAACGCGCGACCGCGCGCGCTCGAGCCTGGTGGGCGCGCAGCTCGCTGTCGCCGTTCAGCGCGGCGTACAAGGCCGTCGTCCAGCTCTGGATGTCGTCGAGGGGTGCCACCACCGCGTCGTCGCCGGCGACTTCCGGCAACGAGCTGCGATCGGAGACGATGCACGGTAAACCTGCGCAGAGCGCCTGCGCGGCGGCATACCCGAAGCCTTCGTAGCGCGATGGCACGGCCGCGACGGCGGCGTCGCGATAGAGCTCCAGCAACGCCGCCCGCGCAACGTACCCTCGCAACTCCACGCGATCGGCCACCTTCAGCTCACGCGCAAGCGACAGGCACTCCTGCGCGTAAGCCGTCAACGGTCCGACGCAGATGAGACGAGCCTGCGGCAACGGCGGCAAGGTGCGAATCACGACTTCGAGATTCTTGCGGCGCTCCACCGTACCGACGACGAGAATCGTTCGACCATCCCCGGGGCGCCGGACTAATCGCGAGAAGTCCTCGGAGACGCCGGGGTAGACGACGCGCACCGCATTTGGGCCGATCGCGGGGAGAATCGCGCGGAGTTCTCGCGCGGAGAAATGCGAATCGACGACGATCGCCGCCGCGCGTAAATACTGCCGGAGAGCGAAGCGCCCGAAATAGTAGCGCGCGTAGCCGCGCGCGTGCTGCTGAACGCGCAGCCAGGCGAGGTCGTGAACCGTGACGACCCCCGGCAACGAGGAGCAGAGCGGCATCGTTCCGCCCGCGCAGTGAAGCAACTGCGCACCGGCGCGACGGGCGCGTATCGGAAGCACGACCTGATCCCATAGCACGCGCCGGTCGAATCGCCAAGGATCGAGCCGGGGCTCGCGCAGCTCGACGACGTCGAGGCCGCGCTTCCGCAGCGCGCGAGCCAAACCAGTCGCGTATTCGCCGATTCCCGTAGCCGTTCCAACGGAGAGTTGGGCGTCGAGGGCGACTCTCACCGAAGTTTTCGCCGTAGTGCGAGAACCATGAGCGACCGGGGATCGAGCGCTGCGGCCCGCGCTAAATAGGCTTGCGCTGCCGTCCGGTCGCCGTTCTCGAATGCGATGACGCCGAGTCCCGCGACTGCATCGGCGCTGCCGGGGTCGGTCTGCGCTGCGTGCTGGAAGAGACGTTCGGCACGAACGGGCTCCTGCAGTAAATCGGCTTGATTCGCATCGGCGATGAGGTATCGTTCGGACAGCGGCGCGAGGGCAGCCGCCGCATCGAAGTCGGAGAGGGCGACGCGCAACCACCACTGCTGTGCCGCGCTTCCGGGAACTTGCCGCCACGCCGTGCGGTTCGCAAAGAGACCCATCTGCCAGCGCGCTTGCGCGACGGCATCGGGATGCGTCCCACGTTGGCGCAAACGGCGTTCCAGCATGGCCTCGAGCGCATAAGCGCTGGCCGGGTCGCGCACGGCCCGCTGCTCCGCGATCTCATCAACGGTCGTTCCGTCGAACGCCGCCAGCGCGTACTCGAGCGCGAGTTGCGGCCGATTCTGCGCGCCGGCAATACGCGCCAGCAAACCGTCGCGCACGGTCGACGCCGGCAAACGCAGCGCGTAGCGTTGCGCGGCGTCGAAATCGCCCTGCGACAGCGCGTCGCGCGCCAATGTAGACTCAACGTACGGCGCCGGCGCAAGACGATCCAAAAAGCGGTAAACGGTTTCGCCAAACGAGCGCGAGATTCGCTGCGGAACCGTTCCGGAAGCGGCCGCGCCGGCGTAGAGCGCGTCCGACGCGAACTGGACGAGGGCGAGCGCAACGAAGAGCGCGCTGGCGAAGGCGCCAATGACGATCTTCAACGGCAGCCGCCTGGGCGGCGGCACCGCGTCAGAATTTGACGGTAAAGTTGACGTCGCCGCCGTTCTGCGTGTACGTGTTATTCGGCAGAACGCTCTGGCCCGAACGGTCCTGATATGCAGAGATCGAAAGGGTGCTGGACAGCGACGGGATCGCGTACGTCAGCTTGCCGGCGTAGACGTTGTTCGCCGCATCGACGTTCGACAAGCCTGCGACGGCGTCGCCACCGTACGAGCGCTGCGCGTCGTAGTTGAAGTTCAACGTCAAGCTGTGGAAGACCGGGACGGCGACCCCGGCGCGCAGCGTGAGGTGGTCGGAACCGGCGAAGTTGGGGACGGCAAAGGGGACGTTCCCGCCGGGGAGCTGCCACGCCGACGCCGACGAGGACGGGTCGAACGAGGCGGCATCGTTCGGCGCGAGCTGGCGGTACTCGCCGGTCACGCTAAAGTCCAACGGCCGCTTCGCGGGCGGCACGTCGAGGCGCAGGGAGGCGTCGCTACCCTGTACCTGTTGATCGTTACTGCTTGGCGCACTGTCGAATGCTAGCGTTCCCGGAGCAGGTGAGATGCTCGGTATTGGCGCGACGGCTTCGTACGAACCGGTGTACGACGCCCGGTCATTCCCAAGGCGCGGATCGGAGACTTCCGGCGAACCTCCGAGGGACGAAAAGTGCGGATCGTCCGGCAGCAGTCCTGCATCGACGGCTCGTTCGAGATCGGCCGCACCGGCTCCGGAAAGACTCGTCAGAGCGAAACGTTCTTGCGCCGGGTTCTCAAAGGCTGTGCTTGCAACCGACGCCGCGCCGGTCTCCGGCGACCGGACGCGCAGGGCGAGTTCGCGTAGCGGCGATTCGCTGATGCGGTCGCCGTTTCGGGCGGAGAACGACGCGGTGGCATCGGTGGTTTCGCCGAACAGGGTGAGCATCAGCGCGGAGGCAAAGTCGTATCGTGCCGACTCGCCGAGCAGTCCGGCGGCAGGCGTGACGGCGCGAGACAGCACTAAGGCCAGTGCCGTACTCGTGATGATGCCGAGGGTCCGACGCACTTCTCCTCCGATTTCGAAATGGCCCCGTGTTAGCTTGGAGGCGTGGCGTCTGCACCCCTTGCAAGGAAGCGACGGGCTATGGCGATTGCGGCATAGTCGTCGACCGAGCGGGCGGGCAGCTGCATCCCCAGGGGCAGCAGCCGGCGCCAGCCGCGAGGGGGATGATCGGCGAAGTATAAGCCGCGGGCCGCGCGGGACGTTTCGAACTCGTCAACCCAGTGAATCGGCAGCTCGAACGGATCGAGTAAGCGGCGGACGCTGCGGCCGTTCGTCCCGCTGCCCAACGCAATGGCCGTAACCGGGTAGCGCGAAAGCACGGCCTCGAGGCGCGCGGCCAGCCCTTCCAGGGGCTCGATCCCGGCAAGAACGACATCGCCCTCGGCCGTGACGACCGCGTAGCCGGCCTTCCGGTGCCCCGGGTCGACCGCGAGCACGGCCGTCACGGCTGCGACGTCAAGACGATGACGATCGGAATGCCGCCGACGTGCGGATAGAAATCCTCCGCCGCAAACGCCGTGAGCACGTACGTCCCCGCGCGAGAGATCCGCTCCTGCATCTGCTGCGCGTCGGGAATGAGCTGCAGCGGCTGGATATTGTTCAAAAACGCCGGCAGTTGCAGCCGCCGCGCGGTGATGGAAACGTAGTTCTCCAACTGCGCGAGCGCGATGTTGATGCTCGCCCCGCTCTTGCCGGGGACGATCAGCTGCGCGATGACCTGCCCCTTTTTAAAGTACCGGATGTCGGGGGTAACGTTGATCGCAAAATGAATTTGGTCGTTTTCGAAGAGGTTTTGGTCGGACGTAACGGTCAGCATTACGTTTGCTTGCGAAAGCTTCGCCGCCGTCGTGAGATCGTTTGCCAGGCCGCTCAACTTCTGGTCGGCATCCGGAGGCTTCTCGTAGTGCCGCAAGCCCAAGCGGGGATAGTTCGCATTGACGTACTTGATGGCAAAGACGTAGTAGTCGCGGATGGTCGTCAATCGCTGTTCGGAGCTAGCCGACTGATCGATGATTCGATAGAACGGCACCATCAAGGTGTCGACGGGTACGACCAGCCGGCCGTTATTGACCTTCGCCTCGAGATCGCGCTGGCGGCCTTGCAGCTGCGCGATTTCCTCGTTGATCGAGTTGAGTTTGAAGAAGGCCGTCTTGACTTGCTGCGAGGCGAAGATAGCCCCAAGGGTAACGACCAGAGCGATCAGCATGCCCGTCGCGATGGCGACGATCGTCGACGTGTAGCGCGGGCGAATTCCGAACAGGCTGAGCCGGCGACGACCGACCTGATGACCGACGCGGTCCCCGACGTAGGCGACCGTGCCGGCCAGCGCCATGACCAACGCGACGTTGCCGATCCCACGAACGATCTCGACGAAGTTCATATTGTCGCAGCGCGGCGCAAACGCAGCAGCCCGATCGCCGTGAAGAGCAGGTTCGGCACCCAAGCCCAGAACGCCGCGTACGCCAGGAATGCCTCGCCGGCGAACGAGCAGATCGTCATGACGACGTAGTAGACGAAGACGATCGCTAGCGATAACCCGAAGCCCAAACTCGTGCTGCCGCTGGACCGAAAGGTTCGCAGACCAAACGGTATGGCGATGAGCATAAAGACGAAGCACGCGAAGGGGCGTGCGAGCTTTTCCTGATAGGTCGTGACGTACTTGTGGAGCTCGGTCGCGGTGAGCTGTCCGGAACGGACGACCTCGGCTATCTGGGTTCGGCTCATGCTCTCCGGATCGTCGTTGCTCATGCGCTTAACCAAGTCGGTTGGCGTCTCTCCGATTTGAACCTCCTGCTCGGCGATATGCGGCTCCGCCAGCGTCGTACCGTCGGCATTGAAACGATAGACGCTGGAGTTTTCCAGCGTCCATTTGTCCGCGCTGAACTCGGCGCGGTCGGCAAAGACGACCTGCTTCGCGTCATTATGGTTGTCATACTGAATCAACGTAACATGGAGGAGGGCTCGCGAGTGAGGCTCGTACGCCGTCGCGATCGTCACTTGACGGCCGCCGCCGGGCAGCGGCGCCGAAACGGTCAGGTCGCGACTGAATGCGCTAACGTGGTTGATCACGCCGTTTTCGATTTCCGTGAGCTGATCGGCAGCGTACGGAACGACGCTCTCCTGCAGGTAGTAGGTGAGCAACGACATCAGCAAGCCGACCACGAGAAGCGGCGCGACGATCCGCCCAAATGTTACGCCGGCTGCTTTGAGCGCCGTGATCTCACTTTCGCCCGAGAGGCGCTGCACGGCGAGCAGCGTCCCGAGCAGCAGCGCCATGGGGATCACAAGGACGATATCCGACGGGAGCGACCACGTGAAGACGAGCACCGCCGCCCACAGCGGTGCGTGGTCGTTGCTGACGAGTTTCCCGATATTAAGAAGTTCAGTTGCAGCAAAGATCAGTGTGAATGCAGACAACCCAAAAACAAACGGGCCCGCGAGCTCCGTCAGCATGTATCGATCTAAGATAGTGAAGCGCACTAGCTGCTCAAATCCCGATGGTTTGGCGCTGCGCTGCGACGTTCGGCTAAGGACCGTCTCGATTTTTGGGCAACGCAGGATGCGTTCTTCAAAACTTCGTTTTCCCAAAAATCGAGCCGAGCGACCGGAGGACAGGATGTCCGGAGGGAGCGTGCCCGAAGCCGAACGTCACAGCGCAGCGCCAAGCCAAAAGCGAGTCTATAGCCTAAAGCCCTCGCCGAGGTAGAACTGACGGGCTATTGGCGAGTCGAGCACCTCTTGCGCGGAGCCGGAGACTTCGATGCGGCCGTTGTTGAGGATGTATGCACGGTCGACAATTGCGAGGGTCTCGCGGACTTGGTGGTCGGTAATCAGGATACCCAGACCGCGGTCGCGCAACTGGCGGATCATCGTCTGAATATCGGCGACGGCGATCGGATCTATTCCGGTGAATGGCTCGTCGAGCAACAGGAACGCCGGCTCGATCGCGAGCGCGCGGGCGATCTCGACGCGGCGCCGTTCTCCGCCCGATAGGCTGTCGCCGCGGGCATCGACGAAGGCACGCAGGCCGAACTCTTCCAAAAGGGCCGGGAGTCGTCGCTCCCGCTCGTCGTGACCGACGCCGTTCTGCTCCCATATCAACCGGATGTTGTCGCCCACGGAGAGTTTGCGGAATATCGAGTTCTCTTGCGCGAGATAACCGATTCCGTTACGAGCGCGCGCGTACATCGGTGCCGACGTCAGGTCGGTATCGCGCTCGCCGTTCGTCAGCAGGACCGTGCCGCCGTCGGGCTTTACCAGGCCGACGACCATGTAGAAGGTCGTCGTCTTTCCCGCGCCGTTGGGTCCGAGCAATCCGACGACCTCCCCGGTCTTCACTTCGGCGCTGACGCCGTTGACGACCGTCCGTTCGCCGTAGCGTTTGACGAGACCGCGCAGCTTGATCGAGGGCGTGCTCGTCATTGCATCTGTATGTGGGTCAGCGAGATATCCGAGTTAAAGCTCGAGCCCGTCGCGCGAAACCCTTTCGGGTCGGTAATCACCACGTTGCCGTCTCCGTGTAGCGTCGCGCCGCCTCGCCGGTAGACGAGCCGATCGCAGTGCAGGGTCATGCCCGCCGAGGTGTGAGCCGCAACGCCGCCGGTCAACGTAACGGCATCCGCCGTTTGATCGGCGGTCGCTTGCGGCGCGCTGGCGACGATTTGCGTACCGCGCGGATCCCGAAACGTAACCCGCGCGTTCTGAAAGACCGAACGCATGGCGTTGGGAGGGCCCTTGCTCTCGTACGAACTTGCCAGGAGATCGTAATCCACGCGGTTGTGGACTTGCTGAAAGACGTGGACCGGGCGCTCGGCGGTCCCTTGGCCGGTAACCAGCAGGACCATCGGCGTCGCCTTTGAGCGTGGGTGAGCCGTTGCGTGGGCCGGTGCCGAGACGGCGCTCTTGGGCGCCTGTGGATTACAACCCACGAGGAGCCAGCACGTGCCGGCGGCGAGCGCGCCGAGCCGGCGCATCACTTCAGCGCCGGATCCCGCGTGCCGCGCGAGGCTGCGAGCGCCAAACCCATCGTGGGCATCCACAACCCGAAAATTACCACGCTCACAGTATCGATCAGGCCTTGCACGGCAACGCCCAGCAGTCCCGCCGCGACGCTGCAGGATAGGAGCGCAGCCGCAGGCGAGGCCGAGCGCAACCGGTTTCGCAGTTCGGAAACGAACCGCCAAATGGTCCATCCGACGGCAGCGACGCCGAGGATCCCGAACTCGGCAAAGAAGGTCAGATAGAGGCTGTGCGCGTGGAAAGCGGTCGCGTCTCCGTCGGGCGCGCGAACCGCGGCGTAAAGGTGCGAGAAATTGAACGGCCCGACACCCAGCAGCGGAAACCGGTCGATGATCTGCAGAGCCGCCTGCCAGATCGATAGCCGTGTGTAATCTTCGCTCGGATCGTGGTGAGCGTTGAAGAGCACGAGTACCGCGCAAATTCCGACGGCGATCACCGCGGCCGCGATCTGCGGCCGGCGCGTGCGAGCGGCCACGAGAAACGCGACGGCGGCGGCGCATCCCATCCAGCCCGCTCGCGAAAACGTCATGAGCAGCGCGGCCACGGCAATACCTAGCACGCTCCAGGCCAACCAGCGAAACGGCCGCGAGCTGGTTATTTGCCCCACAGCATACGCGATCGGAATGATGACGATCAGGTAGCCGGCAAGCTCGCCAGGCAAAATGAACGTGCCGGTCGCCCTGCCATGCTGGATCGCATAGAGCGAAACCGGTTCGCGCAGCACAACCATAACGATTGCGGCTGCGGCCGCAATACCGCCGGAGAGCAGATACGCGCCGAGCAGCGTCGTTGCGGCGTTGCGGTCTTGGTAGAACCGCACGATCGAGCACTGCCAAATGATGCCGAGACCACCGATGAACGTAAACAGCAGCCCCGAGCGCGGATCGAATCCAAGCAATCCCGCGAGCAGGCCCGCGCCGAAAACGGTAAGCAGCGGCGCGGCGAGCGGCTGCGATCCCCGCTGCGGAAAGCGCGCGAGCATCGCGAGGGCATAGATCGCCAAAACGCAGCAGCCGCCGAGGACCGCGAGGCTCGCAGCGCGAGGGATCAGCGAAACTCCGGGAAATGCGACGCCGGTCAGAGCGATGAAGCTCGGGAAGAGCGGAACCGCGGCAGTGATGAGGCCGAGGGCGATCGGCATCAAGCGACGCATGCGCACCTCGATGCCAGCGCCGCAACGGCGCGAGCGATTCGCGCCGACGCGCCAGGTGCTCCCATCCGCATCCGTCCCGCATCGCTCATCTGCCTGCGCCGCGCCGGGTCGTCGAGCAGCTTTGCAAGGGCGGCGGCGGCATCGGGGACACGGCGCGGAAAAACGGCAAGCGCGTCGCCGAGCAGACCCTGCTGGCGTTGGCGGTACCATCGCGACGCGCCCTCACGCTCGGCCGCAAATGCAACCACAGGAACGCCGGCAGCGGCGGCTCCTTCGTTCGCGGTGCCTGCCTGTCCCATGACGAGGCTCACACGTCCGAAAATCGGTCCCAACGGGCCGCTCCAGGCGCGAACGGTGACGCGCCCCTGCAGCGCGAGCGAAAACGGCACCAATTCGGATTCGTCGCGCACGTCCCAGCCCGCGCGCCGCGCGTCGATCGCAAAACGCTGCGGATCTAAACCGCGCGCTACCGAGAGCACCGCACCCAGCGATGCATGCAGCGGCAGCAGCTCGCGCAGTACGGTCAGAAGAAAGCCCGCGTCGGCATACGCACTGAGGCGACTTCCGGGCAACAGCGCAAGCGCGGGCTTAAAGTCGCGCACGGCGGCGTCGGCGTTCGGCTCGTCGTCGGAGAACAAATCGACGATGGTGTTGGCGGCCGGCTCGACGGTTAGCCCGCGGGCGCGCAATGCCTCCGCCGTCGGTTCGTCTCGCACGAAGCGCACGGCGGCGCGCGAGAGTACCCGTTCTTCGAAGCGCCCGTACGGCGCGACGCTGACGCTCTTGGCCGTTCCTACGAAGACGGTCGGCGCGCGCGCCTGCAGGGTCATCGCCAATGCGTACGCATCGCCGACCGCCACGGACGCATCGTACGAACCACGCGCGGCGCGCAGGAAGCGACGCTGCGACGCAACCAGGCCGAGCAGTCCCGCGCAGAGATCGCGCAGGACGTTCTTCACGTTGCCCATCGCGATCAAGCCGCCGCTGGGCATGCACCGCCGCGGTCCGACCTCGAGCATGCGCTCGGAGCGGCTATCGCCGACGAGCGCCAGATGATCGAGCCGGGCGTCGGGCAACAACGCCCGAACGTCCCGAGCAACCCGATCGGCGATTGCCGCTTCGCCGTGACCGTTCGACACGAAGAGCACGCGCGTCACGTTACGCTCAGCAGCGGAACCAACGCAAAATCTGCGACGGTGTAACGGCGGCGCGCGGTATCGTAGCGCAGCTCGGTCTGCGAAACGAAGCGTCCGTAGGGACCGGCATGCACGATGGGCACGTCACCGGCGTACTCGGGTTGCGCCAGCGTATCGTGACTGTGACCGCCCAAGATAAGATCGATGCGCGGTATGCGCGCGGCGAGTTTGCGATCCAGCGAGAGACCGAGGTGCGAGAGAACGATCAGGGCGTCCCGGGCCGGTACCGCGCTCGCATACGGCTCGACCGCATCCCACGGCTGCAAAAAACGCCAGCCGAAGACGCGTTCCCAGGGACTCCCCTCCGGATACTGCATGATGAGAAGCCCGAGAACGTGCACGCTCGTTCCGTCCTCGCGCGAAAAGCGCACCGACGCGGCGAAGGGCAGCGGCCGGCCTTTGGTATCGCGCAGATTGGTGCAGACCAAAGGATGGCGCATCTGCGCCGCGCGCGCCCGCAGCAACGGCAACCAATAATGAAACTCGCGGTTGCCGATGCTTTGCGCGTCGTATCCCGCTGCGTCGAGTTCTTGCACGATGGGTTCGCGCCGTCTGTAGAGCGTTTGACTTCCCCGCAACGCATCGCCGCAATCGAACAGCAACCCCGGATGCCGCTCGCGCATCTCCCGCAGCGGCCGGGCGAAACCGCGCCGGTCATGCAGATCCGACGTATGGTATATCCGGAGCATCAGCCGCTTCCGGCAAGCTGCACCGCGTAGCGCGCACAGCGATCGAGCGCGTCGGGCGGCCCGAGCGCGGCCCGCAGCTCAGCGAAGGCGCGCAGCTGATCGTCCGGATCGTTCATGAGCCCGTCGAGCACCTCTGCTAAGGCGTCCGGCGTCGCCGCGTCTTGCAAGAGTTCGGGGACGGCCTCGCGTCCCAAGACGAGATTCGGCAAGCTGATAAAGCGATGTTTGATCATCCGGTGGCCGTACCAGATGAGACTGCGTGGTATGACGTAGATAGCGGCGGCAGGCACGCCGATGAGCGCTGTTTCCAATACGGCGGTTCCCGATGCTACCCACGCCCCATCGGCATGTTCCAGTGCTGCGGCCACCCCGGGAACGAGATCCACTTCGCCGGCGTGGTGCTCCTCGATCCCACGCTTGATGGTTGCCTCGGCGCGCGCATCCGCCGACCCGAAGACTCCGCGCAGTTTCGGTCGTCGCAGCCGCAACGCGGCAAAGGCGGCGAGCATGACGGGTACGTGCCGCCGGAGCTCCCCTCCGCGGCTGCCGGGAAGCATCGCAACGGTTCCGCCATCCCGTGGCGGGCGCGCGCGCGGCGGGCGGGCGGGGTAGCGGCTTGCCAGCGGATGGCCGAAAAACTCGATGCGGCACCCGAGGGTTCGGTAGAAATCGTATTGGTGCGCGAAGGCGGTTACGGGAACGCACAGGTCGCTGACGCGCCGCGCCTTGTCCTCGTCGTCGAGCCACGTCCCGGGAGGATAGAGATCGAGTATTGGTGCCTCGTAGCGCAGACGTCGAAGCGTGCTCGCCAGCCGCAGGTTGAAGACGCCAAAATCCACGAGAATCAGCAGATCGGGCCGGGATGCGTTGATATGGAATGCGGTGCGAAGCATCGCATCGAGGAGTTTGGGAATCCGCGGAATCGCCGCCGCCGGACCCATGCTTGCCCACCCCGTGTGATCTCGCCAGAGCGTGAAGCCTGCCGCGCGCATCGCCGCGGCGCCGATCCCTTCAAACTGTGCGCTGGAATCGCAGTCGCGAATTTTCTCCGCAAGCGCAATCGCGCTGGCCTCGCCCGATGCCTCGCCGGTAGATAGAAAGTATCTCATCGACAGGCACGGCCTATTTTAAAACGCCCCGTTCGGACGGAGCCTCCAAGAAGGCGATGATCTCGTGCCCGGGCTCCGTGCCCACTTCTTGCTTCATCTTCTCGATGGCCTGCGAGACGTTGAGCTTCGGATCGTAGAGCAGCTTGTAAAATCGTTTGATCTCCTGCCGATCCGCCGCGGAAAATGCGGCTCGGCGCAGGCCGACGCTGTTGAGTCCGTACGGCTGGCACGGATTGCCCTCCACCAGGAAAAACGGCGGTACGTCTTTGGTGAGCTTGCTCATACCGCCGACCATGGCGTGGCGGCCGACGCGCGTGAACTGATGGATTCCGGTCTGGCCGCCGATCGTCACGTAGTCGCCGACCGTGACGTGACCGGCCAGCTGCGCGAGGTTGCTCATCGTAACGCCGTTGCCGAGCATGCAGTTGTGCGCGACGTGCACGTAGGCCAGCAGGAGACAGTCGTCGCCCACTGCGGTAACTTCGTCCATTCCCGTG
>Ga0182015_10000714_pt1 | contig 46751 bp, 33 predicted proteins | sample 712P3MmetaG_FD_120478 | JGI IMG/M metagenome (GOLD analysis project Ga0182015, IMG submission 120478) | Permafrost microbial communities from Stordalen Mire, Sweden - 712P3M metaG | ecosystem: Environmental > Terrestrial > Soil > Wetlands > Permafrost | place: Sweden: Stordalen | collected...
ACGGCGCCGGCTCCATCACCCTCTCGGTTCGCCGCACCGGCTAAGAGTTGGTGTTTACCCAGAGTAGGCACCCTACAAAGGCTTCGTCCGCTGAGCCAGCCTGGCAAATCAGCGGATCTCTCCAAGGAATCCCACTTGAGTACCGGATTCGTTCCGTTGGCGGATCTGGTTGCCGGCCTCACGCCGGATGATCAGACCTTCTTTGCCAACACCATCAAACGAGATCACGAAGCTGCAGGCACCGACCAGGAGGGAATCCTGCGCCGGATCTTGGGCTGTAAGCAGTGCCAGGACTGTGTTGCAGGCTACAAGCAGAAGCATCCTAGCAAAGCATTCGGAATCAAGTGCTTCGGTGTCTATGACACTCCCGATTACGAGGCGATGCAGGCTGACCTGCACACCCGTGGTGATGATATGGAGCTGGACGAGATCCGTGAGATCTACGATCCGGCGTTCTGGTCCACCAGGTACATGGTTCTGCGCGACGATCAGGGCAACATCGAGCCCTGCGCGCCGCGCGTGTACCAGGAGGAGGCTCTCCGCTGCACTTCCCCACGCAAGGTCGACAGGTGGGGCCGCGGTCTGGGCAAGACTCTCTGCGGCGTCATCGAAGAACTTCACTTCATCAGCATCAACAAGAACACCGAAGTCATGGTAGTAGCGCCTTCCCAGGCGCAAGCCCAACTGTGGTGGGATGAGATCGTCTTCCAGATCGAGAACTCGCCGGCGCTCGGCGGCAACGACTTCCTGATCTCGAAGAAGCAGCAACCTTATTACTACATGCGGTTCGGCAACGGATCGGTCATCAAGATCTTCACGGCCGGATCGAAGTCCGGCAAGGGCGCAGATTCCGTCCGTAGCCAATCCCCGCGGCGTATCCGGCTGGAGGAGCAGGACTACCTGGCGGACAAGGATTACCAAGCCATCATGCCTCTGATGCGCCGGTTCAAGAACATCACCTTCCACGGCTCCTCGACCCCGACCGGCCTGCGCGGGATGTTCTGGCAGATGTGCAACAAGCTGCCGGACTACAAAGAGTTCTTCCACCCGATCATGGACCACCCGAACTGGGGGACCGATCAGCTGAACGAGGAAGTCTGCCTGGCCGAGGCCCAGACCCTCGAGAAGTATCGTCACGAATGGCTGGCCGAGTTCGGCGACCCAACCGCCGGCGTGTTCAAGTCTGCCTTCGTTGACTGGGCCATGAAACCCTACAGCCTCAAGACTCTCATCTACGACGCAAACAAGCGTCATGTGATGGGGATCGACTGGAACGGCAAGGGCACCGGCACCCGGATTGTGGTCACCCAATACGACCCCACTACCCGCAAACGGCGCGTGGTTCACCACGAGGCGATCGACGACGACAAGGCAACGACCAAAAAGTCCTTCAACAGGATCGTGGAGCTGAACAAGCTCTGGCACTGCGACTATGTGTACGTCGATGCCGGCTTCGGCTTCGTTCAGGACGAACTCATCAAGGACATCGGCGTTCAGGCCGGCACATTCGATTCGGACACCGCGAAGCTGAAGTACATCAACGTCGTCGACTTCGGCGCCAAGCTGGAGACCAACGCTCTGGTTCCCAACCGGGACCCTGACTCGAAGTACCTGCCCAACCCCAAGGACGACATTCTCAAACGGCGCACCAAGCCGTTCATGGTCGAGGGCGTGGTCATGGCCTTCGAGATGGAGTTGGTGGAGGTTTCGCGCGAGTATGCACTGCTCGAAGAACAGCTTCGTGGCTTCCGGGTCAAGACCTGGACCAAGGGCGGAGCTGCCGACACCTACTCGACTGATGCCGACTCCGGCGATCACGATCTCGATGCTTTCATGTTGTCGATGCTGGGAATCGAATTGAACTACGGTCTCTGGCACACCAAGGAAACCGTCAGGCGTTTGATACAAATCGCCCATGTGTCAGGCTGGGGATTGCCGTCCACTGTAATTAGCCAGCAGGCGGCGTCACCTGTCCAGACGCCAGGGCCGCCGGCCCCGGCTGCCACCGAGAGGATGCGTGAACTCAAACGCGAGACCTCCGGTGTTCCTGCGCGAACCAAACCGGAAAGCAACCTGCAGGAGCAGTACCGTTTGCTCCACATAGCGAGGCAGAGCTACACCGTGGCGCCTGTCAACTCACCTGGGTCCGCCGGCAATGGTCGCGTTCCTTCCCGCACCAGCTTCTTTCAGAATTCAACCCGGCCCGGATTTGGCAGTGCCGGACGTCGTTTTGGTGGTGGTTAATGGCCAACGGAGATCCCCAGGACAACATCGCGGCGAGTGTAGCAGCCAGTTACGACATGCCGATCGCGGTCTCGGTCATTGAGAAGTTGTCCAAGTTCCCGTTCCTCCAGCAGTTGGGCTACAACGGCCAACTGAACTGGTTGAAGGGAGGATTCCTTGGGTTGCAGGACTTCTTCGACGAGATGACGACCTATTCGAGCGCCGCCGACATCCTGCAGATTGCCTGGCAGCTCATCCAGCCCAGAGTGCTCCTCAACCTGGATGTGCAGAAGAACCTCTATACGACGGATTCGATGGGAACGGTCGGCAATGCCTTCCAGCAACTGGTCGGTTTCCAGCAGACCTTCGCCGTCAATCCCGACGACCTTTCCGATTCAACCGGCAGCGCAGTCGTTGCCAACAATCTTCCGAGTTCTTAATGGCCTTCGAGTCGATCCAGTTCAAGTACACCCCGCCACCCACCGTCTCTGCGGCGATTCCCGCCGCACAGGCTGCTGTGCCTGTGAGTCTGGCCACGGGTGGCAGCCTGGCGAATTCCGGGAATGCCACGGCGAGCGCGTCGGCCGCCGGAAAGCTGATCGCCAGACTGGCAGACCTGTTGGACACCAATCAGTACCTGCAGCAGGTGATCCTTGCAATGAGCACGGGGCTGGGCATCGAGTTCGATCCTTCCGTGGATCCGGAGACCGCGCGGGCACTGCAGACGATCTATTCAAACCTGCCGGTTCCGACATCGCTTACCGTCAGTATGTACAACCGGATGCTCGATGCCAAGATGACGGCATTGCAGATCGAATCGGGCCTGGGAACCGGCACTGCCTACGAGACGAATCCGTTTCAGGCGTCGGCCGTCACTCAAATCAACCAAGCCATCGAAAGCGGCCTGGTCAACAGCGGTCAATCCCAGTACCAGACTGCTCTGCTTCTGGGGCCGTTGAAAGGGGACGCGGTCCTCTTCAACAACATGACAGCCCAGCTGTCACAGTATCCGGTCATTGCATCGCCGGGAACCCCTTCGATCGCCACCAACAATCCAAACCAGATCTCGATTCTGGGACAGGACGTTTCGCCGGCGCTGGCGAACACAATGAACAGCTCGCTCGACTCCTTCCAAAGCTCCTATGCGTCGGTCTACCAACTGACTGCGGGTGTAGGAGTCGTCGCCCAGGACGTCAATAACGTCCTGAACCAGTTCTTCCTGGAACCCCCCACCAATCTGGTGAGGATGATCCCGATGTTGCAGGCACTTCAAGGCTTCTCACAAGGGCCTCGTCTGGACTCGATCGTCAACGGGATGACTGGCACGGTGTTCGTTCAACTCATCGCTGAAGCGGCCGGGATGGTCATCATGGCCGACCGTTTCATGCAGACCGCGGTGCAGCCCCTCAAAGGCAGCACATCCAATATCGGCCAGATGGTCTCGCAGATCCAGGCGGCCGCCGCCATGGCCAACGTGGTGGTCAACGGAGCAAGACAGAGCTTCGTGAACACCACCGGCGGACTCAAGGGTTGTTCGCTGGCCTACAACAGCGGCCTGCCGACAGCGCCGGTCAGTTCGTCTGCGCTGGTGCCGGCGAGCACCTTCCAGGTTCCCGGGGCGGGTCCAATGACACCCGGCCTGATGACGTTGGCTACCCACCTCGATTGGGCAAACACGACAGTCAGCAACCGGGTCATGGTGCTTCAGGAATCGTTCCAGAAGTTGTTGAATCGCCGGACCGGCGACATGAACACCCAGATGGACATCATCGCCAGCACTCAAGCCCTGAACACACTGACCCAACTGGCCAAGGCCGTGATGACTTACAACAGCAGCCAACCCGCGGTAGGCGCCACAAACTCAGTCACTCAGACCGCGGCTGTGAGCCAGATCCTCAGCGGCATGAGTTCGACGACGGGCACTTCCTTCGTTGTCACCAACGGCCAGATGCAGGCCGTTTCTCCTACAGTCCCCGCACCGCCCAGCAACGTGCAAACGGTTCTGACCAAGGGCGGCGTGAACCTGATCGTCGCATCCTCGTCGACTGTACAAGCACCCACCATCGGAGCAGTGAGCTAATGCCACGCACACCAGACACCACTCTTCAGGACAATGCAGCGGCCCGGCAGGAACGGCTTATGGCCTTTGTTGACGGCACGTCCACCAAGGCCAAGCCCGGCAAAGCCGCAGTGATCCGCCGGACGATCGCCGGCCAGGTCATCGAGCCCAACATCAAAGGGCTGGGGCGCAGGACTGCCTCGTATACCGATAAAGGCTTTCAGCCTGTTGAACGGTCGACTGGAGAACGCAACATCAGCGACAAGCTGATGGAAGGCATGAAGATCGAGGACGCCGGCAAGATGCTGAACGGCGACCTGAACAAGATCAAGCTCGACAAGGCAGCTGATTACATCGGCACCTACTATATGTGGAACGGCATCCTGATGCCGGAGTATGACATGCGCGAACCGCACGCCATCTCTGACACGGAGGTCTATGTCAAGCAGGCCGTGGCCCGCAAGCTGGCGCTCGCCGCGCGCGCCGGCTACGAGATCATGAGCGACCGCGAGGAAGACGCCGATTACATCCAGACTCGCATCAATGCGTTTGAATTCGTCACCGAACGCAGCTTTGAGAGCTTCATCAAGGGCGTTCTGCGCAACCTGTTCCTGTGCTCCAACTGCTTCCTCCTCAAGATCCGCAAGGAAGACGCTTCCCCGGTGAGCAAGAAGGAGGGCGGCAGAGTCCCAGTCGCTGCCTATGTGATCGTCCCCGCCCACACGATGCACCCTTATCTGGAGAAGGGGAAGATCAGCAAGTGGCGCCGCATCTTCGACCACGGCATTCCGTGGATCGATTACCCGGTTGAGGACATCATCCACCTGAAGTGGGACGTCAAGCCTGGTCACATCTTCGGAACGCCGCGCACCATCGCCGTCCGGGATGACATCTTCGCCTTGCGCCGGCTTGAAGAGAACATCGAACTCCTGTTCATCAACCACCTGTTCCCGTTGTTTCACGTTCAGGTTGGCAACGAGAAGGCTCCCTGCACCTATGGTCCGGGCGGTGAGTCCGAGATCGATATGGTGCGCTTCCAGATCGAGAACATGCCCAAAGAGGGCGTGTTTGTCACGGATGAGCGCGTCACCGTCACCGCCGTTGGCGCCAACGGCAAGTCTCTTGACTTCAAGGCCCTGGTGGAGCACTTCAAGTCCCGGGTCTACATCGGTCTGGGCATGAGCGCCATCGACATGGGCGAAGGCGCCGACGCCACCCGCGCCACCGCCGACAACATCTCTCAGAACCTGAAGGATTCGATCAAGGCCGATCTCGACGAGTTGGCCGATCAGATCCGGATGTTCATCTTCAAGGAATGGTTCCAGGAAGCTAACTACTCCACCTCTGTGCAAAAGGGCGTGGCGCGCACCAAGCTGGCATTCCACGAACTCGATCTCGACAATCGGATCAAGGAAGAGACGCATGTGATGGCTCTCTTCAATTCCCACCTGCTCACCGAGACGGAAGCCCGCAAGCGGATGAACCTCAAGCCGATGAGCAAGACGGAGCAGAACGATACCCACTTCGTTCTCCATGTGCTTCGTCTCGAACGCGAGATCCAGAAGTACAAGACCGCATCGGCCATTGAGATCGGCGAACAGGATGTGAAGAACCAGAAGGCGTTGGCCGGAACCCAGATGAAGCTGATGGAAGCCCAGGCCAAGCTGTCCGAGGTCAAGGCCGGTCACGAACAGCAGAGTCTCGAAGCACAGGCGAAACACCTGCCTGTCATTGCCAAGGCGAAGGTCGCCGTGGCCAATGCCAGCTCACGCCGGACCAGCAAGGGTACCGGCGCCGGTCACCCGCGCGGAGGCACGGCCAAGAAGACAACCCAGACCGCCGCGGCAACCGCCAATAAGATGCGGCCGGCCAACCAGCATGGATCGAAGTTGGGCCCAGGCAAGAACAGTGACAGCCTCATGAGCGAGATCTATGAAGGCTTGGTGCAAGGTCGGGACCGACTGATTGCCGATGGTCTCAATGTGGATAAGAACTGGCGCAAAGCAAGCGGTCAGATCATCGATGAGATCGTTGCACGACTCAACCAGCGCGAAATCACCGATTCAGTTGGTGATTCCTATACTAGACAGGAACGAGCCGCCGGACTGACTTCATTGAAGTCCGTGATTGCTGAAACTTCTGATCCTGAGCTTCTTTCCGTGCTTCTTCGAGCGGAATTGGAAGACGAGGTAGATGATGCCGAACTTGAATATGCCATTGCCGGTCGTGCAGCTTAACGGTCCTGGGATGCAGAACTCCAGAGTGACTCCGCTGCAACAGGCACTTGCGCAGGATGCGTCCGCTCTGTTCCAGAGCAATGCATCGATTCAGCCCATCCCGCAGGGAGGTCCCTTCCTGCTTGAGATACCTCTCAATCGTTAGGTAGTGAGGCACCGGACAGTACCTGTTACCCGGGCGACTAACTAACAGTTGGTTTCATACAAGGTTGGACATGCTGAGCGAACGCCGTTGGCTCAAGATCCACGACTTTCTGACGTTTCGTCCGAGCGCGGTCCTTGAGAACAAGAGATTCCTGTTCGAGTGCAAGGACTCGAAGTCCGAGACAGGCCACAGCCTGCTCGTTCGCGTGGACGCGACTCACGCCGGCATCGTAACTGGCAATCGCAAGTTCTATCGTCCCGATTGCATGCAGGACGCGGTTCAGACCTGGGTTCCCAAAGGGGTCGCACCGCTTCCCGTTCTTCGCGGGCATGACAAAGAAGGCGACGTGCTGGGCCGGATTCGTGAGGCCAAGTACATCGACGACTCCTGGAAGTACGCCAGGGACTTTCCGGTTCTGAAGGACTCAGTCTTCTATAACCGTGATTCGAAGACCGGCGGCAAGTTCAACGTGTTCAAGACGGTGGACTGGATTCAGGACAACCTGGCCCGCGTGAAGGGCTACCAGGGCATCGGTCATATCGAACTGGGTTTGACTCTGACGAACCCTGAAGCGATTCAGAAGATACTCCGTGACGAGTATCTGTGCGTTTCAGCCAGCGCGATTACTGACTCGGCCACCTGCTCCATCTGCCACACCGACTGGGCGTCGGAGGACAAGTGCGAACACCGCCCCGGTGAGATCGTCGATGGACGCATGGCCTTCCTGATATCGGGAAGGTTCAAGTACAAGGAACTCAGCTTCGTCAACTTTGGAGCGGATCCGTTTGCTCAGGTGAAGTCCTACGAGTTGAAGGACTCACTCGAGAAGATGTTCTTCCTTGGTCTGCCTCTCGATGACCAGCAGTTTGCTATCGATAGGGGCCTCAAACTGACCGACAGCCTGTACGAGTCGGACATCGTGATTGAATACGAGGAACCAAAGATGACGATTGATGTGGCCGTCGCACAACAGACTCTCAAGAGTCCCGATTTGACGGCAGCGCAAGCATTCGATCTGCAGGATCAGCTCACTACCTGGACACCGGAATCGGACGACGACAAGACCTCCCGGCGCAGCCTGCAGTCGACTCTCACCGCCAAGATCCGCAAGAACGGTTGGAAGCGGAAAGAAACTGCCGATCCGGCCGCGATCGAGGATGCCGGCATGAACGCTGATCTTGCTGCGGTTCCCGCGGTAGCGGATGGCGTGAACGATGCGGCCGCCATCACGACAGCGGTTGCCGAAGCAACCGAGTGCGTGGACGGGATCTGCGATTGGACAGGGTTCACCCTGACCGATGAGGACCAGGCGTTCTTCGCCGACGAACAGAAGGTTTACGACGAGCTTTGCGTCGAGCTGGATGCCGCCGGCACCAGCGGTGAATTGAAGGACGAACAGATCAAGGACGCCAAGCTGGATGCGGAAGCCCGCAAGAAGCTTAGTGGCAAGTCCTTCTGTGGTCCGAACCGCACCTTCCCCGTGGAAGACTGCGCGCATCACACCGCAGCCCTTCGGCTGCTCGGCCGGGCCAAGATCAGCGACGGCGCCAAGGAGAAGATCCGGGCCTGCGTTGAGAGAAAGGGCAAGACGTTGAAGTGTTCCGTTGCCTCCAAGACCGAAGACAAGATCAATACCACGGCCACCGAGGGCACCGAGATCAGTGACGAACTGAAGGCTCTGGCTGTTCACGTCAAACTGATCGACTCGGTGGATGGCTACGATGCCGTCTCAGCCGAAGAAGCCTTGAAGGACGAAAAGCGGGATCAGATCAAGGAAATCCTCGGCCATTACCATGCCCTGGATGTTCATCACAAAGGTTGTGAGCCTGATCTGCAGTACAAGATTGAGGATCTTCACAATGCTCTGGCCGAACGGTGGGGCAAGGACCGCTGGGTCGCATGGGCCAAGAAGTCGCTGGCCGAGCATATCAAGGATTCCCTGTTCGTTTCCAAGGACGAGCTGGCCGAGAAGGACGAGGCCGTCCTCGGCCTGACCGACGAGCTGGCCGCGATCAGGACATCGGTCGCCACCAAGGATCGTGTGCTCGCCGCCGTTCTCATGGACTCGAAGACCAGTCTGGCAACAACCCTGGTCATGCACAACTGCCTGCGGAAGAAGGATGGCTACACCGGCCTCAATCCCACGCAGATCCAGGACAAGATTGCCGAGTTCGCCAAACGCCATATCCAGAGTCTGAAAGACGCTGTGACCGATCTTTTCGCCGAGCTGCAATGGAGCACCGCGGCCGAACCGGGGAAAGCTGGCGCCGACCAGGGAACCACGGTAAACGACAACGCTCACGTAGATGAGGTGGATGGTACGGACCGCGATCCGGCCCTGATCCCTGCGCTCACGGTGCAAGACACCCAAAAGCTTCAGCGCATGCTCACCTACATTCACGACGCAACGGACCGCGAGCGGTACATCGCCGATGTTCGTTACGGCCGTGTGCAGCTCAGCTAAGCAACCACGACTTAGGTTGCAGGAGAAACTATCATGCCAGTCGATCTCAATAACCAGTACACCGGCAAACTGTTCGGGCAGGACCGTATCGGTCAGACGACCCCGGACCTGGAGCTCTCTGAGCCCCTGAAGCCCTGGCTGCCTGTTCCGTATCCGGCACCCTATCTGCCGGGTCTGCGTCAGGATCAAGGCCATCCGAAGTTGGCGTCTGTCGTGCTCAGCTCGCAGCATCTGATTGGGCAAGACAAGAGTGGCGCGCTCGTTCCTTCCGGCCTGCAATGCGGAAAGACTCCCGCCGGTTCCAACGTGTGGTGCATCATTCAGTGGGGAGCGGGATCGATCGATCAGTTCACCATTGATCCTCGCACCGGCAACGCCGTGACACCTGGCGACCATTGCGTTCTGGCAGCTCCTGCCGATGCCGCGCCTGGCAACGTCACCCTGACCAATGGCACCGTGATTGCGGTCAGCTGGACCGACATCAACTGGGCCTGGAACTGCACCCTGTTCCCGAGCGTGACGACTGGCACGACGCTGTCCGGGTCTGCCACCAATGTTCCGCTGGTTCCGGTGCTCACCCCCTCCGCCGCTGCGACCAAGTCGACATTGGTCTACACCCTGGCTGCGGCCGGCGACTCCTTCGTCGGTCAGCTGGTCTTCCAGGTTGGCGCGGCCGGCACGCCTGCCACGGTTGAGTTCAACGGGACGCTGGCCGCGGCTGCGACGGCTGTGACTGCAGCGATTACCGCCCTGGCTCCTGCCTCCGCTGTGACTGCTGCCAACGCGGCTCTCACCGCCGCGAACACCGCGCTGACCACAGCCAACACCGCTGTGACGACTGCCAACACCGCTCTCACCGCCGCGAATGTGGTTGTGACCACGGCCGGCAACACAGTGACGGCGACGGACCTTGCCAACCAGTCTGCGGCTCTGGCGGCCTACAACACCGCTCTGGCCAACCTGGCGACTGCCCAGACCACCCAAGTTGCGGCACAGGCTGCTTACACCGCAGTGTTCAACCTGAACGCTGTGACCATCGCGGCCACCACGACCACACTGACCCTCACGGGTGTGGTTGACGGCGCGCTCCTGGCCGGCACCAACTCCTTCGTCTTCACCAGCGACATCGACGACGTGGGCCATGTGGGCACGGCAGTCCCTTACTCGTACGGCACAGCCCGTCCGATCGGCGTTTGCACTCGGAACGTCTTCCAGTACATCGGCGGCGTGAAGATCATCGACACCTCGCTCGCCGGCGGCATCCTGTACCGCCTCGAAGGCCTGAACCCCATCGGATTCCAGGTCATGAATTACATGCACGAGATGGGCACGGCCATCCAGACCCAGTATGTGCTGAAGGTGCCGTGGATTGGCGCCACGCCGAACACGCTGCAGCAAAACGCAACGACCGACGGCATTCAGGGCTACGTGCAGGGCTATGGACGCACCTTCGCCCACTTCACAGGCCTTCCCACCACCGGCGCAGGCGTGACATTCTCGCAATTCCAGAACGACCAGGGCAACTACACAGTGTTCAACCCGGCAGTCAACTCTCCGGTTGATCTGGTCGGTCGCATCATCGGCGTCGTGAACATGATCAACAAGATCGGGTTCTCGAACCGCATCAAGACCCTGTGGGATCCGTCTCGCATGGTTGGCCCGATGACCGATCCGAATCCGGCGGCCATCATGATGGGCGGCTCGGCCACTGCCGGCCTGCCTTACGACCTGAACCTGACGACTGACGGCATCTACAAGGCCTCTCAGTTGCAGAAGACTCAGGCCCGGCCCGAGTACGGCACCTACGTCCTGGTCCGCGTGCTCCTGTAATCCAGGCACACGCACCTTACTAACAGTTGGTTGGAGACTCCATGCCGCAGATCGTGATCACCCAGGGGCAAGCGTATGTCAAGGGCGACGGTCTGCGGTGCATGGCAAAACGCTCCGATGGCACAGGCCGAGTCTGCGACAAGCTTGTGGTCAAGAAGAACCCAGCAGGTGAGATCGCCGGGGCATTCCAATGCCCCGATCGCCGGTGTCGCCAGCATATCCAAGTCGAGACCAGACGATAACTGCGGTCTCTGACGCACACCTTTACAATCCGCCGGCCCACGTTGGACCAAACCGCCCTGAGGAGGGTATTTTTCACATGTCAAAGACCAAGGTCACTCCCGAACAATTCAAGGCAGAACTTGAACTGCAGGATCGGTTTGCGACAATCTTCCGCACGAACGGGTGGGACCCGGTCGCCGATAAGAATGTCGACATCAACGATGCCCTGGACATCCAGAACGCTGCCTTCATGATTCCGAAGGCAATGACGACCATCGTGCAGGAAGGCATCGAGCCGATGTTGATCGGCACCCACCTGCTTCAGAAGATCCAATACAAGCCAGGCATGATGACCGTATTCCCGGCCGTCGAGCCTCTGCGTGCAGAGGAAACCGGTGACGGCATGGATCTGCCGATCTACAACATCAACATTGGTGGTGCGCAGTCCTTCGGCGTGACCGTCAAGCGTCACGGCCTTCGCCTGAAGATCGCCAAGCGGTTCGTCGAGGAATCGGCCTATCCCTGGATCAACTTCTGGCTGCGTCTGGCCGGCAATGCTCTCGCGCGTCACAAGGAAGAGTACATCTTCGACTTCATCACGAAGCTCGGCACGTTGGTCTTCGACAACGACCCGACCTCCCGCCTGTCCAGCTCCCCGTTGCAGCCGATCAAGGGTGTCACGACCGGCCGTAACTACAAGGGTGTGCTGAACGGCTCCATGACAGTGGACGACGTGTTCGATATGTACGCGGCTGTGCTGCTCAACGGCTTCGTGCCCGACACGCTCCTGGTCCACCCGATGGCGTGGCTGATGTGGGTCAAGGATCCTGTCCTCCGTGAGTTTGCCATCCAGGCAGGCGGAGGCAGCTTCTTCGCCAACTTCACCGGCAACCCCGCTGTGCTTGGCAACAAGTTCTACAACAACGGCGGACTCGGCATCGGCCAAGGCCAGACCGGGCAGTACACCAACGGTCACCTCACCGGCGGCGAAGTGTCGCAGGCGACTTCTGGCAACTACCAGAACATGACGTCGGCCCCGATCCTGCCGAACTACCTCGGCATTCCTTTCCGGATCCTGGTCAGCCCGTTCGTGAACTTCGATCCCGAGCAGCGCACGACCGACATCATGATGTTCAACAGCCGCAACCTCGGTGCCCTGATTGTGGCTGAAGAGCCTCATGTCAAGAGCTGGGAAGACGGCCAGTACAACATCCAGAACATGTCGATCGAAGAGACCTACGGCTTCGGCATCCTCAACGAGGGTCAGGCCATCGCGGTCGCCCGCAACGTGAAGATCCGCCCGAACGAGTTCGTCATGCCCGCCCGCACCGTGTACAACCTGTCGGATTCGGACAGCACCTACACCGATCTGGGCACGGCACCGATCTTCGATCCGGCCAACCCGCTCAACGTCAACGCCTAACCAACAGTCAGTTCTGTGCAACCATCGGGCGGCGGGCAACCGCCGCCCTTCGTGTAGTGACCTGCAACCGTTTCTCAGCGAGGCCCGATGTATACGAAATTCAATCGGCCTAGACACAAACACCCACCCTATGTAACCAAGGAGGTTTTCATGGCAGCAATCGACGATCTTAACACAGCGGTCGCGGCGCTTCAGGCCGAGGATGTGCTGGTGCTGGCCGGACTTGCCAGTCTTCAAGCACAGGTCACCACGCTCAACACAACCATTGCCAACTCGCCGAACGTGGACCCCGCGATTGAGACCGCCGCGCAGGCGGTGCAGGCCGAGGTGACCAAGTTCCAGGCCGCACTTGCACCCGCAGCTCCCGCCGTTCCCGCGGCCAGCTAACCAAATCATGTCCAGGCGGAGGCCTTTAACTTCCGCCTGGACAACCCTGAGTCTTTGGTAGATCTCCGCCTTTATCGACACTCGAAAGTGGAGATCCTATGTCCAGTCTGATCGTGATGCCCGGCAGCGAAGAGTTCAAGAAAACGCTGGCCTCGATAGCAAAGGCGCCGAGCCGCCGGAAGCTTGTAGAACCTGTCGACCTCGTAGGTCACACCTTGATGCTGAACACCGCCCTGGTCAAGACCTTCCAGTGTGGCGGCTTCGTCCTGGGCCCGAACCGGCCCATCGGCATTGTGGACGAACAGTCTCAGCAGATTCCGATCCGCAAGGCATTGGAAGAGAAGAAGCTGATTGACGTCACCGGCAAGGACATGGCCACCAAAGGATTCAAGGGAACCGGCGGCCAGACCTCGGCAATTACCGAAGAAGACACCGGCAAGAAGGTATTCGTCGGCCGCGATCGCCGCGGCAACCTCTACATCGCAACTCCCAGATCCAAGACTGAAGCCAAGCGATTCGAGCGCGAGATCCGGACGACTGGCACGCTCAAGAGCGTTGACTTCGAGACCGAGATGACAGGTCTCTGCGCCATTACCGAAGAGGTAATTGAGTCCAGCGAACAGCCTGTCAAGAAGCCCGCGAAGAAGTCTGCGAAGAAGGCCAAGAAGAATGTCCGCACCCGTCGTACTTCAGGCAACGCCGTCCGATCAAGAAACTGATGTGGTTCTTGGCCAGGCGATCATCGTCGCTTTCGACCAGGCGCTCGACACCTCGACGCTGAACGATAGCACGTTCTCGTTGACGTTCCCCGCTCCAACTCAAGTTCTCACATCGGGCCAGCTCGTTGCTGGCGAGGCCGCCCCTTCAACATTCAATGTTGAAGGGGTCTGGTCGTTTGCAGACGACACCACGGGCCGCACGATTGCGACCTTCACACCCACCAGACACTTCCAGGAGAACACGCTCTACACGGCGATGCTGCTGGGCGCTGATGCGTCCCTTTCGACCGAAGACGTGATGAACCCCGCCGGCGAATCGATGAATGTCAGCTACCAGTGGACATTCACCACCGGCATTTTGAACCTGCTGACACCTCCACCTGTTTCTCCTCTTCTGGATGCATTTCCAGCCCTTCAGCTCGATCAGATCAAGGTCATTCCAAGACGGCGGATTGGCCAGGATTTGAGTCAGTCGTTCGACATTCTGTTTCCAGATGACATCGATCCGACCTCATTTTCGGTCGAGGACCTTTACATGAGCATCGAGCCTCTCCTCGGGGATCCTACTGTATCTGTGCCGCAAGCTCTGCAGTATGCAGCCGTCATCACCGGCAACAAAATCCAGATCACGGTCACAGGTTGGCCGTCAAGTTAGGAAATGACATGTCACAACTTACACCGCACTTCGCAGACACTGAACCCGGACTGACTGTCCTGGCAGGCGCTGACTCGCACGTCATCGAGAATGTGACCTTCCTTTGCGAGAAGGTTCTCGAACCCATTCACGACAAATTCGGAACTGTCCGCGTTCATGACAGCTACCGCGACCCTGGCCACAATGCGCAGGTTGGCGGCAAGACAGCTTCCTTCCACCTTTGCATCGGCGGCCACGCCGCCGTCGATGTCGATGCGCCCGCAGTCTCCATGCAAGTTCTGTTCGACTGGCTGCGTCTCGAAAGCAAGCTTCCCTTCGACAAGGTCATCTTCGAGAAGAACAAGGCTGAAGTTCCAGCCTGCGTTCACATTCAGATCGACCGCCTCAATCCACCCAGGCGCCAGGCATTCATCGGCCACACCGGTGCCGCAACCGTGTACACCCCAGTGGAAGTCAAGTAGGAGACCTTCATGGCATACAGGATCGATCTGACAACCCGGAACGCTTCCATTGCGATCGTTCTCGGTTTGGACGTTCTCTTCTTCGCCGCCGCGATCGGGGCTTCCGTTCAACCTGCATTTGCAGACTTGAGCACGAAGCTCTGGGGTCTGTTTGCAGGCACCAACGGCGCGCTGATGCTCGCTCTGAACGCGAGCGGCAACACCCCAACACCCCCATCCCCAGCAGTGGCAGGCGCGTAATGAGACGCTTTCATCCTCGCTTTCAAGAACGAGCACTGAGATCCCGCCGGAAGTTCAAGCTTCCGGCGTGGTTCATGCCTTTTGTGAAGGTTGCCGTCTTCGCGGTTCCGTTTGCGTTCCTTTGTGTTTGTCTCGGTTTGGCCGGCCTCGAAGCTCGCAAGGCAACCATTGGCCTGGAAGCCACTGATGAGGCGGCCAAGAACTTCATCGTTGACACCCAACAGCAGGTACATGTTGTGGGCAACAACACTAACCACCTCATTGTTGAGGCAGGTCTCACCGCGAAGGAAGCGCGCCTGGCCGCTACTTCCCAGCGCCAGTTCTGGGATAACGAAGTTCCTGTCCTGGCGGCCCGCGCGAACGGAACCTTTGACCGCACCGACGCGCTGCTTGCCTCCTTCCGCAAGACATCAGACGGTCTCGACGCCGATCTGACCACCATTACGAACGACATTACTGACACGACGACCACGCTCAAACCAGCCTTGGTCGCCACCGCCGCCGCCGCCACATCCGCATCGAACATGGCCCAGCAGGCCAGTAAGGATCTGGCCGATCCCAACATTCCGGCAACTCTGAAGAACATCAATGACGGTACTCATCAAATTGCTCTCACAGCTGGTTCCGTTGCTCACACTGCTGACAATCTGGATCGCAAGGTCGACAAGATGCTTCACCCAGGATTCTGGGGAGCCGTCAAGGCCTACACCGTGTTCGGGGCCCAGCTCGCCACCGACGCAATCGAGATGCACTACTACCTGTTCTCAGTCGCCCCAGGTGCAACCGTCCAGACCGTCAAAGCAGCTGTCACGCACATCGCCAAACCCCTCACTCACCGGCCAGCAGCCAAGTAGCTTTGGTAGTTCGGACCAACGCGCCACACTCACGATAGGAGATACACCCGTTATGAACATTTCATTCAAGTCCCTCGGACACGCCTTCGCCACCGCATTCAAATGGGTGGCCAACAATGCGCCCGCCGACATTGCCAAGATCGAAGCCACCAAGACCGTTGTGGATGAGGTTCTTCCCGAAGTCCCGACATACGGTGGGGTTGCAACCTCTCTGGCCGATCTCGGCTATGCCGCGTTGGGCGAGATTGCTTCGGTCATCACCACAGGCACTGCTGCCCAGAAGCAGTCGCTCTCGGACGCAGGTCTGGACAACAGTGTGATCACCGCCATTGAAGCAGCCGTGAAGGGCTTCGGATCGATCGGCGGCTTCATCGCTTCCCTCGTGTCCAAGAAGTAACGACCGGCCTAACAGTTAGGTGGATCGCGTGCAGTGATCTTCAACAAGCAGGAGGGCGGCTAATCCCGCCCTCTTGTTTCATGTCCAGCCGGAGCCTTCATGATCTATCCAGGTGATACGCACCAAATCGTCTTCTCCCTTTCGCACGCAAATGGCACCACTCCTTCTGTGACCACGGCGCCCCTCGTCACGGTAATCAACCTGACGACAGGTGCGGCTGTTGTGACCGCTGCGGCGATGACTCTGGTTGCCGGAACCTGCCTGGTCTACTCCTATGCGTGGAATACGGCTGGCATGCTGAATGGCGACTATCTGGCGGTCATTTCCTACGCCGCCGACGGCAACACCGTCAATGGGCAGTACCTCGATCAGATCCGGCTGGGAGACACCAACATCCCCGGGCCGGTGGCACTCAACGCTACTGTGGCGCTCAATGCCACCGTGGCCAAGGACGCGACCGTAGCTCATCTCACGGATCTGGCGACGATCAATCCCAACACGTCGTCTGTCATTTTGGCCATCCAGGCCAAGACGGCCAACTTGCCGGCTATTCCCGCCGCCCAGTCCGATGTCACCGCGCTGGTCCAGTTTCTTACCGACATCCATGACACTGTTTTGGGAACCTGGATTGTCGACAAGACACAGAATCCGAAAGTCCTGTCGTTTCTGCGGCTCAACGGTAGCACTCTCGCCACCTTCACGGTGACCGAGGACGACAATTCCGCGGCGCGCACGGTCAGCGCATAAAGAAGCCATCTTCCTATACTAGACACGACTGAGGGAGCGGTGTGCTTCCTCCATCCTCCCTCTAGGACGTCCACCCATGGCCCTTTCTCAAGCAGCTGAAACCGAGCTTTTGACCAAAGTTCGAGAGATCCACGCAGTCTTCATTGGTATCGAAGGCCAGCCCGGCAGGTTTCAGGACCTGACAGCAACAGTCCATGCACAAGGCAAGCGGCTTCGCGTGACCGAACGGTTTCAGTGGGTCTTGACCGGAGGTGGAATCGTTCTGGGTTTCATCGCCTATCACTTCGAACACCTTCTGAATGCGGTGCTGGAGATCAAGAAACTGGTCCCTGCGGTTCCCGCGGGTCAGGTCACGACCGGGTTCCTGCGTATTCCAGAGTTCTGGAGACTGTAATGAGCAGTGTTGGTAGCCCGCTTTCCTATACCGTTCCTGTCAGCCAGGATTACGGCGCGAGCGGGGCGCTCAGACCCTCCTATCCCAACCTTCCAAGCTTCGTCCTCTACGCATTTCTCAGCTCAGACTGGTGTGTTGGCAACACCGACCCGGCCTATGCTCGAGGAGCCTACCAGTTGGATTCGACCGGAAACTGGCTTCTCAACCTGTTGCCGAATACCTACAATCTCGTGCTCATGAACGGGACCGGAACTGTGATTGTCTTCCAGTTCAACCTGGTGATCACGCTGCCTGCGAGCTCCTAATCATGCAGAATCTGATCTTCCACATCTCGTTGCCCAAGGGCATCAAGCTGGTGAATGGCGCGACCTTGATGAAGGACGTGACATTTGATTTCATCAGCCAGATAACTCCGTATTACTCGACCATTGATATGGTCCGCCTGGCCGCCGGCCCGACCCTCAAGAAGCTCTCCGACATCACCATCGCCTGCCAGATCTACCGGTCCAGCAATGAAGCGGACCTGATCACCGCTGCGCGCGTCCCGCTTTCCGGGCTGCAGCATACCCGCCTGATCGGCAGCCGCTTGCAGTATGTGACGGCCCTGGCCTCCCGCGATCTGATGTTGAACGTAGTCTCGCTTCTGGGTCCCGGCGCTCATGTGCTGGCAAACTTCTCCGTCGATCGCAAGGCGGACAATAAGCAGCGTCTGGCGGAGTTTGAGGAGTCTCTCAAACTCTACGAGGTGGTTCTCCGCAGCGGCGGCCGGGTGATGCCCGGCGGCCGGCCAGACTTCCACTTCGCAGCAAAAGGCGTTCTGGACTGGGCGGAGCGCACACCGGCGCGCACCTGGTTCGCCAACGGCATGGGAGCCAATGCCAGTTCGATGGACCCCGGATCTCCGACCGGCGGCCGCGGCAAGCCCATCAAGTTCTTCGCATCCCCGACGTGCTCCCCGCCAATGTCCTCCATGCGCATCGGCGTCTACCAGCCGGGCTTCCCCGTCTCCCAGTTCTATCCGTACGCGATGGGACAGTAAGAGGACTGGAGTTGAACTGTGGACTTCTACCGGGACATCTCGGCGACCATCGACCTGCGCGAGGAGCTTCACTCGGTCATTCATGGCAGCGAGGAGATCGTCGGCCAGGGCCGCACTGTAATTCTGCGCCGCATGACCAACACAACCTGCCCCGGCTGCTGGGATCCAAAGACAGGCGGAAGCGTCCGGCCCAACTGTCGGTATTGCCAAGGCGAAGGCTGGCAGTTCTATGAGACCCAGGAGATCATGGCGCTCTACCGCGGCGTGGCTCCTGTCTACAAGCCTGGAGTCTTGGCCACTGGTGAGTATCCCCAGAATGCCATGGGCTACACAGATCAGAACCGATGCACCGCCTATGTGGAGGTCTTTCGGGATGACGGCAGCCAAGTCTATCCCGACTACGAAAGGTACACCCTCCAGACTGCCAAGGCCTACGACAAACTCTACGAAACGAAGGTCGATCCGGAAGGCAACCCCATCACCGATTCCAGCGGGCGTTTTACCCGGACGGTCAAATGGAAGGTACTCTCGGTAGTGCCCACCTTCGGAGATAACGGACGGATCGAAATGTTCGAGCTCGGCCTCGAAAAAGAGAACGTGTAACCGAATTACCAGTCTGGTCGTGTCTTCCTATACTAGACAGGATTGCCGGGGCTTTCCCCGCGAGGAGCGTGCATGTCTGCAATCACCAGGCCCTCCTCGATCATGCCTCCGCTGCGTTCGAGTAAGCCCGCGGCAGACATCAACGGCTTTTTCCAGATTGTCGGGCAGGCTCTCGCAGAGTTCATCAAGACGGAAGGTGCTCCCGAGGGAACAGTCCCTGTTTACGTCGAGACCTTCCCGAAGGAACGGCTTTCAGAGCCGGACACAGCATTCGACGTCATTCTCTTCCATGTAGTCAGCGGTGAGATGGCGCCTACCAGCAATGACGGCGCTACTGTTCCCCGTTCGCCGATGCTTCGGAACGTCGCAAGAATCCCGAGCCAGGCAGGGTACAACCTGGCGCAGTACGGCTGGTGGGAGAACTACACCGTCGAGTTTGAGGTTTGGTCGAAGAGCAACTCTGTGGCCAATTCCCTGGCCGTATGGTTTCATCGCTTTCTGATTCGGTATGCCTATTACTACAAGTTCTTCGAGGCATTCGGAGTCCAGCAATTCAAGTTCGCAGGGCGCCAGGAAGATAAGTCCGACGAGAAAGAGAATCAAGAGCTCCAAATCCGTCGCCTTCGGTACTCGTTCCGCCTGGAGTTCCTTGACACCTTCACGGAGCGGCAGCTTACCGACCTGACTCTGAACTTCAAGATCAAGCGGGACGTTCAAACCGTTGAACTTGACACCGCTCAACAACACAACGCGGAACACGAACGTTCCCGATTCCCTGTGTCCAACCCTGTGTAGGTTGCAGACTCACCGTTAGTTTGTTGACCCGAGATCTACGAGGAGAAACAGAATGGCCTTCAATAACCTGCCTGGGATTATCGTCAACACGGTTGACGGAGGTCTCGTCTCTGCCGCTCCGCCGCAGGACCACTCTATCCTGATTATCGGCACATGCGACCAAGGCGTGATCAATCAGCCTTACCAGGTCACCAACCGCGCGACGGCGGCTCTCCAATTCGGTCTGAACGGAAACCTGATCCGTTCGATGGAAGAGTGTGCTGCGAACTCCGACAACGTCATTCTGTTCCGTATGGGCGCTCAGCCTCAAGTCCTGGCGGGCATCGGTGTGGAGACTGGTACCGGTGCGACTGCTGGCTTTTCACTGAGCTTTGGGCAGGCCACCGCGACATCTGCCACCGATTACAAGATCTGGTACAAGTCTGGCGTTGTGGCCGTGTACTACCAGGGCGATCTGGAGTATTCGAACGATCCTCTCCAGACCACGGACAACGGTGACATCACCATTGCCGGCACCATCTCCGGCAACACCGGCCTTCAACTCGGCACGGGCGCCAGCGCCACCTTCGCAAATGCGATCACGGTGCAGGCTGCAGCTGCGTTGGTCGGTGCAACTTCGACTCCTCCTCCGACCCTGACCGCGGCCATCACCGGCATCGGCTTGACGGGCCGTCAGACCTACCTTGCCTTTCTGGACGCAATCAACCTTCTGCAAGGGTTCCAGGTTGAGGAAGTTGTGGTTCCCGCCGCGACGTTCGATGCACCGAATGTGGCCTTCTATTCGGCTGGCAACACAGCGACAGCCACCAACAACCCGGCAACCAACCCCAACGCGCTCGATTGGCTTTTGATCGCGCGCGATGCCTACGGCGACCAGACCTATCAGTGGGCTTCGGAAGCCAATGCCTGGGCCTACGGTGCCCAAGTTACCACCTTCCCCGCCGGACTTACCGCTCAGACTGTGGCCGGCACTTCGATTCCGATCACGGCCGGCGCAGTTACGGCGATGCCCGGGACGGTTTCGACCGCTTCCGCGCGCCAGGCGCTCGGCTTTGCCGAAGTCAACTGGGGCCATGCAATCGCCAGCTTCTGCGCATCGATCAGTACGCTGGACAAGACCTGCATCGGTTTCATCGGCACGTCCGTCCCCGCTACCTACAAGCTGGTGGATGTTCGTCGGTGGGTCGGCTTCCTGCCCCTTTACAACGCCAATGACGACGTGCAAAATCCCGGTGCCGGCCTGCTCGGTATCCCCTACACCGTCGGGACCAACGCCAGCGGCTTGAACGCACTTTGCTTTGACTTCAGCTCTGGCTATCGCCAACCTGGCTTCTTCCAGACCGAGAACGGACAGTATGACGGCACCGTCATGCAGGACATCAACCAGAACAACATCGACATTGGTGCGTACCTGCACGTTGTGGCCGATCAGGCCATCATGTCGAATGGATATGCCACCAACTATGTGAGCAATCTGGCCAACTATGTCGCCGGCTTCTGCTCGGCTCTCGACGAGAAGACCGCGCTGACCAACCAGAAGGTGCCGCTCAAGCAGCTGCCGGGCCTGATCTACACACCTGGACAGCTCGACTCCCTGACCCAGGCGAATATCAATGTGCTCCGCACCAAGGGGTCATACAGCAACCCCGCGCTGCTGCATGACTTCACCTGCGCCACGGACATCAGCGATTACACCGAGCTGCTTCGTGTTCGCATCAAGGGCCTGGTCATTGCGACCATGCTTGCGATTGGCGATCCGTTTGTCGGAGCCAGCTCGCTCGACGGCCTCCAGCTCGTGTCTCTCAAGACCGCTCTGGACAACGGCCTGGTGGCCCTGCAGCAACGTGGTTACATCTCGAATCCGCAGGTGACCATTACCACGACCGCTGCCGAGTCTTTGATTGGGCATGCCAACCTGTTCCTCACCTTCCATCCGGCTGATGAGCTCGTTCAACTCAGCGCCTACGTCGGCCTGAGTTCGTAAGCCAACCTCACCTACCGCAGCTAACCTGCCGCGGTCTGGCTCCGCTGGGGATCGCCTTGGTCCCCGCGGAGCTGCAATTCACGATCTTACGTGAGTTTCATCCTCCCAAGGAGTAAACATGTCTTCTCTTCCCGGCGGCGTCCTTGCAAGCGAGATCAGCCGCTCCTACAACTCGTTTGCTGGTGCTGACATTACTGCTGTGATTGGTCAGTTCCAGTTTGCAGAGCTCCAGGCTATCTCTTACTCCGTGACTCGTGAAAAGGCACCAATCTACACGATGGGTTCTTGTGATCCTCGTGCATACTCGCGCAACAAGCGCGGCATCGCCGGCTCGCTCGTCTGGATCAACTTCGATCGCCATGCGCTGCTCAACCTCTTCCAAATGGCTCTCGGCACCTTTGTGGCCGATGCCGATGAGATCCGGCCTCAGTTCTCGAATGTGGCCAACGGGACAGCTGTCTTCCAGTCCTCGGTCGTTCGGGACACAGGTCCCTCGATCTCTTCGACCATCAGTCAGCTCGATCAGATGACCATGACCAGCAGCGCCTCCGACAGCGAATTGGCGACGCCCTGGTATTCCGATCAGATCCTGCCCTTCGACGTGACGCTGAGTGGCGCCAATGAGTACGGCGCGATGTGCGCGGCCAAGATCTTCGGCGTTGAGATCCTCAACGAAGGAATGGGCATCTCCATCGACGATGCCGTGACCGAGATGCAGGCTACATTCGTGGCCCGCGTGGTCGAGCCCATGTCGGCCGTTCCGAGTCCGTTCCAGTCTGCGAGTGGCATCGGCGGGACATCCTTCACTCTGTAATCGCTTCCCCTTTCGCTCTCTGGGCAGCTTCTGGCTTTGGCTCTTTGTTCTTCTCCGCCATGCTAGAAGCTGCCCTTTTGTTCAGATATGAGCATCCCTCCCATCAGTTACGTCTCCTCCGACCAAAGCATGGTAACCAGCGGTGTCGAGTCCTTCTCGTCACAGGCCACTCCCATTGTGTCTGGAGGTCTCCAGACCGACGCCAGCCCGGCGCCTGCGCTGCCGAACGCCTCGGAAACATCGACCAGCTATACCGATTCCACGCAGCCAGGAATGGTTCTGGGAAGCGACGGCAACTACTATCCGGCATCGAGTGTTTCTGCCGGCGGCGGAATCACCGGTCCTCCCATTTCGTCCTTCAACCCGATCAGCGCCGCCCTCCAATCCTCGTCAGTGCCGGCGAACAATCCCGCGCAACAGCACAACCTGAATCCAGGCAACGGACTGTATCACGAGGCATCCTACACGGGATCGAACCTGAAGGTGATGATCGAGGTGGCCAATGACGGCACCAACACGACCAATCCTACTGGCCTGTCGACAACCACCAACTCCAACAGCGTCTCCCAGCAGGGGACTTCCAAGCCTGCGCGCCAGGCAAAGCAATTGGTGGAGTTGACCACCATTACAGTGTCAGTTCATCGCGTGAAGTCTCCCGCGGTGGCCTGTGGTTACATCAATCCAAAAGGCTGGGCGCGCGGCCGGCGCACAATCGCCGGCACCTTGGTGATGACCAAGTTCACCACGGACGTCCTTTACGCCTTCCTCAATTCCGGCGCGTTCACATCCGACCTCTCCAAAGACACAACCTACATGAAGGTGGATCAGCTTCCTCCCTTCAATCTCACTCTTCTGTTCGCCGATGAGTATGGGAACACCAGCTCTCAGCGGTTGCTGGGTGTCGAGCTTGTGACGTCGGGTGACGTCTACTCCATCCAGGACATGTTGAGCGAACAGACAATCTCCTACGTTGCCGCGGACTTCACGCCCTTGATGCCTCTCAACAAGAGCAGCCTTTACGGAGCCGCCGCCGGGAGTACCGTGACGGCTCCGCAGAGAACCGTGGGCACGGTCCTGAACCAGCAGGCAGCTCAGTAAGGAATCGACGTGACGATTATCGCCGGCAGTCCGATGGCGCCAACGGCAAGTTCCAACGCCGTTCAGAAGCCCCCAGCTCCGGGATCGGCCACTCCGGCTGCAGCGAATGCCCAGAACACTCCCGGCGGTATCGTCATCCCCTCGCTTGCGCCCAGCTACGAGTGGATCTATCCCAACTCGACGGACGGCAAGTATTTCACTGCAACCCAGGCCCAGATGTACATCGGCAACCTGTTCATCGACGAGCTGGTGAACCTGCAGTTTGCCTATCAGGGCAACCGAATTCCCATGTTTGGGTATTGTTCACGAAGCGCGGATGCATTTGGGACCGGCAGGCTTTTGGTACAAGGGCAGATTGCGATTAACTTCGTGACTGAGGGCTACCTGTACACGGTCCTCAAAGAGTTCTCGAAGATATACACCCAGCCGGTTCAGGCATCAGCAACAGGACAGGCGGGCGCGCAGATCGCTTCTCTGGTGCAGCAGAGTCAGCAGATCACTAACGCCATGCAAGGCGCCTTGTCGCCGTCTGCCACTGCAAGCTACCAGGCGCAGTTGAACATCATCAGCCAGCAGATCCAGTCTCTGGCCACCCAGGGCGGCCCGGACGCGATCAACGCCGCCAAGCAATCCGCCACTGTTCAGAGCGACACTCCAAACGCGATCGTGCTGAACATCCCGTTCGACATTCACTGCGAACTGACAGGCGCGGGCCGCACGGTGGAAAGGGTTCTCCGCAACTGCCTGCTGATCTCGAACGAGCAGGTTTACGACCAATCCGGCCAGACACTGTTGGATTGCTATGGCTTTGTTGCCCGCTCTGCAAACTAACCGACCAACCTTTAGGAGCACCGACTCATGTCCGATCAAATCAAAGAACAACCCCAAATCACCCCTTTCGAGTTCCTCCAGACATTCCCGGAGGCTCCGAGCCTGGAGCAGATCGAACAGTGGAAGCAGCAGGCGCCAGGCGCGCGCCTCCGTATCTGGCACTCGACGGATGGAAAGCGCGTTTATGTGCTGCGGGCCATCGGCGGCCAGGAACTGGGGCAGCTGCAGGCGAGCCTTCCTCCGAACATCCCGCCAGAGAAGGTGCAAGCCGAGGTCCAGATCCTCATGGCGATCCGCTGTTGCGTGTGGACCAGCTCGACCATCGATCACAAGCTGTCCGATCTCGCACTGAAGGGGCGGGCGCCGGCCTTCCCCAGACGCTGCAAGAGATCATCTATCAGCTCTCTGACTACATGGACCCGATGGACATCAACCGCTTCAGCGCCGATCTGTAAGGAGCGCCATGCAGGTATTCTTTGCCCGTTGGCCGAGCGGCCGTAAAGTGAAGTGGCGTTCACTCACCTGGGCAGAGTTCAAGAAGTTTGATCGACAACTCGATTATGACTGCCCGGCTTCCGTCTACTGCGACGTATACCGGGCAGTTGTGCTTGATGGCCCTGCTCTGGATGGCGACCCTGTTTACCAGGCGCCGGCCGGACTCGTCGAATGGATTGCCCGAGCATTGCTGGACTCGAATCCGTTCAACGGAGAATACAAGGACGTCAAGCGCGCGCTCGAAATGAAGCGCATCGAACTGAAGTCAAGCTGGTTGAACTCCGCCAAGTCGATCATCGCCGGGATCTTCCGTTACACCTTCGAGGAGATCGAGCAGTGGGATGCGGAGATGTTCTTCGAGCGTCTTGCCTCCGCCGAGTTCGTCTCTGGGCGCAAGCTCGAGCCGGGAGACCCGGATAAGCTGGATGCCCAGCATCCTGGGAAGAAACCTGGCCACCCTGAAGGCCCTCCGAAGCCTGCCAAGCGCGAGCTGAGTCCGGCACAACAGAAGGTCGTCAATCGCGTCGTCAACTCCCGCAAGTAAGAGGATGCTGTGCCCTTGGACTCCTCCCAACCCGTGATCGAAACTACAGCCGGGCGTCCTCGTTTCGCTTCCGACAAATCCTTTCAACTGGAAAGTGAAGAGGCCTACAATCCCTGGGTCCGAGCGATCGGTGTCGGGGTTGTGGGCACGGCTTTGTATGCCACGCATCGGACGATGCTGGCGACGGTGCCGGAGTATGCCCCGACGCTTCAGAACTGGGCGCAGAAGTTCGAGAATCAGACTCCCTTCCACATTGGCCGGACCTTCGCGTTTACCGAACGGCTCTCTTCCTACACAACTCCCGAAGAGTTGAAGTTCACACGGTCGATGCTGACCAACCTGGACGGGTCGCTCAACATCGTCGGCGAGACATTCCAACGTCAGTTCAAAGCTGCAGGCGTCGATTTCGACGTCCTCCAGCTGGTCACCGAAGGCAACCCACTGCTGTTCAAGGGCCGTCGGCGCGCCGGCTCCGCCTACATGAAGCTGGTGGGCCTGGACGGGATCGACTTCGAGACCCGCTTCACTCCATCGGAAGGCCGTCTCGCCGGCACTGCTTCCCGTCTTGGCCAGAACCTGCACCAGCCGCCCGTCCATTGGTCCACGAACCCCAACTTCCGCGAGCGGATGTGGGAGAACTTCCAGACCTACAGATCTTCGCAGCGCATCACCAATGCTTCTCCCTGGAGAGAGGCTGGCAAGGATGCTTCTGATCCGAAGTTCCGGCCGTTCCACAGCCGGGCTCATGTCGAAGGCAATCTGGGTGAGGAGGTCGCGCAGACGGCTCGAAACGTCTGGTCGCGCTTTCAGGTTGAATCTCTCGAAGCAGTAGAGCGTCCTCAGAGACTCTTTGCCGAAGCAGGATTCGGTCTCAAGGCAGGCACCTGGAACAAGACCTTCCATCTTCCTTTCGCCGGTGAAGGTGGCATCGTCAACCAGATGCTCACCAGGCGTGTGCTGCCGATCGCGCTGGCCGCGACCGCCGCAGGCTGGCTGGATTACAAGCTTGGTCATCCCAGCGACAAGATCATCGATCTCGGCCTCAAGGCCAACGTCCTCCGGGCGGATCTGACAGACATGCTTCCCGGTGGCCGCAAGGTCACCGAATTCTATGAGAATACTGTCCCCGGACCACAGTACGGTCCGCTGGCGCTTCCCGCGGCCGGTGCTTTTGCCGGTGGCCTGCTGCACTACTCGCGCGTCATGCGTGGCCAGTTCGCCACCGAGGATCTCCGCAAAGCAGGTTCACGTCTTCTGCTGGATGTGAAGGCCCTGCGGACATGGGCTGGCACCAGCGGTAAGAAGCTGGCATCCATCGAAGGCCTGGCTCAGATCTGGAAAGGTCTGGGCACACCCGGCAGAGGAGCGGCAATTGGTCTGGTGGCAGCGTTGCCCTTCCTGCCTGGAATGCTTGGTTCTCGCAAGACTGGCAACGAGTTGCGCGATGTCTATTCCGGATTGGACGAGGTTCCAATCCGAAGTGGACGCTGGTGGGAGCTGGGATCAACCCCCTTTGAAGGCGCGCGCATCAAGGCATGGCGGCCTCATTGGAGCGTCCTGCACAAGAGCCGCGCGGAAGACATCTCGCTGTTCGGATCGGAAGAGGAGAAGTGGAAGCACAACCCGATTCTGCACCCCATCCGCTGGCTGAAGGATCCGTACTACCTCGAAAAACTGCACTACGAGGACCGCCCGTACCCCGTGGCGTCGCCGGCGTTTACCAATGTGCCGCTCATCGGCCCGTTGCTTGGCGCCACGATTGGCAAGCTGGTCAAGCCGACAATCAGAATGCACGAAGAGGATTGGGATGGCAAGGAGTACACCCTCTACTCCACACGCATCGAGCCCAAAGGCCCAGAGGCTCTTCCTCCGCCACTGCCGAAGGACGAATTCTCGATCGGCAACGCCCTCAAGAAGGAAGCGACGATCTTTGCCGAGTACACCGGACTCTACGGCTTCATTGCCAAGAGTGGCTATCAGGGACTGTTCCCCAACACCAACTCGCTCGGCAAAGAGGTCGACTATCAAGGATCTCGTCAGATCGACAACTTCTCCCGTCGCTACTACGAGAAGGAGTTGGGCGCCGGCATTGGTCCGTCCCTCTCAGGCACAGAACACTTTGGCTATACAGAACCCTTCCGCCGCTTTGTCCAGCGTGAGAGCTTCTCTCCTCAGGCCAACGAAATCCCCAACACGGCCGCCAGTTGGCTGCCAGGAGATGACTACTACACCAACTTCCATGTCGGCGATCCCTTCATCAAGGTCGACCAGGGATTTGCCCGTCTGCCCGGCGCCGGCTACGAAGCCATCCATCCCGAGCTGAAGGGAGTCGATCCAGAAGACTACCCCGACATACACAAGATGGCCATCCTGGCCGATGTGGCTCCATACTCACGTGAGTACCACAACGTCAGGCAGCGTGTAGCCCAGCAAGCCAAGGGCAATACCGAGCTGGAGATCGAATACGAGAAGATCATGAACCGGGTCAAACAGACCCGTGAATCGATCATCCAGATGAACGACAGGCACTTCACCGCCCCTGTCGATGAGATATCCGGCACTGTGGACGACGTTTCTCCCGGCGGAGTCATCCTCAAGGAGTTTCCCGGCCGGCGCTTCCAGTTCTCCTCCGTGGGCATGAGTGCGGCAGACCTGTCGGCGAAGATCCTCGGCGAGAACAACGACATGACCCGCAGCGAGGTGGCCCTCGAAGTGGACCGCCGTCGTGATGCCATGAAGCAGTATATGGCTGATCATTTGGCCGATGGTACATCCATTCGAGCTGTTGTTCCCAAAGGAGCTACGGACAGCGCCGAGTCGATTCGAGCTGTCATCCTGGCCAATGGAGAGAATGTCAACCGGGAGCTGATCGATCAAGGTTTCGGCCAGTACCGCGAGGATCTCGGCGGGGCCGAAGCTCGTTCCATGCACGGCAAACTGGGGCGCGCCATCGGCGGCCTGGCTGAGGGTCTGGCCTTCCAGGGAGACTCCAGCGCATTGAATCCAATGCGGTATGTGCCCTCGCCAGCCCACACCAAGTTCTGGCAGGAACGCACCCCGCTGGCCCAGTACATCAACAACGAGGTTGCAGGCACCAGGATGCGGCGTTGGGAGCGCCCGATCCACGACTTCCTCATGCCCTATGCCCGCGGTCTGGTCGAGCGCGTGACCGGCCAAACTGTGCTGCCTGGCGATGTTCAGAAACGCCGGGATCTCAACACGTTGGCCGACGTCATGACCTACCTGCGCGATCTGGATGGTCGTGCGTCAGGCTCCTATACTAATAAGGGACAGAGGACATCGATCGGCGCCAACCTGTTTGCCGCGCCGACATTCGTTGCTTCCACCCTTCCCGCTCGTGAATCCCACTACTTCCGTGAGTTTCTTGCCGAGACTAATCCGAGCAAGAGATCCCATATTCTGAAGGTTGCATCTCCAGAGATGCAACGCGCTTTGTCCGCCCAATGGGCAGTGCAGAAGTCCCGCATCGCCGAGGCGGAAGGCAAGGATCACGAGGAGATCGGCGAGGGCGGTCGGCTGTACGACGAAGCCGACGTTGGAGAGTTCGAGAAGGCTGACACCGGCCTCGACTACGGCAACTGGCTGCGTTCGAAAGAGATTGCCGACTTCTTCTCCCGGACTGGATTCGCTCTCCCTGAGCACGGCTCTGAAGCGTTTGATGAGGCTTTGGATTACCAGGATGTTGAGCTGAAGATAATCCAGCAGGAGGGGTATGACGCGCATGACTTCAACATCTTTGACGACAGGGCCTCCCTCCTGTGGCGGAAGCCTTACATCGATGGAGCTGTTCGTGAATTGACCAGCGGCGATGATCGTTCTCCCGACCAGCTTCGGCGTGCGGTGGAACAGATCATGCTGGCAGCCAACGACAAGAAGGCGGACGTTAGAACCTCCGTTCATGCAGGACATGTGAATCACACGAATGTTCGCGTGCGCGCCGATATAGATCAGACTGAAGACTTGCTGAGAGATATTCGCCGGAATCCAGAGGATTACCAGTGATGCAAGTAAATCGTTCCTATGTGCTCGAATGAGGCTTTGGTATATCCCTGCCAACAGGGAGACTCGTAACAGCCTCATAGGCCCCTGCCGGGCGGATCAAAACCTGGACTTCCACGCAAGCACACTCATCCTCGTGCTCCTCGCCTCGATCGGAAGCATCCGCCCAACCCCTCTTCCATGTGAACTCTATGGACCCTCGTGACTTCTTCAAGAACCTGAGCGGAGCTTATGGCTGGGCCGCGGAGCGGCCGGGCCTGATGCTCAGCGCCGGCGCGGCCGCATTGGCTGCGCCCCTGTTCATGAAGAATGACGAGCGGGGCTACTTCAAGACATCCACCATGACAACGCCGGCGATTGTCGCCGCGGCCATGGTGGCGCCACGCCTTATCCCTACGGCGGTCAGCGAGGGCAAGCGGCTTATCGATGTCGTCAAGCAGGTTCCCACGGACTACGGATTCCGCGATGGGGTTTACCAGGCCGCCACCGGAGCAGTGAACATCGCCGAGCTGCGCAGCGCCTATGAAGAAGGCCGCATCTCGATCAACGAATATCTCGCCGGACAGAGCCGCTTCTATGCCGGCCTGCCTATCGAAGAGATCACAAGCAACCAGATCGAGCGTGAATTCTCCGCTCTGACATCTCATTTCAATCGCCTGTACGAAGATCCGACCAAGCATCGCCTCCTGGAGAACGCGCTCTTTCACGCCCAACTGAAGCAGTCGGGCGCCGCCGACAAGCTGGGCTGGCAGGGCCTGACGGCCGTGGCGCCAACGATGACGGCAAACGAAATGAGCGACATCATCGACGCCAACTCCAAGGACATCGATTGGATCAGGGAGATGAACTTCCGGCTCCGTGAAGCGTCCGAGGCCAAGGTCGCCGGTGAAGGTGCTGTCGTTCCCCAGCTCAAGGATCTGACGTCTGCCAATGCCGAGTTCATGCTCTCCGAAAGCTATGCCGGCCGTGGGCGCGCCTTGCTTGAAGAACAGCACGCCGCCCTGGCGCAAGAGATCGATGCCTTGCTGGGCGACACGGCGGCAGTCAAGCAGTACGGCTACCGTGCCGAGAACATCGAGGTCATCACTCTGCCGTCCGGACGGAACCGCGCGATCAATGAGATCGTTGGACTGCGTATCGACGGCGACCTGACCATCCCTGTCATAGACGGCAACGGCGGCATCAGACTGGGAAGTTCTTTCGAGAACTCCGGCGTCTCCCGATTCTTCATGCAGCACGGCGGCGATGTCAGCGCCGATGTCTACGGCGTGCGCGGCCTCCGCTATGGGAAAGACTTCGTGCGCGACGAGCTGAGCCGGGCCCAGTTCGTTGTCGGCCGTGATCCTCTCAACGGCAACCCTTTCCAGGCCGAAGAGGCCGGGGTCGCCCAGGCAACCCGCCGCCAGCAGCAGTTCTACAGAAACCAAGGCGTCTTTGCCGACATGCCCGGGTCTTTCCCCGTGGACGGTGAGGACCGCGGTGTTTGGAGTCGGATGCGCCCGGATCGCAAGGTTGCCGAGATCACACACCAGGTGGATTCCGGCGGCAAGATCCGGACCACGGGCGGCACCAAGATCGACACCCTGGAACGGGCGGAGACCCGGCTCATCGAGCCTATGGGTGTTCACAACCGTGAGAAGGAAAGCCTGCGTATCAAGTCGATGAACAAGTCAATTTGGGCGGACGTGGCCGAGGGCCATGCCGGCTTCTCCGCAACGGACTATACCGACCTGCCAGAGTTTGGCGTTCGTTCCCTCCAGATCACACCCAGCCAGCGGGCGCTGTTCGGTGACCTGCCGGAATGGAATCAGGTTGCCGAAGCGGGCTTCGATTCCAGATTGGCGCTCGATGATTCAGCTCGGGCTCTTTCGCTCGACATGGCTCTCAGCAAGATCGGCGCGAAGCAGCGGGCAGTTGGTTACATCGCAAAGGACGCAGGCGTAAACGAGATGATCGCCGCGGACATGTGGGACAGGCTCCTGCCTTTCCTGTCCAACCGGAAGAACTACGAAGCCATGCGCAACGTCGGCTACATCGGCGAGGGCGCGCGCATCATGAAGAAGAACGTCGGCACCGAGGCCGTGCGCCATGTGAACTACGTCGTTCACGAGAACATGCTGTCCGAGGACCTCCTCAAAGGAGGGACGTTCGGGCGCGACCAAGTCCTCGGGATGAAGTATGGCACCTCCATGTTCGCCCAGGGCGACAGCAATCGCATCATCAACCACTCGGTCAACGAAGCAGACGGGACCATCCTTCTCCAGGTTGAAGAGCGCCTGGGCGTCCAGGGAATGAAGACTCACAACCTGGGTAAGCAGACCGTTAGCCGTGCGCTCGAAGACGTCGAGATGGATCGGATAATCCGCGGCTTCAATAACTACTTCAGGGTCTCTGGCCAAGGCGGCGCCGTGGCCGACGAAGTCGACAGCATGGTTCTGGAACAGTTCAACAGCGCCAAAGCAAACAATCCCTTGCAGATCCTCAACGACTCTCTGGGAGATACCCTCCGCCGGCTCGACGGCATTTACGGTGCAGGCAACAAACCGGCCTTCCTTACGGAGGCGAAGTTCTCCGGCCGCAGCCAACTGGATCGCCTGGCCGAGCTGGGCTATTCCTACGAGAATGGCCGTCTGATCACGCACACCGGCAACCTGCGCGACATTCAAGGTTCGGCTGCGGATTACACCCAGGCCGCCGATTACATCCGCGACCTCATGGATGAAGTCGGGGCGCGCATCAAGAACAAGCAGATCGCTGGCGACCGGTTCATGGAAAGCTACATCGACTGGTCGATGAAGCACCAGGACGGAACCTACCTCGATTACCTCATGCAGCGGGCGCTGCCTGAGTCCATGAGCGTTTCAGACCACATGGCGCTGAACCACGCATCGCGGGTTGGCATCACTCGTGATGCCCTTCAGCAGATGTCCCTGGCCGGCGAACATGAGACCGCGCGCGAGATCCTGAGCCGACTCGAAACAGATGGCTCTACTGGAATGACCTGGGATTTCATGCAACACACCGATCCCAGCGTGCGTGACTTCTCGAAGCCGTTTGGGGAAGCCAGCATCTCGATCGATGAAGCAGTGGGCGACAGCCTGATCGACAGGCTGGGCACTGCCGAAGGCCGCGTCATGAAGGTGACGGGTCCAGATGGCAAGGTCGGGATCAAATCGACCATCTTCGATCCGACTCACGAACTGGCGCAGAAGAACTATTCGATCAAGACCACTGTCGGTGGCAAGGACTACTTCATCCCGGTGCTCGGCCGTGAGGCATACGGCGGCAAAGCCAATGCCCATGACCTGATGGGCTACTCGGCGAACAAGTGGGAGAACGAGCTGCGCAATGTGCTGCAGACCGCCAACGATGTGAACGAGGGCTTCGGCACCAACGTTCCCTTCGATGACGTGCTCGCCAACTATGTTCAGAAGGTCCGGGAATCCTACGGCGTCGGCAAGGAAGGTGTTTGGAGAGCTCCGACGATTGATCCCTTGGGATTCGAGGGGAGGGCGACTGCGCGTGCATCAACGCTGCGCTATGCCGATGGGTCCGTCAACCCCTTCGAGATCGGGGTTGGCAAAGAGTATCTGGACCTGATGTCCAAGGAACGCGCCGAGATCCTGCGAGGCGGCGGCCGCGTGCAGGCTGTTTCAGTTCGTCATCCGATTAACACTGTGGTCATGGCCGAGGTACGCTACGATCCGAATCTCAACGGATCATGGCAGGTTGGCGCCGATCCGGTGATGCAGCGCATGATGCGCATGGACGCCGACGGCGACCGGCTGTCGTTCCACATGGCAAACACCCAGGCCGTGAAGTGGGCAGAGGACGTTGCCGATCCGGCTGCTCTCCAAGGTGAGCGCGCGGCAGAGTATGTCCGCTGGCAAAGGTTCTCAGAACAGATCAACAATCCGGAAAGTCTGCAAGGCAGGCTCGGAGCTTTCCGGCGCGTCTTTGAAGGCGACGAATTGAACCCTCGTGAATACGTGAAGGGTTCGATGACGGATGTGTTCTCCAACGTCAGGAAGTTTGCGGGCAGAGATCTCCGCAAAGCGATCCAGGCTCGTACTGCGGCGGCCGACGTGGGTATGCTGTCGAATACCTTCGATCTGCTCGAAACCTCGATGGCTCACAACGATCTCTTCCGCGATCCGTTCGAGAAGCTGATCACCCATGAGTTCTCCTACGACATCGTGCGCGAGGCATCGATCGCCGCGGCAAAGCTGAAGGGCGGCGGCGCGTACCAGGATCTGACTACACTGATGGCATGGAACAACTCTCTTCGCTCGGCGCTTAACGATCGCAGCGAAAAGGGCATGAACCGGTTCATCACCGCCATGACGGAGGGCGCACAGAACTTCGGCAAAGAGATCGTGGTCAACGATGCCCAGAAGGCATTCTTCAAGATTGCCGACGAGACCGCAGAGATCAATCCGTACCTTGAGTTCGCGCAGCAGCGGCGCGACCTGCTGGAGAAACTGTGGCGAGGCCACGACTCCAATGTCAGCGAGATCCAGCAGATCATGACCGTGACTGGCGAGAATGCTGCGAAGTACGCCAGGCGCGACATCGTCACCCTGTTCAACAATCAGGTGCCCGCAGTACAGGCATTTGCCCACCGTGGCGCCAGTGACTACTCGGCTGCCACTCTGGGTGCGGAGAACGCCCGCACGGCCGCCGGGAAGTTCGCTCAGAAGACAGGCCAGGCCGCCGAGGGCGTCTTCAACCAGGCAGCTCGCTCTGTCGAAGAGGTCGTGCAGGCGGCGCGCGGGACCGGCGCAATGAAGGCGCTCGGCGTTGGAGCGGTCGTCGCGGTTGGAGCTGGCATCCTGTTCGGCTCCTTGCGTAGTCCTCGAAAGGGACAGGCATTGGCTCCCTCCGGGAACCGTTTCCGCCCGGAAGAGAAGATCGGCGTGGATGGCCATGTTCCAGGAGAACCTGAGACCGGGGTTATGGCACCTGCCAACCCTCCTCGTAGAATCAGGCCCGCCCAGGGCGGTGTACGAACCGCAGTCGTCGCGCCGATCGGTCGCACGACGGAGCTTGAAGTCCACATGCGGGCGGATGATCGCGGAAGGGCTGCAGAAGCCTCGAAGATAGCGACCCGTCTGGCAGCTCCAGCAGGCAACTCCCACGTCTCGATCACCTACCGCGACACCACGCGCCTTGACAGCTTGCGGACCAAAGAACGGATCCGCGAGGCAATGGACGAGAGATAACCATGAGCGTCATCACCACCGAAAAGGATTACAGCTCGAACAACCCACTCGACGCGGGCTACTTCCGCGTCGGGTTTGTCACCCTGCAGATCCCACCACAGGACATTGTGACCTCGCGTGTTGTGAACAACGAGAAGATCACGCCCCTCCGCGGCATGAACGAAATGTTCCAGAAGACGGGGCAAGCTCGCTGGGACGTGACCGTGAGCTGGACGGCCCTGTTGAATGACGCCAATCAGGTCACCAGGTATCAGCAGTGGGAAGACCTTCGCAATATGGTCGCCATCTTCAAGGCTGCTCCTTTCGTGGAGGTGGAGTCTCCGCACTTGCGCCAGATGCTGGCTGCTCATGATCCGGAGTTCTCCACCAGACGTCTCTCGATGGGCCTCCGCCAGCTTCGCGTCGACAACCATCCCGATGTCATCGACGCACTCAAGGTCACCCTGACGATGACCTACTTCAACTGCCTGCCCTATACCCAGGACTTCGGATACCAGGGTGATTCCGGACAGAGTGTGAGTGCTTACCAGTCACAGAAGTTCAAGAAGTATATTTCCCAGTGGCGCCAGATCAACATGGAGCGGGCCTTCCGTTATCCAGGAGACCCGATCTGCCCCTTGTGGCTGGCCCAGAATCCTGGCGAGCTGGCTCTCAAGTGGAGAACCTACCTTCCAATCCAATCTGGGCAAGTGCCGGACTACGCCGGCCAGCTCAACGCACCGGCGACCATCGGCGGAACGGTTGTGCCATCCACGGTGACGCCGAAGGCTCCGAAGGGGAAGGTTGCGCTTCCGCCTGCAATCGCTCAGCTCATTCAGCAGATCGCACCGCAGTTTGGTCTTGACCCTGCAATAATGCAAGGAATCTGCTGGTACGAAAGCAAAGGCAATCCCAACGCCAAGAGTCCGAACTCGACTGCCACAGGTCTCTTTCAACTGCTCAATGGAACTGCAAAGGCCATGGGAGTCACAAACTCCTATGACCCGACCCAGAATACAACCGGGGCCTGCAAACTCATGTCCCAGCTGTATCGTCAGTTCGGATCGTACGAGCTTGCCATAGCTGCTTACAATGCAGGATCTGCTTACGTCAAGTGCTATCTGAACGGAACCAGTCAGACCTTGAAAAGTGGTGTAGTTATCAATCCAGGCAAGCAGATGACAGGCGGGATTCCTCCAGCGGGTGTTCCTGCAGGCGAGAACGTGCCGAAGTACATCTCGACGGTCATGAGTATCGCGCAGTCCTCGTTTGGCTATAACGGCACTGCCCCATCGACGACTCCAGCAACGACGACAACTGCCTCTGCGCCGGCAACGAATGCGACGACACCGGCCAGCTCAGGGTCAAACCCGACAACTTCGACCAGTTCGAGCACCGAAGCTGCCTTTGAAGCACAGGTGAACAACCTTGTGGCTCAAGGCTGGAGTGTTGATCACCGGGCCGATCCTGGTGGGGTTGGCGTTCTCTTCCTGTACAAGGAGAACGAACTCCGGGTTGCTCCTCAGGATTCCAATTCAGGAGGCGTGCAGCCGGGCCTTTGGCCGGAAGGCATTTCGGTTCTCTTCGTCAACAACCTCGCGCAGATCCCGCTGGCTGGCTTCCAGTATCCGACCTACCAGCATGTCGGGCCCTGCAGCTCTCTTGTGCAGGTGTCATTCGGTTCCCAGGGGACGCGCGACAATCCGAACACGGATGAGCCGATCCACAACGGTCTGATGACCCTGACATCGATGGCTCACATGCTGGAGCAGCAGTACCAGCGCCTGCGCACGCAATTCCGTTCGATCGCTTCGGTTCACAGAATGCACGCGATCTACGTCGAGAACCAGGTTCTCAACATGCTCGGGATCTTCGGCCTGATGCTGGACCAGGTGACCACTGAAACCGTGCCCGATTCCTCGGATATGGCCATGGCGCAGCTCACGGCCTGCCAGTATGAGAACAAGTTCGAAGAACTCACCTCCTACAAAGTCAATGCGATTGATGGCGTCTACATGACTGCCTTGCAGCAGACCGTGTTGCAGGGAGACACGCTTGCCCAGGCGGCAACGGCGGCGTCGCCTGACGAGAGGGCACTGATGGGTGCGGCCTTCACCTATCGCCAGCACATGGCCAGCTCCGACGAGAACGACATGAGCGCCCGGCTTCTCAATGCAGCCGAAAACCCCTCTGACTCGTCGCCCTTCGGATTCATGAACGGAGCCCAGTCCTTCTTTGTCAGCGAAACAGATGCGGATGCGTTGACGAACGAGTTTATGGAAAAATCTTCCAGTTACCCGGTCGCCGCGGCGCGCGTGAAGCAGCTTCAGCAGTCGGGCAATACAACGCAGTGGACGATGGCCGATTACCTGATGTTCAAGTCCTGCGCTTACGACGCGGCGGGAACTGGCGCCATCACATCACTCGTGTCGAGCATCGATCAGGGGCTGGCGGCCGACACCGATCTGAGCCGGCAGAAGATGGTCAGCGATGTGTATTCGCGGCTCTTCCCTTACTTCGCGGAGAACGATCCGAGCCTGCGCAACGCCCTGAACCAGATCATGCAGAGCCCAACGCTTGGCGCGAGTATCAAGAACTCCGTCTCTGCAAGCGACCCCGCCCTTTCGAATGTCGATCATGGGGCATACCGCGACATGGGCTTGAACAGCCAGGTTCTCGACGGCGAGGACTTCAATCCCGGGATGTACTTCACCAGCGACAAGACGACCTACCTGGCCAAGACGAGGACGGCCCTCGGGAACATCACGGCACAGATTGCTTCAGGTTCAAGCCAACTGAACAGCGACAGCAACGGATACCAAGTTCCTGCGGGAACGATTCCTCTGTCCACAACGACCTCGATTCCCGGCAACATGGACTCGATCATGAAGATGATCAATGTTCCGGGTTACAGCATGACCGAGGCATTCCCGACCTTCAAGCTGTTCTTCATGGAGGACGCCAACAGCGGCATCTATTACGCATTCGACAACTTCTACAGCTACAGCGCAGTGATCGACATCGAAGTGCAGCGGCCAACCAACAAGCCGGCGACCCTCCGCATGAAGCTGATGAATCTCACTCACCTGTTGAGCCACAAGCTCTATGATGCTTCGCTGGCCGGCAAGTGGGAGGCATCGCTCGACAGATTCGCCATCAACACAGGTGGCACGGCTGCGGCCACAGGCTCGGATGTTCCCACCAAAGGATTCGTCGGCCGGAACGGCATCGGAGGCGCGCCCTATCAGATCATGGGCAAGGACAACACCGAAGGCTACGCTGGCGGCGACATGTCCAACCGCAGGATTCCTCTCCAATACTTTCCTCTTCAGACGGGCAGTAAAATCCAGCTTCGCGTGGGCTTCGCCAACAATCCAGACAAGCTGACACCCGTCTTCTGTGGCGAGGTCACCGAGATCGAGGGCAACGAGATCCTGACCGTCACTGCCCAGAGCTACCTGCTTGAGCTTGCGTCCTTGAGCGGTGACAAGATGAACTCGAACTCCTGGTTCCAGCTCGGATCGCTGCTTCAGAACACGGTCAACATCCTGATTCCTGGATCGGGTGGCGGCATGTCCAAAGGGCCTGCCTACGGGGGCGTCACCATCTTCGGCGATGCCGGAGATGTGGGCACGGTGATCTGGATGATGCTCAAGAACTCCGGAGCCAAGCACTTCGGTCACTGGCAGGTAAACAGTCCTGCCAATTCCTTGCTCAAGGGCTTTTCATGGAAGGAACTGGCCGCCGCGCCAGCCGCTGGCGCCGCCAGTGTTGCCGGGATGGACAACGTGGCCACCGCGCTTCAGAACGTCTACGACCGGTGCGACGAGAACATCATGGTCGATACGGCCGTTCAGTATGACGGGACGTCGGTCAGCACGGACCCCAAGACTCACTCTCAATCCCGGAGCTGGATGGATCAGAGGAAGTATCCCTGGGCGCCAGCATCCTACTATGTCGATTCCAAGACCACGTTGACGGTGTGGGAACTCATTCAGGATATCGCCAGGCGGTATCCGGAATACCTGCTGCTCGAGAAGTGGTACGGTTTCCCTTACAGCTGTGACGCGACCCTGGTCTTTGGCCATCCCTTCGACTGGTACACGGCGCGGCCTCAGATGCTCGGCGACACGGAACGTGTGCGCGCGCTGAACCAGAACAACCAGGCATACACCCAGTGGTGGAATGCGAGTGGTAAACAGATGTTCCTCGATGTCATGGGGGACGGCACCATGCCCGTCACCGTGGCTCTCTACAAGAACCAGCTGCTCCAACAAGCAGGCGCGAGTCCGTCTGGGCTTGCCGCGGCACTTCAGTCGCTGTTGACGATCGCGGTGGATGGTGTCGATACGGGTTCACAGACTGCCAACGATTGGCTGGCTCTTCCTGGCAAGCTCATCTACACCATCATTCCCGGAGAAAGAGAGGCTCTTCGGAATCTCCAGAAGAAGATCAACGCGGTGCAGAGCGCGTACTACGCTTCCATCCTGGCGGGAGATCAGAAGTCGACCGACTTCCTGAAGCCAGTGCGTCGCTACCACTTCATCGACCATCAGTCCATCGTGCATAACGGGATGAGGGTCAACGACAAGATCTACAACTGCATCCGCATCGGCGATCCGGAGAAGAACGGCAAGACCTATCCCATCCTGGCCAACGCCAACATTCCTCCCAACCATGTGCGCGCGCTCGATGTCACCGACCAGATCAACGATCCTAAGCAAAATGTGATCGACCAATCCCTTTCCGGCAACACCGGGCTGATCATGGCCTACGGCCAGAGCTTCCTGAGGGAAGAGTTGGGCAAGATGTACCGGGGCGAGATCGTCCTGCGCTGCATTCCCGAGATCGAGCCGCAGGACGTTCTTCTCATCACCGATCCGTCCACGGGGATGGTTGGGCCCGTCGAGGTCGAGACAGTCACCCACGTCATGAATCTGGAATCGGGATTCATCACCATCATCAAGCCCCGTGCAGTCATCACGATCAACGAAGCTGCGTCTGCCAACTTCTTCCGGATGCTGATGATGGCTATGGGAACCGTGATCCCAGAGATCCACCGTCTGAGCAATCTCTCCGTCTACTCATGGATGGAAGGAGCAGCCGTCGCCACAACCACGGCGGTCGGCGCCGGTGCGGTGGTCGCCGGATTGAGCTACGCAGGCGGCGCAGTGGCCACAGCAGCGGAAGGCACCGGCTTGGTGGCTCTCGCTGCAGGCGCAACTACTGAGTGGGCGGCTGCCGGCGCGGCCTTCCTTTGTGGCCCTCCGGGTTGGATCATCCTGGGCCTCTGCGCGATCGCGGCTGTCGGTGCCGCCGTCTGGTGGTTCACCGACAGCACAGCGAAGCTGAATCCTGTCGTGATCTGTCCTTGCACCAAGTTCGGGCGGCCGTGGGTCGGCGGCATCGAAGGCTGGTCCATCAACGACCTGGTGGGCGTGGTCAACAACAAGGCGATGCAGTTCGTGGCCGACGAGATCTTCCCGTTGATCGATGCCTGGAAGGCCTTCCACGGCTACCCGGCCCAGATTCCGCCCACTCCACAGCCCTCCTGGGGCCTGTCTGCTCCATAGGCGCCATAACCAACATTCACTGCGCCTTCAAGCGAGTAAAATGGTTCTGTTCTCATTCATTTCAGTGGATCATCGGATTCTTTCCCTAAATGGTGGCGCATTTGCCAGAATCTTGCGTAAAAAAGGATCAATTCCATGCCCCAAGTCCCACGGGTAGAGGTTTTTCGGGATCAGTTCGTGCTCCAGCCTAATCCAGTGTCTGGTGGAATGGCAGATGTGTACCATGCAAAAGATGCTCTAAACGACATGCGGGAAGTTGCAGTAAAACTATTCCGCAGGACAAGCAACGAAGAGGAGATCCTCCGAGAGGTCTTTAAGAGAGAGACCCGTGCGCTAAAAGAATTGAAGCACCCGAACATCGTAGAACTTTATGACAGTGGCTTTGACGAGAATCGACAATCGCTCTTTCTCGTACTTGAGTGGATTCCATTTGACCTGACCTCATATCTGCAAAAGAATCCCACAGAAGGCTGGGACACTTTTTACCAACAGATCGGGAAGCCTATTCTCGAAGCACTGAGCTTTGCTCATTCTCGTAAGATCGCGCACAGAGATTTGAAGCCGGAGAATATCCTCGTCGATGGTACCGGCACACCTAAGCTAACGGACTTTGGGATCGCTAAACTTCGAGCCATCATCCAACCCGGCCTAACGCTCAATCAATTTGCTTCCCGTCCGTTTGCGCCCCCCGAAGACGACGACTCAAATTTCACTTACACGAGAGATGTCTTTGCCTTTGCAGCCACAGTAGCGACTTGCCTGACTCAGATGCGGCTATCCACTTATGAGGACCTAGACAACGCGGTCGCGGATCTTGACGTTCCTCCAGAGATATTCTCGATACTCACTGATTGTCTGTCCCGCGATCCCTCAAAGCGTCCCGAGAATGCATCCGTGCTACTTGCACGTATAGATGCTATTCAAGATAAGCGACGTGAAGACTACACGCCCAAGGAGTTGGTATATCTCACTCTGACGCAGAATGCTCTCAACAGCCTGCGTAAAGTCTTCCCAGCGGAATCAAAGAGCACCGTAGAGCAGGTTTTGACGCAGGATTTGTCTTCTTTTGTGATAGATAGATATACGGCACCCGACAACTCGACCCCACCTGGTCAGTATTCTTTGTACGGCTTTGAGTTCGCCTATCAGGCGGTGATTGACAAACTAAAGGGAGCCCACTTTGCTGTCATAAACGCATGGCGTCCGTCTGCCACGCTTGTTGAGAGACTAAGGGAAGGGGCGTATGTACCACACGCTGAAGCTCGATTCGATACGCCGAAAGATGCCTTTAAGGCAGAGAGGCACTTGCTTCATCTTCAGGAGCAACTAGGGCTTCACCTTGCACAAAATGAGGCAAAACGCCTGGAGTTGCAGGACCTAGAGATCTTCCGCGTGTGGGACAAGGTCCTAAAGGCAAAAGAGGACATTGAAAGAGGCAAGGAGAGATCTTTCCCGTTTACCTCGGTTACAGTGACAGGCAATCGAGCTGTCTTTAGGCTCACGTGCAGCATTGACAATGAAGTCGTCGGGCAACCGCGACAAGTTCTGAATCGTGAGATGGTCGCTTTGGCCGGAGAAGTCGAGGACGTTAATGGAGATGAACTCACCCTGTACCTGAACGACAAATTTAGGAATCGCTCCGGTGCGGATATTCCGTCCAGAGGCGAACTTGTATTGGACATATTTGCGGCAAAGAGTGCTCTGAACAAACAGAAGAACGCTTTAGACGCGATTCGGTATGACCGCGCCGCACGAAGTGATATTCGTTCGTTCATCGTTCATCCCGAGAAGTGCAGATTTGAAGCATCCGATGACCCTGTTGACTTTTTCCACTCTGAACTAGACGAAGCCAAGCAGGATGCAGTGAAGGCTGCATTAAGAGCGAAGGACTTCTTGCTGGTTGAAGGCCCTCCTGGCACCGGGAAGACGACATTTATTGTGGAGTTGGTTTTTCAAGTCCTCAAGAGGAATCCGGACTCACGCATCCTTCTGACCTCGCAGACGCATGTAGCTCTCGACAATGCAATCGAGCGAATTCGCAAAGAAAACAGCGATTGGCGGATCGTGAGGATTGGCGATGTTGAGAACTTGCGTATTTCATCAGGTTCCAACGACTTGCTCCTTTCCAATCAGATGGAAGCGTGGCGAGCTGAGGCCCTTAAAAAGGGATCGCAGTTCATTGAAGACTGGGCAGTTAAACACAACATTTCGAAGCGCGACTTCGATATTTCAAGCTCATTGAGGAAACTCAGTCTTGCGAACGAGGGGGCAAAGCAGCTTGCTGGTTTGGTTTCCCTACGAGAGAAGCAAATGGCTGACCTGCTCGGGACCAATCCCCTCGCAACAACGCACAATGAGACTCGAGATCCAGAAGAAATTGCGCAGATCAAGGAAGACATTGCAAAGCTGCGTACCGATCTAAAAGGTTACAACTCAGAACAGGTACGGCTTAAAGACAATCTGAGGAAGCTCGACTCCATGCTTGATGAGATTGTCGAATTGCCTGACGAAGATTTGAGGGTTTGGGCTGAGGACTACTGTCCAGCAAATGCAGAGTATAAGGATTTCAAACGCCTCGTCGATATCTTCGTCGAGTGGGATAATCGATTCGGTAGGAGTAGCGAATTCCACGGTGCGCTCTTATCTTGTGCTCAAATCGTAGCTGGCACATGTGTTGGCATGGCTATTCGAGGCATTCAGGATGTCGAATTCGATTTGTGTATTGTGGATGAGGCATCAAAGGCATCAGCGACTGAGACGTTGGTTCCCCTTGCACGATCACATAAATGGGTTCTCGTTGGTGATCAAAAGCAGCTTCCGCCGTTCCTGGACGAGCAGCTAAAGAGACCACATAACTTGGAGCCATATGGATTAACAGTGGACGATCTGCGCAACACTTTGTTTGATCGGTTAGCCGCATCTCTACCGAAGGAATGTCAAACAGGACTATACGTTCAACATCGGATGGTCCCACCCATTGGAGACCTCATCAGCGACTGTTTTTACGATGGCAAATTGAAGAGCGCCCCGAAAGCTCTTGATACCACATTGATAAAACTCTTTCCAAAGCCCGTGACATGGATAACCACTGCACGTGAGCTCTCTCGGATGGAAGTCCAAGCCAAAGAGAGCTGCGCAAATCCAACCGAGGTTCGCGTAATCTGTCGAATACTGCAAAAGATGAATTCACTGGCAATGGCGGCCAAAAGGAACTACAGTGTGGCTGTTCTCACCGGGTACAGCCAACAGCACAGTGACTTAGACCGGAGTATCTCTTCACTGCTCATGGAATTGTCGGCCCTTGAAATCAAGGTTCATACAGTCGATTCATTCCAGGGACGAGAGGCAGATGTGGCCATTTACTCAGTGACGAGATGCAACAGCAAAGGAACTATTGGCTTCCTTCGTGAGAGCGAGCGCCTAAATGTGGCTCTCTCTCGTGGTAGATCATATCTTGCCATCGTTGGTGATCATTTGTTTTGCTCGAAGGCAAAGGGCGAGAACCCCTTCAAGCGAGTAGTCGATCACATCGACTCACATCAGGATGGCTGCGTTATTAAGGAGGCTCAACTGTGACACCAGACGAAGTTGCGAAGCGCTTTCGAACTCGTACAGGATATCGACTCGCCAACTATGCTGAGGTGGGCATTCCAGTTTATGTCCTTTCCATTCGAGTCTTGACCCTGATCCACAAGCAGTTGCCTCCAATTGAAGAATTTGTTCTCAAGGCTCTGGCTGCTGGACTGAAGACCACTAACGATATTGCTGCTTTCCTTGGTGTTGACCAGAAGGTAGTTGAAGGAGGCCTCGCGGAATTGGCCCTCGCGGAAGCGGTCAGTCTGACAGGTGTCGAGGGTTCTCGGTTTCAGGTACTTCAGGTAACCAATAAGGGGCGGAAGATATTGGAGACGGCGGAGGTGATCGAACCGGAGGAGAGACCGGCACAGATTTACTTTGACGGGATCATCAGACGGGTCGCGTGGTATGGAGGCTTCGAGTTGCTGCGATTCCGCGAGTTGTCCGATGAAGGCCTACTTGAAATCCCTGCACTTCCGCAGAAGCGGCCTCAATTACAGGATTTGAAGGTTCAAGAGGTCGAACGGCTAATTAGAACAAACGGTGACGCTAGCGATTACAAAAAGGACCTGTTGGCGATCAAGTCCATTGATCGGTTCGAGAGACGTTTCTTACGCGGCGTAGCACTCCTGTACAAGGCCAACCAAGGCCGCGATGTGCAGGTTGGATTTGCAGTTGACGGGAAAATCTCCAAAGAGCATGAGCACGCTTTCGCCATGGCTGAGGGACCCAAGAAACTTCGGCTAGAGGAGCAGCTCTATGCACCGATTCAGGAGAGCGACGAGATTCACAGCATCAGAGATTCCTTTGTATCAAAAGATGCCAAGCCCGTAGACATTGAGGCACTGCAGAAAGCGAGCGAAATTGCAGAATCTAATGTTGCGAATGCAGAGAGTCAACTAGTCGCCGCGAAGTCAGCAGAATTGAAGGCGGAAGCAAAAAAGGAGCTGGATAACGCGAAAGAGGCTTTGGTCCGCACACAAACTGAACTCGACAAAATTGGAGTCCGGTTTGTATACGTGCATGAGCATCCGGCGATGCTGAGAGACGCCTTGGACAATGCAACGGAGCGTCTCATGATCAATTCTCCGTGGATCACACGTGCTGTTGTCAATCGCGAGTTCCTAAGGAAACTAGATAACCTGCTGAAGAAGAAAGTGAATGTATATATCGGCTGGGGCCTGGGAGCAGAGGAGACGAAAAGTGATCCGATTGCGTTAAAGAGCCTGGTTGATCTGATGAGGAAGTATGACAACTTCTGGCTAACGCGACTCGGCGATACCCACGCCAAGGTTTTGCTTGTTGATCATAAATGTGCAGTGGTCACTAGTTTCAATTGGCTGTCCTTTCGTGGTGACCCGACGATGGAGTTCCGTGATGAGCAGGGGACAATTGTTCAGATTCGTGAATTGGTTGATCAGAAGTTCGAATGGCTATTGAGACGATTTGAGGCGGCCGGTCGACAGGTATAGCCGGAGCAAAATCCTGGTTCCGGGCGGATGTCAGGTCTTCCGACTGTCGAACCTTTGGTGGAAGGACGCGGGTTCCTATACTAGAGAGAAATGAAGCCCGATACCAGCACTCCCAATCCTGTTCATCTGGCGATCGTGAGTCCGTGCTCGTCCTGTCAGAACCAACTGACTGTTAGTCATAACGGGATGCCGGCATGCCCACGGCGCGTGGCTCAACAGAACATCCAGTTTATGCAGATCGCCGGTATCGACACGACCGGCGTCCAGCATCTGGCGCTGTACGGCACGGAAGGCGCCGCGCAGTCTGGCAACGGTTCCTATCTTAACCCCGTCTATTCAGACAACTTGCACGCCATTCTCATCTGGATTGCCCTTCTCGAGGACAACGGCGGCGTGTTGGACAGCCAGGGGAATCAGCTCTGTCCGAACCTCCTCGACCCCAGCTTCAACACATCCTACATCCAGTGCCATTCGCTCCCTGTTACGACCCGTGACAACGAAGCGGTCTATTTCCAGAAGGGGGCGTTCGCTGCGAACGACCAGTTGGAAGTGACCCTTTCGGCACGGCAACAGATGACGACGGACGGCAGCGCGCTGCCGGTCTTGATTGATGGCTTTGCGCAGAAGGTCAACTTCATCTTCAACCACCCGAGGACGCCCTTGAATAAGGACCTCTGTCCCGCAGGAACGTAATGTCCAGCCAGCCTCTCGTCTACGATCTGGAAAACCAGGATGGCACCTACGAGCTCCAGCCGAAGTCGCTTTATGCCGGGGACTCGTATCAGGGCCAGCCGTCCGTCGCCGTTACCGAGGATGAGATCATCCTGGCCGGCGACTCGAACAACGTCATCCGGGTTGATCCGGACTTCGGTGTTCTGCTTTCCGGGAATCTGAGCCTGTCGGCGATGCCTCAACAGGTCTCCTTCGGGGGAGGCTACTACCGTCTCAACCCACTGCTTCTGACATGCCTCCCCTCCACCACCCCCACTCCCATTCCCACGCTGGTCAAGGACACTCCCAATCTCCTGACCGGCAGTGACACGCTGACTTCCTGCATGTCCTTTCTGACCAGCAATTCGGATGCCGCCTAATGGCCGTTGACTTTCGATGGATGTCTCGGGGCGGCGTGCTGCTCGACAGCACCCGCGATGCGTCGTTCACACAGTCGCCTTGGGAATGCTTGCGCAGCATGGCGAACTCGCGCCGCAAGGCGGCCTTCGACGGCTGGAAGGGCTACCAGATCGGGGCG
>Ga0182015_10000715_pt1 | contig 46744 bp, 48 predicted proteins | sample 712P3MmetaG_FD_120478 | JGI IMG/M metagenome (GOLD analysis project Ga0182015, IMG submission 120478) | Permafrost microbial communities from Stordalen Mire, Sweden - 712P3M metaG | ecosystem: Environmental > Terrestrial > Soil > Wetlands > Permafrost | place: Sweden: Stordalen | collected...
ACGGTCTGGCTGGCCGACCGCCTGGAGCGTCTGCAGCCGGCGGCACGCGCCGCGATCGCCGCTGCGCTCGAGCCGTTGCACGGACTGATCGCCGAGCGCGAACCCTGAGCGGGCGCAGGCCCGCCGGGCGCTCAGCCGGGGGCGTCGGGGAAGAACACCGCCTCGAGCTCAGCGATCGTGCGGTCGTCCATCGGCGATAGCGGGCCGAGCGCCCGGGCGTTGATCAACGCCTCCGCAGTGGATTCGAGCACCTCGAGGCGATCGAAGGCCTCGAGCACGGTGGCGCCCGTGACGAGCACACCGTCGTTCTCGAGCATCGCGATCGGCTGCGCCGGCGAGACCGTCTCCGCGAGTGCGTCGGGGTCCTGAAACTGCAGCTGGAACCGCGCGAGCGTCGGGCTTCGCACGACCAGGCGGCTCTCCGGGATCGTCCGCGTGTCGGGCACCGAGCCGGTGATGGCGAAGGCCGTGACGTTGACCGGCGCGGCGTTGATGATCGCGCCGATCCGGCGATGGCGGCGATAGATCGCCTCGTGCAGCCGCGTCGCGTGGCTCGGCATCGATCCGGCCGTCTTACGGCCGGCGTCAACGAGGACAAGATCGGAGCGCCCCAGGGCTCCGCGGTCGCGGTCGTGGGGCGTGATCACGAACGACGCGTCGTCCACGCGTGCCGAGAACGTGCCGTGCGTGCTGATGAAGAGGCGCTGGTGGTAACCGCGGCGGACGAAGTCCTGCAGCGTGGTGCGGACCTCCTGCTCGGCGGTGCTCGGGGCCGCCGACCGCGTGAAGTCGGCCGCGTCGGCGACGTGCTCGCCCGCACTCGCCAGCTCGGCGTCCGAGAGCTCGCGGATCTCGCCGCCGAGCAGGCGTGCCTTGATGATGCTCTTGCCAGCGAACTCGAAGGTCTCGAAGCGCTGGAACGCCTGCGCGAGATCGCTGCCGACGGCGACCACGCCGTGATTCTCGAGGATCGCGCAGCTGTGGCTCGTGCCGAGCGCCGCGGCGATCGACTCGCCGAGCTCGGCGCTGCCGGGGAGCCGGTAGGGGGCGAACGTGCCCTCGCCGCAGATCCGCCAGGCCTGGTGGAACACGCGCGTGGAGGGGACCTGCCCGACGATGCTGAAGGCGACGAGCGCGACCGGGTGCGCGTGGACGATCGCGCCGACATCCGGGCGTGTGCGGTAGATCGTCTGGTGCAGTGGCAGCTCCGACGAGGGCGGCGCCGCGCTCTCCCACGAACCGTCGGCGCGCACGAGCACGATGTCGGAGCGCTGCAGGCGCCCCTTGTCGATCTTCGCCGGTGTGATCCAGATCTCGCCGCCGGGCTCGCGCACCGAGAGGTTGCCGCCCGAGGTCGTCGTCATCCGGTAGCCGTAGATCCGCGCCATGTAGGACACGAGGAGGTCGCGCGGGTGGGTGTAGCGCTGATCGGCCATGCGGTGGTGAGACTAGCCCGACGAGGTGCGGCGCCGAGCGCCGAGTACTACGAGTGGCGTGATTGGCCGGGTGCGTCTGCGCCGTATGCGAACATATGTTCGTGCGCTGGTCGAACCTGACGCTCACCGACGAGGAGCAGCGGCGCCTGCCCGGCTATCGCGACGAGGCGGTCGTGCGGCGCTTCGACGCTCCGGAGGCGCTCGACATCCGCTTCTACGAGGTCCGGGCGCGGTCGGTGCTCAATCGCGTGCCGGAGCGATCGCCGATGCCGTTCCGCTGGACGGTGAACCCCTACCGGGGCTGCACACATGCCTGCGTCTACTGCTTCGCGCGGCCCACCCACCAATACCTGGACTTCGATGCCGGGCGTGACTTCGAGCGCGAGATCGTCGTCAAGGTCAACGCGCCCGAGGTGTTGCGCGGCGAGCTCGCGCGCGCGAGCTGGAGCCGCGAGCATGTGGCGCTGGGAACCAACACCGACCCCTACCAGTGGGTCGAGGCGCGTTACCGGCTGATGCCGGGCATCTGGAGAGCCCTGCTCGAGCACCGCACCCCGTGCTCGGTGCTGACGAAGTCGCCGCTTCTGCTGCGCGACCTGCCGCTGCTCGCGGAGCTTGCCTCAGAGGGGCTGGTGAGCGCCGCTCTGTCGGTGCCGACGCTCGACGAGCGCGCCTGGCGGGCGACCGAGCCGCACACGCCGCATCCGGCTGCGCGTCTTGACGCCGTCCGCGAGCTGACCCGCGCCGGCGTGCCAACCAGCGTGCTGGTGGCGCCGCTGATGCCGGGGATCAACGACGACCCGCGCCTGGTGCGTGAGATCGTGGAGCGCGCCCGCGACGCTGGTGCGCGCAACGTCACACCGATCGCGCTGCACCTGCGCTCGGGCGTGCGTGAGGTGTTCATGGACTGGCTGCAAGAGACGCGCCCGGAGCTGGTTGGCGACTACGGCGAGCTCTACGGCCGCGGCGCCTACCTCCCGGCGGGCGAGCGCAGGCGGCTGGATGCCCTGGTGCGCCCCGGAGGCGCTGCCAGGCCCGGCGGCCCGCGCTTCGAGCGGCCGCGCGCGGAGCGCCGCCAGGAGCGCTCCGCCACGGCGCCGGCGGCTCAGCCGAGCCTGTTCTGAGCGACTGCGGACCCGTTGAACGGGGGGCGGGCTAGCGCTTCTCGGACTGGCGGCGCTCGAACTCCAGCGCAAGACGCTCACCACCGAGCGCGCGGTTCGCGCGCGCCGCCAGGCCGGGGGCGAGGTTTGAGAGGTCGGCTCCGAGCCGCATCGAGATCGACGCCACGTCGACCTCGCCGCGGTTGCGCACGATCGCGTGAACGACCGCGTCTGCGACCTGCTCGGGCGTGCGCGTGGAGACACCGCGCGGGAGCTCGATCTGGGTCTCGGCGTACATGCCGGCGGTGCTGACGAAGCCCGGCGCGACGAGCGAGACCCCGACACCCGCGGGCGCGAGCTCGGCGCGCAGCGAAAGAGCGAAACCCCGCAGGCCGAACTTCGTCGCGTTGTACAGCGAGGAGCCGGCGGTCGGCGCCTTGCCTGACAGCGAGCCGATGAACACGAGGTGCCCGCGACCGCGAGCCGCCATCGCCGGCGCCAGGGCGTGGGCGAGCGCGATCGGCGCCCGCAGGTTGACCTCGAGCGCCCCGTCCACCCGCTCGCGGTCCAGCTTTGCGAGGCGGCCGGTCGCCGGCAGCGCCGCATTGGCGATCAGAACGTCGATCTCGCCGGCGCCCTTCAGCAGGCGGCGAACCTCCTTGCGGCGCGCTAAATCGATCGCCAGAGCCCGCGCGCCAAGCTCGGCGGCGAGTTCGTCGAGGATATCGGCGCGCCGTCCGGTCAGAACAAGTTGTGAGCCCTCCCGGGCGAGCCGCCGCGCGATCGCCTGACCGATGCCGCCGCTCGCGCCAGTGAGCAGCACGCGGGCGCCCTGAAGCCTCATGCGTGTCATCGTGCACCGCTGCGCAATCGCACGGCCGTCACGATACTGAGCGGGTGTCGGAGCGTCTGATCGCACTGTTCGGCCCGACCGCGGTCGGCAAGACCGCGCTCGCGCTCGCGCTCGCGGCGCGACTGCGTGAGCAGGGACAGCGGCCGGTCGCCGTGTCAGCCGACGCGCTCCAGGTCTACGCCGGGCTGGAGCTCCTGACCGGCGCCGCGACGGCGGCGCAGCAGCGTGAGCTCGAACACCGGCTCGTCTCCTTCCTGCCGGTCGACGCACGCTTCAGCGTCGCCGAGTACGCCGCGCTGGCGCACGCGCAGATCGACGAGCTGCTGGCCGACGGCGCGACGCCGATCGTGATCGGCGGCACCGGCCTGTACCTGCGGGCTGCGCTGACCGAACTCGCGTTGCGCCCGCCGCCGCCGCCGGGGGTGCGTGAGCGCTGGAACGCGGAACTCGAACGTCGCGGACCGCAGGCCCTGCACTCCCTGCTCGGGCAGCGCGCGCCGTGGGCCGCCGCGGGCATAGACCCGGCCGACCGCCACCGCATCGTGCGCGCGCTCGAACTCGAGGAGATCGGCGCGCTCGAGCCGCCCCAGGGGGAGTCGCAGCTGTGGAGCGAAGCGGTCCGCCACCCGACGCGCCTGGTCGGCCTGACGATGGAGCGCTCGGCGCTGTACGCGCGAATCGAGCGCCGCGTCGATGAGATGGTGGCGGCGGGGGTGATCGAGGAGGTGCGCGCGGCGCATCGTGCCGGTGCGTCGTCCAGTGCCCGCGCCGCGCTCGGTTTCGAGGAGCTGCTCGCCGGCGACGTCGAGGCGATGAAGCGGCGTACGCGCAACTACGCCAAGCGCCAGCTGACCTGGATGCGCAAGCTGGCGGGCGTTGAGCTGATCGATGCGACCGAGCGCTCCGTCGACGACCTCGCCGACACGCTGCGATGATCGGCGCGGCGATGCGCTTTGAGAAATGGCAGGCCCTCGGCAACGACTACCTGATCATCGAATCGGGCGAGCTGCCGTGGGAGCTCAGCGCGGCGCGGATCCGGCGGATCTGCGACCCCCATCGCGGTCTGGGCTCCGACGGCATCCTGCTTCTCTCACCCAGTGGCGACTCGGCCTACGTCGCGTCGCTTCGCATCTTCAACCCCGACGGCTCGGAGGCGGAGCTGTCTGGCAACGGAGCGCGCCAGGCGATGATCTACCTGCGCCGTCGCGGCCACGTTGAACGTGACGAGTTCGCGATCCTGACAGCAGCGGGGCCGATCCGGGCGCGGATCGCCGGCCCATCGAGCGCGGCGATCGAGATGGGGCAGGCGGCGACGGCGTCCAAGGACTATCCGGGCGGAGCGCCAGACGGGCGTGGGAGCCTGGACGCGGGCGGGCGAAGCTGGAGCTTTCAGCACGTCTCGATCGGCAACCCGCAGTGCGCGATCGCGTGCGAGGAGCTCGAGCAACTCGACCTGCCGGTGCTCGGGCCACAGATCGAGGGCAATCCGCTGTTTCCCAACCGCACGAATGTATCGTGGTACCGCGAGGTCGAGCCGGGCGTGATCCGGGCGCGCATCTTCGAGCGTGGCGTCGGCGAGACGCTGTCCTCGGGAACCGGCGCGTGCGGGGCGGCGATCGCCCACCACCTGGCCGGTGGGCCGCGCGGGATCGTCGTGGCGTTGGACGGCGGCGAGCTCGAGGTCGAGATCGGAGATGGGCTTGCGGTGACGCTGAGCGGCTGGGCGCTGCCGGTCTGCGAAGGTAGGCTCTCGGAGGACCTGAGCAAGGAGCTAGATGAGACACAGTGAGCGCCTCGAGCGCATCCCGCCCTACCTGTTCGCCCAGCTCGAGCGCAAGATCGCCGAGAAGCGGGCGGCGGGAATCGACGTCATCACGTTGGGGATCGGCGATCCCGACGTGCCGACCTTCCCGCCGATCGTCGAGGCCGCCCAACGCGCGGTCGCCAACCCCTCGACCCACACCTACCCCTCAAACCGCGGCCGCGAGGAGTTTCGCGAGGCGGTCACAAGCTTCTACGGGCGGCGCTTTGCCGTCACCCTGGACCACGACCGCGAGGTGATGCCGGCGATCGGCGCGAAGGAGTGCATCTTCAACCTCAACATCGCCTTCCTTGACCCCAAGGACGTCGCGCTCGCGGCCGACCCGGGCTACCCGGTCTACACCGGCGGGCCGCTGCTGGCTGGTGCGGCGGCTGTGCTGATGCCGCTGGTGCCCGAGCTCGGATTCATCCCGGACCTCGACGCGATCGACGCTGCGACGCGCAAGCGCGCCCGACTGCTGTTCGTCAACTACCCCAACAACCCGACGGGGGCGGTGGTGCCCGACGGCTTCTTCGAGCGCCTCGTGGCGTTCGGCGCCGACAACGACATCCTGATCGTGCACGACAACGCGTACTCCGAGACGACCTTCGACGGCTACGTCGCACCCTCGTTCCTTTCGACGCCGGGCGCCAAGGATGTCGGTGTCGAGGTGTTCTCGTTGTCCAAGGGCTACAACATGACCGGCTGGCGCTGTGCGGCGATCGTCGGCAACGCCGAGGCGATCGCCTCCTACTGGCGGCTGAAGACCAACGTCGACTCGGGGCTGTTCGAGGCGGTGCAGCTGGCCGGCGCGGCGGCGCTCGCGCCCCAGCTCGATCACTACAAGGCCGAGATGAACGAGATCTACACGCGCCGTCGCGACCTGGTCTGCGCAGCGCTTGCGAAGATCGGCGTCAGCGTGACGCCACCGCGCGGGACGATCTACATCTGGGCGCCAGTACCAGAGGGCTTCGACAGCGCCGCCGCCTACTGCGAGCACGTGCTCGAAGAGGTCGCCGTGGTGCTGTCGCCGGGCGGCGCCTACGGGCCCAACGGCGAGGGTTTCTTCCGGATCTCGCTCACGACGCCCGACGATCGGCTCAGCGAGGCCGTCGAGCGTCTCGGTCAGCTCGGGCGCTGATCGTGCCCGTGCGCCATGATTGACCGATAGTGGCCCAGCGCTCTCGCGCCCGCAACAGCCAGTTCCACGATGCGCCGCGCGAAGCACGGGCGCGCCAGCGCGCCATTGCCATCGCGTCCCAGCCGGCTGCCGAGGATCTCGCCGAGCTGGGCGAGCTGCTGCGCACGGCGGGCGTCGCGGTCGTCGGCGAGCTCGTGCAGCAGCGCGAGCAGCCCCATCCGAACAGCTACCTGGGCTCCGGCAAGCTCGAGGAGCTGAAGGCGCTCGCGGCGGCGCTCGACGCGAACGTGATCGCCTGCGACGACGAGCTCTCCCCGCGCCAGGAGCGCACGCTCGAGGCGGCGCTGGGGATCGCCGTCGTCGACCGCACGGCGATCATCCTCGACATCTTCGCCCGCCACGCCGGCAGCGCCGAGGGCAAGCTGCAGGTCGAGCTCGCGCAGCTCGAGTACAACCTCGCGCGAATGCGGGGCCTGTGGTCGCACCTCGAACGGCTCGGCGGCGGGGTCGGCACGCGCGGACCGGGCGAGACGCAGATCGAGACCGACCGCCGCCTCGCGCGCAACCGCATCTCCGTGCTGCGCAGGCGGCTGCGCGACGTGCACTCCTCGCGCCAGGTGATGCGCAGCGAACGCGAGCGCTCGGCGCTGCCCGCCGTTGCCTTGGCGGGCTACACCAACGCCGGCAAGTCGACGCTGATGAACGCCCTGACCGGCTCGGATGTCGCGGTCGCCGACCGCCTCTTTCACACGCTCGATCCGACCGTCCGGGCGCTCGAGATAGGGGGGCGGACCTACCTGCTGAGCGACACGGTCGGCTTCATTCGCAAGCTTCCCCACCAGCTCGTCGACGCCTTCGCGGCCACGCTGGAGGAAACCAGCCGCGCGCAGCTGATCCTGCACGTCGTCGACGCAAGCGCCGCCGAGGAGGACGTCGAGGCGATGATGGGCGCGGTCGAGTCGGTGCTCGATGAGATCGGCGCGGGCGAGCGGTCCCGCCTGCTGGTCCTCAACAAGGCCGACCTGCTGGATGAGCTTGGGCGAACGCGGGCGGTGAACGGCCATCGCGACGCGCTGCTGGTGTCCGCCGCGAGCGGCGAGGGGCTCGCGGAGCTGCGTGAGCGGATCGACGAGGTCTTCGTCAGCTCGCTGTCGGCGGTCGATCTGCTGCTGCCCTATGCCGAGGGGGCGCGTCTCGCCGAGCTGCACGAGCTGGCCGGTGAGCTCGACCGCGAGGACACCCCCGAGGGCGTGCACGTACGCGCGCTGCTGCCGCCCGCCACTGCGGGACGCTTCGAACGCTTCGCACTGCCGCGCAAGAGCGCATGACGCTCGAGGTAACCCGCCTGGAGCCCGGTGCGGTGCTGCCGACGCGGGCCTATGACGGCGACGCCGGATTGGACCTCTACGCCGCGCACGCGGCGCGCATCGGCCCCGGTGAGCGCGCCAGCATCGGAACGGGTGTCGCCGTCGCGATCGCCGCCGGGCATGCAGGCCTGGTGCTGCCGCGCTCGGGCCTTGCGCTGCGCCACGGGATCGCACTGGTCAACGCACCAGGCCTGATCGACTCGGGCTACCGCGGCGAGCTGCGCGTGCTGCTCCTCAACACCGACCGCGAGCAGGCCTTCGAGATCGCGGCGGGCGACCGGATCGCCCAACTCCTGGTGGTGGCGTTCGAGCCCGTCACCGTTGTCGAGGTGGACGGGCTTGCGGTCAGCGAGCGCGGGAGCGGCGGCTTCGGCTCAAGCGGCTGAGCGCGGCAGGGGAGCGAGGGGAACGGGCGGCGCTCGCGAGCGTCCGGCGTCGGCGGCGGCCGGCGGGGAGCCGCCTCAGGCTGCCACGCCGGCTGCCGTGAGCGCCTCGGCGTGCGCGGCGCGCTCCAGGGAGTCCTCGAGGGACTCGAGCTCCTCGGCCGCCACGCCGAGCGCGCTAGCGATCAGCAGGTCGCACAGCCAGGAGTTCTTCGGCAGCAGCGGGCCGTGAACGTAGGTGCCGATCACGTTGTCGCGCCGCGCGCCCTCCAGCCCGCTTGCGCCGTCGTTGCCGTGACCGTGCAGCACGCGCCCGAACGGCTCCTGTCCGGCTGCGAGATGCGTGCGACCGCCGTGGTTCTCGAAGCCGGCGATCGTGCCCGCCGCGGTCGCGATCGCAACGTTGCCGATCAGGCGCGGGCCCTCGGCTCGAACGGTGTGCAGGTCGAGCAGGCCGATGCCGGGGATCGTCTCGGGGCCGAGCTCGTAGGAGTGGCCGAGCAGCTGGTAGCCGCCGCAGACGCCCAGCACCACGGCGCCGCGTGTGCCGGCGGCGTGCAGGGCGGCCGCCTTGTGCTCGAGCAGGTCGCTCGCGCAGCGACGCTGGTCGGCATCCTGGCCGCCACCGATGTAGTAGAGGTCGTGCTCGTCGCGGAGCCCCTCGCCCAAACCGCTCTCGTGCAGCCGGTATTCGATGCCGCGCCACGCGCACCGGCGCTCCAGCATCACCAGATTGCCGCGATCGGCGTAGATATTCATCAGATCGGGATACAAAGCGCACACGCGAAGGATCACGCCGGCACCCCCAGGCAGACGATCTCGCTGCCCGCGTGCTCCCGGGTTGGTTCGATCACGCGGGGATCGAGCGCGTCGAAGCCGGCCGCGGCCGCCTCCGCGCAGAGCGTCTGCGGGTCGCACTTCGCGAGGCGGACGAGGTCGACCGCGGTCTCGGCGCCGGCGCCTGAGATCCGCGAGCGGCGGCGTTCGAGCAGCACCGCGCCGTCGCGACGTCGAAGCGCCGTCGGCGTGCTCTCGTAGCGCACCGGCCCAAGCTCGATCGTATCGGGCTCCAGCTCGAGTTCGAACGGCTCGGCGCCCTCCCCGAGCAGCGCCACGGCGAGCAGACCTCCGGGCGCGAGCGCGCGGCGCGCGCAGGCAAGGAACGCCGAGCGCTCTTCGAACAGGTGGATCGTCTGCATCGGCACGATCGCCAGCGCCACGGGCTCGGCGAGCTTGAACGCGCACGCGTCCGCGCACAGCACCTCGACCGCCAGTCCCTGCGCGCGCCGAGCGAGCTCCTCGGCCAGCTCGCCATCGCGCTCGAGCGCGATCACGTCGTGGCCCGCGCGGGCGAGCGGAAGCGCGACCCGGCCGGTGCCGGCTCCGACGTCGAGCACGACTCCGGGGTACCGGCGCGCGAGCGCGTGCCAGTGGGGGAGGTCGGCGTCGTAGGCGCCGCACTCCAGGTCGTGCCAGATGACGGCGTCGCTGCTCATTGCCGTGCCCATGAGCTCTGCGTGTGGCCGGAGCGCGTCAGCAGCTCGCGCAGGGCCAGCATCGCCGTGTAGGTGGGGAGCGCGTACAGCTCGCCCTCGCAGCGCTCCAGTGCCTCACGCAATGCCGCCGCGAGGTCGCCGTTCACGCTGATCCGTTCGGTCGGGACGCCGGCATACTTCAGCCGCAGCGCGAGCTCCGCTGCGCGCGTGCCCGAGCATGTCGCGTGACGCACCCGTGGGGCGAGGGTCTCAAAATCGGCATCCCAGATCCAGGAGACGTCGCGGCCGTCGGCGATCCGGTCGTTGAGGATGCCGAGCACGTCGTGGTTGCCAGCCTGGGCTCCGAGCAGCCGCAGGACCTCGTTGGCGCCGGCCGGGTTCTTGACCAGCAGGATCGCCAGCTCGCGGTCCCCGAGCCTGACCCGCTCGCCGCGGCCAAACACCGCCTCGGCGGCTGCGAGGCCCGCCGCGATCGCTGCCGGCTCGATTTCCAGCGCGACGGCGAGCGCCGCTGCGGCCAGCGCGTTGTAGACGTTGTAGAGACCGGGGAGGGAGATCCGCACGGCGGCGCTGCCGTACGGCGTCCGCAGCTCGAAGGAGGCACCCCGCAGGCCGTCGAGTGCGACATCGTGAGCGCTCACGAGCGGGACGGGGCGCTGCGCCCCGCAGCGTGGACATGCGTAGAGGCCGAGATGGGCGATATAGACGTGCGCATAGACGTAGGCGGCGCCGCAGCGGCGGCAGCGCTTGGAGTCCGACGCGTGAGCGAGACCCGCCGCGCCGGCGGCGTCGGGATCCTCGATGCCGAAGTAGAGCGCGTCGGCGCGGTCGCGGCCAAGATCGGCGATCAGCGGGTCGTCGGCGTTCAGCACGAGCTGCGAGGGGAACGTCGCGACCAGGCTCGCCCAGCGCGCGCCGATCGTCTCGAGCTCGCCGTAGCGGTCCAGCTGGTCGCGGAAGAGGTTGGCCAGCAGCAACGCCCGCGGTTGCAGCGAGGTCGCGACGGAGTCGAGCCAGAACTCATCGACCTCGAACAGGCCCAGCTCGGCGGGCTCGCGGCGCGCAAGCAACGCCGAGGCGATCCCGCCGGCCATGTTCGCGCCGGCAACGTTGCGGGCGGTGGAGATCCCGGCGGCTTGGAAGATCGACGCGGCGAAGGCGGCCGTCGTCGTCTTGCCGTTGGTCGCCGAAACCACGGCGCTGCCGCGTGGCAGGGCAGCGGCGAGTCGCGTGATCGCCGCCGGGTCCATCGCCAGCAGCAGCTTCCCCGGCAGGCTTGTGCCGCCTCGCCCGCCGGCGCGCAGCAGGCTTCCGAGCGCTCGCGCAAGCGGCGGCCGCGGATCGGCCCTCACGATTGCGTCCAGCCCTGCTCGTCCATGAACGCTGTGACCTCGTCGGGTTGGTCGGTGATCACGTAGGCGTCGATGATCGCGCCGTCCACGTTGATCGTGATCGATAGGCCCGAGGCGACCGGGCGCACCTTCGAGATCAGCGCCACCGGTCGACCGGCGCCCATCCGCGGCGTCACGCGCCCGGTGGCGACGCGATGCACCGCAGGGTGGTCGGCGAGGCGGTCGAGCACGCGCCGGTAGTTCTTCGTCGAAGAGTGCTTGTGGTGGGTGCGCTTGGCGGCCATATTGGTGCCCACGCGCGACCGGCGGCGGGCTCGCGCGGTCGAAGCGGGCCGCCGGCGCCGAGCGCCGGCTCAGGACCCGCCGGTCGCCTTGGCTCGCGCGGCCTTCTGGCGGCGGCGGCCGAACGCCGCGAGAATCGCGATCACGACGATGTCGAGAATCACGCCGAGCAGCACGGCGGGGGGCAGGCTGAGGCGTCCGGGGGCGAGCGAGATCAGCTCGACGATGCCGGTCCCCAGGGCGATCACGACGATCACCACGACGATCGCGACGGCGATGCCACGCAGGCGCGCCACGATGCCCATGCTCTTGGGCGGCGCGATCAGTCCCATCACCCGCAGGCCGAACAGGGCCCGCGCGGAGGGAGCCTCCTGACCGAGCTTCTCGACCGCGGTCTTGAGGTCACCGGCGCGACGTTCGGCCAGCGCGAGCGAGGCGTCGGCCATCCGGCGGATCTGCAACCGCTCCTGTGGATGGGTCGAAGCGACCATCGCCTTCTGGAACCAGGCACGCGCAGTGTCAGCGTCGTAGCGCTCCGCGGCGCGGGCGCCGAGGATCGCGAAGGCAACCGAGCGGTGCGCGCGCTCGGCCTCCAGTTGCTCGTTGCTGCGCGTCTGCAGCTGCTCCATGACGTCTGGGCCGACGCGCTGCTCCATGCGGATCTGACGTTGCTTGGGTGGCACCGCCTCATAGTCTAGGGACCGCCTGCGGATATATTGGGCGCGATGAGACTCCGCTTGCAGCTGCTGCGCGCCTCCGCCGCCGTGCTCGCGGCGACCGCTGCCTTCGCGCTGCCGGCGAGCGCGCTCGCGACCGCGCCGTTCACCGGCCTGACCGGGTCGACGAGCTCGACCAGCGTCACGAGCACCACCACGACGTCCACCGCGCCGCCGATCACCATTCCCAGCGGCACCAGCAGCGGCCTGTCGGCGATCGACGAGGTGGGCATCGGCATCGTCGCGCTCGCCGTCTTCGCGACGATCATCTACGTGATCCGCCGCGACGCGCACATCCACGCTCCGCGGCACGCGGCGCGCGAGATCGACCGCGAGCGCGGCACCGTGGCGCCACGCACCGAGCGGATCAAACGCTCGCGTGCGAAGGCAAAGGCCGCGCGCCGCGCGCGGCGCTCAAAACGCTAGCGGGCGGCGCGGCGTGCGACCCGCACGCGGTCGACCTTGGCCAGCACGGCCTTGCGCAGGCGCACGGCCTCCGGGGTGACCTCCGCGCACTCGTCGCTGCGCAGCAGCTCGAGCGCCTGGTCGAGCGACAGCTGGCGATGGGGCACCAGGCGCACCAGCACATCGGCGGTGGAGGAGCGGATGTTGGTGAGGTGCTTCTCCTTGGAGGCGTTGACATCGAGGTCGTCGGCACGCGCGTTCTCGCCGACGATCATGCCCTCATAGAGCGGGTCCCCGGGTCCGACGAACAGCGTGCCGCGCTCCTGCAGATTCATCAGCGCGAACTGCGCCGCGACGCCGTCGCGGTCGGCGACCAGCGCGCCGGTCGGGCGGTTGCGCATCTCGCCCGCCCACGGCTCCCAGCGGTCGAAGACGTGGTGCAGCAGGCCGGTACCGCGCGTCTCAGTGAGGAACTCGGTGCGAAAGCCGATCAGTCCGCGGGCGGGTACCAGGTACTCCATTCGCACCCAGCCGGTGCCGTGGTTGACCATCTGCTCCAGACGGCCCTTGCGCAACGCCACCAGCTGCGTGACGACGCCGACATAGTCCTCGGGTACGTCGATGGCGAGCCGCTCGACCGGCTCGTTCACGTGTCCGTCGATCTCCCGCGTCAGCACCTGCGGCTGGCCGACGGTCAGCTCGAAGCCCTCGCGTCGCATGATCTCGACCAGCACCGCCAGTTGCAGCTCGCCGCGCCCCTGCACCTCCCAGGCGTCGGGGCGATCGGTTTCGCGGACCCGCAGGGCGACGTTGCCGACCAGTTCCTGGTCGAGACGGCTCTTGATCTGGCGTGCGGTCAGCTTGCTGCCGCTGCGGCCCGCCAGCGGCGAGGTGTTGATGCCGATCGTCACCGAGAGCGAGGGCTCGTCGACGGTGATCACCGGCAGCGGCCGCGGATCGTCGATGTCCGCGAGGGTCTCGCCGATCGTGACCTCGGCGATACCCGCGACCGCGATGATCTCGCCGGCGCCGGCCTCCTGCGCGTCGACGCGGTCGAGCGCGTCGGTCACGTAGAGCTCGCCGATCGTGGCCCGCGTGATCTCGCCGTCCGAGCGGCACCAGGCGACCTGCTGTCCGCGGCGAACCGTTCCGTGGCGCACGCGGCAGAGCGCGAGACGGCCGACGTAGGGGGAGGCGTCGAGATTGGTGACGAGCGCCTGGAAGGGATGCTCGGGGTCATGCAGCGGCGCCGGGATATGCTCGAGCAGCAGGTCCATCAGCGGGCCGAGGTCCGTGCCCACGGCGCCCTCTTCCAGCGCCGCCCAGCCGGCCCGCGCGTTGGTGTAGACGATCGGGAACTCGATCTGACGCTCGTCGGCATCCAGGTCGAGGAACAGCTCGTAGACCTCGTTGACGACCTCCCCGATCCGTGCGTCCGGGCGGTCGACCTTGTTGACCACGAGGATCACCGGCAGCTGCGCGTCGAGCGCCTTGCGCAGTACGAAGCGCGTCTGGGGAAGGGGTCCCTCGCTGGCGTCGACCAGCAGCAGCACCCCGTCCACCATCGTCAGGCCGCGCTCGACCTCGCCGCCGAAATCTGAGTGCCCGGGCGTGTCGATGATGTTCAGCTTCACGCCGCGGTAGCGCACCGAGGTGTTCTTGGCGAGGATCGTGATCCCCTTCTCGCGCTCGAGGTCCATCGAGTCCATGACCCGCGTGGCGACCTCCTGATTGGCGCGAAACGCCCCCGACTGCCACAGCATGGCGTCGACCAGCGTCGTCTTCCCGTGGTCGACGTGGGCGACGATCGCGACGTTGCGGATGTCCGTGCGGGGGATGAGCACCACTGACGAGCGTAGGCGATCGGACCTCTCGACCCCGGGCCACCCGCATGCGCGCCCCAGACGCGCACGCTCGCCGCCAACGCGCAGCCTCGGCGGCGCCGCGCCCGCCGGGCGTTCCACCGCGGGGTCGAGACCCACTAGCATCGCGGTCCAGCGCCGATGTCAGCGAAGGATCACCGATGACCCTGGTCGCCCTGATCGACCCCAACATCTGCGCCGGGCACGGTGACTGCGAGCAGATCGCGCCGGAGATCTTCCACCTGGAGGACGACGTCGCCGTGGTGATCGGCCCCGGTCCCGACGAGCTGCTGATGGCCGCCGCGGTGGGGTGCCCGACGAGTGCGATCCGGATCGTCGAGCGCGAGACCCGCCGGCAGCGCTACCCGTAGGCGAGGACGCTCGCGGCGGCCGGGGCGCCATCTCGCGCGCACCAACCCGCTCGCGCGCCAGCCCGCCATCGCGCGCCAAGCCGCTCGGTATCCTTGCCCCTCAGGCGATCCGCGACCACGACCAGGGCACGCATGGTGACGACGACGCACTCAGCCGAGAACGACGCGGCGCCCGGTTTCGACAGCGACGGCGCCGCCGAGATCATCCGCACCGTCGAGCTGACGAAGATCTACGCTGGGACCGACTTCGCGGCCGTCGACCACCTGGACCTGAGTATCCGGGCCGGCGAGGTCTTCGGGCTGCTTGGGCCCAACGGCGCCGGCAAGACGACGACGGCCGGCATGCTGACGACACGCGTCGTACCGACCTCGGGGGCCGCCTACGTCGGCGCCATCGACGTTGTCGCTCACCCGACGCTCGCCAAGCAGCTGATCGGCACCGTCTCGCAGCAGAACACGCTCGACAGGCAGCTGACGGTGCGCGAGAACCTCTACTTCCACGGTCGCCTGTTCGGCATCCCGGCGCGCGAATCCGAACAGATCGCCGACCGTCTGCTCGAACAGTTCCAGCTCTCGCGCTGGGCGAAGGCGTCGGTCTATGCGCTGTCCGGTGGCATGGCCCAGCGGCTGATGGTCGCGCGCGCGATCTTCCACCGCCCGGCGGTGCTCTTCCTGGACGAGCCGACCGCGGGTCTTGACCCCCAGAGTCGCCTTGCGCTGTGGGAGGTCCTTGGGGAGCTGAACCGCGACGGGCAGACGATCATGCTGACGACGCACTACATGGAGGAGGCCGACCAGCTCTGCGGCCGCGTCGCGATCATGGACCACGGTCGGATCCTCGCGCTCGACACACCGGCGGCGCTGAAACAGTCCGTCGGGGTGGACACGATCGTCACGCTGAAGGCCCGCGGCGACGTTGCGGCGCTGGCGGCGGCGCTCGCCGCGGGCCTGACGTTCGTCACGCGTACGAGGGAGATCCCGGGCGGCGTCGAACTGCACGTTCGCGGCGCCGATCGCCTCGTGCCAAGCGTCGTCAGCGCCGCCGAGGCCGCCGGCTTCGAGATCGCCGATCTCTCGGTCGCCGAGCCGAGCCTCGAGACCGTCTTCATCAACCTGACCGGCAAGGACCTGCGCGAATGAGCTCCGCGCCGATCTCAGCAGCCGCCGAGCCCGGGGCCGGGCACCGGATCCTCGCCACGCCCGCGCGAAGCGCCGCGGCGGCGAGCCGGGTCGCGCTGCGGGCGCTGATCGTGCGCGACCTGGTGGTCCTGCGCAAGCACTCCGTCGAGTTCGTGATCCGTACCGTGATCCAACCGTTCCTGCTGGTGTTCGTCTTCCTCTACGTCTTCCCGAGTATCGGCCAGGGCGTCGGCGCCGGGCACGGGGCGGCTGCCGAGTCGGGCTTCGCGACCGTGCTGGTCCCCGGCGTCGTCGGCATCTCGATCATGTTCCAGGGCATCCAGGCGGTCGCGCTGGCGCTCGCGACCGAGTTCGGCTACACGCGCGAGATCGAGGACCGAGTGCAGGCGCCCTGTCCGATCTGGCTCGTAGCGCTCTCGAAGGTGCTCTCCGGCGCCGCGCAGGGATTGCTCGCAGCACTGATCGTCTTCCCGATCGCGGCGGTCGTGCACGCCCCCGGGGTGCACGCGCACCTCGCCGCCCACTGGGCGATCGTCCTCACCGTGATCCCGCTCGCGTGCGTGATGATGACCTCGCTCGGCCTGCTTTTGGGAACCGCCTTCGAGCCGCGCAACATCGGCCTGATGTTCGGCTTCGTGGTGCTGCCGATCACCTTCCTGGGCGGCACGTACTACCAGTGGAACCGCCTGGCGCCACTCACGGTCGGTGGGATCCACTGGCTGCAGATCATCGTGCTCTTCAACCCGCTGATCTACGTCAACGAGGGCCTTCGCGCCGGCCTGACCTCGGGCGGCCACAACATGCACCTCTACGTGGTCTATCCGGCGCTGCTCGGCTTCTGCGCGCTGTTTCTGACGCTCGGGCTGCGCAACTTCCGCAAGCGCGTGCTGAGCTAGTAGCCGGCCAGCATCCGCGGGCGAGGCGCGGCGGCTGCAACGACCAACACCGCCCGCACGCGCACATGGAGGAACATTCGTAGCGTGTTTGAGAAACGTTCGCTCTCGCCGCTGGTTCTGCGCAGTCCCCGCCCGTCGCTCGCGCTCGGCGTGAGCCTCGCGCTGGCGGCGATCGCCGCAGAGACGCTGGCGATCTACCCGCTCGCTCACGTCGCTCCCGTCGTCTCGCTCGGGGTCGTCTACCTGATCGGCGTCGTGGTCGTTTCCACCTACTGGGGGATCCGGCTCGGCTTCGCGACCGCGGTCGCCAGCGCGCTGGCCTACAACTACTTCCATCTCCCGCCGATCGGGCGCCTGACCCTCGCCGACGATCGCAACTGGGTCGCGCTCGCTTCGTTTCTCGCGGTCGCCGCCGCGACCGGCCTGGTCGCCGACCTCGCGCGCGCCCGTGCCGAGGAGGCCGACCGCCGCCGTCGCGAAGCCGATCTCGCAACCGAGATGGCGCATACGCTCCTGGCGGGGGCCGACCTCGATGACGCACTCGCGGTGACCGCGCAGCGACTCGCCGCCGCGATCGGTGCCTCCTCGGCCGCGATCGAGCGTGGCGTGGTCGGTGGCGACGAGCGCCGCTCCGCGTTCGCGCTGCGCGACGGCGAGCAGGTGATCGGGACGCTCGTGCTGCCGGCGGCCTTCGCGGCGGGTGACCGTGACCGGATCGTCCAGCGGATCGTGCCGGCGCTGCAGTCCGTCCTCGCGGCGGCCCTCCAGCGGGCCGATCTGCAGGCGGAGGTGATCGAGACGGCGTCGCTGCGGCGAAACGACGAGATGAAGACCGCCCTGCTTCGCTCGGTCTCCCATGACCTGAGAACGCCGCTGACGGCGATCCTCAGCGCGACAGCCGCACTGGACCCCGATCAGCACGACCCAGAGCAGGTCGGCGAGGTGCGCGAGGTGGTGTTGGCGGCGGCGACGCGGCTGGCGGCACTCGTGGAGAAACTGCTCGACCTCTCGCGGCTGCAGTCGGGCGCCGCGGAGCAGCACGTCGGCGCTTACTCGCTCGAGGAGGTGATCGGCGAAGCGGTCGAACACGTCGGCCCCGACTCAAGGCTCGTGCGGCTCTCGCTCGACGAGGACCTGCCGCTACTCCAGGGCGATTCGAGCCAGCTCGAGCGCGCGTTCGCCAACCTGATCGAAAACGCCGTTCGCTACTCCGGCGGCAAGCCCGTCTCGATCCGTGCGCGCACCGTTGCAGGTCGCGTGCGCGTGCGGATCGTCGACCAGGGTCCCGGCATCCGCGCGGGCGAGATCGAACGGATCTTCATGCCGTTCTACCGCTCGCCCGGCCAGCCGCCCTCACATCAGGGCGCCGGTCTCGGGCTCGCGATCGCAAAGGGCTTCATCGAGGTCAACGGCGGACGGATCTCCGTCGAGTCGCTTCCCGGCCAGGGCACGAGCTTCATCATCGAGTTCCCGCTGGGCGGCGCCGTCACGCGCCAGAGCGCGGCGGCCTGATGGCCGGCGAACGGATCCTGGTCTGCGACGACGACCCGCAGATCCTGCGGGCGCTGCGCCTTGTGCTCCGCGGCGCCGGCTACGAGGTGCTCACGAGCGCCACCGCGGAGGAGGCGCTCGATCGCGCCGCGATCGGCGGCCCACATGCCGCGATCATCGACCTGATGCTGCCGGACCGCCCCGGGATCGAGGTCTGCCGCGAGTTGCGCGGCTGGAGCGAGCTGCCGATCATCGTGCTGTCGGCGGTCACCGACGAGGACGCAAAGATCGAAGCGCTGCAGAGCGGCGCCGACGATTACGTGACAAAGCCGTTTGCCCCCGGCGAGCTGGTCGCGCGGGTCCAGGCGGTGCTGCGCCGCGCCGGTCGTGCGGCGGTCGAGCCGACGATCGAGGCGGACGGCCTCGTGATCGACCTTGCCGCCCACGCCGTCAGCCTCGACGGCGAGGAGGTGCACCTGACGCCGCTCGAGTTCGCGCTGCTGCGCGCCCTGGCCGTCAACCGCGGCCTGTTGATGACACACCGCAAGCTGCTCAGCGAGGTCTGGGGTCCCGAGTACGCTGATGCAACGCCGCTGCTGCGCACGCACATCGCGAATTTGCGCCGAAAGCTGGCTGGCGGGTCAGATCACCCGCGCTTCATCCGCACCGACGCGGGAATCGGCTACCGCTTCGCCGCCTGAGGACTCGCGCCGGCCTTCGCCTGACGCGCTACCAGGTATTGCCGACGCAGGCCGTCTCGCCGCTGGCGTTGGTGCACTGGCGGAGCAGCCCACCGTTTGCCAAGCGTGTGATCGTGTAGGTATCGCCGGTCGTCGACTCGGTGGTGACGGAGTAGCTGTTGCCGCTCTGCCCGTTGCCGGGGACGTTCACCTGGTAGAGCCACGCGCCGCCGCTGCCGGACGAGGTCTGGATTGTGGCCTCATAGGCGGCCAGCAACGCTGGGCTGTTGCAGCTCGAATACTGACCGCTGTGATCGGTCGCGCACGTCTCCTCGGCCACCTGGGCGGTGTGTGCGAGCTCCTTCGCCGCGGCGTCGGAGGCCTTCGAGGTCTGGTTCAGGAAGGCCGGGATGGCGATCGCGGAGAGGATGCCGATGATCATGATCACCACGAGCACCTCGATCAGAGTGAAGCCGTCCTCCTTCGCGAGGATGGCGCGCTTCGCCGGGGCCATGCAACCAGTGTCGGCATCGTGGAATCGCGGCTTTAGGCTCGTGTCGGCGCCGCGGACGCCTATCGCAGCCGGGTTCAGCGCGTAACCGCGCGCCGCCGCCGGCGAGGGGCGGCTCGACGGGCGCCGAGATCGATCTGGGTGCCCGGGCGGATCACGATGATCTCGCCCGGGACGTTCTCCAAAAGCCAGCTGATCTCGTCCGGCAGCAGCCCCGAGGTGCCGCTGTCGGCGGCGCTGACGACCGTCGTGTCAAAGGTCTCGTGGTCGACCAGTTCGCGGATCGCGTGGCGGTAGCTTCGGCCACGCTCGATCCTCGAGTCGACCTGCACGCCCGAGCGAGCGGCGCGCTGCTCGATCGCCTCGAGCAACGGCAGCGCGCCGTCGCATTGCGCCGGCAGCGCCGCGTCGAGCGGCAGGTGCATCGGCACACGCGCCAGGTACACCGGCACCAGCGTCGCGCCGTCGATCTGGGCGATCCGCAGCGCCGCATCGAGCCCGCGCTGCGACAGCTCGGTCCCAAGGAAGGGGAAGAGGATCCGTCCGGCGGCGTGGGTGCGCGGCCCGACCCCCCGCCGTGTGCGTTCGCGCACCGCGAGCGCACCGAGCGCGACCACGGCGAGGGCGAGGATCACAACGATGACGATCATGCGTCTTCCTCCGGTCGTTGTGTGCGGTCGGCGACGATCCGCAGGTCCACGCCGGGCAGAGCGCGGAGGATCTGAAACAGCAGGGAGGGGCGCGTGAGGCGCTGCCAGCCGCTGCGCGCCGGCGGGCTCCCCATCAGGATGTAGGTCGTGCCCCGTTCGCGCGCGACGCGCGTGATCACGTCGATCATCACGTCGCCCTCCTCGACGAGCACGTGAGCGCCGAGCACCGAAGCGAGCCTGCGGACGGCGGCGAGCTCGCTGGAGGAATCCTCGCGCATCAGGCGCCCAGGCTTGACGATCCAGAGCAGGTCCAGCTCGGCGCCGAGGCGCTGCGCCGATCGCCACGCGCGGCGCACCACGCGCTGGGACTGCGGCGAAAGGGTGATCAGCGCCAGCAGCCGCTCGCCGACGGCCTGCGGCGCCGCCGTCCGGGCAAGGCGGTCCTCGCGGACCGACCCGCCGGTGACCAGCCGCTTGGCCTCGACCTCCTGGGCCACCTGGCGCAGCGCGACCTCTCGCAGCGCCGAGAGGTTCTCGATCCGGAAGAAGTTGTTGAGCGCCGTTTCGATGCGGTCTGCGCGGTAGATCTTCCCGGCGCGCAGACGCTCGATCAGCGCCTCGGGTGGGATGTCGACGAGCACGAGCTCGTCGGCCTGCGCGAGCACCGAGTCGGGGATCGTTTCGCGCACCCGCGTCGAGGTCAGCTCGGCGACCTGGTCGTTGAGGCTCTCGAGGTGCTGCACGTTGACTGTCGAGAACACGTCGATTCCGGCTTCGAGGACGCTCTGCACGTCCTCCCAGCGCTTGGCGTGCTCGACGCCTGAGACGTTCGTGTGGGCGAGCTCGTCGATCAGGCACAGCTCCGGCGAGCGAGCCAGGATCGCCGGCAGATCCATCTCCTCGACCGGTGTGTCGCGATAGGCGACGCGCCGGCGAGGGATGATCTCGAGGTCGCGCGCCAGATCCTCGGTCTCGCGTCGACCGTGCGCCTCGAGGTAGCCGATCACGACGTCACGACCGCTCTCGGCCTCGCTGTAGCCCTCCTGCAACATGCGGTAGGTCTTGCCGACCCCGGCCGCCATGCCGAGGAAGACGCGGTGCGATCCTCGGCTGGTTGCGACGCTCACGGCTTTCCGGCCGCTAGCCGCCGAGGAGGTTGTGGACGACGAGGTCGATCAGCTTGATCCCGATGAATGGGGCGATGATCCCACCCAGGCCGTAGATCCACAGGTTTCGCCGCAGCAGCGCACTCGCGCCGATCGGGCGGTAGCGCACGCCGCGCAGCGAGAGCGGGATCAGCAGCGGAATCACGATCGCGTTGAAGATGATCGCCGAAAGGATCGCCGAATTGGGCGTGCCGAGCGACATGATGTTGAGGACGTGCAGCGGCCCCTTGACACTGCCCGCGGCGTAGGTCGAGATGAAGATCGCCGGCAGGATCGCGAAGTACTTGGCGACGTCGTTGGCGATCGAGAAGGTGGTCAGCGCTCCGCGCGTGATCAGCAGCTGCTTGCCGACCTCGACGATCTCGATCAGCTTCGTCGGGTTGGAGTCCAGGTCGACCATGTTCCCGGCCTCGCGGGCGGCCTGGGTGCCGGTGTTCATCGCCACGCCGACGTCGGCTTGCGCCAGTGCCGGGGCGTCGTTGGTGCCGTCGCCGGTCATCGCGACGAGCCGTCCGGAGGCCTGCTGCTCCTTGATCAACGCGAGCTTCGCCTCGGGCGTGGCCTCGGCGAGGAAGTCGTCGACGCCGGATTCCTCGGCGATCTTCGCCGCGGTCAGGCGGTTGTCGCCGGTCACCATGACGGTGCGGATGCCCATCGCGCGCAGCTGATCGAAGCGCTCCTTCATGCCCTCCTTGATCGTGTCCTTGAGGTAGACGACGCCGAGGACCTGGCTGTCGCGGGCGACGGCCAGAGGCGTCCCGCCCTCGCGGCCGATGCGGTCGAGCTGGGCCTGCAGCTCCGGCGGCGCCTCGCCGCCCTCCTTGCGCGCGAATTCGATCACGGAGTCGCCGGCGCCCTTGCGCAACTGCTGCCCGTGCCAGTCGACGCCGCTCATGCGCGTCTGCGCCGTGAAGGGGACGAAGGTCACGTCGGTCCCGGTCATGTCGTGCTCGCGGATGCCGTACTGCTTGGCGAGCACGACGATCGAGCGGCCCTCGGGCGTTTCGTCTGCCAGCGACGCGAGCTGTGCGACCTCGGCCAGCTCGGCCTCCGTGACGCCGGGCATCGGGATGAACTCCGAGGCCTGGCGGTTGCCGAGCGTGATCGTGCCGGTCTTGTCGAGCAGTAGAACGTCGATGTCACCGGAGGCTTCGACTGCGCGGCCCGAGAGCGCGAGCACGTTGCGGCGGACCAGGCGGTCCATGCCGGCGATGCCGATTGCCGACAGCAGCGCACCGATTGTGGTCGGGATCAGGGCGACGAGCAGTGCGATCAGCGTCGTCTCGGAGATCGCGGTGTGGGCGAACAGGCCGAACGGGCGCAGCGTCGCGACAACGATCATGAAGATCAGGGTGAGGCCCGCGAGCAGGATGTTGAGCGCGATCTCGTTTGGCGTCTTGCGGCGCTCGGCGCCCTCGACGAGCGCGATCATGCGGTCCAGGAACGACTTGCCCGGCTCCTGTGTGATCTCGACGAGGATCCGGTCGGAGGTCACGCGTGTGCCGCCGGTGACGGCGCTGCGGTCGCCGCCCGACTCACGGATCACCGGAGCCGACTCGCCCGTGATCGCGGACTCATCGACGGTCGCGATGCCCTCGATCACGGTGCCGTCACCGGGGATCACTTCGCCGGCCACGACGACGACGATGTCGCCGCGCGAAAGCTCCGCCGCCGGGCGGGTGCTGCCGTCCTGCATCGTCGCGACCGTCTCCTTGCGCATCGAGCGCAACGTGTCGGCCTGGGCGCGCCCGCGGCCCTCCGCGAACGCCTCAGCCATGTTGGCGAAAATCACCGTCAGCCACAGCCAGATCGAGATCGCGAAGGTGAACCACGACGGCTCGTAGCCGCCGAGCGACTGTCCGCCGCCGAGCTGAATGAACCACGTGATCGTGGTGATCACGGCGCCGATCTCGACCACGAACATCACCGGGTTGCGGATCTGCACGCGGGGATCGAGCTTCTTCAGGCTGTCGAGCAGCGCGCGCACGACGATGTCGCGCCGGAACAGCGAGATCGCGCGCCGCTCGGAGGTTGCTGGTTGCGTCGACATCTGTTTACTTGCTCCCTGAGAGGCGGTCGAGGGCGAGGTTGAGCTCCAGCACGTTGACGCCAGGCTCACCGAGGAAACCGAGGCTGCGGCCGGTCGTATACGTGGCGACCAGGCGGTCGACGGTGCGCAGCGGCAGTCCGCGGATAGCGGCGATGCGGTAGGCCTGGATCCGGGCGTTGGCGACCGAGATGTCGGGGTCGATCGAGGAGGCGGAGTCATCGACCGCGTCGACGGGGATCTGCGCGGCAGTCGTGACGGCTGCGTCATACCACCGGCCGTCGGGCGCCTTGTTCAGCGCCAGGTAGGTTTGGATGTAGCCCTGGAACGCGACCAGCGTCGTCTTGTCGTTCGGTCCGTAGTTCGTGAAGGCGCTGCTGGCGGCGTTGTCGTTCGTGCCCGACGGCCGGGTCTGGAAGTAGCGCGGGTCCGGCTGCGTCTGCGCAACGCCCTTGACGACCAGCTGCTTGCCGTTCTTTCCGAGCAGCGGCTCGTAGAACTGCTGGCCGATCAGCGCCGAGCCGACGACGACGCCGTCGCGTTTGATCAGCGAGCCGCCGGCCTTGCCGGGGAAGATTCCCTGGCTGACGCCGGTCACGAGCAACGGGTAGCCGAGCCCGAACAGGACCGTGAGGAGGATCATCGCGAGGAACGCTGTTACGAGGTCGCGTTTCATCAGTAGAGGTGTCCGGTCAGCGCCTGCACGATCGGGCCGAGCAGCAGCGCGGGGAAGAAGGTGAGCGCGCCGACCAGCACGATCACGCCGATCAGCAGCACGACGAACGTCCCGTTGTCGGTGCGCATCGTGCCGAGCCCGACGGGACTGACCCGCTTACCGGCCAGCGCTCCGGCGATCGCGAGCGCGAAGAGGATCGGCGCGTAGCGCGCGAACATCGCGGTGAAGCCACCCAGCAGGTCGGCGAAGAGGACGCCGTGCGAGCCTGCGTTGCCGGCGTTGGGCTGGATGAAGCCGGTGTAGCCGGCGAAGGCGGAGCCGTTGTTGTTGGCCTGCGAAAGGTAGGCGTAGAAGGTCTCCGAGAAGCCCTGCGGCCCGCCGTTGAAGATCGACGCTCGCCCGGCGGCGCTGGCGGTCGCCAGCGCGGTTGAGAACAGCGCCGCGAGGGGCGTGACGAGGATGCCGATCGCGACCAGCTTGATCTCCTTCGCCTCGACCTTCTTGCCCAGGTACTCGGGCGTGCGCCCGACCATCAGGCCGCCGATGAAGACGGCCAGCAACACGTACTCGAGGATCGAGTAAAGGCCCGTTCCGACGCCGCCGAAGATCACCTCGCTGGCGGAGAGGTTCGCGAACGGGACGGCGCCGCCGAGACCGGTGTAGGACTCGATCGAGCTGTTGACCGCGCCGCACGAGGTGACCGTGGTGACGACGTCGAAGATCGCCGAGCCCGCGATGCCGAACCGCTGCTCCTTGCCTTCCATGTTGCCGCCGGTCGAGTCCGCGATCACCTGTGTGTGCAGACCGGCGGCGTGCTGCGCGGCCGAGCCGTGCGCCTCCGCGGCGTAGGCGACCGTCACGCCGCCGATGAACATCACGAACATCGTCGCGAAGATCGCCATCGCCTGGCGGCGCGAACCGACCATGCGGCCGTACATCCACACGAGGCCGGCGGGGATGATCAGCACGATCCACATCTCGTAGAAGTTCGTGAAGCCGTTGGGATTCTCGAACGGGTGGGCCGAGTTGACGTTGAAGAAGCCGCCGCCGTTGGTGCCGAGCATCTTGATCGCCTCCTGCGAGGCGACCGGGCCCATCGCGATCGTCTGCACGAGGCCGCTGATCCCGTGCGCGGTCACGTAGTGGGAGAGGTTCTGGATCGACCCCTGCGAAACCAGCACCAGCGCGCTGATGAACGCGATCGGCAGCAGGACGTAGAGAATCGTCCGCACCAGATCCGAGTAGAAGTTGCCGAGGCTCTTGCCGCTGCGGCCGACGATGCCCCGGATCAGCGCGACCGCGACGACGATTCCGACCGCCGCCGAGGCGAAATTCTGCACCGTCAGCCCGAGCATCTGGCTGAAGTAGGTCATCGTCGTCTCGCCGCCGTAGTACTGCCAGTTCGTGTTCGTCAAGAACGACGAGACCGTGTTGAACGTCACGTCCCACGGGGCGGCGTGGAAGGCGACCCCGCCGTAGTTGTTCCACGGCTGGATCGACTGCGTGCGCAGGATGACGTAGAGGATGATCCAGCCCGCCAGCGAGAAGATGATCAGGCTGCGCGCGTAGGCCTTCCAGTCCTGCTCGCGCTTGGGATCGACGAGGAAGCAGCGGTACAGCAGGCGCTCGAAGCCGCCGAACACCGGCGTCAGCAGGACCCGCTCGCCGTTGTAGACCTTGGCCATGTAGCGGCCGAGGAACGGGGAGGCGATGATCAGCGCAGCGCAGAAGGCGAGGATCTGCAGCCAGCCGTTGACCGTCATGGCCTAGAACTTCTCCCCGCGCACGAGCGCGTACATCAGGTAGATGCAGATCACGATCGAGACGATGAGCCCGAAGAAGTCGGCGGCGCTCATGTGCGCGACGAAGTAGGCGAGCGTCGTCATACTCGGTCGATCGCTTCGATCATCAGCAGGAGCACACCGAAGGCGACGATCCCAAGGACGATCGCGAGAAGGTCGTTCATGGCAGCGAGCGTAGGTCCGCGGCCGTGTGGGCCGCATCAAGATGTGCGGTGTTCGTGTGGAGATTTCGTCAAGATCTCCCGGTGACCGCGATCCGCGAGGTCCAGATCACGGGCGAGACGATCCGTCTCGGCCAGCTCTTGAAGCTGAGCGGCATCGCCGAGTCCGGCGGCGACAGCAAGTCGCTGCTGCTCGCCGAGGTCGTGCGCGTCAACGGCGTCGCCGAGAGTCGGCGGGGCCGCCAGCTGCGCGACGGGGATCTGGTTGAGGCGCGCGGCGAGGCCGCGCGGGTAAGGGCCCGATGAGGCGCATCGCCGCGATATCCGTTGCGCTCACCGCCACGGCGGTGCTCTGCTTCGTCGCTCTCGCCGGGGCCGACCCGCCGAGCGGCACGGTGACGAGCTACCCGATCGCGGGCGCGACCGGCCCGACCGGCTCAACCGGCGCATCGGGTGTCGCCTCCCTGACGGCGGGGCCCGACGGACACCCGTGGTTCGTGGAGACGCGCGACTCCGATGGCGCGTATTTCGTCGGCACGGTCGCGGGGGGGAGTGTCGTGCAGTACCCCCTCCCGAAGGGCTTCCGGCCGGTATCGATGGCCTCGACCCCCGGCCTGGTGTGGTTCACATACACCAACGTCGACACCTCCTGGCTGGTCGGAATCACCCCTTCCGGCGACCTCAGCGACGGTGTTCGGCTGATTCCGCCGGCGATCGGCGCGATCGCCGCCGACGCTGACGGCGATCTGTGGATCACGCATCCGAGCGACGATGAGATCGGCGAGGTCGAAGCGCCCTACTCCTCACCGCCCGGCGAGATCGATCCGGAGGGGAACGACCCGCTTCCGACCGGCGCCGACCCGCAGTCGATCGCTGTCGGGCCCGACGGGACGACGATGTGGTTCACCGAGCCGGGGATCGAGGAGGTTGCCTCGATCACCCCGAACGGCGTCGTCACGCAGCACCCGCTGCCAAGCGACGTCTACGGCGCTCTCGGCAACATCGTGCTCGGCCCCGACGGCAACATGTGGGTCGGTGTCAGCGCTCCCGAGTTCGACTCGCCCGGCGCTCCCGGCGGGAGCCTCCGGCTCGGACTGGACGCCGCCGTGCGCGAGCAGCCGGCGGCCGTGCTCCAGATCACCCCGACGGGTTCGGTCACCGAGTTCGACGTCCCCGCCGCCAACTCGAACGCCGATCCGGCGGTCCTCGCAACCGGCCCCGACAAACAGCTGTGGATGCCAGACCTCCCCGGGACCGACGGCGGCCTGACCTCGCTGAGCACCACCGGAACCTTCGCGACCTATCCGGGATTGCTGCCGACCGCCGACACGATCACCTCGATGATCGCCGACCCCGCCGGAACCGACTCGATCTGGCTGAGCGACGACACGGCCAACGCGATCGACAACGTGGCGCTGACGCCGCCCGTGCAGACGAGCACGTCGAGCACGACCACCACGAGCACGACGAGCACCTCGTCGAGCCAGAGCGCCGGCCAGAACTCGCCGCCGGCGCCGCCCGCCCTCACCGTCGCGCTCGCGCCGGTCTCGGGCGTGACGAAGGCCGGTGTCACGCTTTCGGGCACGCTCTCCGAACCGGCCGGGAGCGCCGCCACGCCCGTCAGCTACGACTTCGAGTACGGCACCGGCACCGCCTACGGCGCCTCGACAGCCTCTGCGACGGCCACCGCCACGCCGGCCGGCGTGAGCGTCAGCGCGACGCTCGGCGGGCTGACGCCCTACACGACCTATCACTACCGGCTGGTCGCGAGCGACTGCTCCGCGACGACCTGCACGGCCACGTCCGCGGACCAGACGTTCACCACCGGCTCAACGCTCCAGCCGGCGCTCGACGTGAGCGTCGGCGCGACCACGACGGCGGGGCACGTGCTGGTCGAGTTGCGCGGCAAGCACCATTTCGTCAGTCTCAGCGCCGGCGAGCTGATCCCGCTCGGCGCGACGCTCGACACTCGTCACGGGACCGTGCTGATCCAGAGCGAGGTGGCTCCCGGCGTGCTCGCCAGCGGCCTGTTCTCGGGCGGCGTCTTCACGCTCACTCAGCCCCACGGCGGCACCGTCACGCTGCTGACGCTCGACAGCAGCTTCGGTGCATGCGTCGCTGCGCCGGTTGCGCAGGCCGCCGCGGTCGCAGGGAAGAAAAAGAAGAAAAAGAAGCCCGCGAAGTCCAAGAAGGTCGTCAACCAGGTGTTCGGCAACGCGCACGGACAGTTCTCGACGAGCGGGCACTACGCGACCGCCGCGGACCAGGGAACGCGCTGGCGGACCGCCGACCGCTGCGACGGCACGCTGATCGCCGTGACCGCCGGAAAGGTCAGGGTGACCGATCGGGTCAATCACCACACCTTCATCCTGACCGCCGGCCATCACTACCTCGTGCGCTCCCGCTGAGCCGCTGAACGGGCCGCCACAGCGTCTACACTCGCTGACGTCGTGACCGCGTCACCGGGCAACGGGCACAGCGACACCGCACAGTCGCCGACGGTCCGCTCGGGGGGTGAGGTGAAGGAGCGCCTGTCCGCCGAGCGCGCCGGGCGTGCGTTCCTTGTGCTGCGCGACGACGCCGAGCGCCAGCGGATCGTGCCGCTCGAGGGTGACGCCAAGCCGCGGATCACGCTCGGGCGAAGCGACCGCGCCGACGTCGCGCTCTCCTGGGACGGCGAGGTCTCGCGCCTGCACGCCGAGATCGAGTGCGTCGCGGGGGAGTGGATCGTGGTCGACGACGGGCTCTCCAGCAACGGCACGTTCGTCAACGGGCAGCGCATTGCCGGTCGCCGACGCCTCGCCGACGGCGACTCGATCAGGGTGGGTGCGACGGTGCTGCTGTTCCGCAACCCGCTCTCGGCGCCCGCGCCCACCCTGCGCGCCTCGGTCGGTGTGACGCTCGATCAGCTCAGCGACACCCAGCGCCGGGTGCTCGCGGCGCTCTGCCGACCCTACGCGGGGTCGCTGCACCTCGCCTCGCCGGCCAGCAACCAGCAGATCAGCGACGAGCTCTTCCTCAGCCTCGATGCCGTCAAGGCGAACCTGCGCGCGATGTACCAGCTGTTCGGCGTTGCGCGCCTGCCGCAGAACCAGAAGCGCGCGCAGCTGGCGGAACGGGCGATCACGTGGGGCCTGGTCGGGGCCGAGCGCTAGCTTTGCGGGCTGCGGCGCCGCCGCGGCTCCGCCTGCCGGCGGCGATGCTCGGCGTGGCGCTGGTGGCGCTGCTCGTCGGCTACGGCGCCTGGCACACGAGCTTCGGCAACAACCTGGAGCTGGGGACGATCGATGCGCGCATCAGCCTGCGCGGGACGCAGAAGCCCTACCCGGGCGTCGTGATCGTGGCGATCGACGTCAAGACGCTCGAGAGCTCGCGCTTCGGCTCCTTCCCGTTCAAGCGCATCTACGACGCGGAGATGATCGACCGGCTGCTGGCGGACGGTGCGAAGACGATCGCCTACGACCTCGTCTTCGACAGCGCCAGCGACTATCCGCAGTACGACCTCGACCTGCTGAAGGCCGCGGAGCGCGCCCGCGGCCATCTCGTGCTCGCCGCGGACGCCTCGGACATCAACGGCAACGGCACCACCAACGTGCTCGGCGGCGTCGCAAATCAGCGCCGGGCGGGTGTCAGCGTGGGCACGGCTCTGTTCAGTGAGGACAGCGACGGCGCGGTGCGCAGCCTGCCGGAGCAGGTGGGGGGCGTGCAGAGCTTCGCGGTCGCGGCGGCGCGCGACGCCGGCGTGTCGGCTGGCGCGTTGCGTGCGGAGTTCGATCACGGCTCCCAGTTGATCGACTTTCCCGGGCCGGCCGGGACCGTGAAGTCCTACTCGTTCTCCGACGTGCTCTCGCCGGCGTTCAACCCCGCGCTCGTGCGCGGACGGGTCGTGGTTGTCGGCGCAACGGCCGCCGACCTGCAGGACACCCACACCGTCGACTACGGAGCCAACCTGCCGATGACCGGCCCGGAGCTGGAGGCTGACGCGATCTCGACGTTGATGACCGGCGCCCAGCTGCGCGTTGCGCAGCCGTGGGTCAACTGGCTGGCGGTGATCGTCGCGGCGCTGCTCCTGCCCGCGCTCGCGCTGCGGCGGGTCCGCTGGCCGCGTCTCATCTGGACGGGCCTCGCGGCGGCGGCGGCGCTGCTGGTCGCCAGCCAGATCGCCTTCGACTCTGGCACGATCAATCTGCTCGTGCCGGTGCTCGCGACGCTGCTCGTGAGCGCCGTCGGCGCGGTGTTGGTGCCACTCGCGATCGAGCGCCGCGAGCTTGCGCGGCTGCGCGAGCGCTTCGCCCGCTTCGATCCGAGCGTCGTCGACGCGGTCCTCGCCGATCCCGGAATCGCCCTGCGGGTGCGCGCGCTCGCGATCGGCCCCGAGTCCGTGATCGCCGGCTACCGGCTCGTGGCGCTGATCGGCCGCGGCGGTATGGGGGTCGTCTATGAAGCCGTTCAGCTCACCCTCGACCGGCCCGTCGCGCTCAAGCTGATCGATCCTGCGCACGCCGATGACGCCGAGTTCCGGGCGCGCTTCGTGCGCGAGTCGCACGTCGCCGCGGCGCTTGAGCACCCGCACGTGATTCCGGTCTACGAGGCCCGCGAGGACGGGGGCCTGCTGTTCATCGCGATGCGCCTCGTGCGCGGTCCGAGCCTCGCGGATCTGTTCGCCGCGGAGGCGCCGCTTGCGCCCACTCGCGCTGTCCTGCTGGTCGCACAGATCGCGGGCGCACTCGATGCGGCGCACGCCCGCGGCCTCGTGCACCGCGACGTCAAGCCGGCGAACATCCTGCTGCACGCGCGCGATCACGCCTATCTGACCGATTTCGGCGTCAGCCACGAAGTCGGCGAAGAGGGCCTGACTGGGATCGGCGAACGTCTCGGGACAGTCGATTACATGGCGCCCGAGCAGTGCCGCGGCGAGCTCGTCGGCCCAGCGGCCGACATCTATTCGCTGGGCTGCGTGCTCTATGAGGCGCTGACCGGGCGCACGCCCTTTCCTGCAACCAGCGAGGCCGAGCGGATCGCCGCACACCTGCACGAGCCTCCGCCGAGCGCGAGCGCGCACTGGCCGGCCGTCCCCGTGGCGCTCGATGCCGTGATCAGGCAGGCCCTCGACAAGGAGCCGGGCCGGCGCTTTGACTCCGCGGCCGAGTTCGCCCAGGCTGCACGCAGGGCGGTCGGGATCGAGGAGCCGCCGCCCGACTCGCCGCCGCCGTCGCCGAGGGTCGGCGGCGAGCGCCCGACGGTCATCACGAGCTGACAGCGCGACGGCGGATGACCGCCAGCCAATACGCTGGCGGTGTTGCGCCAGCGCGTCGCAGTCGTGATCGTGGGTCTCGCCGGTCTCGCCGGCTTCGTGCTGCTGGCGGTGCCCGGCAGCGGCGCTCAGCAGGTGGTCGGCTCGATCCTGCTCGCCGTGATGCTGGTCGTGGTGATCTGGACGATCGTCGGGCGGCTCGGGCCCACGAGTCAGCCGGACCGCGAGCGCGAAGCGCTCGCCCGTGACGAGTTCGACCGCACCGGGGAGTGGCCCACCGAGTGACGCCCGTGGGGTGCTCAGCGCCATGGGGACCCTGGCGCTGACGTACTCGCAGGCCGCGATCTCGCCTCCGGCGCAGGCGACTTCCGCTGCACGGAGCGCGTGGCGCTCAGGCCGGCGGTGCGACGGCGCGAGCCGCCCGCGCCAGCGCCGACGCGGCCGGCTCCGAGCTGTATCCGAGCTCCGCGCGGGCGCGCGAGTCGTCAAAGCGCATCGGCCAGCGCGCGACGCGCACCTCATCGAGCACGAGCAGCTTGGGGTCTCCTCGCACGAGCGATGCGAAACGGGCTGCGGCGTAGGCGGCCGACCATGGCACGGCGATCCTCGGCGGCCGCCTGCCGACGGCTTCGCAGATCGTGGCGAACACCTCGCGCATCGTGAGGTTCTCGCCGCCGAGCAGGTAGCGGCGCCCGACCTGCCCGTGCTCGTAGGCCAGCAGATGCCCGCGCGCGACGTCCTCGACGGCCACGATGTTCAGCGCGCTTCCCGCGAGATATGCCCGCGCGCGTCCGCTGACGACGTCGGCCACCATCTTGCCGGTCGGCGTCGGTCTGCGATCGCCGGGACCGACCGGGGTGGTCGGGTTGACGACGACGACGTCCGCGCCGTGCGCGGCGGCGTCCAGCGCGAGCCGCTCTCCGGCGAGCTTGGTGCGCTTGTAGGGCACGCGCAGCTCCCACGCGGCGGGTAGGTCGGCCTCGGTCGCCGCTCGTCCGGCGACCGGCCCGCAGGTTGCGCAGGAGGCCGTGTGGACGACGCGGCGCGCACCTGCGTGCTCGATCACCAGCCGCGTACCCTCGACGTTCACGCGCTCCATCGCCTGCGCATCGGCACGCGAGTAGCTGTACAGCGCGGCGAGATGGAAGACTGCGTCGCAGCCGTCGAGCGCGCGGCGCAGGTCGTCGCGCTCGAGCAGATCGCCCTTCGCGAAGTCTGCGCCGGGCGGCAGCTCGAGCGGGGTGGCGCGGTCAAATGCGCGGACCTCCGCACCGGAGGCTGCAAGTGCGGCGACGACGTGCGAGCCGATGAAGCCGGCGGCCCCGGTGACGAGTGCCTTCACCGCCGCAGCGCGCGGGTGCTGCCGCGCGCCAGGTCCCAACCCAGCCGCCCGACCGCCCCGCCCATGCGGTCCGCGCGCGCAACGACATCCTCCAGTGCCGCCGCGAAGCGACGGATCTCGGCCTCCTCGACGACCAGCGCAGGCAGGGCCTTGACGACGTTCATGCGGTGCCCGGCGACCTGGCAGAAGATGCGGTGGCGCTGGAACAGCGGCACCACGATCAGTTGGGCCGCCAGGCCGGTCTGGGCCCGCTCGACGATGCTCCAGACAGCTCGCCGCCGGCCGCTTTCGGGCGTGCCGAGCTCGATCGCCCACATCAGGCCCAGGCCGCGTACGTCGCGAACGATCTCGTAGCGTTCGACGAGCGGGCGCGTCAGCTCGAGCAGCAGATCGCCGAGCGCAGCCGAACGCGCGACGAGGCCCTCGCGCTCGATCACGGCGAGCGTGGCGAGGCCGGCGGCGGCGGCCATGTCGTTGCCGCCGAAGGTCGAGCCGTGTCGCACGCCGCGCTCCATTCCGTCGAAGACACGGCTGCGGACCTCCTCGGAGACGAGCACGCCGCCGATCGGCACGAAGCCGCCCGAGAGCGCCTTCGCGACGCAGATCATGTCCGGGTCGAGGTTCCAGTGCTCGAGCGCGAAGAACCGTCCGGTGCGCCCGAGCCCCGTCTGGACCTCGTCGCAGACGAACAGCGTCCCGTGTTCGCGACACGCCTCCTGCGCCCCGGCGAGGTAGCCGTCGGGCGGCAGGTTGACCCCCTTGCCCTGAACGGGCTCGACGATGAACGCCGCAACATCGCCGCTCGCGAGCTCACGGCGGAGCGCCTCGAGGTCGCCGAAGCCAACGACGTCGGCGCCCGGAAGAAATGGCCCGAAGCCCTCGCGGAACTGTTCGTCGCCGTTCAGCGACAGCGAGCCGAGCGTCAGGCCGTGGAAGGCGTGGCTCGCGTAGAGGATGCGAGGGCGCCCCGTGGCGGCGCGGGCGAGCTTGATCGCGGCCTCCACCGCCTCGGTGCCGGTGTTCGCGCTCACCATCGCCGCGATCCGCGCGGGCGCCCGCGCGACGAGCTCCTGCGCCAGCGCCCCCGCCAGCACGCTCACGCCGAGCTGGGGGAGGTTGGCGCTGCGCGCGTCGAGCAGCTCGCGCAGCGCCGCGACGACGTCGGGATGGTTGCGCCCGACCGCAAAGGTCCCGTAGCCGCAGAGGAGGTCGAGATAGCGCGCTCCGTCGGCGTCGATCAGGTGTGCCCCCTCGCCGCCCGTCCAGACCCGGTCGAAGCCGAGCGTGCGCACGATCCGCCCGAGCTGCGGATTCAGGTAGCGGTCGTTGAGTTCCATCGCCTCGCCGGCCCTGGTTGCGAGCGTGTCGGCGACGGATGCGGGGGCGGCGGCCATGGCGGAAGCCTACGCTGCGCGCTCAGAGCAACGCACCGCGCGTGCTACACTTACTTCTCATTCGTAAGTAGATAGGGAGTTGATATTTGTGAGCACGCTGCGGCTGATACCACTTGACGACACCGTCGTCTTTCCCGGAATGAGCATCACGCTGACGGTCGTCGTCAACGACGACGAGCGTGTTGTGCTCGTGCCACGTCACGACGGGGAGTACGCCGACGTCGGCGTCGTCGCAGCGGTGGTCGAGCACGTGCGTCTGCCGGGCGGCGGCCAGGCGGTCAACGTCGAGGCGGAACACCGCGCGCTGATCGGCGCGGCGCAGACGGGGCTGGACGGAGCGCTGTTCGTCGAGGTCGACGAGCGCCGCGACGAGGTGCCGGTGGATGCCCGAACACGAACGCTTTCGCGCGAATACCGCGCTGTCGTCGAGGAGATCCTCGAACTGCGCGGCGCCGACGGACGCATCACCGGATGGCTGCGCTCGATCAGCGAGCCGGGCATGCTCGCCGACTCCTGCGGCTACAGCCCCGATCTCAACTACGAGCAGCGGCTCGAGCTGCTGCGCACGATCGAGGTCACCGATCGTCTCGAGCTGGCGCTGAAGTTCCAGCGCGAGCGCTTTGAGGAGCTGCAGATCCGCAGGCGCATTCGCGACGACGTGCAGCAGGGCGCCGACAAGCAGCAGCGCGACTACTTCCTGCGCAAGCAGATGGACTCGATCCGCAAGGAGCTCGGCGAGGACGACGCGTCGATCGTCGAGGAGTACCGCACCAAGATCGAAGCCGCCGAGATGCCCGAGAAGGCCAGCGAGCAGGCGCTCAAGGAGCTTGGACGCCTCGAGCGCATGGGCGAGCAGTCGGGCGAGGCGAGCATGATTCGCACCTACCTGGACTGGATGATCGCGCTGCCGTGGAACAAGCGTTCCGATGAGCGGCTCGACCCGATCGCGGCCCGCGAGGTGCTCGACGCCGACCACTCGGGGCTCGAGGACGTCAAGGACCGCATCACGGAGTACCTCGCGGTGCGCAAGCTGCGCCAGGAGCGCGGCATCGAAGCCGATCCGCGCTCGGGTGCGATCCTGACCCTGATCGGACCGCCCGGCACCGGCAAGACGTCGATCGGCGAGTCGATCGCCCGCGCCACGGGGCGCGAGTTCGTGCGGATGTCGCTCGGCGGGGTCCGCGACGAAGCCGAGATCCGCGGCCACCGGCGCACCTATATCGGCGCGCTTCCGGGGCGTCTGGTGCGCGCGCTCCGCGACGCCGGCACGATGAATCCGGTGATCCTGCTCGACGAGGTGGACAAGGTCGGGGCGGACTGGCGCGGCGATCCGAGCTCCGCGCTGCTCGAGGTCCTCGACCCGGCGCAGAACCACAGCTTCCGCGACCACTATCTCGACGTCGAGCTCGACCTCAGCCAGGTGCTGTTCCTCGCGACCGCCAACCAGGCGGACACGATCCCGGGCCCGCTGCTGGACCGCATGGAGGTCATCTCCTTCGACGGCTACACCGGCGAGGAGAAGCTGACGATCGCCAAGGGCTACCTGTGGCCGCGTCAGCGCGACCGCAACGGGTTGCTCGATGGGGAGGTCAGCATCGCCGACGAGTTGGTGGCGACTGTGATCGCGGAATACACCCGCGAGGCTGGTGTGCGCAACCTCGAGCGCGAGCTCGGCAAGCTGCTGCGCAAGACCGCCACGAGGATCGCATCGGGCAAGATCGAGGCGCCCGTCGCGATCGATCTCGCGGCGATCCGCAACGCGCTCGGGCGCCAGAAGTTCTTCCAGGAGTCCGCTGCGCGCACCGCGGTCCCCGGTGTTGCGACCGGCCTCGCCGTGACCGGCGCCGGAGGCGATGTGCTGTTCATCGAAGCGACCACGATGAGGTCGCACGGTTCCGCCGCGGAGCTGGTCCTGACCGGACAGCTGGGCGACGTGATGAAGGAATCCGCGCGAATCGCGCTGTCCTATGTGCGCGGCCACGCCGCGGAGCTCGGGATTGGTGAGGATGCGTTCGAGGAGCGGGAGTTCCACATCCACATCCCCGCCGGAGCGATCCCCAAGGACGGCCCGAGCGCCGGCGTCACGATGGTCACCGCGCTCGCCTCGCTGCTTTCGGGGCGGGCCGTCAAGCACACGGTCGGCATGACCGGCGAGGTCACGCTGCAGGGACGGGTGCTGCCGATCGGCGGCCTCAAGCAGAAGGCGCTCGCGGCCAGCGCCGCCGGGCTGACGGACGTCGTGATCCCGGAGCGAAACCGCGGTGATCTGGATGAGATTCCCAGCGAGGTGCGCGACACGGTGCGCTTCCATCCGGTGATGACCGTGGGGGAGGTGCTCGAGCTCGCGCTCGAGCCCGTGCGCGATGTCGCGCTGTCGTAGCTGCGAGCCGGTGACTCGAGAGGTCCGCGTCGCGGCGGACCTGCTCGAGCGTCGCTGGGTGATCCAGGTGGTCGTCGCGGCGCACTCCGGCGCCATTCGCTTCAACGAGTTCGGTGCGGCCGTGGTCGGCATCTCACCGCGGATGCTGTCCTCGCGCCTGCGCGACCTCGAGCAGGCGGGGCTCGTCGAGCGGATCGTGATTCCCGACAGCCCTCCGGGCGTCGAATACCGCCTGACGGCGCGCGGTCGCGCGCTCGGCCCGCTCGTGGAGGCCCTGCGCCGCTACGCCGCTGCCTGAGCGGCGGCGCGCGGCGTGCGCATCAGTCCGTCTCCCGCAGTGCGGCTCGCTCCTCGATGAACTCGAGCACGCCGAGCAGCTCCCCGACACGGCAGACGAGCAGTCGCTCCTCCTCGATCTCGACCCAGCTGCCGGCCGAGAACGGGAACACCACATGGTCGCCGGGCGAGACCGGCATCTCGATCCCGGCCTGCGCCCACCAGTCGAGGCCGGTGCCGACGGCGAGCACGATTCCGTGCTGCGGCGGGGGCTCGTGGGACCCGGGCGGCACGACGAGCCCCGACTGCCGGATCCGGTCCGGCTCGAGCTCCTTGATCACGACGCGATCGAAAAGCGGGCGCAGCTGCTGTCTCACGGCCCTCAAGGTTAGCCGCCGCAGGTGACGCTGGTAGCGTCCGCGGCGATGATCGATCCGCTGACACGCTGGGCCGAGCACGGCGAGAAGCCGGACTTCACCGGGCTGCTCAGCTTCGCCGGCCAGCGCTACACCGAGGACCCCGATGAGCTCGCCGGCGCCGACGTCGCGATCGTGGGCGCGGCCACCGACGATCTCGTCTCCGACCGCCCCGGTACGCGCTTCGCGCCGCGCGCGATCCGCGCCGCCGGGTGCCCGCCCGGGCGCCATCTGAGCGCCGGGATCGACGCCTTCGCGGCGCTCAGGGTGGTCGACTACGGCGACGCACCCGTGCTGCCCGGCGACTCGCCGGGCAGCCATGCGGCAATCGAGCGCACGGTCGCGGAGGTCGTCGCCGCCGGCGCGATCCCGGTGGTGCTCGGGGGCGATCACTCGATCAGCGAACCGAACATGCGTGCCGTCGCCGCCAGACACGGACCGCTCGGCCTACTCCACCTCGACGCCCACGCCGACACGGGCACCGAGGTCTTCGGCGCCACGCGCTCTCACGGCACGGTCATGTACCGCCTCGTCGAGCAGGGGGTGGTGGACGGCGCGCGCTACGTGCAGATCGGCCTGCGCGGCTACTGGCCCGGCGAGCGCGAGTTCAACTGGCAGCGTGAGCACGGAATCACGTCGCTGTTCATGCATGACGTTCGCGCCCTGTCGATCGAGGAGAGCGTCGGGCGGGCGATCGCGATCGTCGGTAGCGGCCCGGTCTTTCTCTCGGTCGACATCGATGTGCTCGATCCGTCGGTCGCTCCCGGCACCGGAACGCCCGAGCCGGGGGGGATGGGCGCCGGGGAACTGCTGTGGGCAGTGCGGGCGCTGGCGAGCGCGCTGGAGCTGGTCGGGATGGATCTGGTCGAGGTGATACCCACCGCGGTCGGGTCGGCCGACGTGACCGCATTGATCGCGGACCGGATCGTGCGCGAGGCGCTGACCGGGATCGCCCTGCGACGCGAAGGGAGTGTCGATGACTGAGCGTGCTGACGTGCTGGTGATCTTCGGGATCACGGGCGATCTCGCGAAGAAGATGACGCTGCGCTCTCTGTACCGCCTGGAGGCCCGCGGGCTGCTGAATTGTCCGATCGTCGGCGTCGCCGCCGACGACTGGACCGTGAAGCGCCTGCGCGAGCACGCGGACGACGCGATCGCCGCGACCGGGGAGCCGGTCGATCCGAAGGTCTTCGCGCGCTTCGCCAAGCGCCTGTCCTACATCGGCGGCGATTTCGGGGATCCCAAGACCTTCGAGCGCGTCGCCACAGCGATCAGCGGCGCACACACGCCGGTCTTCTACCTGGAGATCCCGCCGGGCCTCTTCGCCCCGGTCGTCGAGAGTCTCGCGACCGCCGGCGCTTTGCCGGCCAGCGCCCGTGTCGTGGTGGAGAAGCCGTTCGGCCATGACCTTGCATCCGCGCGGGCGCTCGCCGCCGACCTGCACGCGCATCTCGCCGAGAGCCAGATCTATCGGATCGACCACTTCCTGGGCAAGATGGGGTTGCAGCAGTTTCTCTACCTGCGCTTCGCGAACACGATGCTCGAGCCGGTCTGGAATCGCAGCCACGTCTCCAGCGTTCAGATCACTATGGCCGAGGCTTTCGGGGTCGAGGATCGCGGGCGCTTCTACGACGCGGTGGGCGCGCTTCGTGACGTCGTCGTCAACCACCTGCTGCAGCTGATGGCCGCCGTCGCGCAGGAGCCGCCAGCCGCAGCGGACGCCGCGACGCTGAAGGACGCCAAGTACGCGGTGCTGCGATCAACGGCCGACGCTGACCCCGCGCACTACGTGCGCGGCCAGTACGCCGGGTACCGCGAGATCGACGGTGTGTCCAAGCGCTCGCGAATCGAGACCTACGCGGCGTTGCGCCTGGAGATCGACAACTGGCGCTGGGCCGGCGTGCCGTTCCTGATCCGCACCGGCAAGCGCCTCCCGGTGACCCAGACGGAGGTTCGACTCGTTTTCCATCACCCGCCACGGCTCGGTTTCGTCGCGGGCGGCCACCGCCGGCCCGAGGCCAACCAGCTCGTCGTGCGCCTGGATCCGCGCATCGGCATCCAGCAGACTCTGGACGGCCTGCGCGCCGACCGCTCCGGACCGGCGCCGATAACCCTCGCCGCGGACCTGGTGGACGAGGGTGGCGTGCCGCCGACGCCGTACGAGCTCCTGATCGAGGCTGCGCTCGAAGGGGACGCCGCGCGCTTCACCCGCCAGGACTCGGTGGAGGAGAGTTGGCGCATCGTCGCTCCGCTGCTCGCCAAGCCAGGGCCGGCTCATCCCTACGCACCGGGCTCATGGGGGCCGGCGGAGGCGGCGCAGAAGCTCGTGCACGGGTTCGGTCGCTGGCATTCTCCGTGGGTTGACCGGTGAGCCTCCCGGCCACCGGTGAGCAGTTCGAGCTGCGCCACGATGATCAGCGCGCGGTCGTGGTCGAGGTTGGGGGCGCACTGCGGGAATACACCGTCGGCGAGCACGACGTGTTGGACGGCTTCGCACTCGACGAACGCTCGGACGGCGGCCGCGGCCAGCCGCTGATGCCCTGGCCGAACCGCTTGTGCGACGGGCGCTACGCTTGGGACGGGCAGACGCTGCAGCTCGCCCTCAACGACACCAAGTTCGGCCATGCGATCCACGGTCTCGTGCGCTGGCGCAATTGGCAGGTGCTCGCGTGGGAGCCCTCACGCATCACGTTCGGCTTGCGGCTGTTCCCGATGACCGGCTACCCCTTCACCCTCGGCCTGACGATCGACTACGAGCTCAGTGACGCGGGTCTGCGCGTGTGCGCGCGGGCGGAAAACCTCGGCGCCACGGCGTGCCCCTACGGGGTCGGCTTTCACCCCTATGTGACCGTCGGCGGCATGATCGACGCCGCCCGGCTGTCGCTGCCGGCCGAGCGCGTCCTGATCCCCGACGAACGTCTGATCCCGGTTTCGTCGCAGCCGGTCGCCGGCACGCCGTATGACTTCCGCGCGCCGCGCGAGATCGGCTCCCTCGTGCTCGATGCGTGTTTTCACCAGTTCGCGCGCGACGACGACGGGCGCGCCCGCGTGACGCTCACCGGCGCCGAGAGCGACGTCACCGTGTGGCTGGGTGACGCCTACCACTACGTGATGCTCTACACCGGCGACACGCTCGCCCCCGAGCGCCGGCGCCGTGCGCTCGCCGTCGAACCAATGTCGTGCCCGCCTAACGCCTTCGCCAGCGCCGAGGGCGTGATCCGCCTCGAGCCGATGCAGACGCACACGGCGGAGTGGGGGATCGAGAGCCGCTCCGGCCTCGGTGCGCCCGCCGTCTAGGGGGAGGCGATGCTGCCCACCAGGATTGCCGTGAACTGCGGGTCCTCGCCGATTTGCATCGTGACGTTGGCGCTCTTTCGGCATTGAAGGGAGTCGTATGAACTCGAGCCGGAGGTGACCTGCACGCCCTGCAGCGGAATCGCCGCCGAGCTTCCCGCGGGCACGTCGACAACAGTGGTGTCGACTATTTGCGGGTCTGTCTGAGAAAACAAAGTGCAACGCACGTCCGCGGCGGTCGTCGTGGACCCGTTCGCCGCCACAACCTCGGCGTTTAGCACGTAGCTCCCGAGTGGAAGGGTGAGCGAGAGCACCGTCGTGAACGTGGGCGAAAGCCCGATGTCGGTCGGACCGGAGGCCGCGGTCGCGTTGAACGCCTCGCTCGGGCCGGTCGCTCCACTCGCTCCCGTGGCGCCCTGCCGGCCGGCCGCGCCGGCCGCGCCGGCCGGACCGACCTGGCTCCAGCTCAGCTCCTTGTCGCCCTTGTGGCACTTGCCGGTGTAAAGCACGTGAGTGCGCTTCTGCGCGCAGGCTTGAATCTTGCCTCCGCCGCTAGCGATGGCGTAACCCCCGCCCGCGATCGCCAGCACGAGCAAGCCCACAACCACAGCGAACGTGGCACGCGACGCGAACAGTCCTCTCATTGCTCTCCTCAGCGAAGCCGCTTCATGGTAAGGCGACGGCGACGCCCCGCCGCGAAGGCGATGCCCGCGCTACGTCCCGGAGCAACTCGACGGCGATCGCCCTCACGCGACCTTAGTTGTCGCCGAGGTCGGAGTCAAGGTCTCCTTCCGCGAGCCCCATGCTCCGCATCGAGCCGCTGAAGGCGCCCTGCGCTCAGGTGGCACAAGCGGCGCCAAGCCAGCGCCGACCCGCAGCAGGAACGGCCACGCGATGGCGGCTGGCGCCGCCTTCGACCAGGACCAGGTCGCGCCGCCGCCCTGTCCGCGCAACCGCCACCCCTTGGAGCGGCCGGTCGCGGAGATCATCGGCGCAGGCCACGCCGAGCTCATCACCCCTGTGGTCCCGGTGGGCAACCGCCGTGGAATCACTCATCTACGAGCCGGGCGCCGGCGCGTCCACGACGGGCTCGAAGCGGAGCGCTGCCACGGCGCCGCCGCACGGCGCGTTGCTCAACCGCAGCTCGGCGCCCAGGACGGCAGCCTGGCGTGCAGCGATCGCCAGCCCCAGGCCCACGCCGCGTCGGGGTGCGCGCCTGCCGGTGACGAACGGCTCGGTTGCCCGGCCCAGCAATTGGGGCTCGAGACCGGGCCCGCCATCCTGCACGACGATCTCGCCGGCGTCATAGCGAACGCGGATCGGCGGTGCGCCGTGAAGGCAGGCGTTGTCGAGCAGCGTGGAAAGCACGCGCGCGAGGCGGCGAGCGTCAGTGTCCAAGAACAGCGGATCGGGACCTTCGACGTGTAGCTGCGGGTAATCCACGCAGAGGCTTCGCAACAGTCCGGCGAGATCGACCACGGTCCGCAGCGCGCGCTCGTCACCGCGTTGAAGGCGCGAGAGCTCAACGAGATCGCGTGCGACGCGACGGCCGCGGGCCTCGCGCCTGCAATCGGAGCTGTCGAACCACGCGGGCTCGGGCGAGCGCGCTGCGCGCGAAGGCTGTGCTGCCGTTGTTGGTGGCCGTTCGGGCATCGGCACGGAATCCTCAATATCCAGTTGGCTTCAGGAACACATTTCGTGACCGCAAGGTGCGCTGTTTACGCAAATGTTCGTCCCGGTCTGCGGCGGCGCGGCTGTTGCGAGCGCCGGATAGGCTGCGGCGGTGCGGCAGAGGGCAAAAGGCGCGGAGGAGCCGGCCGCGGTCGTCGAGGCTGACGCGGAGCCGCGGACCCCGGTCGTCACGAAGCTGATGTTCGCGCCGGTGAAAATCGTCGCCAAGCGCGTCGCACCGCGCGTCTCCACACGACTGTACCGGCGTTTGTGGAGCCTCATCGATGACGACGCTCCGCCTCCGCGCGCCGAGGAGCGCCAGGACTCCGTGGCCAAGCTGGCACTCGCACTCGCGATCGAAGGTGCCTGCGCGGCGATCGTCAGCGGCCTGCTCGACCAGGCCTCGCGGCGGCGCTTCGCCAGGCTGACCGGCCGCTGGCCGGGCCGCCGCGCGAAGTCCTAGTGGGCCTTGCGGCGGACGATTTCGCGCGCGCCGCACGGCGTGCCGAACCGTGTGCGGAGCCGCAACTCGTACGGTCCCCGCAATCGCGTAGTCTTGCGCGCGTGGATCACGACGACTCGACATTTGGCGGGCTCAGCCCGCTCACCGCAATCCTCATCGTGCTCGCGCTCGCGACGCTCGGCGGGCTGCTCTACGGGGCCGCTGGCACGCGCCGCAACCGGGACCCAGAGCCAGAAGCCGGCGCACCGGCACCCGCAACGCCGATCAAGCAGCGGCGTCCGCTGGGCCGGCGCGTCGCGATGTGGACTCTGCGCCGGATCATCCGCCAGTTCACATAACCGGCGGAAAAGCGGGGCGGAGCGATGATGGCGGCGGGGCACGCCGGCGGATCGCCGGCGCGGCCACGTTCGTCCCCGACCAGCTGAAAGCAGCGGCAGCCGCCGCGTGCGGCGGCAACGAAGCCTGGCGGCTCGCCGGCACCATGGCGCCCGATCATCGCGAAATACCGACGCAACAGCGCTCTGCGCGTCCTTCGGATCGCTGACGCAGCACTCGCTCCACTGGTTTCCGGCACTGCGCGGCTGCGCACGACCACCTGCACCGTCACAGCCGCCGAGAGGGGTTCGACGCGTTTTGCTGGATGCTCTACATAAGATAGATTATCGAGCATTGCAAGGTAGTGTCTCAGTTTGAGGTTTCGCGTCGTTTTGCAGGGCAAATCGCGGCGCGTCCGTCCCCCGCGCCGCGATCCGTTCGCTCAGCTCGCTTGATAGCGCGCCCACGCGATTGCTAGCGCATACAGCGAGAGCAGCGCGCTTGCCCCGGCCACGATCAATTCGATTAGAACTTGATCCACGGTCCCTCCTTTCTTTGGTAGGTGGTTTGAACGATCCCCGAGGGTTTAGATGCGGGGATCGCCCCGTACGTTGCGATTCTGCGGTCTTTTGGCGTCGATACTTTTGAGTCTTGCGAGGGCGGCGAGGGCCATTGCTTCCCAGAGCCGACGATCCGGTTCGTCGGCCAACGCAGCGAGGGCTTCCGCGCTCTCGCGGTCGCGATGGACCAGGCCTTCCCGTCCGGGCCATCCGTCGCTACTGGGCCGTGAATGACGGCGAGCCATGCGGCCCGGACTGGGAGATGGCCTTTTGGCGTCCCGCTACTTGCCCTCAGCGTTGAGCTTCGCGCACTCGTCGCAGAGGCGCCTTCCGGTGCCCTGGCCGCTGACGCGATTCTTCGCCTCGATGCGCTTTCCATCGGCGCATGCTGAGTTGTTGTGGTAGACGGCGGGGTATTCGTCGCTCGACGTATGGAACGGCGTTGTCGGTGGCATGGGAAGCCTCCTTATGGTTGGCCGCTTCGACGCCTGCTAGCACGGGCCCAGAATCCGAAACGGGTTCAGTCCTAGTTTGCGGATTGCGTCGGACGTGATCGGTAGGCCGACTGCGAGGATCGCACTGCGCGTCTTCGCGCGGCATTGGGAATGCCTAGGGCGGCCCGAGCTAGCACTCGGGCCGCCCGTCCCCCAGCGCGCTAATGTTCGTGGTTCGTGCAGGTTCGCACAAGGCGTGCCTGCACCCTGCGAGGGAGACGATTTCGATGCGGAAGCCATCCGCTGTCGCGCTGATTGCCGCAACCGCCCTGTTGCTGGCCGTCAGCGTTGCCGACGCGCGAGTTTTGGCTAAGGGGAGTTCGTCGGGGGACTACGCAATCGCGCAGGTTTCCGTCACGGACAGTCATCCTGGCGTCATGCAGGTCAAGGTCACGTCCGTCCCGAACCAGAGTGCCTTGGTCACGTGGGACATGGTGTGTTCACACGGCCTCAGCGCTGGATCAAAGATGGGCCAGTTCACGGCCCGGACGCCGATTGTTAGAACGATGGCCAAGCCGATGGCGCATCCGACGAGCTGCATCATTTCGGCGTCCGCCCAGATTCAGGGCGCGTCGGGCGGCGTTGTGCGCGTGTTCATTCTCGATTAGGACGTGGCAGATGGTCGCGCTACGATGATGCCTATGCCTGAGCGCTCACCTAAGCGGCCTCGCGATCCGAATTTGCTCGGGCGAATGATCGTGCAGATCGCCACGGGTGAAATCGCCGATCCGGACCCCTATGCGGGAAAGGATCCTGCTGCGGTGTCTTTGGGGCGTCGTGGCGGCTTGAAGGGTGGCCCCGCTAGAGCGGCCAAAATGACGGTCGTTGAGCGTCGTGAGTCGGCTCGGAAGGCTGCGCGTGCTCGGTGGGTCAAGCAGCCATCCGAGGCTACCGAGGCTCCTAAGCCGCGTGAGCGGTCTGCTAAGCCGATGACTCTCCCGCCTGACCTGTCGCCGCGCCGCGACTCGGCGCTGCCGGGCGATTAGCCGATACAGCAGACGCGCCCGCCCCTTACGCTTCGCGTCGTCTTGTTACCGAGCGTTGCGGATCAACTGGGCCATCTTGACGACGCCGACCGCGAACAGTTATCGGGTGTCTTCGCAGCCATGTCTGTTGCGGCCCGGGAAACGTTCGGGCCGTTCAATGACGATGATTACTCGCCGTTTTATGCGGCTGACGGTCTGTCGCCGGAGGAAACATGGGAGCGACTGGCTGAGCGAGTCGTCGATGCGACGGCGTGCGCAATAGGCGTGGCGATGAGCGATGGCCGGCTCTCGCAGTCGCTCGTTTGCGACGTACACGAGCATATCTTTGGGGTGCTTTTCTCCGATCTGGGCGGCAGAATGCGGGCACCGTCTGAAAACGTGCAGTACTCAATCGTGCTCGCTCCGGGCTGCCATAGGACGCAGGTCGGCACGGGCGGCAAAGGTCTGCCGAAGCGGATATGGGCGATTTGCGCCGAGTTCAACGCCGCCGTTGATGCCGCCTTTCAACTGGACGCTCCAGACCTCGGAACGGATCTCGTCTTCCCAGCGATTCGAGCCTATGCCAAGCTGCTAGCTGCCCATCCGTTCTCGGACGGCAACGGACGCACCTGCTACGTCTTGCTCCAGTTCGCGCTGATCCGAATAGGACTCGTAGCGGTGGCTTTGGACGACTTTGGGGAGCACCAGGCTGCATTGGGCACGGCATTACGACGCGATGGAAAGCAGTCGTATCTTCAGTTGCAGGATCTCGTTTCCGATAAGATCCGTGGTGCTCAAGTCTGAGTAACGGGGTGATTGCAAATGTCAAAGCACAAGCAAATCAATGGGTACGCCGGTCCGACTGGGCCGTACGCGATCTTCCGTGGCCGCATTCTGCCGCTTGCTGACCCTTCCGCGCTCATCGTGCTAACTGACGCTGCGTTGCTGACTTCGTTGGGCGACTCAGACAAGGCTCGCGAGTACGCGGGGCTTGCCGCCCAACTTCGCGCTGCGTAGGGCTAGCACTACGCCCTAGCTTCGCCCTACCGTTGCCGCCCTTGCGCGGCGAGTCCGTCGTGCGGCTACGTGGCTAACTGATCTTTCCGTCCGACCGCTCAGGCATCACGCTCAGTATGAACCGGCTGAGCACAGAAAAACGCGCGGAAATCCTCGGCATGATGGTCGAAGGAAACAGCCTCCGCGCAACCAGCCGCATGGCTCGCGTGTCAATCAACACCGTCTCCAAGCTCCTAGTCGACGTAGGGGCCGCATGCACCGCCTACCAAGACGAAGTCCTGCGCGACCTACCCTGCAAGACGATCCAAGCCGACGAGATCTGGTCCTTCGTCTACGCCAAAGAAAAGAACGTGCCCGAGGACCGTCAAGGCGACCCAACAGTGGGGGACGTATGGACATGGGTAGCGATCTGCGCCGACTCCAAGCTCGCGGTTTCATGGCTTGTCGGCGAGCGCAACGGCGCGGACTGCTGGACCTTCATCCAAGACCTACAGCAGCGCGTACGGAACCGCATCCAGCTTTCTACCGACGGCTTCGTGGCCTACCGCGGCGTTGTGGGACTCATCTTCAAGGGCGACATTGACTGGGCGACGCTGACGAAGCACTACCGCACCGAACGGCTCGGCGAGGCGCGCTACAGCCCGCCAGTTTGCACCGGGACGACGATCACAAAGCGGCTCGGAAGCCCCGACCCGGCGAAGGTGTCCACGAGTTACGTCGAACGCCAGAACCTCACGATGCGTATGAGCATGCGCCGATTCACGCGGCTAACGAACGCATTCTCAAAGAAGGTCGAGAACCATGCCGCTGCGGTCGCGCTGCACTTCATGACCTACAACTTCGTACGACCGCACGCGACGCTCGCAGAGGCGAGTCCTCACGGGCCGAAGATCAAGCAAACACCTGCGATGGCGGCCGGAGTAGCCGACCGGATTTGGAGCCTCGAAGACGTCGTGAGGCTGACCGACTGACCCTAGCTCGCCTTGGAGCGGCGCGACTGCGACCGGACTACAGAGAAGATCCCGAACAGGATCAGCAGGATGAACCCGAGCAACGACACGGTCCACAGGACCTTGAGCAGGGTTAGGAAAGCTCCGGTGGCGTTGAAATCGAGC
>Ga0182015_10000716_pt1 | contig 46717 bp, 44 predicted proteins | sample 712P3MmetaG_FD_120478 | JGI IMG/M metagenome (GOLD analysis project Ga0182015, IMG submission 120478) | Permafrost microbial communities from Stordalen Mire, Sweden - 712P3M metaG | ecosystem: Environmental > Terrestrial > Soil > Wetlands > Permafrost | place: Sweden: Stordalen | collected...
AGGCGAAACGAGGTGCACGTCCGTAAGTATCTTGCTCCCTAGCCGCTTCGATGTCCAGAAAACTTGTCACAATGTCACGAGTTCCGCGGACAAAGAAGATCTAGGTGCCCGGTCGCGGGGTCGCCCGTAGCTGTCGTAGTTTGATCGTCGATGCCGGAACCCCCGCACCTCGACAGCCCGATCGGGCCCGCGCGAACGGTCGAAGTAGCCGACCGGGTGTTCGCCTTCCTTCAGCCGGACGGGAGTTGGTGGATCAACAACACGGGATTCGTGGTGGGCTCGGACGGTGTGCTCGCGATCGACGCCTCGTCCACCGAGCGGCGGACGCGCTCGTTCCTGGCAGCCATCAGCTCGGTGACCGGCGAGAAGGTACGCATCCTCGTCAACACCCATCACCATGGCGACCACACGAACGGCAACTGCCTGTTCGACGACGCCCTGATCGTCGCTCACACCAAGTGCCGCGAGCAGGTGCTCGGACAGTCGGTCGGCGGTTTCGAGCAGATATTCGGACCGGTCGAGTGGGGAAACCTCGAGATCTCCGCTCCGGTCCTTACCTTCGAGGAGCGGGTCGATCTCCATGTCGACGACGTCCGAGTCGAGCTCGACTTCGCGGGTGGTCCCGCACACACCACCGGCGACGTCGTGGCGTGGTTGCCGGATGCGGGCGTCCTGTTCGCCGGCGATCTCGTCTTCGACGGCGGCACTCCTTTTGTCCTCATGGGATCGGTTGCCGGGTCGATCACGGCGCTCCACCGGATCCGGAACTTCGGCGCGCGGACGATCGTCCCCGGCCACGGCGGGATCTGCGGTCCGGATCGGATCGACAGCGTGGAGGCCTACCTGCGGTATGTGCAGACGCTGGCGCTCGATGGCGTTGCGGCCGGGCTCAGCCCGCTCGAGGCGGCACGCGAGGCGGACCTCGGGTCGTATGCGGAGCTCACCGACCCCGAGCGCATCGTCGGCAACCTGCACCGCGCCTACTCGGAGATCGAGGGCCTTCCCCTCGGCGGTCCGATCGACGTCCTGAACGCCTTTGCCGACATGATCGCCTTCAACGGGGGCCGGCCCCTGCGCTGCCTGGCCTGATCGCTTCAGCCCCAGGCGGCCCGAGTAGCTGGCATCCCGCTCCGGCCGCCGGCCTCGGGCACCACGCCGAGCACCTGATGCACGGCGATGCCGCCATCTTCGAAGCCGTTCACCGATCCGGCCATGTACAGCCGCCAGATCCTCGCCCGCGCACGGCCGACTATGGCCACGGCCTCGTCCCAGTTCGCTTCGAGATTGGCCAGCCACACGCGCAGCGTCGCCCCGTAGTGCTCGCGGAGCGACTCGACGTCCCGGCACTCGAAACCGGCACGCTCCATTGCCAGCACGACGTCGCCGACATCGAGCAGCTCGCCGTCGGGGAACACGTACCGGGCGAAGAAGCTCCGCCGGCCAAGCTTCGACCCGCCTGGCTCCGATATGGCGTGATTCAGCAACCTCCCGGCCGGCTCGAGCAGGCCTCGCAGGGTCTCGAAGTACTCGGCCGTCTGGACCTCTCCGACGTGCTCGAACATGCCAATGGACGAGATGGCGTCGAAACGCTCGCCCCTGAGGTCGCGGTAGTCCTGCACACGGATCTCGACACGGTCCTCGAGACCTGCGGTCGCAACCCGTTGCCGCGCGAATCGTGCCTGCTCGTGACTCAAGGTGATGCCGACGACCGTTGCGCCGTGGGCTTGTGCGGCATACATCGCCATGGAGCCCCACCCGCAGCCGACGTCGAGCAGTCGACGGGGCCCGTCGGCCGGCCATCCGAGCTTGCGACAGATCAGCTCGTGCTTGGACTCCTGGGCCTGTTCGAGACTCATGCCCGGATCGGCGAAACGGGCACACGAATACGTCATGCTCCCCCCGAGCACGAGGCGATAGAAGTCATTGCCGACGTCGTAGTGATGGGTGACCGCGCGGGCGTCTCGCCTTCGAGAATGCCGGACCCCGACGACACGGGCTTCTTCGGGTGGCGCCGGCAACGGGCGCCCGAGGGCACCGGCCCGATAAGCCGAGCTCAACGCGGCGGGCACCGCGCGAAGCCCGAGTCGCAGGTCACGCAGCGCCACGGCCTGCAAGCTGCGAAGGACAGCGACGATGTCACCCTCGAGTTCGATGTCGCCTGCGACGTACGCACGGACGAAGCCCAGCTCACCCGGAGCCCAGACGATACGGCGCAAGGCGTCCGTCGAGCGGATGTGGATGGTTCCAAGACCATCGGCAGGACCGATGCTGCGACCGTCCCAGAGTTCGAACCGAACCGGAAGCCGTCGGTCCCCGAGAACGCTGCGAAGGAGCGGGGTGAGCGCAGCGGCAGCACTCGACGGTGGCGTAGCTGGTGAGTCGGCGAGTGACACCGTCGGCCGCTCCGGCTGGTCCGTCCCGCCCGATCGTGACAACCACAACTGCTCGGCGACCATAGTTGACCCTTCCTCCAGGCTCTCGTCGAGTCCCGCGGGCGAAGGCGAACGGCCGCCTCCCCCCGTCATCGTCCAACCTGTGGAGCATTGCGCACCCGTCGGTGAGGCACAACCCTCGGCCGAGCTTCAGCCCTCGGCAAGATCCCCGCGGATCGCCGCCGATCTCGATCATCGGACGTCGTCGGCTCGAACCCTCACGAACCCCTGAGGCCGAGGATTCGGTCCACCCGAGCGGCGATGAAGTTCGCGAGGTAGGCGCTGCCGGCGATGTTGAGGTGGATGCCGTCGAGCCGCACCACGGTCGGCTGGCCGTCGATCACGATCGTCCCCCGATAGGCACCACCCGGGCCGTTCAGGACACTGCCGGGGTTGAAGAAGGTCACTCCCGGGTGCTTGGCCGCTTGCTGGGCGTAAATCTCGTCGATCACCTGCATCTCTCCCGAGAGCTCCGGGTCCGACATGGCCGGCTCGCCGATCCAGAGGACTTTTGAACCTTCCCGCACGAGCTCGGACATGACCGATGCGACTCTGGCGGCGTAGACCCTCCTCCAGTCCGGGCTCCCGACAGCTCGAAACGCGCCGGCGACCAGCAGGTCCTGCCCGTCGTTGGCACTTCCCATATAGATCACGAGCCGGGGCCGGCGCGCGGCGACGACGCCGAGGATATGGAGCGGCCAATCGAAGAAGTCGGAGGCGACGAGGCCGGTGCCGACCTGATACTCCGCCAATGTGCGCAGCTGCGGCGTCGTCGCGTGATAGGTCACCCAGGCCCACTCGGGACCGGCAGCCGTCGAGTCTCCGGCGAAGTAGATCGGGGGTCCAGGCGCCACGGGGGCCCGCCTCGCCAAGTGCGCCCGGGGGTGGACGTTCGCCAACACGTCGTGCGCGAGGGCAACCAGCTGCGCGGTGTGCAGCAGCGAGAAGTCGCCCACCTTCTGCCAGAGCAACCAGTAGGTCGTGCCGGAGGCCGTGAAGTACAGATACCGAGTGTTGGCGATGATCGCCGACTGGCCGAGACCTTTGACGGTCTCCAGCGTGTCCACGTACTGGGTGGCGTTCTGGAAGGAAACGTTCGGTTCCACTGCGAGCGCCAGGAAGGCGTCGGGGCCGACGAGCCATTGACAGTAGGGATACGTCGGGGTGGCGAATCCGACCGGACCGCCGAATTGAGCTCGGATCTGCGCCCGGTCGAGCAGAGTGCACGCAAGGCGAGTTGCCTGATTGCCGAGCGAGCCGTCGTCGATCCGCGGCCGCTGCTTACGGCGCGGCGGAGGTGCAGCTTGGGTGCTCGGCACCGAAGCTGCGCTCGTCGTCGTGACCGCCGAGCTACCCGTGGTCGAGGTGGGGCCCTTCGGCGATGCCGCGGCGGCGCAGCCCCCGAGGACGACGGCAACGGCAATGGCGGCGGCAATCGCGCGCCTGTTTCTTCGAGCGCGCGGCCATATACTGAAACAGGCCATTCCACAGAGGTTAGGGTGCGGCGGGACCGCCGCGAGCGCGGCCGATCGACCGGGGGTGTCGCTGGTCGTGAGCTCTTCGGTGACCGGATCACCGCGAGGCGACGGTCCCTCCGGACTGACTGCGCCGACGGGGAGCGAATGGACACTGACGGGCGCTTGTCTCGAAGGGCGAGGCTGATACTCGGAGGCGCATCGCTTTTCTTCGCGCTCGGTCTCGCCATCGCCCTCGCGGTGCACGGCCGCCAGGTCGACATCGACGTCTATCTCATGGGCGGTGCCCACGCGTCCAGCCGTGACCTGTACTCCCTCCGGCTTCCCGGCAGCGGCCTCTACTTCACCTATCCCCCGTTTGCCGCGCTGCTTTTCGTCCCGCTTGCCCAGATCCCCCGCGAGGGCGCGCAGATACTTTGGGCGTTCGTCGATGTCGCCGGCCTGTTCTGGCTGCTCTATGCGAGCATCCGCACGCTGCGTCCCGACCTTGCCGGGGGAAGATCGGGGCGTTGGGCCGTCCTGCTCGTAACTCCGGCGATCCTGCTCGACCCTGTGCTCGTCAATACTTATCTCGGCCAGTTGAACGTATTGATCGTGGCTCTCGTCGTGACGGACCTCGGGCTCGGTTCGGGCAGGATTCCACGCGGTGTGCTCACCGGCATCGCCGCGGCGGTGAAGCTCACGCCTTTGATCTTCATCCCGTTTCTTCTCCTGACCCGCCAGCGGCGGGCCGCGTGCTGGGCCCTGGCAACCTTCGTTGCGTGCGGAGCTGCGGGGTTCGTCGTCACGCCTCACGCGTCGTGGTTGTTCTGGACCAAAGACGTCTTCCTCCCCTCGCGCGCTGGCAACCTGCTCTTCATCAGCGACCAGAACCTGAAGAGCGCGGCCATGCGGATCGCTCATGGCCCGGTCCCCGGCTCGGTGCTCTGGGCGGTGACGGTGGGTGTCGGGCTGTTCGGCCTCGCCCTTTCGGTCTGGGCCCGCCGGGCCTCCTCGCCCATGCTCGGCATCCTCGTCTGTGCGACCACCGGCCTGATCGTCTCGCCGATCACCTGGTCCCACCACCTCGTCTGGGCCGTGCCGGCCATCCTCTGGTTCGCGCTCGGCGCGGACCGGCCCGCCGGCGGCTGGAGGTGGCCGGCGGCGATCGCCGTGTTCTTCTGGGCAGGTCCGATCTGGTGGGTGCCGCGACACGACCAACGAGGGCTGCACCAGAAGATATGGGAGCTCATCCTCGGCGACGCGTTCTTCTGGGCGATGCTCGCCTTTCTCCTCGGCGTCGCTTTGCTGCTCACGTGGCGCCGCCGGCTCGATCGGTCCGGGCTCAAGGGGCTGGTCAAGCCCGCGATCGCCCTGGGATAGCGTTCCGGCATGAGACGTGACGCCGAGCAGCTCTGACCGAGAGCCGGCGACCTGTCCGATCCAAGACCACCCGCGCGACCCGATCGCATCCAGGGCCTGGGCCGGGCCGGGACTTCGCCTTCTCGGCCTCTACGCGATCGTGCGCATGGCGCTCGTGCTCGCGGACGTTCTGGCCGCACACGTCAGCTACGCCTCGAGCCTCGACGGGCCGCTCGTGTCCTGGGACTCGAAGTGGTACCTCATCGTCGCGGCTCACGGCTACCCGGCGGTCGCACCGACGGTGGGCGGTCACCTGACCTACAGCGCGGCCGGATTTCTTCCCGTGTTCCCGCTCCTGATTCGCCTGTTCACCGTATTTCACCTCTCGCTCGTCTCCGCCGCTCTCGCCGTCTCGGTCATCAGCGGCGCCGTCGCGACGTTGCTCGTGTGGCGGCTCGCCACCAGGCTTGTCGATGCCACCGCCGGCTGGAATGCCGCCGTGCTCTTCATGCTGTTCCCGGGCATGGGAATCTCGTGGGGACTCCTCTACAGCGAATCGGTCGGCCTCGCGCTCGTCGCCGGCAGCCTTCTGCTGATGGCCCGCGGGCAGTGGATCTGGGCGGGCGTCGTCGGATCGATCGCTTCGGCAACGAGCCCGCTGGCCCTGCCGCTCGCCTTGGCCGCAGCAGTGCCGGCCGTGCAGGGCCTTCGCAAACGGCAGCTGCCGGGCGCCTTGTTCACGGTCTTGCTCGCGCCGACCGGATTCCTCGGCTACGTCGCGATTCTCGCGCTCCGCTACCACGACGTCAGATTCTGGTGGCGCCTCCAGACCCAGGCCTGGGGAGCCTCGGTCGATTTCGGTCGGTCGCTGCTCGGCCTCCTGCCGCACTTGTGGAAGCTCGGATACCAGGGCCCGGCCTGGTTGGACTGGATCGGGTTGGCGGCCGTCGCCGGAGCGGCTTTCGCGCTCCGCCGAGCGAGGCTCCCCGGCTGTGTGAACGCCTATTGCATTGGCCTGCTGGTGCTGCTGTTCGCCAGCAACAGCCTGGGGTTCAAGCCCCGCTTGCTCAGCTGGGCCTTCCCCGCCCTCATCGCCGTGGCAGCCACCGCGAGGCCGCGCACGTGGCTGGCCGGCGTCGTCACGTTCGCCTGCCTGCTCCCGATCGTCTTCTTCGCCTATACCCTGCTCGGCAATTCGCTGGGCCAGCCGTGACCCCGACGGCGCGATGTGCCGACGGTCTCCGCTGATGATCGGCGCGGCGCTGTGAATCTCGACGCCATCGAGCTGCGCCGGGTCCGCCTGCCGCTCTCGTCACCGTTTCGGACCGCGCTTGGAACCGAGACCGTTCGCGAAGCACTCCTCGTCCGTGTCGAAACGGGCACCGGCGAAGGTTGGGGCGAGTGCGTCGCCGGTGCGGATCCGTTCTATTCCTCTGAGTACGTCGACGCGGCGTGGCTCACGCTAAAGCGGTACCTCGCGCCACGGCTGCTCGGCGAGCCGGACGTGTCCGCCGCCGCGATCGCGCCGCTCCTGCACGACTTCAAAGGTCACCGCATGGCGAAGGCCGCGCTGGAGATGGCGGTTCTCGACGCTGAGTTGCGCGCGGCGGGCCAGTCGTTCAGCGCCTTCCTCGGCGGCGTCGTCGATGTCGTGACCCCGGGAGTCGCCGTCGGCATCATGAGCACGATCGAAACCCTGCTGGACTCGATCACGGCGTACCTCGACGCCGGCTACCGGCGAGTCAAGCTGAAGATCCGGCCCGGCTGGGACTTGGCGCCGGTCGAGGCGGTCAGGGAGCGTTTCGGGACCGACCTCATGCTGCAGGTGGACGCGAACGCGGCCTACGGGCGACTGGACATCGACCACCTCGCCCGGCTCGACCAATATGCCCTGCTCCTCATCGAGCAGCCGTTCGACGAGGAGGACCTTCTGGGGCATGCGCAGCTTGCTCGGCACATCGGCACACCGGTCTGCCTCGACGAGTCGATCCTGTCCGCCCGAGGTGCCCTGGCCGCGATCTCGCTCGGCGCCTGCTCGATCGTGAACATCAAGGCGGGGCGCGTCGGGGGCTATCTCGAGGCGCGTGCGATCCATGACGTCTGCCGGGCCCAAGGTATCCCCGTCTGGTGCGGCGGCATGCTCGAGACCGGCCTCGGGCGCGCCGCAAACCTGGCGCTCGCCTCGCTTCCCGGATTCACGCTGCCCGGCGACATCTCGGCGACGGACCGCTATTTCCACGACGACATCACCCCCCCGTTCCACCTCGACAACGGCACGATCGCCGTCCCGACCGGCCCAGGGCTCGGTGTTGAACTGCTGCGTCCGGCGCTCGACGCCTTCACGACCCAGTCCGAGACGCTCACGTCGGCCGACCGATAACCCTCGGGCTGCGCTCGGCTTGAAGCAGTCTCAAGCTCTACTTGAGGTTGATCCCGGTCTCGAGGGGCGTTGTGACCGGCTGCGGCGCGCGAGGCTGACCCCATGTTCGACCTCCACGTGCACAGCGCCCCTGACGTCGTCGACCGGCTGGGTGACGACGTCGACCTGGCCGGATGGTACGGCGACGCGGGAGCAGCCGGATTCGTGCTGAAGAGCCACTTCGAGTCCACCGTCGGCCGCGCAGCTCTGTTGCGCCACACCTCTGGGCTCGAGGTTTACGGGGGGATCGCGCTCAACGCGCAGGCAGGGGGCCTGAATCCCGCCGCCGTGGCGGTCGCGCTCGCGATGGGCGGGCGCGTGGTCTGGATGCCGACGGTCCATGCGCGCTCGGAAGCGTCCCCGGGTGCCGGGCCCGGCGGCGACCCGGGCTCGCTTGCCGAGTTCAGCGCCCGACTCACCGCCGGCTCCTTTGCGGCTCCACCGGTCGACTGGGCCGCGCAAGTGCCGCTGACCAGGATCTTCGAGCTGATCGCCGAAGCGGACGCGGTCCTTGCGACCGGTCATCTGAGTGGCGCCGAGGTCGCCTGGCTGATTCCCGCCGCGAGTGCTGCAGGAGTGCGACGGATCCTGCTCACGCATCCGAGCTTCACGCATCCGGCCATCTCGGCCGAGGAGGCGAGCACGCTGACCGATGGCGGCGCGCTCGCGGAGGTGACCGCCTACCAACTCCTTCACCAGGAGGGTTGTGACGCCTCGTTTCTCGCGGCGTTCATCCGACGAGTCGGGCCCGACCGGGTCGTCCTGTCCTCCGATGCCGGACAACCGGACAGTCCGCGACCGCCCGTGGCCCTGCAGCAGTTGATCGACGCGCTCGCCGGGGAGGGGCTCGACCGCGCTCGGCTCGATGCGATGGCATCGGAGGTTCCCCACCGCCTCGTCGATCCCGACCGATGACGAATCGACCCTCGGGCGCGGTCCCGCCTCGTCAGACAGGACCGCCGTAGAGGTCGAGCGTCTTGCACATCCCGCCGTCGGCACTCATGGTCTCGCCGGTCACGAAGCGGGCCGCGTCCGAGGCGAGGAACACCACGACGTCGGCGATGTCGTCCGGCACCGACCACCGCCGTAACGGCGTCAGCGCCTCGATCTGTTCGACAACGCCCGGGATTGCTTTGTTCTTCGCCCACAGGTCCGTGTCGACGACGCCGGGCGCCACGGCGTTGACCCGGATCCCCGAGGGTCCGAGCTCGATCGCGAGCGAGCGCGTCGCGGCGTCGATCGCCCCCTTCGTGGCCCCGTACGCCGCTCGTCGCGGGGTGCCGACGAGCGCGGTCACCGAGGACAGGTTGATGATGGAGCCGCTCCCCCGCTCGCGCATGGAGGGGACAAGAGCGGCGATGAGCAACAACGGCGCACGGACGTTCACCGCGAACTGCTGGTCAACCGCCTCGGCGGAGAGCTCCTCGATGGGCGAGCGGATCGCGATGGCGGCGTTGTTGACCAGGACGTCGATCCTGCCGAATGCCGCCAGCGCCTGGCGGGCGAGCAGCGCCGGCGCCTCCGGCTCGGCGAGGTCGGAGGCGAGCACGAGCGGTTCGTGGTCGAGCTCGGAGGCGACCGCCTCCAACTGCGACCGGTTGCGTGCCGCAAGGGCGACCTGGGCGCCGGCGCGATCGAGGGCACGGGCGATGGCGGCGCCGATGCCCCTCGACGCGCCGGTCACGAGGGCCTTGCGACCGTCGAGCGAGAACGGGTCCATAGCGAGACCTTACGCCCGGGCGCGCAGCGACCCCCAGACCAGGGGGGGTGGCTGGGGGTCGCGCACACGCGGCTAGCTCATGAGAAGTATCGGCCCGATCCGGCGACACCTTGAGCATTTCTCTCGTGCGCATTTGCAACTCTCTTGTGAGCATGTGGTGCCCCGCGTCCGCCGGGAGCGAGCGCCGGCCGAGCCGTTCGCCTACAGCGATGGCCGAAACGGGTCGACAACTATGAGGTGCGTCCTCGGCGAAGCGTTGACCGACGAGGGGACTTCCGTCGCCCGCTGCGCCGCCGTCGCGCTTTCCTGGTCGTGCTGGCGCTGTGCGTTCTCGCCGTCGGCGCCACGGCGTCGGTCGCAGGAGCATGGTCGTGGTACGCATCTCGCCAGACGGCGGCACGCACCATGTTCGAGCAGGCGGTCTCGGAGACGACGAACAACCTCAGCATCGGACTGGGTCACGATGCCGACCTGGCCGACACGGTCCGGGCGCTCATCGTGTCACAACCGCGACTCACCAACGTGGAGTTCAAGCGCTGGTTCGGGCTGGTCGGCACGCGTGACTACCCCGACGCCGTCGCCTTCGGCTACGTACAGCTCGTCTCGGCCGCGAACCTGCAGGCCTTCATCAAGCGCGCCCTCGCCGACCCCGTCGACACGCGCTTCCGCTCCCGATTGCGGTCGGTCATTCCGGGAGGCAAGCGGCCCGAGTACTGCCTCGGCCGGCTGGGGGTCTGGGATCTCCCCGTCTCGCTGCCTCCGGTCCTCGATCTGTGCGACACCCCGGAGGGCCCGATCATGCAGTCGGCCCGGAACTCCGGCCGCACGCTCGCCGGAAATGTCGCCGAGACCGGTCAGCAGCTCGTGGACCAGTTCCTTCTCCTCGTTCCCGGTCATTCCCGCCAACCGGTGCTTCGCGGATCCCTCGGAACCGACACGCTCCTGCTCCTCTACGGGCCCGTCTACCGGAACGGGCCTACCGTCCCGCCGACGGAGGCAGCCCGGCACGCGGCGCTGATCGGCTGGACGGTCTCGGTCTTCGACGCGACACAGCTGGTGCGCACCGCGCTCGCCGACCAGAACGATCTTCAGCTTCAGCTCGCTCACGTGAACCCGGGGTCCAAGCCGCTCGTGGTGGTCCGACTCGGGAACAGTGATCCGGGATCACCGCTCCGCACCACAGTGATGTTGCAGGGAGGATGGCGGGTGCGCCTCGCCTCCACAGCTCAGCTGGGCGGGATGTCACCGCTCCGCCAGGCGGCGGGAATCCTGGGTGGAGGGCTCGCGGTGAGCCTTCTCGTCTTCCTGCTCGTCTTCGCCCTGATCAGGTCGAGAAAGCGTGCCATCGAGCTCGTCGACCAGGCGACCAAAGACCTGCGGCACCTGGCGCTGCACGATCCGTTGACGGGATTGCCCAACCGGACGCTCATCTTCGACCGCACCGAGGTGATGCTCGCCCGCGCCCGTCGCCAGGAGATCTCGGCGGCGGCGCTGTTCGTCGATCTCGACAACTTCAAGGAAGTGAACGACACGCTCGGTCACGACGTCGGAGACGAGCTTCTCCGCGCGGCCGGCGCCCGCCTCCAGTCGACGATCCGAGAGAGCGACACTCTCGGCCGCCTCGGCGGGGACGAGTTCGTGGTGCTGGTGGAGTCCGAGCAGCCCGGTTCACGTCCGAAGATGGTCGCCGAGCGCATCCTCGAGGCCTTTCGAGAACCGTTCCTCCTCGAGACACAGGCCGGTCGGCCGATCCGGATCACCGCGAGCGTCGGCATCGCCACCGGCGACCGGACCACACCCCAGGAGCTGCTCCGGGACGCCGATGTCGCCCTCTACCAGGCCAAAGCCCTCGGAAAGCGCCGCTACGAGATCTTCCGCCCCGAGATGCGCAGGTCGGTCACCGATGCCGTCGAGCTGAAGGCGGAGCTGCTCGCCGCCGTCGACGCCAATCAGTTCTTCCTCGTCTACCAGCCGATCGTGGACCTGGAGACTTTCGAGGTAACGGGGGTCGAAGCGCTCCTGCGGTGGCGCCATCCGGTGCGGGGCGTCGTGATGCCGGTCGACTTCCTACCTACGCTCGAGGAGAGCGGAATGATCGTCGAGGTCGGACGCTTCGTCCTCCAGGAGGCGTGTGCGCAGCTGGCCAGGTGGCGCGATCGCGACATCACGCTCCTCATGAGCGTCAACGTGTCGGCGCGTCAACTCGATTCCGACCAGCTCGTCGACGTCGTGCAGGAGGCACTCGCCGTCTGTCGCCTGCCTTCGAGCTCGCTCGTGCTCGAGGTCACCGAGTCCGCCGTCATGCTCGACCTGGTGGAGGCGACCAAGCGGCTTCGTGCTCTCCGGTCGCTCGGGCTGCGAATCGCTATCGACGACTTCGGCACCGGTTACTCGTCGCTCGCCTACGTCCAGCAGCTCCCGGTCGACATCCTCAAGATCGACCGCACCTTCGTCTCCCGGATCGGCCTGTCCGAGCACGCCTCCACGCTCGTGCGCTCGGTCGTCGACCTCGGGCTCGCTCTCGGGCTCTCGGTCATCGCAGAGGGCATCGAGACGCACTTGCAGCTCGATGAGCTGAGGGCGGTCCGGGCGGGTGCCGGGCAGGGCTATCTCTTCAGCCGTCCCATCGAGGTCAGCGCCTTCGACGACCTCGTACACGTCGACGACGTCACCCGACGGCTCTTCCTTGCCGCCATGCGCGGTGCCGCCGTCCCCCCCAACGGCCCGACGCCGGCGGAGGCCGCCGTCCTCGGTGCGGAGTAGCCGACCCGGGTCGTCGCGCGGCTCAGGAGAAGGTGCGGATCAAATCGCCGCTGATGGCGTTCATCTCGGTGAGCGAGTTCTGCGGCGCCATGCCGTACTGGGTGACGAACTCCGTGCTGCCGGCGTTCGCGACCCAGACGTCTCCCCCGCTCACGACGAGCGCAGAAGGATTGTTGAAGTGATACGGACCGTTGGTGTTGCACATGTACCAGTAGAAGTGGCCCGATCCCGCCCCGAAGGCGGTCACCATCGGCGAATGTCCCGGAGGGCTGGCGACATAGACACGCTGGCCGGCGGAGGTCGCAACCGTAGGGCTGCCGAAGCCGTAGACAGAACTGTTCAGCACCTGGACGAACGATCCCGCGGCGGGGTTGATCTCGGTCACTGAGTTGGTCGGGGGATCGGTGACCCAGAGGTCCGCGCCGTCGAACGCGATGCCGGCCGGCTGGTCGAGCCCGAAGTTCCGGCCGGAAATCGTCCTCACCCACGCCCCGGTGCCGGCGTTGACCTCGGTGACCGAGTTACCGGCGTGGTTGACGACGAAGAGGTCGGCACCGGCGAGGGCGATTGCGATCGGATCGTCGAAGCCGTACCTGGCACCCCTGATCGTGCGGACCAGCGAGCCGTTGCTCGTGTTGAGCTCCGTCAGCCCTCCAGCCGAGTCGACGACGAAGAGATGGGCGCCGTCGAGCTTCAAGGCACTCGGGGCACTCAGGTGGTACGCCTTGCCCGAGATCGTCCGTACCCACGACCCGTTGCTGGCGTTGAGCTCGGTCACCGAGCCCGCGCGGTTGGCGACGAAGATGTGCTTGCCGTCGCCCAGAATCGCCGTCGGAGTGCTGAAGCGGTAGCGACCGCCGGAGATCCTCCGGATGAAGCCACCATTTGCGGTGCTCAGCTCGGTCACCGAGTTCCCGGCGCGGTTCGCCACCCACAGGTCATGACCGTCCACGGCCAGCGCATCAGGGGCGTTGAACCCATAACTGGCGCGCGCCGCGGCCGAGCGGGAAGCCGCGGGCGCTGCTCCCGCCGCGGTGCCTGCCGCCACCGACGACCCGACAGCAAAAGCGGCGAGCGCGGCGCTCGCGAGCACGGCCGTGACGCGCTTTGCGCCGGCCCGTCGGGCAAGACGAATTGACCGGTTCATGATGTTCCTCCCGTCGCAGAGCTCCCAGGCAAGCTGCTGCTCAAACTCGTTTGAGCGGTTCTTCGGCGCCGGTCCCGGTCGGCTTGAGTGCTGGTGCGCGCGGAGCAATCACGCAGATGTCACCACCTCACGGACTCTTGTGAGCGTACACCGAGGTTGGCCCGACGAGGTCCCCGAGCGGAGGCTCACCGCAGGACGAAGACCAGTGGCCACCACCCCGCCGTTCTTGCCGCGAAGCACCGAGTCAGGAAGCCGGACCGGTCGCGAGCTGCAGCGACGCACGGTGTTGCTTGCCCGATGCGTCCGTCCATCCCAGCTGCACCTGATCGCCGGGGTGGTACCGCTCCAGGAGCGAGGTGAGCTCGGTCGGCGAGGTGACGGCGTCGCCGCCGAGGGACGTGATGACGTCGCCGGCGGCCAGACCCGCCGAATCGGCGGGCGAGCCGGCTACGACACCGGCGAGAGCCGCCCCTGTCTCCGAAGATCCACCCAGACCGTTCGCGCCCTGGGCGCCGTCAGTCAGCGAGACGCCGAGGAACGCGGTCGGGCCGATGTGCACCGTCGCCGAAGCGGTCGCCGACTCGATCTGGCGCGCGAGCGCCGAAGCGGTGCTGATCGGGATGGCGTAGCCGTCAGCACTCGAGGTGGAAAAGGAGAATCCCACCGACGCGGCCGTGTCGATTCCGAGCACCTTTCCCGAACGATTGACGAGGGGGCCCCCCGAGTCACCCGCCTGGATATCTGCGTTGACCTCGATGAGGCCGGTCAGCTGCTCGGGGTTCGCGCCGTCCTGCTCGCTCGCCGTGATCGACTTGCCGACGCCGGTGACCGAGCCGCCGGCCACGCTCGGCTTGCCCCCGGTGCCGCCGACGTTCCCGATCGCCACGACCGCCTCGCCGACGACCACTTTGGACGAGCCGTCGATCGACGCCACCGTCAAGCCGGATGCGCCCTTCAACTGGAGCACGGCAATATCGTTCGAACGGTCGTAACCGACGACACGTGCCGAGTAGGTACGGCCGTTCCCGATGTCGGTCACGCTGACGCTCGTGGCGCCGTCGATGACGTGATTGTTCGTGAGCACCTCACCGGTCGACGTCAGGACGATCCCTGTTCCCGCCGCCGCTGCACCTTCGAGTCCGAGCGTGGTGTTCACGTCCACCAGACCCGGGTCGACGCCGGTAGCGATCGCGGACGCGTTCGACGGTCCACCTGCTGCATTCGTGATGCTCTGGCCGGACGAGCCGGAGCCGGAGGGAGACCCACCCAGGCCGGAGGGTGGCGAGTCGAAGGGCGAGTTCGGGACGAACGGAGATCCGCCCGAACCGGCGGAGGGTGAGCTCGCCGAGGGCTGCTGCAGGGCGGCGGCGGACCGCGGCTGCCAGGTCACACGACCAACACCGAAACCCGCCGCCATCGCCACCACGACCAGCAATGCCGCAGCCGTGATCGTCCGGAACCGGCGGGTGTTCGGGGGTGGCGTCGAGGCTGCCCAGTAGGGACCAGGTGTGCTCCACCATGCTGGCGCGCCGCTCCCGACGGGCGCGGCTGCCTGAGGTGATGGAGACGCCGGGATCTCGTCGTTCTCGTCCATTGCCCGCTCCTCCTCAGCGATAGCTGCGCACGCTCATTGCGCGCTTCTAGTACACCGAGCCCGCCTGGGGATTTCCTGAGTTGCCCATACGCAGTTGCTGGGAAAGATCGGTCCGGGATCCGTTCGGGGGTCGGATAGCACAGATAACGGCCTTCGTGTGCATTCCACAGCCTACGACCTGGTTCCCTACTCGTCTGCCGGCGCGTCGCGAGGAACGCTCGACGGAGGATCTCGACCACCGCGGCTCGTCGGTCAGCTCGGCCTCAACCCACCGGGGCGTGGGCGAGCGCGGCGATCGCCCCGAGTAGGCCGCAGCCCAGAAGGCCGATCACGACGCTCCTGCGCAGACCGAGGAGCCAGGCCGCGGCGACAAGAGCGACGCCGAAGGTCCAGAGGTGGGAGAGTCCGGCGGTGAGCGGGACCACCACGCCGACGATCCCGCCGATGGCGCAGGCGCCGGCACCGGTAAGGAACGCCTGCGCGTGCGTGCTCCGGCGGAGCCGGTCAAAGTGTGGCGCGCCGCCGATCACGAAGAGGAACGAGGGAACGAAGGCCACGAGCGAAGCAAGCAGCGCTCCCCGCACCCCTTTCGCCGCGTAACCCACGACCGCGACCGTCTGAACGACCGGTCCCGGTGTGATCTGGCCCAGTGCGACGGCATTGAGGAATTGGGCGTTGCTCATCCAGTGATAGGTGCTCACAGCGTCGTGCTGCATCAGCGGGACGATCACGAATCCGCCGCCGTACGAAAGAGCGCCGACCTTGAACGCCACCCAGACGAGCGCCCCCAACGAGCCGAGTGCCGGCACGGCGATACTGACCGGGAACGCTCCGGCGACCCGCTCGTGCGGCCCCGGTGGACGCCGCGGGACGGTCACGGTCTCGATGAGGCCGCAGGCAAGCAACACGAGCACAAGGTCCTCACCGGCTATCGCGCCGACTACGGCGCCGGCGAGCAGGTAGGCGAACCAGCGCCGTTCCCTCGACCGGGTCCCTCTGACGCGTCCCCAGCTCGCAGGCACCAGTCCGAGCGCCGCTCTGAGGGCCACCGCCGGCACGCCGGCGCCGGCGCCCGCTGCGATCCCCGCGACCCAGCGAGGGGGCTCGCGCGCCAGGAACAGCACGGAGAGCCCGAGAATGATGCCCAGACCCGGGAGGATGAAGCAGATGCCACCGAGCACCGCCCCCGGTCCTCCACGGAGCTTCCAGGCGCAGAAGATCGCGAGCTGTGTCGAACTCGGCCCCGGTAGCAAGCTGGTGGCGGCGATGCCGTCCTCGAACTCGGTCGCCGGCAGCCATTGCCGCTGGTCGACGCAGAGCGCCCGAAGCATGGCGATGTGCGCCGGCGGCCCTCCAAAGCCGGTCACCCCGATCCGCGACCACTCCCGCGCGATCGTCGACAGCGGCACGCGCTGCTCTCGTGCCGCGTTCATTACGTGTTGCTCTCCACGCCGGAGCCGGGACGCGAACCGGCCCTCCCGCATGGGTCCGCGAGCGCGCTCATTCCGTGCTGAGCAGAACGTCCATCAGCCCGGCCTCCCGAAGATCACCGAGGTCCGAATCCTTCCTCGCGTTCACGCGCAGAGCCGGATTGAGACTGATCGCGTCGCTCAGGGCATCCAGCGCGTCGTTTGGGAGATCTGCCCGGGCCGCCGCGCAGGCCAGGTTGTAGCAAGCCATGCCACGCGCCTCGTCCGGCGCGCCGAGATAGACGGCGACGGCGACGGCCTGCGCCTGCAAGGCGATGGCACGCTGCGGCTTCGCGTGCGTGAGGTAGTACTCACCGAGATGCCCGGTCGGATGCCAGAAGCCCCGGACGACAATCTGCAACCACAGCTTGCGGCCGTCCAACCACGCGTTGCGGGAGGGATCGAGGAGATCGTCGTCAGCGGTGCTGCACAGTCCGTCGACCAGGGCCTGAGTGGCGTCGCGGCTGGCGCGCGCAACCAGATCGGCAGATTGCTCGCTGTAGTGACGGTAAAGGTCTGGCGAGGAATGGTCCACCTCTGCAAAGCTGGGAGGAGTCTCGCCCAGGTGGATCGCCTCGAGGCGCTCTGCCTGTTGGCGCTTGAACTCGGCGTTGTGAGCGACCAGCGGCCGGCCTCCCCAGCATTGCGGGCTCCCGGGATCCGCTTCAGACCTGGCGAGGGCGAGCAACATCTCCTCTTCCGCGGCGGCGAAGCCGATCAGACCGACGAGCGAGGTTCGTAGCGGCAGCGTGTCACTCATGAGCGGGCCCCGTCTTCGATCCCAGCTGCCGTGTCGACGGACGGCGCGGGCTTGCGGGCGACGAACCTCAGTTCCTGGTCCACGACGACGCTGATCCGGTGGAATCCAAGCGTCTCGAGGCGGGAGAGGAGCGACGACGGCTCGATCGGGTTGTAGGTGTCCCCGACATGGAAATGATGCAGCTCGTTGCTCGGCAGGCTGTCCGAACCGATCAGGACGCCGCCGGGACGCAGCACCCGGAACGCCTCGGAGAGGACCTTGTTCTGCAACTCGGTGGTCGGGACATGATGCAGCATCGTGAATGAGCCGACCGAGTCGAAGCAGGCTTCGGCGAAGGTCATCTCGGCGGCGTTGCCGATCACGACCTCGACGTTGGTCCCATCGTGCCTCGCGGCAAGGACGGCGGCTGCCTGCCCATCGATCTCCACCGCCACGAGGCGACGCACCTCGTGGCGCAACCATTCGGTCGCGGCACCTGGCCCCGGTCCGATCTCGAGCAGCTCGTCGCCGAGATCGATGCCGTCGACAAGCGTCGGCAGGAGGTCGGCCTGGATGTATGCGGCCCATTGCGGACTCGGGCACAATCGCGCATGATTTTCGTTCACGCCCGTCACGCTACGCAAGAGTGCTCGTGTGTCATAGGGCCTACGCTGCCAACTTGTGTCGCCAGACGGACAATGTTCGGCCCCGGACGAGTGCCAGCAGCGCGCCACGGTGGTGGTCGCGACATTTGCGATGGCCGCCGGCGCCCGCTTCGATTGGCATACCCACCGCGATCATCAACTGGCCTGGGCATCGAGCGGTGTATTGACCGTCGTCACGGACACAGCTACATGGGTGCTGCCACCCACGCGGGCGTTGTGGATCCCGGCCGAGCTGCCGCACGAGACGCAGGCGTCCAGCCGCGCGACCATGCGGACGCTCTACATCAGGCCCGATCTCTTTCCGATCACCTGGTCGCGGCCGACGCCCGTGGCGGCGAGGCAGCTCCTCGCGGAGCTCATCGCCTACCTCGGCAGCGAACCGCTCGACCGAGCACGCCGTCAGCGGGCCGAGACGCTGCTCGTCGACCTTCTCGAGCCGGTCGCGCTCGCGACGATCGAGGTGCGGCTGCCGGTTGAGCCGCGCGCACGCGAGGTCGCACAGGCGCTGGGCGACAAGCCCGGCGACAAGCGGACTCTGGACGAGTGGGGACGCGAGGTGGGCGCGAGCGGGCGGACCTTGGCGCGAGCGTTTCTCACCGATACCGGTATCCCGTTCGGCCGCTGGCGGACCTTGCTACGGCTCCAGGCGGCCCTCCCCGCCCTCGCGGCCGGCGAGCCCGTGGGGAGCGTCTCGCGTCACGTCGGTTACGACAGCACCAGCGCCTTCGTCGCGGCCTTCCGCCGGCAGACGGGGTTGACGCCGGCGGCGTACGTTCGCGGCCCGCAGGAAGAGCCGGCCGCCGCCGGCCGTGGCTGAGTCGCCTCGCCCCGAGCGTCGCCCAGCTTCGCCAGCACACCGTGCTACGGTCACGCGGCCGGTCAGGGGCGTGGTGCCAACCGGCACGACTCCTCGGATGCCGTCCGTGCCTCGAGTGGTCGAGATCGCGCGGATCGTCGAATTGGTCCGGAAGGGAGAGCCGATGCGTCGCCGCTTGCTTTCGGGCTTGGGCGTCTTCACGATCGCCTGTGTCGCCGCCGGGTGCGGCTCGTCGAACGGCGGGTTGCCGTCGAACGGCGTCGCCTCCAAATCGCCGATCCAGATCCTGCACGCAGCGGTCGGGGCGATGAAGTCGGCCAAGTCGGTGTACATCGCAGGATCGCAAACCACGGCCGGTAAGACGGTCGGAATCGACGCCACGATCTTCTCGAACGGCGACATCGACGGCAGCGTCACCGAGGACGCGAGCAACATCGGCGTCGTCAAGATCGGCGGCACGGACTACATCAAGGCGACTGGTGCCTTCTACAAGGCCGACGGCGCGACGGCGAAGATCGCGGGACTGATGGGTGGCAAGTGGGTCAAGCTCCCCGACTCCCAAGCAGGATTCGGCAACCAGTTCTCGCTCGTCGCTTTGGCGAACTCGATCCAATCGCACAACGCAACTATGAAGGCAGGCAGCACCTCGACGCTCAACGGCGAGCCGGTGGTGTCGATTGTGGCGTCAAATGGAGGAGTTCTCTACATCGCGACCACCGGCCCCGCCTACCCGCTCAAAGCGACCAATACCAGCCAAAAAGTCGGTGGGACCCTCACGTTCACACAGTGGAACCAGGGGAAGCCTCCAACTGCTCCTGCTGGCGCGCGAACTCCGGAAAGCTTCGGGCTCGGCTGACCCCGTCGTGAGACGAGACTGATTGATTCCGGGGGCCAGCGCCTTGCGTCCCGCTGCTAGCCTGCCGTGCCGCAAAGGTATTGTGAGCCGAGATCGGGAACGGACCCAGCGAACGCGACGGGCCGGGATCGCAGGCGGACCGCAAGTAAGGATTGAAAGGGGGACGGGGTAGCAGGTCCCGGGTTGGACACTGCCCCCTGAATAGCGATGGCGGACCTCGAGTCTCTTCTGCCGATACTGGCCTGCCCGAGAACTGGTAGCGGCCTTCGACGGGACGGAGAGTTTCTCGTGAACGCGGACGGCTCCTGCCGCTACCCGATCCGCGGGGAAATACCGATCTTCGTCGACGATCCGGCGGCGGTCGTGACGATGCCGACGCTGACGCTCTCCAACGCAATTGGCGAGGATTTCAAGGCCCAGATGTCGAGCGCGCGTCGCGTCCTTCACCTCGGGGCTGGCGGCTCGAGCGTCAAGGGGCAGAACTGCGTCGAGCTGGAGACGGCGATCTACCGGAACACCGATCTCGTCGGCGATGGTCATCGTCTGCCCTTCCAGGATGAGGTGTTCGATCTCGCCGTGGCGTTGAACGTCTTCGAGCATCTCCGCGACCCTTCCACCGCCGCATCCGAGCTCCACCGGGTACTGATTCCCGGCGGCAGAGTTCTCATCCAAACCGCGTTTCTGCAGCCCGTGCATGAGCCCCCCCGGCACTACTTCAACGCCACGGAGTTCGGCGTCCGCCACTGGTTTCGGATGTTCGCCACGGAGCGCCTCGTGGTTGCGCCGAACCAGACGATCGCCATCACCCTCGGCTGGCTCGCGACGACGCTCACGTACCAGTTGAGAAACGTGCTCGACCACCCCAAGGCCGAGGAGATCGCCGACTCGACGTTGCGGTACTGGACAGACGAATGGACGGCCCAGCACAGCAGCGGGCAGCACCAGGAGCTGTGGAGGGAGGTCGAGGAGCTGCCTGAGGCGACCCAGAAAATGATGTCGGCCGGATTCGAGTACGTCGGGGCGCGGTTGCGGACGGCGGAGCCCGCCGAGGCTGAACGCCCGGGCCGGGAGGAGGCAGAAAACCCAAAGGACGCCCAGATCGGCCAGCTCCTGACGCGCATCTCCGAGCTCGAGCTCTCGGTTGCCTGGCAGCAACGCCAGATTCACAAATGGTGGACGACTGCCGAGCAGCTGCGGGTACAGCTGCCGCGGGTTGAAGAGGCGGCGCCTGCGGAGCCAGTCGAGTCAGAGGATGGGTCGCCAGTGGAGCAGGTCGAGCCGGAGGATGGCTGACCGGCCGCCAGTGCGCTGGTGGGCATCCTCATCGCCCTTTCGGCAGCTTCAGATCGCCGTTGAGGCAGCGTAGGCGGCCAGACCGATCAGCACGACGGCCGTGGCGTAGCGGACGGTCGTGATCTTCACGAACCGCAGGAGGCTCTGTCCCCCGAGGACGGCAAGGGCGGCGACCGACCAAAGGGCGACGACCGCGCCAAGCCCGACGGAGAGCGGCGAATGGTAGTGAGCCGCAAGGTTGGCGGTGAGGATCTGGGTGAGATCACCCCACTCGGCAAGGAAGATGACGAGAAAGGCCGTCGGAACTGTTCGTTGTCGGTGGGCACCGGCCTCCTCTTGGACGAGGGCCTCTTCACGGGACTCGCGGCGCAGTTCGTGGCGCGCGTCGCGGACAGCGAGGGCGGCGCCGGCGAGGAACATCGCGGCAACGACGACCTCGACGGCCCGGTGCGGAAGGATGTGGAAGAGCGCGACGCCGACCGTGGTGGCGATGGCGACATGGACGACAAAGGCGGCCGCGGCACCGAGCCAGACAGCTCCGGGCCTTCCTCGAGTGGACATGACGAGCGAGGCGAACATCGTCTTGTCCGGCAGCTCGCCGATGAAGATGATCGGGAACACGGCGGCGGCGATGACGAAGTTCATCCGGACCGATCCCGGGCGCTGACCGGAACTGAAGAGTCCTTCGAAGTGCTACTCACCCTTGTCGGAACCGTTCCCTGCCCTTCCGCCGTGACGACCGGCGGCTCTGAGCGTCAACCGTGCGGCTCGTAGCCGGCGGCCCGGAGCATCCGGCGAAGATCGACCACCTGCTGCACCTCGATGTCCTTGTGCTTGGGCCGTTTGATGGTCTCGGTCTCGCCTCCGAGACTCACGAGGTACTTGCCGTCGGGGCTCTCCGTGACGGAGCCCACCGCCTCGAGAAGCGAGAGAACGTCATGCCACTCGATGTTGTTGCCGCCGGGGTGGCGGAATATCTGTTCGAGCGTGTCGCGATGATGACTGCTCAGCTGAGGGGGAACGGGCGCGGGCGTCGGGCTCTCTTCGGACATGGCCGCACGCTAACCGGTCAGCTGCTCCCACAGGTGGTGGTCGAGCAAGGGGGTCAAAACGGCGGAGGGTCAGCTGGAGCGCCGCTGTCCGAGCGTCGCCTCGATGCCCCGGACGTCACCGTCGTCGTCGACGAGTTCGGCGACGTCGACGTAGCCGAGTCGGGTGAGGTCGTCGCCGATCGCGTCGGCCTGCTCGCCTCCGAGCTCGAGCAGGAGCGCACCACCGCACCGCAGGAAGCGGGGGCTGTCGGTCAGGACGCGCCGGAGGACATCGGTACCGTCCCCGCCGCCGTCGTAGGACAGAGCCGCCTCGAAGGCAAGGGTGTCGCGCGGCAGCAAGCCGAGCGCGGCCGTCGGGACGTACGGCACGACGCCAACGACGACATCGACGTGTCCTTCGAGCCCCCGCGGGAGCGGAGAGAACAGATCCCCGCAGTAGACCTCCACGCCATTTGCCGCCGCGCAGGCGACAGCTTTCCCGTCGAGGTCAGAAGCCACGACGTGAGACCCGAGGCGCTTGGTGGTTAGGGTCCTGGCGATCGCTCCGCTCCCGGTGCAGACATCGATCGCCACACCGGTCGCCGGCAGGCGCTCGGCAGCACGAAGCGCGAGCGGCTCGCTCTGCCAGCGCGGAACATAGACCCCAGGATCCACGCGGATCTCCAAGCCACAAAACGAGACACTCCCGGTGATCCAGGCGAGCGGCTCTCCGGCGAGGCGGCGCCCGACGAGCGAGCCGAGAAGCTCGGCGTCGCCACCCGAGCGAGCGAGGAGTTCCTCCGCCTCTTCCGCCGCGGCCACGAAACCGGCCTTCGACAGCGCCCCGGCGAGCGCCTCGAGGTCCTCCGGCGTTGGCACGCCCCCAATTGGACCATGGAAGAGCAAGTTGTTGCCGACCGACAGCACCGCCGAGAAGTGTGCCGGTAGGGAGCCGTCCCCGCTCCGCTTCCCGACCGTGCACGCCACGCCACCGGGCCCCTCCTGAGTTGCTTGTCGACCCTAAGCCTAGAAGCTAAGTTTTAGCGACATGGCTAATCAAACGGTTATCTGCACCTACCGGTTTCGTCCCGAAGTCGAGTCGGAGTTCACCGCGCTCCTTCGCCGTCATTGGGCGACGTTGCACGAACTGGGGTTCGTCGCCGACGAACGTTCCCTGGTTTTTCGCGGACTCGACGAGCCGACCTACGTGGAGATCTTCACCTGGGTCGAAGGCGGCTTCGACCAAGCCCACGAACACCCCGACGTCCTTGGGATCTGGGAACTGATGGACCCGCTTTTAGAAGCGCGAGACGGGCGACCCAAATGGGAGTTCCCCCACTATGTCAAGGTGACCTTCGGCGAGTGAGCTCGGGATCGCGCGGACTCGCGGACCTCTACGATCTCGAATCGGTCTTCAACGCGCTGGCTCACCAGTCGAGACGGACGATCCTGCTGGTGCTCCAAGCACGTGGCGGCGAGATGTCCTCGGGCGCCATCGCTTCGCGCTTTGACTGCTCGTGGCCAACCACCACGCGCCACCTCCGGGTTCTCGAGGATGCCGGTCTTGTTCACGTGAGGCTGCGAGGGCGCGAGCGCGTCTACCGTCTCGACATCGACCGGCTGCGGACCGTCGCCGGGTCCTGGTTGGCCCGATTCGGTGACGAGGCTCGAGCGCCGTAGTGGACTTCGAGCCGGACCGGAGGGTCTCGCGAGTCGAAACGACGCCGCCGGAAATCGCTCGAAGTCCCTTGACGTGCGCCTTTGATCCTACTGTGACGAGCCCAGGCGCCGGGCGAGAGCGAAACGGAGCTCCTCGGCCGCACCTCGGGCGGTTCGGGCCGACGGGTTGATGCGAATCGACCGCACCGCATTCGCGACCGCGACGCGGTAAGCGCCCTCCGAGATGAGGTTGTGAGCGACGTGGAACCCGTAGTCCGCGACGATCCTTCGGCCCGCAGCGCGCACGAATGCTCGCTCTGCCGGGTCGCTGAAATGCCCGGCGATCACCTCGACGGCATCGACACAATCGCCGAGGTACGCCGTCGATCGGTGCAGGCGGCTCGTGTCGGAGCCCGGATGCGACCGGTACAGGCCCTTCGGCTCGTCAACCCATGCCACCGGCCCCGCATTGGCGACGCGGGCCCACATCTCCCAGTCGTTGGCGTGGAAGAGATCGGGGTGGAACCCGCCGACTCGCTCGTAGGCGCGGCGGGCGACGACGACCGACACGCACCGGAGTGGATTGGTCGTCGCGATGGTGATGGCGGCGTCGCGCACGTAACCCCGGTCGGCGTCTACCGGCGTCGTCTCTCCGAGCGGCTCCTCGTCGGCGTCGATCAGGATCGTCTGTGCCGCGATCATGAGCGCATCCGGGCACGTCGTGGCCGCGTCGCGATAACGCTCGTAGAAGCCGGGCTGCACGAGGTCGTCGCTGTGGAGGAGATGCACCCATTCTCCGGTCGACCGGCGCACACATGTCGTGAAATTCGCGGTGGCGCCGACGTTGTCGGGCTGCCGGTAGTAGCCGACCCGCCCACCGCCGACGCGATCGGCGACTTCGGCCGCGTCGTCTCGTGTGGAGGCGTCGTCCACGACCTCGATCTGCATCCTGTCCGGCCCTTCATCCTGGGCCAGCACACTCTCGAGGGTGCGGGCCAAGAGCGCGGCGTTGTTGAAACACGGGACCATGACCGACCAGAACGGGCGGCGGTCGACAGTAACCGCCTCGACCGCCGGAATGGGCGCGAACCGCTTCGCCACGCGAGCGTCACACCGAGCTTCGATGAATCGCCTGGGGCCCCGGCGACCGCACGCCGATGTCGAGGCCATCGCTCACCGAATCGGCGATTCCCTGGAACTGCCACGTGCCGTAGCGCCCAGCCTGGTGGATCCCGTCGGCAGCGAGAGCAGTGAGCGCCTGCTCCCGCCACCGGGATCCCGGCTTCCGCCAGGTGTAGGCAACCTCGACCCAGCTCGGGTCGACGACTTCGACTGCGCCGATGTAGCCGCGCCCCTGCAGCTCCTCGACCACGCCCACCGCGTAGAGAGCCTGCTCAGCAGCGCTCAAGGCGCCTCCCGACCGAAAGGCCCGCTCGACGTAAAGGCTCACGTACCGCCCCTCGGCACGGTGCCACCTGGGCAGGAACGACTGATCGACGCCGCTGTAAAAGCCGATGCGGTGGAAGCCCGAGCGGGAATCGGGCTCGTACAGCCAGTGCAGGTCTGGACAGGTCGGGCCCCGCTCGGCGCCGATATTGAGCACCAGCACCGAGGTGAACGGATCAGGGGTCTCGTTCACCTCGACCCCGGCCAGCTCGACCACCCGGTCCAGCGGCAGGGTCGAGATGAGGGTCTCGTAATCCCGCTCGGTACCGTCGGCGAATTGCATCGTTCGGCTCCCGCGGTCGATCCCGACCAGTTGCCGTCCGTAGCGCACGTCGCATCGCGCCGCCATCGCGCCCACCAATGCGTCGAGCCCACCTTCCGGATAGCAGAACTCTGCGTTGTACCCAACCCGTCCCGCGCCCTCTCGCTTCCCTGCCGGCACCCGCGAAGCGACGGGCACCGCCGGCGACTTGTAGCTGTCTTCGGGGGCGACGAACTTGTACTGGCCCGCGGTATACCGTTCGTGAAAAGGGAAGAAGAACACCTCGCACAGTGTCGGGCCGAAGGCCCGCTCGAGCCAGGCGCGCAGAGTCGCTGGCTCTACCTGGCCAGCCGGCGTGGCGTTCCGCTCGCGCGCGATCTGTTGCGACAACGCCACCGGCAGCCTCTCGACGTGGTCCTGTAAGGGATAGGGAATCGTCGTGTCGACCTCGGCGAGCCTGACGGCGGCGCGGCGCTCGTAACGGCCCAAGGGCGCCAGCTGACCGAGCAGCGTCATCACATCGGCGTCGCCGCCGAAGATCCAGTGCCCGCCGCCGACTTCGAATCGGTAGGCGTCGTCCTCCGCGGGCGCATGGTCGAACCTCGAGGAGTCGCCGGGTCTCATGTAGTACGAGCGGCAGATCCCTCCCGGGCCGTCGCTCTGCTCGTAGACGGGAGCACCCGAGCTCATGCCGGCAGCCAGGCCGGTGACTCCGGCGCCGACGATAACCATGTCGGTCACTCGACCGCCGGGCTGGGATCAGAAGCGGATCGGGTCAGGAAACGCCTCCTCGACGATGTCGCGGTAGCGCTCGAGCGGCGTGCCGGGGAGCCCGAACGGCGTCTTGGTGGCGTGATCATAATGGGCGAAGGGCTCGAGTAGCCGCGCCGTGCGTTCGCGGTCGCGATCGTCCATCAGGTGACGAGCTCGCCCAATTTCGAGGCTGTGGTACCGGATGAGCCACGCTAGCTCGTCGGGAATGAGGTCCTTGAACCGCTCGTAGGCGAATTCGTCGTGGTTCCATTGGATCAAGCAGTTGTCGAGCCCCGCGCCCGCGTCGTGCTCGCCGATCGGGCCGTTCATGCACACGACGTTGGCGGGGTCCTCGTCGGTGAGTAGCAGAACCTTGCCGAGATCGTGGATCAACGCAACGAGGACCCATTCCGGCGTGGCGAAGCCATCGGTCTCCATAGCGTCGAGCATCTGGCGAACGTGCAGCTGTTGACTAGCGCCGAATAGCCGCTGGTCCGTGGGGTCGACGCAGCCCCCGAGGCGCTCGACAAGATCCCACACCCGGACCTTTCCGAACACCGGCTCGGAGTACCGCTTCCGCAGCAGCAGCACCGATTCGCGGCTCTGGCGGCGATGGCGTTCCAGAATCGGGCCGGCGCGCTGCGCAAACAGTGACCGGGTCTCCTCCTCGGAGCGCAGCGGGTCGGTCGACGGCGGCTCCGATTCAGCCCCGCACGTCTCGGACTCGGTCGTTCCGGAGCCGTTCGGACCGCCGTCGCTCGAAGGGAGGGCCTCGGGATCTGGCGCTCGCAGCGGCCCGATCTCCAGGCCGCCGAGCCGGAGCGCGCGGTTCACGAGTTGCCCCACGCGGCGCACAGCAGGGCGGTCGATCGGGATTCGAGCTGCCACGATGAGGGATTCTCGCATGGCACGTCCCGGCGTGGGTGGCTTCCTCCTCCGATCGCGGCACCGCAAGGAGGGCCCTGTCACTGCGGGAACGCGTCACCTCGAATCGCCGCGGTGACGATGTCGATGATGTCGTCGGTGCGGGCGTCGACGGCGGGACGTGCCGCCTCCAGTACAGCCGTGACGACCGGTAGCTCAGCCTCCGAGAATCGAAGCCGCGGCCGGACCCGCAGCAGGCGGTGGAGTCCGGTCGCGACCATTTGCGGCTCCTTGTAGCCGAGCCACCACCGCTCGTCCCGCAACGCCACGAACAGTGCCCGCCAGCGCCCGAGGTCGGCGGAAGGGACTGCCTCTGCGACCTCGGGCGCCCGCGCCAGCACCTGGCTGAATTCCGCTTCGACTCCCGCACGAGTCAGCAGGCAGCCGTCGAGGAGAAGCTCGTAACCCGCGTGGCCCACGGCTCGCGCCGGCCCGGTGGACACGCCAGCCTCCAATAGACGCTCGCGTATCTGTCCTGAACCTGTGTGGAAGACCTCGAGGGCGTGGAAAGCTCGGTCGGCAAGGTGGTGAAGCACGACTCCCTCCTCCACCTCTGCAGACAGGAGCGACCTTTCGATCTTTGTGCCGGCCATCGACGCCAGATCCGGCAAGGCGGCACCAAAGGCCTGCTCCCAGCTGCCTTCGGCGCAGCGGAGGGCGACGTGCGAATGGGCGATGAAGTTCATCGCCTCGTACTGTCGCGAAATAATGCCATGCCAGCACGCGGCACGAAGGTGTAGGTTCAGCGCACCGGGCCTGGCAGTCGCGCCTAGTCCACGACGCCAGGGGGAACTATGCCCACCGTAATCGGCCACCACGAGGTGAAAGACAGGGACCATTGGCTCGCCTCGCCAAAGCGCGAAGAGTTCTTCGGGCCCCTCGGTGTCACCAATATCCGCACGTTCGTCGACCCGGAGAACCCGAGCCGTGTCGCCGTGCTCATGGACGTCGCGGACATGGACGCCCTGATGGCCGCGATGCAGTCGCCAGGGGCGGCCGAGGCGATGGACCATGACGGCGTATTGCCGGAGACCCTCGTGATGCTCGTCGAGGCCTAGTACTCCGACCTCAGAACGCGCGATGGCGGACCGAGCACCGGTTCCTCGGAATGTGCGAAGAATCCCCGCCGGTCCAGGCGGGATCAGGGTCTTTCGGCCCTTTTCGGGATGAATCGCTATGGCGAGGTCGATGAAAGGAGCAGCGAAGGGAGGCAAGGTGGCCAATCACTACGAGGTCCACGCCGAAGTCGGAGGCCCAGTACCGGCGGATTCGATCGAGATGATCAGGCATCACCTGGCCACTCTGGTCGGATGGAGAGGTGCCGGACACTTGAGCCCAGCCGAGGACGTCAGGTACCGGTCACTGTGCAACGCCGAGGACAAGTTCTTGAACCGGTTCCCGGCCCATATGCCGCAGCCGGAACATTTCGAGAGACGTCCTGCGGCCCTGCTGTCGTTCTTTCCCATCGTCTCGTCCTCGGCTCCTCCAGCCCTCCTGAGCCGATCCCTCCCTGCCGAGCCCGGCGTCACTACGGCGTCCCCCCAGTTCAGAGCCGGTGTCGGAGGGGCGATCCTAAGGGGTTCCACGTAGCCGGGGCGGAGCTGACCATTGGCTCCCCCCCCAGTGACGGCTGGAGTAACTCCTGACGCGACAAACGTCCCCGGCATTGGGGTGCCGAAGACGCCTGCCGCAGCTACTACTTCGTGTCTTCGCGGGAAATAAGTTGCACCCCCGGCTCGGCAATTTCGCGCCTCACGTCGATTTCAGCTCCGCCAAGATGTGCTCACGGGTCGCGTCGTGGTCGTGCGAGCACCGGGAGTGCTCCTGCACAGCCGCGACGAGGTGATCGAGAGCGTCGTCGCTCTCGATGCGGGACGACACACCGCACGGGCTGGCCGCCACGCGGGCCCCTGCCGGCAACAGACCCAGCGAAATCGACGATGACACGCGGCTACCACCCTCCAGGTTTCGCGCACCAGGACGATGCAGCCCGCGAGCGATTGGTTCCGCCCATCGTCGCATGAGCAAGGTTCAGGTCGGCGGAGAAGGAGCTAAGTACTCCAAGGAGACGAAGGGATCGGCTACGGGGACGCCGTCGTCTTCGATTCCATCGGCAACCGCGGCCGAGGCACTTCGTTCCCGCAGGAGGTCTCCCATCATCGCTGCCACGCGCGTGTTCCAGGCCCCGATCATCTGCCACGCCCGGGCAATAGCGATCATGAAGAAGACGCGACGGCTGGACATGGTAGGAGGGCGGCCGCTGGAGGCGGAGTCGGCACCCATATTCGCTCGGAACTTCGCCGAACATCAGGGCATCGACGTACTCGCCCGGAGCCAGCGTTTCGGCGGCGGATAGACGAACCTAGCGATGGTGGTCGAGACCCAAGCGATCGTCCATCCCCCAAAGACCAAAAGAATGTTATGCGTGGTGTCTTTGTTACCCTTTGCGGCCACGACAGCCAACAGGACAGACCAGACCACAAAACAACCGATGCTGTACACCCAATAGTTGCGATACTTCGCCATGTAACATCTACCCTTCTGTGACTGTGACCTGCTCGAGCTAGCTAGGGGACCACCCTCACTGACGATACGCTAGCTGCTTCCAACGGCCTGTTGTGCCGGCTCGGCGACGTCTGCCAATGATCTCCGGGCATTCGCTCAGATCCCACCCATGGTCTTGGCTACCCGTACGTGGGATGTTGCGGCCATCCAGGCGGTGAATCCTCCCAGTCCTCCTGGCGTCCATACGGGGTGAGGTCGAGGATGTCGTTGACGAATACGAGCCGGTCCACCCCTCGGGCGGTGGTGCAATAGGTCCGATAGACGTCCTCACCGTCGCGCAGGAACACGCTGAGCATGAAGCCGCCACCTGCGCCGCAATCATCGGAGAACGTCGTGCCGTGCGACGACACGAATGGCAACGTCCAGCCCATTCGCGCCTTATAGCTCTCGATCTGATCGAGCCGCATATTGGACACCGTCGCCCAGCTGACGTCAGCGGTCCCTAGCGTGGCCAGATCGACGACGTTGTTGGTGAAGTGGGTGCAGCCCGGGCAGTAGTCGTCGGGCCCGGTGTCCATGAATTGGTAGACGACGAGCTGTCGGCGTCCTGCGAACAGGTCAAGCATGGTATTCGAGCCGGCGGACGTGTCGAACACGTACCTGCTGTTGTCAAACTTGACCATCGGTAGGCGGCGCCGACGCGCCGCGAGCACGTCAAGCGCGCGAGTGGCCTCCTTCTCGAGCTTGAGCAACTCGTCGCGATCCTGCTGCCACTTCTCGGCTGAAACCACCTCCGGCATAGTGGTCACCTGTACCTCCTTCACAGTCGTCGACAATCCAGCGATCGAAAGTACTCCGGACCAGCTGTGCTGCCACCTGAGGGAGTTTGCTCCATACTGTCTGACGCTGCGGTGCAGCGAAAGTCATCGGTGCGCCCGCCAATCGTCTCACGACACCTCTGCCTCCGCGCGGACTGTTGCCGGCCGCGGACGCTGGGCAGCAGGTCCGGCGATTCTGGGCCAAGCGAGTCCTCGCTAAATCCCCCGATGGCGCCGCGGTCGGCCACCCATAGCCGCCTGCCCACTCCCGAAACGATCCGCATCCGTACCTTCTACGTGCATTTTGCAGTGCAGACTCTGGACCAACGCATGCGGGGCCCTGTCTCCGCTCGGGCCGAGGTAGGGGTCACGCTCTCCCACCCGTGTGCGAGCACCCGCCACCGTGTCGATAAAGCGGTAGTCCCGACGCTTCGTGGAGAACCGTCGACACCGCTCTGCGCGTCTGCGTGGTCACACCGGGTAGTACTTCTAAAGGCGGCGTTTGGATGAGCCGACAATCCCGAAGGTTTAGAGCGCACGTCGAAGTGGACTGGTCACTCCGGGACGCGGTCACTGCGATGTCATGCACCTCGGGGAACTGGTCCCCCCGCAGTGAAGGCCCGGAAGCACCTGCCGATTCTGCCGTTGGAGCATCGGCCAGTCCAATATCGCCCGACGCACCGAACATCCGATCGCTGGTGCATCGGGGCAGTGGTCTTGTCAACCACCAAGGCGCGGCGGGAGGATGCCTTCGGAGGAATCCTTCATGACCCCAAGCGACCACCAGCACGATCACGGCCTAGAAGACAAGACCTACGGCACGGACCTGTTCAGCGAGGCATTTTGGGATCAGCGCTACCGGTCGAGCACCGCGGTGTGGAGCGGCAAGCCGAACCCGCAGTTGATGGCAGAGGGACGCAGCCTTCAACCCGGAGATGCGCTCGACGCAGGCTGCGGGGAGGGTGCTGACGCGATCTGGTTGGCAAACCGCGGGTGGCACGTCACCGCCGTAGACATCTCCGTCATCGCTCTTGAGCGCGGCGCCGCTCAGGCACAGCAGGTCAGCAACGACGTCGCCGGACGGATCACCTGGCACCGGGTGGACCTTCTCAGATGGCACCCACCCCCGCAGGCCTACGGCCTCGTCTCGGCGCAATTCATGCAACTGCCCGCTGAGCAGCGGGTTGCTCTCTTCGACCGGCTCGCCGCCGGCGTCGCAGAAGGGGGGACGCTGCTCATCGTCGGTCACAGCCCCACCGACCTGCACACGACCGCAGCTCGGCCTCCGCTGCCCGAGCTGTTCTTCACCGCCAAAGAGATCGCGACCGCCCTCGATCCTTCGCTGTGGAAGGTCGTCGTCAGCGAGGCTCGCCCTCGCGAGGGGCGCGACGCCAACGGGCACGCGGTCACCGTTCACGACGAAGTGTTGGCAGCAAGACGCAACTGACAGGCACGACCAGCAGGCGTCGTGCGCTGGAAGGCGCATTCGCAGACAGCGCCCACCGTCCGACGATCGCGGTGCGGTCCCGATTCCCCCGTTAGGAGCGGCCAACGCTGTTCAGCGCGCCGGCCGATCTACTGCGCCCTATCGACTCCGATGTCCAGCGGGTGCCGCCGTCCGAGGTCCGGAACACGGAACCCTGGCTCAGGAGAGCCAGGCCGTGGCGAGGACCGGCGAAGGTAATGTCGACCACATTTCGCCCAAGGACTCCGAAGGCGACGGGCAACCCCTTGAGCCTTACGAAGCTCCGTCCTCCATTGGTCGTCCTGAAGAAACCTGCCGCGGCCCCTATCTCGGTCCGGAAGAACGCCATCGAACCTGACACTGGCCACAGTTCTGTCCCGCCCGTGCCCGAGCCGGTAACGTGCAGGCGGGTCAAATTCGCTCCGCCGTCGATGGATCTGAAGAACGCCTCGTCCATTCCTGTCGAGCAGATCATCCAACCCACGCGAGCCGAGAACGGGGCGAACCCGCACGACAAGCCAGGTACCGCGACGGGGCGCCCGAACGAACGCCCCTCATTCGTGGAGCTGAAGAGCAACGGTTGCGTTTCCCCGCTGCCGACAACGAGCCAGACGCGCGCCCCGAAGGCGCTGAGACTGATCCCGCCGGCCGCGTTGAAGTTCCCGCTGTCAGGAGCAGGAACCTCCACCCACGAGGAGAACCAGTTCGTCGACCGGTACAGGCGGTACGACGGGCAACTCACACCGTTCGAGCAGTGGATGGCGTAGCCGTACGCGACCGAGCCCGTCGTCGTTATGCCGACCGTGCTCCCCTTCGAGAAGTAGACCCATGGTCCGCCGACGGGTCCGTCCGCGCGATGCCAGGATCTCGCGCCGTCGTTGGTGACGAGGACTGACGAACCCACGAAGGCGACGCCGCGCTCCGCGCCTTCGAACTGGAAGCCGAGATCGCCGAGCGGCTCACGCGTCGTCGGACGGCTTGCTCGCGGCGTGGTCACTTCTCGGAAGCTGCCACCACCGTCGGCGCTGCGGAACAGCTCGACGCTTCCACCCGTCGGTCCCCAGAGCGTCCCGACCACATAGACCACGTTTCTGCTCGCCTCGATCAGCTCGACGGCTTCGAGTCCCGCTGGCATGCGAGCGAGGATCATGCTCGACCTGGTACTCGAAGCCGGCGATGCGGCGGAAGAAAACGCGACAGTACGTGCAATCTGGGTTGTTCTCATCGTGGGTGACCTCGTCGTCGAGATCGTCTCAGCCGAACCGGAACTGACAAGCGTCACGACCAGGGTCACTGTCCCGATCACTCCGAGCTTGCGCATCTTGCTCATCGTTCCACGGCGGATCGGGCTAAAGATGTCACCGACGGCCGGTGAACAGCGACGGGCCGCGACGCGGACGAGGTGAAAGGGATCGGCCACGCGAACCGCGTGATCGAGATGCGGACTGAGCCCGGCACGGTAGGACTCCGCCAGATCGGTGGCAACGACGTTTATGCCCTTCAGCCACTTCTCCTCGGTGCCGGCGCACCATCTGCGCACGTCTTTGGCGGCATTGCCCTGCACCATGTCGATCACCTTCTTCCCGTTCAGGTCGACGAGACCGGTGGCGTAGATGACCGGGTGCTCCCGGTTGGCCTTAAGGAACGAGGTCTCGTCCACACCGAGGGCCGCCACGGGCCCGACGCGTGCCGGGTCGTCCACGAGGGGTCTGCCGTGTCGCTCGACAGCATGCATGACTGTCCACCAGCACACCCCGAGCTCGTCGGCGACCCCGGAGACGGGCCGGGCCAGTTCGCCCACTTGGCGGCAGGCCTCGACACCGGCACGGCAGGTGAGCACCGCCCTCGGCGGCACGTGAACGGAGCGCTCGGTCCAGGTCTTGGCGGGACACTCGAGCTCTCGGCACCGCCAGCGCCGCTTGGACCAGACCAGGCGTGCCGGCCGCCTGAAGCAGGCGAGATCGCGTATGTCAACGCGGACGCGGTCCTGGCACTCGGCCACCATGCCACAGCTCCAACACCCCACAGCCGAAGCGGTCGTCTCCACGGCGATCACGAGCTCGTCCTCGCTCTCGGCGACGCCGAGCACCTTGAAACCGTCGAGTCCGAGCACTGCCTCCGCGAGGCCAGTACCGTCACTCATGTCAGAGGTCCCTCCATCGACCTGTCGTTGAACAACAGCAACGATGTCGGGGCCTCTGGCCGCGTCGGTGGATGGTCGGCTACGTCACGGTCCCCAGTTCAACGCGAAGAGCCTCTTTGACCAGGTTTCGTAGGAGGACGAGTTGACGCTCCTGGACGAGCACCGGATTGAAGGCCTAGGGCGCACTGAAGCAGGCGCCCTGATCAAGGAGGCGCGCCGCCGACAACGTCGCCGACGGTGCTGACAGTTGCATCGATGTGGGAAGCAACAGTACCTGTCCCAATGGGATCTTCATAGGGAGAACGGTCGACAAAGGCAGCACCTTGGGGGGGCCGTCGTTCTGCCCGCTTGTGCACTGGATCGGTGCCGAAAGTGACTTCTTTTAGGTCACCGATCATCGAGCAAGTGCCATAGATGCCGAGGGCCTTGTCCCTCGGTTTCAAAGATTCGCCAGGAACTTGTGTGGGACGATGGACCTGCGCGGCTGCAGCCGATCGCTACGCCAGACGGGGTGCTGTGACCGATACACGACCTGCTGCACCGGAGTTGGATAGCGGTGATCCACCCGAGGGTCTGCCACCACAAACCCAGAGGAAGGCGCGGTCGCTTACACCTCGAAGTCGCCGACTTTTAGCGGCACTCCTTGCCGTCGAAGCTATCAGTGCATCGGTAATGATCGGCTTCGGTCTCTGGTGGGTCCTCGGAGCTGCCGGTGACCTTGAGCGCCTTTTCACCCCTCCCGCGTCAGAGCGGGTGATCGTCACTCTGGATGTGAGCGGCTTGATTGCCTACCTGCTGCCGCTCGCGATCCTGGCCATCGCCCTCGCCCTCGCCCTCGGCGCCAGCTCTACCTGGCGGACAAGACGCGGTTCCGAAACCTGGGGGAGAACGGGGAGGGTGCTGGCTCAGTCGCTGTTGATTGGCCAACCGTTCCTCTTGGCGCTCGTGCCGATTGCGGTGATCTTCGGGTGAATGTGGAGCGGGCCGAAAGCGAGTTCGGCTTCACGGGTTGGCGGTACCCGCCCTTGGTCATTGCGGTCAGCGTTGCGTTGGGTCTGGCAGTTGCGATCTGGAGTCTGTGGAGGGTGCGCCGTGCGGCGCTGCAACTCCTCGCGATTCCGCTAGCTGTCGCCGTCGGTCTGTTGGCCACGAGTGTGACGTCGGCCTAGTCGAGTTCGGCACGAGGGCCCGGATTCTCCTCCTCGACGTTCGTCGAGACTCACGTCGTGCAGTGGGCTTCTGTCTCATGCCCAGCTCCTCTTCGATGTGTCGCGTTCGGTGCGAGCTTCATCTTCCAGCCGCCGAAGGAGTTCGCCACTGTGGCGCTGAGCACCAACGGAGGTCAGACCTGGCACGATGTCGCATTCCCTGTCGCCCGGCTGTTCAAGGCGACGCACCTTCCCAATGCCGGGGGCTACATCGTGGTCGCAAACGTGTCTTGCCCGACGGTGCAGCGCTGTCTTGTCGCCCAAGCCGACGATGCCTTTCCACTACAAGCCACCGAGCTACCAATCGCCCGTACCAGCGACGGCGGCAAGACCTGGCAGATCTTGCCTGCCCCACTTGGCCCCGGTGGCAACAATCTGGGCGCTGGCCTGGGCGAGCTCGCGTGCATGACGGCATCGCGCTGTGTGCTCGCAGATGGTCGCGCGGTCGTACTCACGGGCAATGCCGGCACCTCCTGGCACGCGCTCACGCTGATTCGACCACCGCCGACTGCCGCGAAGGAGTCCTCGGGGGCGGACTGTTCGGACGCCCTGCGCTGCGCCGCCTACTTCAGCTGGGAGTCTTCGGCTCAAATTGGCTCGTCCCTGTCGTTCCGTATCACCTACAAGACTCTCCTGCTCACGACCGCCAACGGTGGCCGGACCTGGCGTCGTGTTCTGCTGCCCTCAGCCTTCGGAGTGGGCAGCGCCCTATGGTGCGGCTCCTCCGGGCACTGCGCACTTTCGGCCGCGACCGACCCCAGCAGACCGGGACGCTCAGGCGCGAACTACCTGGCGACCTCGGCGGACAACGGCCGAGACTGGGCGGAGTCCTCGCAGACGATACGTTTTTCCTGTGCGACATCACATGCCTCTCTCGTTCCGACTGCCGGGTTCTGGGTCCGTCGCCAACAAGTCCGGCCTTCTCGTGAGTCGGGATGGCGGCCGGTCGTGGATGGTGAGCCTGCCCGGCCACTTCTTGACGTTCTCGTGCGCCGGCCGAAGGTTTTGCGCCATCTCGGCATTCGGAGGTGGCTCGGCCGAAACTCAACGAGCTTTCCTGGAAACGACGACGAACGGCGGTGCCTCCTGGCACCGCTCCTTGTTCCCGATCAGCCCAGTTTCCGCACATCAGTGACCGATCGCGTTTGGGTAAGCCACAGAACCGTTCTCCCTCCGGCCGGCCGCTCGTTCTCTCCTCGCCGTCCGTGCGTTCCGGGCAATCGCCCTTTGTGGGTCGCCTAACCAGCGCTCTGATCATCCTTCTCCCCGTAAGCCACCGGGAAAGCACTGCGTGCCGCCCGCACCCGAACTCGTGAAGAACTGCGCGGACAGCATCGGACGTCGCGTCCGTGAGATCACCTTCGTCGGATCTCCCGAGAGATCCCATACCTCCCGATCTTCGTGTCGGACGTCGGCGACCCCCGGAACGGAACGTAGGGCGGACTGGGTCCGCTCATTCAAGGCTCGTTTCAGCTCGGCCCCGCGAAACAACCCGGCCGCGCAGACGAAGACCCTGAACACGCTGCGACCGTCCGGCTCGAAGTCGGTCACGGACACGCGCTTCAACTCCGGATCGTCGATGCTCGTTTCGTCAACGTCGTCAGGTTCAGCGATCGGAGACTGCGGCTCTCCCAGAAGGAGAGGATCGAAGCCGGCAACAAGGTTGAGGGACGCAGTCCCCTCGTTTGCGCTGCGTACCCACCATTCCGAAGGCTCTTCCGACAACCCCATGCCGGTCAGATCCGTGAACTTGACTCGCTCTTCTCCGGTCGCCTGGACCACGATGCCCATCGTCGGACCGTGAGGAATCTCTTCGGGCACAGCCGCGAGGACCCGTCGGGGCGGAGGTAGCGCTCGGGCGTGTGATGCATCGACAGAGGGATGAGCAGCACCGAGCGGGCGATGGCAAGCTCGGTGATGTGCTCGGCGACGGGCACCCGGTCGTCTGGGCTGGCGAACTGTGGAGATCCACCAAAGCGCGGACTGAAACCTGTCCGAACTGGGTGTTGCGCTCGTTCTACTCGACGGCTAGACCTACCGACGTACGTGGTCCAAGAGGGTGGTTGTGCGGTGTCGGACCAGGTGTCTGCCCGCGTGAGCATGCCTCTACGTCGAGGCGCTGTTATTACACGGCTGGTGCCGGACGGCTGCCATCAAGCGAGGAGGGGCTCATATGTCTCGGCTTTGTGCCAATGGGGCTTCGCGGACCTTCAGGCGCTGCCTACTTGTTGCGCTGTTGTCCGTGACAACCGGCACCGGGCTGGTCATGGTCGTCGCTCCGACATCTTCGGCGACTACATCCAGCGTTGTGCCTGGGACGACTGGCAACGGAGCCAGTTCAGATGACCCCGTCGACAATCCTCTCTCTGTCATCACGTCTGCAAACCTCCATGGTGGTTACGTGGCCGCCGGCGTGGCCATGCGCAATCTGGGATACGGCACCGTGACCTTGAACGGCATCCCTGCTGGGTCAACGGTGTATGGCGCCTACCTGCTCTGGGATGTGATCAACAACTCGCCAACTGCCGCCCTCGCCCAGGGATCGTTCGATGACACCTCCATCACCGGAGTATCCATCGGCACGGGCGCATCGCCGTGCTGGCCCAGCGCCGAGGAGGACAGTAGCTATTCCAACTTCGCCTACGAGGCGAACGTCACGAGCCTGGTGAAAGGCAACGGCAGCTACGACCTGAGCGGCTTTGCCAGCGGCGCGACAAATGGCGAGGACCCGTGGGAGGTTGGGTCACCCTTCCCCGAGCTAGACGGGGGCTCGCTCGTCGTTATCTACAAGAACCCTTCGAGTCCTTCGACGACGGTCCAGCTGTACGGCGGAGCCAGCGAGACAGACAGTGGCACCCTGCTCCAACAGAGCTTGTCAGGCTTCACCGCGAGCTCCTCGCCCAGTGCGCAAACGACCTTCATTGTCGGCGACGGCCAGGCACTAGGTAGCAGCGGCGCATTCAACGGGACCACGCTCGTCAGCAACTTTCTCGGCGCTGACCCCCAAGCGGTACCAAAGTACTCGCAAGGCAACCTGTGGGACACCGATAGCTTCAATGTAGGTTCGTTGGTGAACCCCGGCGACACCTCGGAGACTGCGACGGTTGAAGGTAACGACGACTGCATCGTATGGGTCGGTCAAGCCTTCTCCATCACGAACAACCTTGTCGCCTGTACGTCGGCGAACTGTTCGGCGACGGCGTCAGGTGGTGGAACCACGACGACGGTGACGTGCGCCAACTGCGCCGGCGAGTCGATCGAGGCAGAGATCCTGCCCCCAAGCGAGCAGTTCCAGTGCATTGGCCAGAGCGCGACCGCGGCCGCCTACAAATGGGAGGTGTTCACCTCAGCCGGGGTGCCGGACCATAACAAGCTGCTCAGCATCACCGACGTGGACACGTCGGTGACCTACTCAAAGCTGGGCGCTGCAAACGCCGCAGCACTTCGAGATCAGCTCTGCTATTTGGCGCCTTACACCCCGGTCACGTTCCAGATCCAACCCGGCAGCTACACCGCCGCCAACGTCGGTGGGACCAACGTCTACGGCGGGCTCCTGGACTACTGCGTCTTCACGCTCCTTCACCCGAAGGCAGGAACGTTCGCGCCCTGCGTCGTTCTCAAGTACCCCGTCGCCGCCTCGGGCAGTGGCTGGAACATCGCCATTACGTTCCTCGGCTACGGTGAGCCGTTCGGCCGCGGGGGTGGGTAGCCGGATTCGACAACTCTCGCCCGTAGGACCGGCAGGTCCTGAGGATGCGCGTCGGACCAGTGGCGCCAGCCTTCGTCCCGCCATGAGCCGAACAATCGGTTGTCGGTCCGTCCGGACTTGTACACTTTGCCCTCGGTGTTGATCTGCCCGAGATGTGGTGAGGAGAACCCGGACAAGTTCCGCCTGTGCGGTTTCTGCGGCACCAGCCTCGTGCAATCTGTGACCGAGCAGACGGTCCGCCGCACGGTGAGCGTGGTTTTCTGCGACCTGAAGGGGTCTACCACCCTCGGCGAGCGGCTCGACAGCGAGTCGCTCTTTGAAGTTCTCAGCGTGTACTTCGACGCCATGAGGGCGGTGGTCGAGCGCCACGGGGGCACGGTCGAGAAGTACATCGGCGACGCCATCATGGCCGTCTTCGGGCACTCGGCCATGCACGAGGACGACGCGCTGCGAGCCGTCCGAGCGGCCTCGGAGATGCGCACCGCCCTGGTCGAGGTCAATGAGAGGCTGCTCTCGGGCTGGGGCATCACGCTCGAGAATCGCACGGGGGTGAACACCGGTGAGATCGTCAGCGGGGATCCGACAGCGGGCCAGCGACTCACCGCCGGTGACACCGTCAACGTGGCGGCGCGCCTCGAGCAGGCCGCTCCGGCGGGCGAGGTGCTCGTCGGAGAGGCGACCTACAGACTCGTCCAGCACGCCGTCGTGGCAGAAGCCGTCGAGCCTCTCGAGCTGAAGGGAAAGTCCCAACGAGAACCTGCCTACCGGCTCATCTCGGTCCACGGGGTCGAGCCGATCAGCCGCCGGACCGATACCCCGATGGTCGGGCGCGTGCCCGAGCTCGAGCTGTTGAGGGCGAACTACCGCCTGGCACTGGAGCAGAGAACCTGCTGGCTCGTCACGATCCTGGCCCAAGCCGGTTTCGGCAAGTCTCGACTCATGGCCGAGTTCGGCCGCGAACTGGTCGGCGAGGCGACTGTTCTCAGCGGCCGCTGCCTCTCCTACGGCGAGGGCATCACGTTCTGGCCCCTGGCGGAGGTCTTCCGCCAAGCGGCAGGCATCGACAGCCAGGACAGCGAGGAGAGCGCGAAATCCAAGCTGGTCGCGCTGGCAGGAGACGACCAGCCAGGAGCCGCCGACCGCCTGGCAACGGTCATGGGCCTGTCGTCGAGCATTTACGGCCTCGACGAGACGATGTGGGCGGCGAGAACCCTCCTCGAGGAGATGGCGCGCCGGCGCCCGCTTGTCGTCGTCTTCGATGACATCCACTGGGCAGAAGCGACCTTCCTCGACCTTGTCGAGAACATCGTCGACGCGTCGCGCGACGCCGGCTTCCTCGTCGTGTGCGCGGCCAGACACGATCTCGTGGAGGACCGCCCTTCCTGGATGGTCGGGCGTGTGCAGGCGACCTCGCTCGAGCTGAACGAGCTTTCGTTACCAGAGACTGCTCTCGTCGCCCGCCACCTCCTCGGCGATGCCGGACTACCCGAAGCACTCGAGGAGCGCATACTCGGCGCTGCTGGCGGCAACCCGCTCTTCGTGGAGCAGATGATCTCGATGATCATCGACGACGGCCTCCTCGTCTATGGTTCCGATGGCATCTGGACCTGCACCGTCGAACCGGCCGACATCGCCGTCCCAACTTCGGTTGCCCTCCTCCTGGCGTCTCGGTTCGACAGGCTCACCGACGACGAGCGGAGCGTGCTCCAGCGTGGCTCGGTCATCGGCCAGGTTTTCTATCCCGCCGCCGTGAAGGCGCTCGGGGAGAACGACTCGCCTCATCGCCTGGCCGAGGCCCTGCGCGGGCTCGGTCGCAAGAAGCTGATCAGACCTGCAGAAGCGAGCTTCGCCGGGGAGCCCGCCCTCCAGTTCGCCCACATCCTCGTCCGCGACGCTGCCTACCAGGCGCTGCTGAAGCGGTCTCGCGCCGGGCTCCATGAACGCTTCGCCGGCTGGTTGCTTGAAGTCTCCGGTGATCGGGTGGCCGAGCACGAGGAGATCGTCGGCTACCACCTGGAGCAGGCGGTGAGCTACCGGGCCGAGCTCGGGCGGCTCGACGACGACGGCCGTCGTCTCGCGGCGAGAGCGGCCGGCCACCTGGCCTCCGCCGGCGAGCGGGCCCTGGCCCGACAGGACATGCCGACGGCTGCCAGCCTGCTGCTGCGGGCGGCCGCTTTGCTCGAGGACGACGGGACGAAAGCGAGGCTGCTCATCGACGCCGGCGGAGCGCTCATCGAGTCCGGCGAGCTGGTCCGGGCGGGCTCGGTGCTCGACGATGCCATCAAGCGGGGACGCGATGTGGGCGACGATGCCCTCGAGACGTCCGCTCGCCTGGCGCGGTTGTACCTCACCTACTCCACCGATCCCCAGGGCGTCAGCGCCGACGTGGTCGAGGAGGCGAGCCGTGCGATCGAGGCCTTTACGCCGCTCGCCGATCACGACGTCCTCCTGCGGGCGTGGCGCCTGCTCATCTACGTCAACTGGACGGCGAACCTGTTCGGTCCGGCCGAAGAAGCCCTTGGGCAGTTCATATTCCACGCAGAGGCCGCCGGCGACCACGCCGCGGCGAGGCGGTCATTCGGAGCGCTTGCCATCTGTGCCCTCTACGGCCCCAGTCCTGTCCCGCGCGCCGTCGCCCGTTGCGAGGAGCTGCTTGCCCGGGCACCGGACGAGAGGAAGGCCTCGGCCCTGGCGCGCTGCGCCCTCGCCCGTCTCGAGGCGATGCGAGGCAACTTCGACCGAGCCCGAACCTTGTACAGATTGAGCAGGGGGACGCTGCAGGAGCTCGGCTGGAGCCTCTTCGCAGCTCTCACGTCCATCGACTCGGGCCCGGTGGAGATGCTCGCCGGGGATCCGCAGGCGGCGGAGGCCGAGCTGCGAGGCGACTACGAGGCGCTCGGCCGGATGGGAGAGCGGAACTACATTGCGACGACGGGGAGCCTGCTCGCCGAGGCGCTTTACCGCCAGGGACGCCTCGAAGAGGCAGACGATCTCGTCGCTGCCGCGTCCGAGATCGCCTCGGCCGACGATGTTGCCGCCCAGACCATGCTGCGTTGCGTGGCCGGCAAGCTGCTCGCGCAGCGGGGTCGCCTCGAGGAGGCGGAGCGACTCGTAAGAGAGGCGATTGCCCTCGTCGACGCCACCGATCACCTGGACGCGCAGGGAAGCGCTCGCTTGGATCTGGCGGAGGTCTACCTGCTCGGCGGCCGGGACGCGGAGCGGGTGCAGATGCTGGCGGAGGCCGCCGAGCGCTTTGAGCAGAAGGGCAACGTCGTCTCGGCGATGGCGGCCCGAACGGCCGCGGGCGCTCCCGCTCTGTCCGGCGAAACAGTTGCTCACGCGTCTTCTGCAGTGGCTCCGGGCGCGTGATCGCGGTCTCATAGCGCCGCGCCGGGCGGACCGCCCTCGTGATGCCGGCGGTTCGCCCTCGCCTGGTCCTGACCTCGACCTTCGGTTTGACTACATTGTAGTCATGCCTCATCCGCTGTCGGTGCGCTTTCGCAGTCAACATGCCCTCGACCAGCTCAAGGTCGAGGCCAATGCTCGCAAGCTCTCCTCCTCGGCACTCGCTGAGGAGCTGATCGACGAGGGCCTTCGCCTGCGTCGCCATCCTCTCGTCGTCTTCCGTGACGGGACGACCGGCAGGCGGGCGGGCCTCGTCAGCGGCCCGGACATCTGGGAGGTCATTGGCGGCCTCGTCGGGGGCGACGTACCCGTCACTGATCGCGTGGGCAGGGCCGTAGAACTGTTCAACCTGTCACCCGAGCAGGTCATTGCTGCGCTCGATTACTACGCCGCTTTCACAGCAGAGATCGAAGGAGAGATCGTCGCCAACGCGACCGCGGCCGCGAAGTCCGAGACGCTCTGGCGTCGTCGTCAGCAGTTGCCGCCGGATGAGGCTGCTGCTCGACATTCACCACTCCCCCAAAGCAGCCGAACGCCTTCGGCAAGCCGGTCATGACGTGCTCGCCGCAGCTGAGGATCCGCGGCTCACAATGCTGGCGGACGATGACCTCCTTCGAGTGGCGACTAGAGATCGTCGAGCACTCGTGACCGAGAATGCGAAGGACTTCGACCGCATCGTGCGGACCTCGGCCAGCACGGGCGAGCACCACGCCGACGTGGTGTTCACGTCGCCTCGCCGCTTCAACCGCGCCCAGAGCAGCTACCCAGCGGACCTCGTCGCGGCGCTCGGGCGGCTGCTCTCCGAGCCACCCCCGGACGAGCGAGATTGGGTGCACTGGTTGAGCTGAGTGCCGGCGGCGTCGTCCCAGCTCAGACCCGGTGTCGGAGGGCCGACTTCGAGGATCTGCGACCGGCCGTGACCAGGGCAGACGCCCTGGCTTCGCTCCCGCCCTCAACGCCACTGTCGCTCGGGTCACTTGGTATGATTGACGTTTACCAAGTGTGAGGAGCGCCATGGCAGTGCCGGTCGAGTTTCTGGTCTCGACGAGCGGGCAGATGTCAGTCCCTGCGGCTGTACGCCATCGATGGGGGCTCGATCAGGGCGGCCGAGTGACCGTCGTCGACCTCGGTGACGCTGTGGTCCTCCTCCCCTCCGGCGCCCGACAGCGGCTTCTCGGGCAGGCACTGAGCGCCGACGCTCACCGCCGATTCGTCCGCGAGCTCGACGACCCCGATCTCGCGACGACGTAGGTGGCCTCCGTCGTCGTTGACGACCACCTGCTCCGCGACATCTTGACCGGCGAGCGCGCGCAGGACCTCGACGGGATCGCAGCGGAGGGCGTTGCAACCACTGGCCTCTGGCTGTTCCGGCTGTGTTCCTCGCTCGCTGACCCAGCCGTCGCCGGAAGGCTCTCTGCCCCAGTGGCCGGCCTGCCAGCGGACATCCAGGCTCGATTCCGCGAGCAGCTCGCCGCGCTGCCTGACGAGATCGAGGTCCTCCCTCTGCGAGAACTGTCATGGTCCATGGCCGAACTCCAACACCGCCATCGGACCGAGGGGCGCGGCTTGTCCGCCACAATGGTCGAGGCGCTGGCTGCAGCCCACCGGCTCGACGCCGGCATCGCCGTGTCGAAGCACGATGTCGGGCCGAATCTCCGCTCGGCCGCCAGGGCCGATGGCATCGCGTTCCACGTCTTGTAGGCGCGTGCCTGAAAGGCGACCTGATAAGCAGCAATCGCGGCTCGTGACCTGAACTCTGGAACACATTCTCCCAGCTCATCAGGGACGGTGTCGGAGGGTGGACTTGAACCCCCACGCCCTTGCGGGCACCAGCCCCTCAAGCTGGATTTTGCGCGTCGACGACCTGCGACAATTCTGAGATTCCCTGTTCAGGTGGTATATTCCCGGACACCGAGCGACATGAAACGACACGGTTTCCCACATCGCTATTGCACGGCTATTGCACGGACTCTCGGGACAAGGGAGGAAAAAGAGTGAAGCGCCTCGCCGTTCTCGTCGCCCTGGCGATCGCCGGCGCCGCCTGCACGAGCTCCGTCGCTCCGAAGGCGATCACCACCGCTGCGCCGAAACCGCCGACGTGGGTCTGCAGCGTCTCAGAACCGGCCGCGCATTTCTACGTGACCCTCTTCATCGATCGAGGACACCTCGAGACCGACAACCAGCACCTCGACGCGCTATTCGGCTTCCTCCCCGACCCGGGCGGCAACCCGCACGGGTCGTCCACAGAGCGACACCTCACGATGGATTGCCGCACTTACCGCACGGGTACGCGCTGAGCGTCCGCAGCTTTCGGCGTTCCCGTTCGGAGGTCCCGCCCCAGATCCCGGGCAGGTGCTCGTCGGTGCTGAGCGAGTAATCGAGGCAGGCTGCACTCACCGGGCACTCGGCACGCACCGCTCGAGCCGGCTTCAGGTCCTCGCCGGCGGCAAAGAACCGCCCGGTGCCCATCCCCCGGCAGCTCGCTCGCTCCTGCCACGCCGGCCGCGCCAGGAGCTCCGAGAATTTCGCCGGGTCCCGGTCGCTGAGGAGCAGGTAAAACCAGGCATGCGCGGCTTCGATGTGCGCCGCGGTGGCAGCGGCCTCGTCGGCGAGGGGCTCCTCATCGGACGGGCCCGGGTCGGGCCGGACTCCCAACCAACAACCGAGGCACAGACCGCCCCGGAGCTCGGGCCCGGCGACGTCGCGGCCGCACTGGGCATAGATGAGCACCTCGGCATTCACGAGCTCGACGGCGGTCACCGGTCACTGAAGTTACCGCGCGGTCACAACGTTGAGCGGGATGCCTCGTACTCGGCGAGCGCCGCCGGATAGCCCGCATTCCACGCGGCAACGCCGGCGTGGATGGCATCGAGGGCCTCAGCCCGCGCGTCCTTCCGGATCCGGAAGCTGACGCTGATGGTGCCGGGGCCCTTGCCGCCGGGGGCGAACGATCACGGCGTACTCAGCCATGATCCTCGAAATTGCTAACGACGTCGCCGCTGGCACAGCCTGCGGCGTTGTGCCAATGAACCGTGCGGAAGGCTCTTCGCCCGTCAGCAGGGCAGGGCCGAGCACGGCCAGGACCGCTCGACCGGCCTGCGGTACTGCACACGCGAGTGTGCCCGCGCACAGGTCCAGCGCGAACTGCGCCGGCGCAATCGAGCGAAGGAGGAGAGTCGACCGTGACGACGAGACGCCGCAAGTCCGCCGAACGTTCGGCGCGACGCGCCAGCTGCCCTCCGGACGCTGGCAGGCGTGCTACATCGACCCGACCGGAACCCGGCAGCTCGCCGAGCAGACATTCACCGAAGCAGCCGACGCGAATGCATGGCTGTCTGATATAGAACACGCGATCAGCGCCGGCGACTGGCGCGCACCCGAGCTCGGGCGCGAAACCTTCGAAGAGTACGGCCAGCGCTGGCTTGCCCACCGTCCCGATCTTCGGCCGAGAACCGCAGAGACCTACGAGGGTCTTTGGCGTCTATGGATCAAACCCACGCTCGGGAGCGTCGCGCTCAAGACGATGACACCGGAGACCTGGCGGGCCTGGTACCTCGAGCAGAAATCGACGCATCCCGGCTCGACGCAGCCCGACAAGGCTTACCGACTCGCCCGGGCGATACTCAATCAGGCGGTCGACGACGGGATCCTCAGGGCAAACCCGTGTCGCGTGAAGGGCGCCGGCCAGGAGCATGCACCCGAACGTCCTGTGGCGATGCCCGACCAGGTTGCACGACTGGCCGAAGCGATCGACCCCCGTTGGCGCCCGATGGTGCTCCTGGCGGCTTATGGCTCGATGCGCTTCGGTGAGCTCGCCGGCCTTCGCCGAGGGAAGGTCGACGTCCTTCATCGGACGATCACGATCGACGCGTCGGCGATCGAGCTCAATGGTGGGCGCATCGAATTCGGCCGGCCGAAGACCGACGCCGGCATCCGCATAGTCGCGATCCCGGCCGAGGTCGCCACGATCCTCGAAGCACACCTCGCCGAGCGTGTCGACGCCGAGCCGAGCGCGCTGGTGTTCACTTCGACCGAGGGTCATCCCCTACGGCGAACGAAGTTCCGGCCGCATTGAGCCGAGGCGTGCGCACCGTGCGGGCGTGAGCGGGCTCCACTTTCACGACCTGCGCGGGATCTCTGTAGGCGGCGGTGTCGCTCCCCGAACCATCACTGCTACTAGCTACCTACGCTAACTACTTCGCCCGGAAAAACAAGATCTGAAAATAGCCTCTGGCCAGGGCATCTATCGGGCGAGGGTGCTCGCGATCCGGCCCGAATGTTGACACGATGGCTCCAGTCACCCTTTGCGAAAGCGATTGGAGCCACCGTGCTGCGTACCAAAGTAGATTCTCAGCCGACGTTGTGGGAAACGATGCTCCCCGAGGAGTTTCGCCGCCTGCCGCCTGGGCTTTCCGCCGTCGACGCCTTCCTCGACGACCCGGTGTTCTTCGCGCCCTTCGTCCCGTACTTCGATCCGCGCTTCGGCCGGCCGTCGATCCCGATCGAGACCTACCTGAGGCTCATGCACCTGCGTTTCGCTACGACCTCGGGTTCGAGACACTCTGTGCGGAGGTCACCGACTCGCTCTCGTGGCGGCGCTTTTGCCGGATCGGTCCCTACGACAAGGTGCCGGACGCCTCCACCCTCATGAAGATCACC
>Ga0182015_10000718_pt1 | contig 46488 bp, 30 predicted proteins | sample 712P3MmetaG_FD_120478 | JGI IMG/M metagenome (GOLD analysis project Ga0182015, IMG submission 120478) | Permafrost microbial communities from Stordalen Mire, Sweden - 712P3M metaG | ecosystem: Environmental > Terrestrial > Soil > Wetlands > Permafrost | place: Sweden: Stordalen | collected...
GCAGGCGCAGAATTTCCAGATAAAGCCAAACCAACGTGACGATCAGGCCGAATGCCCCGTACCACTCCATGTACTTCGGAGCACCCGCGCTGACGCCACTTTCGATGAAGTCAAAATCGAGGATGAGGTTCAAGGCAGCGACAATGACCACCACAACACTGAATCCGATCCCGAGGAGACCAGAACCATTGATGGCAGCAAAGCGAACACCGAAGAACCCGAGAACAAATTGAACCAAATAGAAGACAGCAATGCCGCCAGTAGCCGCCACCACGCCGAGCTTAAATTTCTCCGTCACTCGAATCACGCCCGAGTGATAGGCAATTAGAAGAACGAACAGCGTCCCAAAGGTCAGGCCGACCGCTTGTATTGCGATTCCGGGATAGCGCAGTTCGAACATTGCGGATATACCACCCAGCGCCAGCCCTTCCAGCAGGGCATAAATCGGCGCGGTAATGGCAGACCATTCTTTCTTGAAAATAGTCACCATTGCGACAACGAATCCACCGATTAGCCCAATCCCCATCAGTGGCAATACCGCATCTGAAGTACGATCGTGGAAAAACCGACTCCAACTCCACGCCGCAGTCGCCACCACGCAAATCAGCAGAATGCCTGTTTTATTGACGGTCCCGGTCAATGTCATCGCTTCGCCAGATACCGCCTGATCTACACGAAAGCTATTGACGTTCAAGGCCGGGTTCGAGGTCTTCATCAAGGCCATTCGGTTCCTCCAAATCTATCGCGGCACTCACGGCCAATCAGCAGTCCAAAAGGTGACCCTGCATGGCACCATGTACCGCACCCAACGAGCAAGTGGCGAAGCTCTTTATCATCTCATGGTCTTACGTTCCTTGAAAAACTTCGGGCGTGGGTTCGTGGGAAGGTTTGCTAATACGGATATGAGCTGATGCCAGCGTGGTCACAAAGGGTGCCCGCACCTCTGAAACGCCCCGGCCGACCTGAACCAGCTCCGGGCAGCCAAATCCCAGCAGTAGGGCTTCCCGGGTGAGTCACGCCAGCCAAACGCCAAAGAGCCAAACGCATAAATGAATGACTGGAACAGCGTTACCGCCGGAACCAAGTCCGCAGGACATTGAGGAAGGTGAGGACGAGCGCCCATACCAAAAGAGCCGTCATCAGAATCGTCCCGATCAGTGCCAGCAACGCCGTATTCTGAGTGTCATGACGGCAGTATGAACGCCACCCGTGACAGCCGCAACTCCGACTTCCGCCTGGGGCCGGCTCGCGAGTCTGAAAAGGCGACAAACGGACTGGTTCGCTTAGAACTTCGCACTGCGATACTATGTCGCGAGAAGTTAAAGGGTAGGACAATCATCGTGACGAACTTCTTTGCGTTGACACTCATTTTCGCAGGACTGCTGATCGCTGCCTTCGCCGCTACCTCGTCTCCATCGAACGGTCTGCTGCTGGTCGCTAATAAAGGTGAGCAGACTCTCGGTCTGATTGATCCAACTGCGGGACGTCAGATTGCCGCGGTCGCCGAGGGAGGCGTGACGGGACATGAGGTCGCCGCATCTCCCGATGGCAAGCGGGCGTTCGTGCCGATCTACGGCAACTCTGGGGTCGGCATGCCCGGCACGGACGGAAGCGAACTGGCGGTGATCGACCTCAGCGAACGCAGGGTAATCCACACCATCGCCTTTGGGCACGGCGTTCGTCCTCATTGCGCCGTCTTTGGGCCGAAAGACGGGCTGCTCTATGTGACGACGGAGCTAGACAAATCTGTAACCATCATCGACCCGCAGTCTCTAAAGATTGTCGGGAGCGTTCCGACCGGGCAGGCCGAATCCCACATGCTGGCGATCAGTACGGACGGGCGCTATGGCTACACCGCGAACGTTGGACCGGGGACGGTATCGGTGCTCGATCTTGTGGGGCGAAAAACAGTCGAGGTGATCCCCGTTGCGGAACGCGTGCAACGCATCTCGATCACGCCTGACAACCGGTGGGTGTTCACCGCCGACACAGAGAAGCCCCGACTGGCGGTAATCGATACCGCTACGAATAAAGTTGGTAGCTGGATTGCGTTGCCCGGCACAGGATACGGCACTGCATCCACACCGGATGGAAAATGGCTACTGGTAGCGTTGCCGAGTGCAAATGCCGTGGCGGTCGTCAATCTCGCGACGTTGCAGGTCGTCCAGACGATCAGTGTGCCCCCGACTCCTCAAGAGGTGGTGATCCGACCGGACGGTCAATTCGCATATGTTTCCTGCGACCAGAGCCATCAGGTGGCGGCAATTCAGATCAACAACTGGAGTGTGAAGCTGATCGACGCCGGGCGCGGGGCTGATGGTCTGGCATGGGCTAAGTGACTCCGCGGACCCGCACGGATGTCCTCGAGATGCACCGCTCGGAAATTGGCTGGTGGCGGCCGAGTTGCCGCATCGCGCCCTATAGTATTTCTAAGGTCCAGGATCAATGGCGAGTGGTAAGTTCCACCCAGGTCGCTTCTTTCTGAAGGGGCACTCGATATGCATCGCGCTCAGCCTTCAGAAGAGGTGCGGGGTGATAAGTACCGACACCACTCACCTTCGCCGGTTGCTCTACTCGCAGCCGGGCTTCTGGAGTGACGTCAGTGGCTCCGGCGAGTCCCACTCGTACCACGCCGGTACTGGAATTCACTTCTACTTTTTCAAATATGCCTGCATCGAGGGTCAGCCATAGTCCCAGAGGAGCCACATAAACCCGTGACCGGAACGAATCGCGCGGAGTGACAGTGATCACAGTGCCGTTCACCTTGACGTTCCCGCCAAACGCCAGCCAACCGAACTCCGGGTGATCTACTACGTAAGTCGCGGTATTCCAAGCGTGTCCAAAGACGTTTGGACCGTTGTCGCCGGTGAGTGGATCGGGTTTGAGCAAGTCCGGGAACGAATGGAATGCCGCGGAATCGAATCCCTCCTCGTCGATGTCGGTGAGTGCCCCCATCGTTCCACCATAGCCGACTCGCAACAAGTAGAAGTCCTCAGGATGCTCACGATATTCGGCCAGCACAGGGATGGCATTCAGTCCGGAACCATAGTGATGCAGTTGTCGCTCAAGCCTACGGTTTTTGGCAGCGAAAATAAAATCCCAATAACGACGTGCACTGCCGTTATAGCCCCAATGGGGAATCGCCGGATCGTATCCGAGAATCGCGTCGAGCGTCACTTCTGCCTTGTCCTGATAACCAAAATATTTCGTCCAGGCGTAGACTTCCTCCTGTCCGGTGGAATCCCAGGGCATTTCGCTGCCGAATGGATAGGCTTCCTTTCTCCAGCGATCGGCACGTTCTCGCATCTTGCTCTCCAGAGTATCGGCCTGCGTGCTCATGCCTTCGCGCTTAAGATCGATCAAGATCTGCACGAAGATAGAGCCCTCCATCTGGCCGAACACCGCCAGATCTTTCGCATAGCTGGTCATCGCCATCGAAGTTTCGTAGGCATGATTCAGATACCAATCCCAAGGATGATTGCTGACCAGGCCTTGATGGTTGCGTGTCAGCCGATAAAGGACCCAATAGGCAGCGGCGACGTGCGGGTAATCGTAAGAACGGTCGACGGCCTCCGAGGCCTGCTTATTCCAGCTCGTCCAGCTTTTCCAGTCAAAGCTGCTGTCGTAATAGTTCGGGGGCATCTGGTCGGGTTGGTAGTAGAAGAGGCTCTTGCGTACGCCGTATGGGTGCGGTCCATCTTTGGATTGCAGCCCACCCCATAGCACCCCGTCAACGAACTGCTGAAGTTTGTCGAGTTCTTCCTTGTCTGGCTGGACCAATTCCTTCATGATGGCTGCCAGCCAGGAACCGGCGCCGCCTTCATCGCTCAGCCCGGCGATCCAGACGCGGCTGTCCTGCAACACTATCTGATTGGCCTCGCGGTCGTAAGTGACTGCGGAGGGAGCACGGTGGAACGGATCGTTCGAATCGGTAAACCACTGGCGAGTGGTCAGAAAGTGGCCCAGATCCGCAACCGCCTGTGCAGCGGGCTTGATTACGAAGTACTGAACAGTCTGCACCGTTCCGTCGCCGTAGGTGACCGTTAGGCGCGAGCGCCCCCACGTCTTGCCTTGCAGGGTATAGGCCCTCCAGCCCTCGTGCGTAGGGGAATCTTCACGAATCTCGATCGCCGATGGTGGTTCAACCTTCACCGACGCAACGGGCTTGCCGTATCTGAGGAACAGGTGTGCCTCGATGTCCTGGGGCAGCACATAACCCGGCACGCCAATGGCGACCGGCCGCTGATTCCCGGTGAGCGTGTCCTCGATGTGCCGAATCGAATCGGAAACCACGAACTTGAGCCCATACGTCTTCGACTCTCCGGGTGCGAGAGTGAGGCCGGTAGGGGTGTTCCAGGGTTGCGCGTTCTTCCATTCATTTTCGGCATACGCCCGACTGTGAACCATCCATTCGTAGAACCCTTCGAAGGTGATCCCCCGCGGTGTGGGATCAGTAAATACGGCCATCGCGCCCCCCCGTCCCTTGTGGTCCAGAATGGGGTTATAAGCCTCGAAGGGAGTTTTGCCATCGGGAATGACCAATAGAGCCGGACTGTGGCCGTTCAGCCGGGTTACTTGCAGATAACCTGCATCCTCCCCAACGTAGGGATCGTAAAACGAACAGATGGCGTGAGCCTGCCCCAGAGACCGGTTGTTGAGCACGTTGTTGAAGATCATGGGGATGCCCAGCGCTCCGATCTGAACTTTCTTCGTCGACCGGTTGGTCAAGGCGAAACGCAGGACAAGCTTGCCTTCCTCTACGGCCCATGTTCTTGTGATCCGTAGCGGTAGATCGGCGGGGAGTGTGGGCGCAAGGTCAGCGGTGGCCAGCACGTTCGCGGATGCGGACAGCGGGTTCACTGGTATGCGAGTGGAGGCTGTCGAATAGTTCGTCCAATTCGGCGAGTCTTCTGTGCGCAAGCGAAGGGTAAGGTCACCCAGATGAAAGTATCCATTTTGCGAACGCTCCGCGAGGAGGTCTCCCGGTGTGAAGTCGAAGCCGTCAGCTCCTTTTGGTTTGAGGGCGGCGACGGTCTGGGATGATCGCACCAGGCTTAATGTGAACTCAGGGGTGTCGTAATTCACCAGGCCTTGGTTGAGCATCGGCCCTGGAACCGGAGGGGCTTTGTCACCGGCTTTTTGCGCCAGAGCGCCTGTGGACATCAGGCACACGATGAGCAGCAGTATCGACGGGGAGGTTCCGAGCGCGACGCCAGCTTTCATTTTGTCCTTCCGCAAATTAAGAGCTCGACAATCTTCTCGGCGACTTGGTAACAGCGGAAAAGTCCTCATTGCCAAGGCCTTCTGCAATCGCCTGCTCGAACACAGACAGGGCTGCACTTGCGGTTTGTAAGGCAACTCCGTTACGTGAGGCGCCATCGAGCGCATACGCCAAGTCCTTCGCCATCCAGCGCAGGGCAAAATTTGGGGTGAAGTCGTTGGTAGCGATTCGATCAGCGATCCGCTTCACAATTCCACTTCCCGGAGCTCCTCCGCTTAGGATGGACGCGGCTTTACCGCGATCGAGGCCGCCAGCATCAATGAGGGCCACGGCTTCGGCAAACGACGCGGCTTGCACGCCGCACATGAAATTGTTGATGAGCTTCATGAGCGCTCCGCTTCCAGTGGGACCCAGATGGACAGCGTCGCGACCGAGCACGGAGAACACAGACCGCGCAGCATCTAGCGCATCAGCAGAACCTCCAACCAGAAAAAGTAGTTCGCCGGATGCGGCGTGGGTCTTGGTGCCCGTCACAGGTGCATCCAGGAATTCGCAGCCCCGTTGAGTCCCGGCAGCTTCGAGTTCCTTCACCCAGCCGACGCTCAGCGTGCTCGATTCGATCAGGACCGAACCCGGCGACACACCGTTCAATGCTCCGTTTTCGCCGAGCCACACTGCTCGGGAAGCGGAGTCGTCCGCCACCATGCTGAGAATGATCTGGGCACGGGAAGCAGCCTCGCGCGGCGAAGTTGCGATGAACGCGCTGGCATCCCCGAAGGGGATACATTTCTCGCGATTCCGGTTGTAGACCGTCAACGGAAAGCCCACGGAGAGCAGTCGACTGGCCATGCCAGAACCCATGATGCCAAGTCCTAGAATTGCAACGTTTGGCTTTGACATAGTTTCACTCATCGTTTCAGTCATCCCAGGGGAGTGACGTTCATAAGAGCCGGCTTCGATTTGTCGGTCCGAACGGGGTTGCGCAGAGGGCGTCCGTAACCCTCGACGGCGATCGCGATGACGTCTCCGTCTTGCAAGCGAATGTGGTCGCCGAAACTCAGGCAATCCGTTCCAAAGAAATGCACATGTACGTCTCCGCGGCGGCGGTGAGCTTCGTACTTGAAGTGGTGATGCTCAATGTTCTGCAGACTGTGGCACATTTCGGATTCACCGCTGCGAAACGCCCCGGTCCAGAAGACACTTCCTTCCCGCTCGATGGTCACCGCTACAGGTATGGATTGAAATTCTGGATCGACCACGAGTTCTGGCCCCAGTGCACACGTGCGTAGCTTAGAGCCCGCCAGATTGAGATAGTTTTTCTTCTCGAATTGATGATCGGAAAACTCATTGCCCACGGCCAATCCGACCCGATAGGGCCGGCCATGGGGAGAAATGAGGTAGACACCGGCTATCTCAGCTTCCTCCCCGCCATCCCCGGCATAGGACGGAATGTCGAGCGGTTCTCCGTGTGCGCGTAATGCGCAGCCTGTGCCCTTGTAGAACCATTCTGGAGGGACCCCGATACAGCCTGCAGCAGGGCGGCCGCCTTCCACTCCCCAGCGGAAAATCTTCATACTGTCGGTCAGATCCTCGCTAGCGTTTGCGTGCATGGACTGGCGACTACGTGCGCTACCGACATGGGTCAGTCCTGTGCCGGAAATCAGGCAACGGGCGGCTTCGTCGGGATGGTCCATGGCCGGAAGCAGGCGCCACTCCGAGCGACCGCTATAGATCGGGCCGTATTCGATGGTGTCGTGTCGGGCTCTCTGGCGTGCCAGCTCGCTGAGCTTCATGCCGGTAGCAATGGCGAGGTGAGCCAATTCGTAGATTGAGGAGCAGGTGTCCAACAAGCGGATGTTTGGTTCCTCGACCAACGCTACCCGTCGAACATTGCCTTTTCTGATTTGGATCAGTCGTGTCATCAGGCGTCTTTTATCCTCGGAGGATTATTCCAATACCTCGAACCGCTCGAGTCCGGATTCGTTGATAGTCAGTCCGAGACCCGGAGTGTTGTCATCGAGATGGATGTAGCCGTCTTTTGCCTTGGGTTCACCCTGGAAGATGTACCAGAATAGTTCGTTGCCTACTTCCACATCGACCACCGGGAAATACTCTGCCATCGGAGAATTCAAGCTGGCCATGACGAGATGGTAGTTGTGCATCTGGCCGGCATGAGGAATCACCGGAACGGAATGAGCTTCGGCGAGGGCGGCGATCTTGCGGGCCTGCGTGATGCCGCCCACGCGATTGGTATCGAACTGGATGTAATCCAGCGCGCGAGCCTCGAGCAAGTCTCGGAAACCGTAAATCGTGAATTCGTGTTCGCCGCCCGCGATCGGAATTCGCCCGTAGCGCTTCAGTTCGCCGTAACCTCGGATGTCATCGGGGATAACTGGCTCCTCCAGCCATCGGAGATGAAAAGGCTCCAGCAAGGGCAGCATTCGCTTGGCGTAGTCGAGGGTCCAACCCATGTAAGCGTCGGCCATCACATCGATGCCGTCGCCGACGCACTCACGAACAGTGCGCACGAGTTCAAGATTCCGCTGCATGCCGCGAGCTCCGTCGGCGGGTCCCCATCCAAAGCGGAGCTTCATGGCCTGATAGCCTTCATCCTTGTAGCGCTTTGCTTCCGCTGCAAGTTCGCCCAGTTCGACACTGTAAAGGCGGGAGGCGTAAACCGGAATACGCGTTTTCGTCCGGCCTCCGAGCAAGCGATACACGGGTTGCTTGGCGGATTTGCCCAGGAGGTCCCACAGTGCGATATCCACCGCGCTGATCGCAACCATACCGATGCCCTTACGCCCAAACGCCATGGTCTTGCGATACATGTGTTGCCATAGGCGCTCGATGTCCCACGGATCCTGGCCGAGTAAAAGAGGTTTGAGGTAAAGATCGATGACTTGTTTCGTCACTTGAGGAGCGAGAGCAGCGTTGCCCACTCCTACCTGGCCATCGTCTGTAAACACCTCCACGATCAGCCAGCCGTGAAACGTAAACGTCTGCATCGACGCTTCGGGAAGTTCCAGGAGGTCCATCGGGTTGCTGCAGAAGTGAGGAGGGAGTGGAACGGTTTTTCCGCGCCAGCGTACGATGCGAGTGCGAATCTTGGTGATCTTCATTGAGCTCCCCCGTAGCTGAGCTTCCGCTCCAGCCTCAACGGCTGCATGGTGGGAATGGCAGCGAGAATAATCAGAAATGCAGCGACGTGGAACGTGCCCGCGATAGCGAACACCAAGCCATAGCCGAAGCCGTGGTCCAACAAGTAGCCTGCGATTTCTCCAAAGGCGATTCCACCCATCGCTCCTCCGAAACCGACCAGTCCGGCAACCGACCCGACAACCTTCGGCGGAAACAGATCCGTGGGCAGAACCATGACAAGAGTTGACCAGGACTGCTGTCCGAAATATGCGAGGCAGAACAGCGCGATGGCCCACAAGACCGGAACGCGTGGAACGAGAATGACCAAGGGCATAACTGCGGCACTGAGGCCCAGCGCCAGCTTCCGAGCCATCGCGAGTGAAAGCTGCCGGCGTACCAGGTAACTGGAAAATCCTCCGCCCAGCAGACAACCCGCTCCGGCGGCGGCGCTGGGCATCCAGGCGAATGTGCCGACTGCCTTAATGTCAAAACCGCGGGCGTCGTAGAGATACTTCGGGAGCCAGAAGAGATAGAAGAACCAAGCCGCATCGCTGAGGAACTTGGCGGTCACAAGTCCCCAGGTTTCGCGAACGCGGAACAGGTGAATCCAGGGGATTCGTGCCGTGGAGGCGACGTTCGGACCTCGCGTCGCATTGGGGCCCACCTCGATCTGCCCCGAAGCTTCTCCGGGAGGAACGTATGAGAACCTCCACGATGCAGCCCAGAGCAAACCAAGCCCACCCGTGAGAACGAATATCCAACGCCAGTTTGTGTAGCCGAGAACGGTTGCGATCAGAGGAGGAGCCACGACCGCTCCGACCGCCGTTCCTGCGTTGATGATGCCCATCGCCGTGGCCCGCTCTTTTGTCGGGAACCATTCCGCAACCGCACGCGTAGCAGCAGGAAAACCGCCGCCTTCACCTACCCCGAGCAGGAATCGACTGATGGCCAATAGCGCGAAGCTCGTGGCAAGAGCATGACTGGCACAGGCCAGAGACCAGAACAGCATGATCACCGTAAAACCGCGATGGGTTCCCAGGATGTCCACCAACTTGCCACCCCCCGCATACATCAGCGCGTAGGAGAGCAAGAATGCGGACTGGAGAGCGGAGAACTGCCCGTTCGTCAGCGGGATGTCTCTGCTGATAGCCTTGACCGCGACCGGCAACGCCTGTCGATCAAGATAGCTGATTGCGATTGCCGCACTCACCAGGATGGCGATTCGCCACCGCAAATTCGGCTCCTTCCCCCCAATTTGGTTCCACTCGCGACGAATCACAGATTATACGCATGAATCCGGTAAACGTTTACTCATTTATCGGTTTCCGTTACAATCGCTCGATTCAAGGTGCGGCCGAAGGAAGTTGATCAACCCGCCTGGCAGTGGAAGGTCATCGGCCAGAGCGTGTTACGAGTGACGGCCTGGAGCGTGAAACACTTATGACTGCGGAGTGGAATCGCCGGGATGTCTTAAAGGGATTTGTTGCGGCGTCCGCCGCCATGATTGTCCCTTCGAACCATATAGCGGCCGCCGCATCTCCTACTGGGCAGCAATTTGAGATACAGATCACTTCTATCAATGCGGGTACTTTTCGGCTAAGTATCCTGCCCCTGAACAATGGATCGGTTGGATCGATGCCCTTCAAGGGAGCTCTTGTCCAGGAATCTTGGGGCGCTCCCACGGTCAAGCTGCAGGGGAAGGATGGCCACGCGATTGTCGTGGGCAGTCTCCGACTTAAGATTTCGTTTGACCCCGTCCACGTCACCGTAGCGAACGAGCGTGGCGACGTTGTTCAGCAGCTTAGCTGGGACGAGAACACCGGCGTCCTGTCTTTTCTCGGTGGAAGTGCACCACTGTTTGGTTTAGGGGAGGGTGGACCGCAGTTCGATCGCCGGGGATCTACGGACCTAATGCGCAGCGGCCAGGGAGGGTACAAGCTTGCCACCCACGGTGGTCGCGTTCCCATTCCGTGGATCATCGGGACATCCGGATGGGCGATATTTTTCCATCTACCCTTCGGCACCTTCGACTTCACCGGAGACGAAGGTAAGTTCCGACCTGCAAGTCCAGACGCCGCCCTGCCGCTGGACCTGTTCTGCGTCGCCTCACCAAATCCGGCGACGATTATGGGCGAATATGCGCGCCTTACTGGCCAAGCCGAAATGCCTCCGCTTTGGGCTTTTGGCTATCAACAGTCGCATCGAACGCTCGCCAGCCAAGAGGAAGTAATCGCCGAAGCGAAGATGTTCCGCGAAAAGAAATTGCCTTGTGACGCGTTGATCTATCTAGGCACGGGTTTTTGTCCTTCCGGCTGGAATACTGAGAATGGCGCTTTCGTCTGGAATTCTCGAGTCTTTCCCGATCCGAAGGAAATTCTCGATGAGTTACACCGGCAGCACTTTCATGCCGTCATGCATGTAGTGATTCTGTCTGACAGACTCCGCGGGACAGTTCATGACCCGTGCGACCTTGCGCGGTTCGACGAAGCGGAAGCGAGCTGCCACTGGGACGCACACCGCAAAGACTTTGCCATGGGCGTTGATGGGTGGTGGCCGGATGAAGGCGATCCGCTCGATATCGCATCGCGGCTGGTCAGGAATCGCATGTATTGGGAAGGCCCGCAAATCGATCGGCCGAATGAGCGTCCTTACGCGCTGCATCGCAATGGCTATGCCGGTATGCAACGGTATGGTTCGTTCCTCTGGTCGGGCGATGTTTACTCCACCTGGGAAACGTTGAAGACTCATGTTCCCGTCGCTCTGAATACCGCGCTCAGCGGCATTCCGTATTGGGGTACGGACATCGGGGGATTTGTTCCAACCCCGGAGTTTACAGCGGAGTTGTATGTGCGCTGGTTTCAGTTCGGGGCATTCTGTCCGCTTTTCCGCTGTCACGGTCGCACATGGAAATTGCGGCTTCCCTGGGGTTGGAACACGGGAGATCCCGGTCCTGTAGAAATCAACAATTACAACGGCGCTGCGATTCCTGATTCCAGCCAGCTGCACGATGCGCGAGTGGAGCCGATCTGCAGGAAATATCTTGAACTGCGCTACCGCATGTTGCCTTATCTCTACAGCGCGGTGCGGGAATGTACGACCACCGGCATGCCGATCATGCGGGCTTTGTGGCTGCACTTTCCGGACGATCCGAAGGCGGTCGAGTGTGGAGACGAGTATTTGTGGGGAAGAAACGTGCTGGTTGCACCGGTTGTCGAGAAGGGAGCGACGACTCGCTCGATCTATCTGCCGCGCTCGGCCTGGTACGATTTTTGGACGGGCGAACGCCTCGAAGGCGGCCGTGAAATCAGCCGGCCCGTGGACCTCGAGACGATCCCGCTCTATGTGCGTGCGGGATCGATCCTGCCGCTTGGTCCGGTGAAGCAGTTTACGGCCGAGAAGGTCGATGGGCCACTTTCTGTTTCGATTTACCCAGGTGGCGATGCCTCGTTCCTGCTTTACGAGGACGACGGCACTTCATTCAACTATCGGAACGGAGAATGGATGGGAATCCAGATGGCGTGGGACGATGCACGCAGAAGACTCAGTCTGCAACTCGCCGCTGGTTCGCGTATGCTGTCGCCGCAGCCAAAGGCTATCACCGTACAGTTGGCCGAAGTCACGCGAAGTGTGAAATTCGAAGGAAAGCCAGTCGAAATCTCTTTCTAGAAGCCATCTGGCCCGCGGCGCCTGAAGGCGCGTGGCGTGCAGGGGTTCGAGCCTGGGAAGGCACTGCCTCTGGATTGAAGATTGAAGTTGCCCGCCGGCAACGATCCAACAGTAGAAGCAATCGAAATGCTATGTCGTTTTGTTGTCGACCTTCCAGTAAACCGCGTAGCGCTCGTGAATTACTTTGTTGAGAGGCACCAGGGTCAGCGGTTGCGATTGACCCAGGGCATGGAATGTGAGGGGCTGCTTCGCATCGGGCTCAATCCACTCCGTAGGCTTAGCGGCGTCAGCGACGATGTCGGGAACTTTTGTCGCATTCTCGCCCGGCTTCGGCCGGAAATCGCCGTATGTCATCTCTTTTGTGACTGCCTCGAAACGACCAGCCAGCACCAGAGGGCCATACATCGCGGCCTGGATGGTTTCATTGTCCGGCATGCTGTCAATATGTAGCCCCATCGGCAGGCTGAGTTCAATCTTGTCGCCGCTTTTCCAGACACGATTGAGGGTGAGATAGCTGCTCGGGCTGGCAAACGCGGGCAGAGCGGCTCCGTTGATTTTCACGCTGCCGCCCTCGACCCAATATGGAATGCGAAGATTGATCGCAAGCGGCGCCGGACGATTGGCGGAGACCGTGATGGTAGTGCCTTGCTCTTCGGGAAAGCGAGTCTCTTGCTTCACGCGCAAACCCTTTTCCGGCCATTCCAGTTGTGAGTCGATGTAAAGATTCACGTAGAGCGAATCGTCATCGTGGAAATAAATGGTGTCGGTCAGCTTTCCGTACTCTTCTGAACCGGTGCCGGTGCAGCACCACAACGCGTCAAACGGCTTGCCGAAAGTCTTCCAGTAACCCGCCGCCAACGGCAGGTAGTACATCATGGTGCCGTCTTCGGGATTGATGGTGCCCAGGCGGTGGTTGAACAGGGTGCGTTCGTAGTAGTCCATGAGGTGTGCATCGGGCGACCAACCGAACAGGTGCCGCGTCAACTTCATCATGTTGTAGGCGCAACAGCACTCGGTGGTGCTGGGGCTGAGCTCGGTCGAAAGTTTGCCCGGGTCCGTATTCCAGGACTCGCCGTTGCTGGTGCCGCCGGTGCAATAGGAGCGCTCGCTGACCACCTCGTCCCAGAAGTACTGCGCAATGTCGCGATAGCGCCGGTCGCCGGTGAGTTCGTAGTACCGGGCCGCGGCAATCACTTGTGGGATGTGCGTATTGACATGCAGACCTTTCAGTTCATCCCGGTGAGCCGCCAGCGGATCGAAGAATTGTTTCTTATCGAAGCGTTGCGCCACTTCTAGGAAGCGGTCCTTGCCCGTCACCGCATACAAGTTGGAAAGCACTTCGCCCATGCCGCCAAATTCTGTGCCGAGGACACGCTGCATGTGTTCGTAACTGAGGGAGCCAGTGTAGCCAGCCGTCCAATCGGCCATTTTCTGAACCATGTCGAGCGCTTGCTCGTTGCCGCAATAGACGTACATGTCCAGAAGGCCGGCCATGATCTTGTGAACGGTATAGAAGGGCGCCCACACTCTTTGACGTTCGCGCAGTCGGTCGAAGAATTCAACGGGGAACGCGCTGAGATAACCGCTCTTCAACGCAGTTTGGCACTCGCCGAGTCCGGCCACCACAGCGTTGGCGTTGTTCCTGAGATCGTCGTCTCCTGAGCTGGCATACATCAGAGCGGACGCGGAAAGGTAGTGGCCGCCGGCGTAATGGCCGCGAAGTTCGCAATTAGGGGCCTCCCATCCTCCCAGCGGTTCGGCCGAGGAAGCAATGCCGGCATTGATGCGAAAAGTATGTAAGAGTCGGTCCGGAGGCAGCGAATGCAAATATTGACGGTCGGCCTCCATCGCGACTTTGCACGGCCCCTCTCCCAGGCGCACTTGCTTCATGGGGAAGGGGCGTGCCTTCCAGGAGACTTTCTCGCGGCTGACGGATTTACTTTCTTTCTGGGGAGCGTCTACGACTGGGTCTTGCGGGGGATTTGCCATCAAGGTTCTGGGTATCAAAACTGAACCAGCGGCGGCGGCAACCGACGTCATGAAATCCCTGCGAGAGAAGTCCGCGAATCGGGTCATTGGATTGTTTCCTCCCCAAGCCGATGTCAAGGCTTGACGATGGATATTTTATACACATAAGCTGGGTCTTGGCGAATTCCAAAGTTTCATTTGGACTCCAGGAGATACCAGCCCGTACCGACCGACCTACGCGTCGGGACCGCAGGGTATACTTCGCGGAGCGCTGAGGTCAGGTTCCATATTTCAAATGGCTAGATTTCTTCAGGCTTGCTCCCTCGTTTTCTGCGTGTCCGCCTCCCTCTCCGGGGTGTTGCATGCCCAAGTCTCTTCGAACGGAACGGTGGTGGCGGCTCCGTCCTTGGCCGAACGGGGCATCAGCCTGGCGTCGAAAGGTCGCTGTCGGGAGGCGTTACCGCTTCTGAAGAAAGCCGCGGCACATCTAACGGACAAACCGCTGAAGTACCGGACGGTGATGTCGACAGCTCGATGCGCCATGAGTCTTGAACAGACAGAAACTGCAGTCGAAGCGCTCCTTGTGTTGAACCGCGAATTTCCGCACGATCCCGACGTGCTCTACAGCACCACCCACTTCTATTCGGAACTTGCTTCCCGGGCAGCCCAGGACCTGGCGGCGACGGCCCCGAGTTCGCATCAGGCGGAACAGCTCGAAGCGGAAGCTTTCGAGTCGCAGGAAAACTGGGATAAGGCCATCGCCGAGTACGAGACAATTCTCGAGCAGGAGCCTAAGCTGCCCGGTATTCATTATCGTCTGGGGCACATCTTTCTCTCGAAATCGCCATCCGACGCTGAAAAGGCTAAAGCGGAATTTGAGGAAGAACTGAAAATTGATCCCGGCAGCGCTGCGGCGGAGTTTCTGCTGGGAGAGATCGCTCGTCAATCCGGGCAATGGGACGAAGCCATCGGACATTTTTCGCGAGCCTCGAAGCTCGATGAAGGATTTCAGGAGGCGTATCTGGCGCTCGGGATGTCCCTCAACTCGGCGGGGAAGTTCGCGGATGCAATTGCGCCGCTCCACACCTACGTAGAGATGCAGCCGGGAGATCCGGCCGGTCACTATCAGCTGGCAACCGCTTACTCGCGAACGGGGCGCAAGGCGGATGCGGAGCGGGAGATGGCACGGCAGCGAGACGCCACAGCGAAAACACCGCAGAGTGCGCAAACACCCCGGTGAGGCGAGCGGAGGTTCGGTGAATGGCGAAGTACCGAAGCGATGGGCGGAACCTGGCTTCCCGGAACCTGGCTTCCCGCCGTCGCTTTCTTCAGATGCTGGGTTGGACGGGGATGGGGAGCGCACTGGGCAGCGCGGGTCTATTTTCCCCTTTAACGTCGAGCATCCGGGCAGATAATGCAGCGCCCGTCTTTGAAGAGATTCCTGCGTCCGCCAGCGGTATTTCGTGGGTTCATGTCAGTGGGCGGTCCGCGATGGCTCACTTACCCGAGACCGTTGGAGCCGGCTGTGCCTTCCTCGATTATGACAATGACGGCTGGATGGACCTCTATCTGGTGAATAGTGGCCGGTGCGACTTCTATGAACCGGCGCAGCCACTGCGGAACGCACTCTATCATAACAACCGCGACGGTACGTTCACCGACGTGACGCAAAAAGCCGGTGTGCCGGGCGACGCCTACGGCATGGGCATCGCTGTGGGCGATTATGACGGTGACGGTTTTCCCGATCTTTACGTCACACAGTATCCTCACAGCATTCTGTACCACAACAACGGAGACGGCACTTTCACCGACGTGACGGCGAAAGCTGGCGTGACCGCGCCAGGCTGGGGGACCAGTGCGGTGTGGTTTGATTACGACAACGATGGACGGCTTGATCTATTTGTCTGCCGCTTCGTCGACTACAGCAAGGCCAAGCTGAAGTTCTGTGGCGATCGCCTGACCGGCGAACGTTTCTACTGCATTCCCACCATTTACGATCCCATGCCATGCTGGCTCTTTCACAACAATGGCGATGGAACATTTACGGACGTGAGCAAGGAGTCCGGCATCTCGCAGCCTCTAGCGAAAGCGTGGGGAGTGGTCTCCGCCGACATAAACAACGATGGGCATATGGATCTCTATGTAACCAACGACACCGTCCCCAACTTTCTTTTTGCTAACCGGGGCAAAGGGCGGTTTGAAGAAATCGGGTTGCTGGCCGGGGTGGGAGTCAATGTTTTTGGCAAACCGCGCTCGGGGATGGGAGTGGATGCGGCTGACTACGATCAAGATGGCTGGATTGATCTATTCGAGGCTAACGTGGACCACGAGATGTACTCGATCTACCACAATGATAGAAACGAGACCTTCAGCGATGTTGCGAATCCGACCGGGATCGGCGCAACCACTCGTCTGATGAGCGGATGGGGGCTGAAATTCTTCGATTACGACAATAACGGTGATCTCGACCTGCTGCTCTCGAACGGTCATCCCGATGATGCGGTCGACAAGAGAATCGAAGGAGTGAAGTTTCTTGAACCCTTACTGCTTTTTCGCAACACTGGAAAAGGTTTTGAAAATGTCAGCGGACAGAGCGGGTCCATCTTTTCAAAGCCCCTGTCCGGACGCGGCCTGGCGCTCGGCGATTTCGACAATGATGGCTCGGTGGACGTGCTCGTGACGCAGAACAACGCAGCACCCGTTTTATTGCGCAACAACCTTGGCCGCCAGAATCATTGGTTGGGTGTACGACTTGTCGGCACGAAGGCTAATATCGATGCCATTGGCGCGAAGATCACCTATCAAGCGGGCGATCTGAAGCGCCATCAATTTAAGGTAGGTGGCGGCAGCTATCTCTCTTCCCAAGATCCGCGGATGGTTTTGGGATTAGGGAAGCGAACCAAGATCGACTGGCTGGAAATACAATGGCCGCAACCGAGCGGCAAAACGGAACGGTTCACCGAACTGCCGATCGACCGCTACGTCACCGTCGTCGAAGGTCAGGGAAAGTGGAAGTAGTCGCCAGTGGCGAGAGTCGCGGATTCCCGGATGACACGAATGAACTCACGAAGTCATGCTTTGGCTACTTCCTGTTTGGGAGCGATGGCTAGGCTCGTGATCGGGTTCGCGCTCAGCTCGTCGAGCAACGGGCAAGCTGCGCCCGGCCAGCAAATCCCAGTCCACCAGAGTCAGGCAAGTCAACCTGACGGCCGCGACGCGGTTTTGAGTACTCAAGAATCGGCCGAAGAAGAACTACGCAAGGGGACAGCGCTCACCAGCCAGGGTTCTTTCACAGACGCCATACCTCACCTTCTGATTGCTCGCAAGGGGGAAGTTTACGAGTACGCGGCGAATTTCAACCTGGCGCTTTGCTACGTAGGAACCAGCCAGTTCAAGGAAGCAATTCAGATCCTGAGCCATTTGCGAGGCGGAGGGCATGATGGCGCGGACGTGGAGAATCTGCTAGCGCAAGCCTACATAGGGAATGAACAGCCGCAAGAAGCCTTGGCTTCTGTGCAGAAAGCCGCGGCCGTGTCGCCACAAAACGAGAAGCTCTATACCTTCGTCGCGGATGCCTGCGAGGACCACAACGATTACGCTCTTGGACTCAAGGTCGTCGATATTGGACTGCGAAACCTGCCGCAATCGGCGCGGCTCCATTACGAGCGAGCCATGTTTCTTACCCAGCTCGATGAGCTTGACCAAGCCAAACCGGACTTTGAGTTGGCAGGCAAACTCGCACCCGGAAGCGAGATCGGCTATCTCGCTTCTGCCCACCAAGAATTGTTTGAGGGAGACATCTCCGAGGCGATCCGAACGGCACGCGATGGTGTCAAGAGAGGTTATGAAAATCATGCCTTATTGACAGTTCTTGGGGAAGCCCTGCTTCGCTCCGGGGTCAGTCCGGGTCAGCCTGAGTTCGTGGAGGCGCAAGCGGCTCTGGAGAAAGCAGTCACGCAACTACCGAACGACCCGAGTGCGCAGATCGCGCTTGGAAGCCTATATCTTATGGCCGGACGGCTGGAAGATGCGATTGCTCATTTGGAAAAGGCACGCCGGCTCGATCCCTCCAAACCATCCGTTTACGCCAGCCTAGCTAAGGCCTATCAGCGGCACGGTGACATGCAACAGGCAAAAGACGCGCTTCGAGCTCTTGAGAAGCTAAATCGAGAGCAGGCCGGGCGCATCGGTTCCGCTCCCGGTGATCGCAAGTTGGGTTATGCAGGCCGGGGAGTCGCGGAAGAAGAACCCGCGACGCCGCATCCATAAGCGCCGGCCCATCGATCAACAACGCTCGCGCTCATCTGGCAGGGACACGCGGGAACGGGCGCTCCACGATCCCTACACCTTCTTTGATGGCAATAATCCGGTCACTCTTAAGGTTAGACAGCTTGGTCGCACTACCGCTCGGCCAGAGGATCTCGACTGCATCAACAGTCGAATGCTGACCCAGGCCAAAATGGAGACGCGGATCCTGAGCGGACTGATAGCTCATGCCACCCTTCCGCTGATCGTAAAGGATGAGATCTCCCGCGGATACTTTCAATCGTGCACCAACGCCATCTCGATTGGACTGCGTGCCGACCAGCAGGATCTCCAGCCAGTGGTTGGCATTCCCTCCATCATTACGCAGAAGTTGAGGAGCCTGGCCATTGTTGTTCACGAGAATGTCGAGGTCGCCGTCATTATCGAAGTCGCCGACCGCGGCTCCCCGGCTTACCCGCGGCAGCTGAAAATCCGGCCCCAAGCGATCACTCACGTTTTCAAAAATCCCATGCCCGTTGTTGTGAAACATCAACTTGGGTTCGGCATAGCGCGTATCGGCGTGATAGCGCTGAATGTTGTCGAGAACGTGTCCGTTCGCCATGAAGATGTCGCGCGCCCCATCGTTGTCGTAGTCCATGAAACGCGTGCCGAATCCGCTCATGTGGTAGGTAGCGTAACCAATCTTCGAGCGTAGGGTCGCGTCATCGAAAGTCTGGTCTCCCAGATTTCGGTAGAACCGCGCGAGTTGCATATCGAGGTGAGTGACGATCACGTCCATGCGGCCACTGCCCGCAGTGTCGGCGGCATCGGTTCCCATGCCGGCCTCGAACTGACCGTCCGAGCTGACCGCGACGCCGGCCACATATGCCACTTCGCTGAAAGTTCCGTCGCGGTTGTTGTGGAACAAGAAGTTCGGCATGTGGTCATTGGCTATGAAAATGTCTTGCCAGCCGTCGTTATCGTAATCGAACGTCACAATGCCGAGGCCATTGCCACCCTTTAACCCAACCCCGGAAGACTTGCTTACATCGGTGAATGTGCCATCACCGTTGTTGTGATAGAGCGTAGGAGGTTGACCGTGAAAATCATCCGGGTGACAGTAGCTGCGCAGCCCCGGACCCCGATCACCACAGTAGAAATTGCGCTCTGGCGACCAGTCGACGTAGTTCGAAACGACGAGATCCAGGCGACCATCATTGTCGTAGTCGAACCATGCGGCGCTCGACGCCCAGCGGCCAGGATTTTCCACACCGGCCCGCGCGGTCACATTGGTGAATGTACCGTCCCCGTTATTGTGGTAAAGGATGCATCGACCATAACCGAGCGCCAGCAAGTCGGGGAATCCGTCATTGTCATAGTCGCCAACGGCCACGCCCATGCCGAACAGACCCTCGGCACCGACGCCCGCTTTGCCCGTAACGTCGGTGAATGTGCCATCCCCGTTGTTTCGGTAAAGTGAGCTTCGCAGAGGTTGCTTTGGTTTATACAGTGCGGTCGCGGCACTGTTCACGAGATATAGATCGAGCAGACCATCCTGGTTGTAGTCGATCCAGGCACATCCGGCTCCCATCGTTTCAATGAGGTATTTTTCCGGAGATGCGGCATTGTCGTGCTGAAAGGTGATGCCGGCGGAGCGCGCGACATCGACAAAAGTCACGGGATTGGGTATTTCCGGCAGGGAACGAACGTACGGCGCAGCCGCCAGCGTCAGCGCTGTCGATCCCATGTACCTCAGGACTTCTCGTCTGGAAGGCGTCAACGCAGTCTCCGGGAACAATTGTCTTGTATCACGCTGGGCAAAGATCCCTGAAAAAGAAGAGCGCGGGTTCGACGTTCCCAGCACCTAGTGTCCTCGAAAAACAGCGGCAAGAAATAGCGTACCGATCTAAGAGATCCAAGGATCAGGTGAGGCCAATCAGAATCTGGTTGACAAGGCGGCGGATAAAGTATACAAGATTTTGACAATGGCAAACGTTTACCAGCAGTCGCGCAGCCAGCTTTGTTTTTAGGCCGGCGGGGGTGGAGAACTGTGAACTGTGAACTGTGGACTGATGGCGTGCCTGTTCTCGGTGGTGAGCGGTTCGCTTGGAATAGTTAGCAACAATGTTTCTGGGTGCCATAAGGAGGATAGGTGACTCCCACATCTTCGCGTAGCGTGCTCGCCAAAACTGTCCTGCTGGTTCTGCTGGTGCTATGCACCGTCCCGTCTGCTTTGACCCAGCACGGTTCTGAGGGAACGATTGCTGTCAGCGTAGTTGATCCCTCCGGCGGAATCGTTCAGGGCGCGGAACTACAGCTTCGGGATCTGACCTCGGGCGACATCCACACGGCGGTGACGGGAGACCGAGGGACCTATACGTTCGTGAATCTACCTCTCGGCAGGTTCAGCCTGACCATCTCTAAATCTGGTTTTGAGAAGGAGGAGTTCAAGGGCGTTGTATCGCAAGCCGCGCAGACCACCGATATTAGCGCCACGCTCAAGGTAGGGGCAGCCACTACCACCGTGGAAGTGACTGCTACCGCCGCTCCTGTGCTAGAAGAGACTTCCAACGCCATCGGCACGACTGTCGATTTAAAGCAAATTGAGGACCTGCCCATTGAGGGCCGCGATTTGACCCAACTTTCGGAGTTGGTCGCGGGATCGACCTTCGTCGGAGGGTATGGAACCTACGATGGCCTTCCAGCCATCGCTCAAGGAAATAACATCGACGGGGTTATTGGTAGCCCGAGCAGAATGAAATTCGGAGGAAATTCTGCGCCCATTGTTTCTCCGCGGCTGGAATCGATTCAAGAGATGACGGTGCAGACGGAACAGCTCAACCTGGATCAGGGATTTGGCCAGGCCAACATGCAGCTCAATTTCGTTACCCGGCGCGGCAGCAACGCGTTTCACGGCCGAGCTTACGAGGACTTCAGGAACGACGCGCTGAACGCCAACAGCTGGTTGAATGACACGGAAACCGCGATCAACCCGTCGAGTCCAGTGCCCAAGAATCTTCTCCATCTCAACGATTTTGGAGTGAGCGTCGGCGGGCCCATTATCAGGAACAAATTATTCTTCTTTGGCAGCTACTCGGAAAGAAAACAGCCCGGCGCGTATACAACCACGAATTATCTTTTCAGTTCGGCAGCCCAAGCGGGGAACTTCACATACAACAGTCAAACGGTGAATCTATTCACTCTGGCGCAGAGCTATAACACCGCGCATCCCGGATCGAATCTTCCTACCTCGGTGCTGAATTGCCCGGCATCCTATTGCCCGTCTTCGGTATTGGGGGCGGCCAACGCGGCTGCGGCTGCGGGACAGGTATCCCCAGACGCCCTGGGCGATCCCAATCTCAACCAACTCAATTGGGCGGTAAACAATGCCCAGACCAGTTACTTTCCGGCGGTGCGGGTGGATTATGTCGCCTCCGAGAAGATGCGTTTCAACGTAGCCTGGAATATGACCAAAGATAGCTACCCGGGCGCGAATCCGCCCGACTTTCCGGGCTCGGGTTTTGCCAATACCGGAGCGGGCAACAGCGATAAGAGCTATACCTTGGGAGTGGGTTTTACCCTGACGCTATCGCCCAACTTGATCAACGAGTTTCGCGGTGGCTTTCTGTATAACAACACTCTTAATGCCTACAACGCGCCGCCGCTCAGCGCCTCGAATCCACAGTTGATCTGGGAGTACCCGACAGTCGTGCCCTTGGGAAGCGGACAGTATCCCGCCCAAATGTCCGGGACAATTTTTTACTCAGGGATCAACACCGACTACCCCGTATTTAACGCTTCCGACACCATGACCTGGCAACACGGAGCGCATACGCTCAACTATGGCTTTTCGTGGTGGCGTGAGCAGGATCACTATTACAACCCAGAGCTGGGATATCCAGTCACGGCTTTCGGCCTCGCAGCCGGCGATCCCGCACAGAATGCTTTTACCATTACCGGACCCGGGGCTACGCTTCCGGGTGCAAGTTCCGGACAGCAGCTTGCAGCTCAGGAGCTTTACGCGATCCTGGTGGGGCGGATTTCCAGTGTTGGCGGAAGTTATGCCTTCGTCCCGCAACAGCATAATTACGTGCCCCAGATTGGAAGGTACAATCTCGATGAGTTGGTAGGAGCAGAGGGAGTGTTCTTCCAGGATTCCTATCGTGTAAAGCCAAACCTGACCATCAATTACGGGCTCCGCTGGGATTTCACCCACGCTGATAAAGATCTCTCGGGTCTGTACCACTCGGCCAGTCCGGCAGCTATTTACGGTCCTTCCGGGGTCAACAATCTCTTTAATCCCGGAGTCTTCACGACGGATCCCAATGGGCTGAATCCCACGCTTGTACAGAATCCCAACCCGTACAATGCCTGGAATGTCTCCCCGCAACCGGCGTTCGGTTTCGCTTGGAACCCCAGGGGAACTGGCGACCTCGTGATTCGCGGAGGTTTCTCGCTGCGAAAAATCACCGAACCTCAGCAATACGTATGGAACCAGGCTAGCGATGCAGCGTCGTTCTACTACCAGTCGTTTGCTCTCGCTGCCAACACAACCGGGGCACCCGGGACCTTTGCTCCCGGCAGCTTGTCCATTGCCAGCTTCAATCCCAATGCGTCACCGGTCACCTCGCAGTTTGCGATACCTTACGCACTGGCGCCTGCGAGTTACCAGGCGAGCGAAGCGGTTTCGAATTTTACGTTCGGGCCGAGTCCGGGACAGCTTGGCTCTGAGAATGGCATTAACCCTAACATTCAGCAGCCTTACACGGAGTCCTGGAACTTTGGTGTTCAAAAGCGGCTGGGGGAAAGCCGGGCTCTCGAGCTGCGCTACGTGGGAAGCGTCAGCAAGCGCCAGTGGTTCAATATCAATCCCAACGAGATCAACATCTTTGGAACCACTTCCCAATTTCCGAACAGCTTCCTGACGCAGTTCAAGAATGCGCAGACGAACCTGGCCATCAACAACGCCAGCCCCAATCCGAATTATCAAGGGTCATTTGCCAATCACGGTCTACCCGGGCAGCAGGCGACGCCCATATTTGCTGCTGCTTTTCAGGGGGGCGGCGAGTTCTCCCAGCCCTGCCCTGACGGGAGCGCGTCCGATTATTGCAATTCCCAATTTGTTTCCGAGTTGCAAACCGGCCAAGCCGGGACCATGGCAGGCACTCTGGCGGGGGTCCAGGGCACCGTGCCTTACTTCTGCAATCTGGTCGGCACCGCTTTTGGCCCCTGCGCGACCAATGTTTCGGCAGGTACCTTCAATGCTGCGGGCGCGGGCTACCCCATCAACTACTTCCAATCCAATCCTTATGCGCAAAGCCTCGGCGGAGCCGAAAGTTACACCGTGGCCGAGGGATACTCGAATTACAACGCTTTGCAGGTTGATTTCCGCCAGCGCTCTTGGCATGGCCTGCAGTTTGACGCCAATTACACCTGGAGTCATACCCTCGGGGTCGCTACCCAAAACAACTGGTTAGGGCAAGGTGCGGTGTTTACCCTCCGCGACATGCGGTTAAGCTACGGGCCAACACTTTACGACCTTCGGAATGTCACGCACATCAATGGCACGTACGATCTGCCCTTAGGCAAGGGAAAGCCATTTGCCAACCGCGGCGGCGTGGTCGATCGCGTGATCGGCGGCTGGACTCTGGGAACAATCTTCACTTTTCAGACTGGCGCTCCTTTCCTGCTATTGGGTGGAAACGACACCTTTAACGACTATGGCGATGGTGGGGTAGTTTTGAATGGAGTCACGCCATCGCAGCTGCAAAACTCCGTTGGCAAATACCCAATCCCTGGGACAACCAACGTTGCGTTCATCAATCCCCAGTACCTGCTATCGACGGGCGAGGCCAACCCGACGTATATCGCTCCCAACACCACTCCGGGCACCTTCGGTCAGCGGATATGGCTTCATGGCCCCCATAACACCTACGACGATGTCTCGATCACCAAACACCTTCCCATTACGGAAAGGGTTCGTTTCAGCATGCAGGCTGAGATGCTGAACGCCTTTAATCACCCGACCTTCGGGCCGGGGGCGACGAATGGCGGCTTTAATTTCGGCTGGAACGCCATTCAAAACTCCGGCTTTGGGATCAATGGCAACGGGCCTCTTAACCCATTTCTGAATTCCCCGAATGGCGGCGCGAGAGAGATCGAGCTGCGAGCGAACATCGAGTTCTGAGAATCGCCTGACGCCAGATGCATTTGCCGATGCGACGCAAGTCCGGGCGCATTCAGTAAATGCATTTTTGGTTACACCACGGGTTCTTGCCGCAAGGCTGTAACGCTATGAGCGGCAATGGTCGCAACTGGATCCTCTCGCTTGCATTGCTGTTTTTCGCCCTGGCTGGGCTGCTGACGCAAGCCAGCCTTGAGAACTACCAGCGGGCCGAGCGGTTCCTTCCGGGTACGTGCGGCATCCGGTAAACGCTTCTGATATCGGCCAACTTCGCGATCAAAGAAAACCGGGAATCTGGTGGTAACGCCAGCCGTCGACGGCGTTGAGCAAGTGGTCAGCGCCGGGTTCAAGTAAGCGAACGAGGGCTCTTATGCATCGACGCGATTTCCTGCAGGGAATAGCAGCCACCGCAGCTGGTCTTGAGGTCCTGTCCCGCAACCCCGGAGCAACTGCGCAAACGAGCGCTTCTGTTGCCCGCAAGTCTGCGCGGAAAGCTGCCGCTGCAGTCTCACTTGAGGGTTGTACGCTAGTCGCTGAATTCAAGCGCAAAGAGGATTCGTGGAAGGTATATGAAGATTTGCGCACTCGTGAAGGATCTCTCGTGTTTGCGTCGTCATCCGGAGAGACGCGGGTCCTCGCCAGGAGCGCCGAAGCCTCCATGCCCGAGGGGAGTCCTTACTTGGGGCTTGCTCTCAAAGAGATAGGGCTCTCCTCACCCGATCTGCTGGCAGATCGTCTTTTGCAGGATGGCGACCCCGACCCCGAAAAAGTGAAGTCGGCAGCGCCGCCGATGGCGTCGGCCGAGAAAAATCCACGCACATGGACGACCTTTGTGGGTACCCGGGAAGCTTACGACGTTACTCCCGTGTACCGTAGCGGCAACACACGGACTTACCATCCGATTCAATATTCACCCGAACTGCATGAGGCATTGAAAAGGGGACAGCTATACGATGGCTTGGTCGGAGGCTGGATGCCGGCCGTCCGCAAAGTGATTCCGATCTCGGATCATTCCTACTGGGAAGTGATTGTATTTGGCGATACAGGTGCGAACAAGAACAAATATATCGTCCACACCTGGCATCGCACAGCGCGGATCGAAGACGGCAGGATTGCCAAGGTCGTATACGGCCGCAGCTATCCCGCCTACCCGCCCGGGCGCGAAGACCCGCAGCCTGAAGAGTTCTATCGCGCGCTGCTGGCCTTTGCTGAATATTGGGATGAACAGCTGCACGATTTTGCTCCGGCCTCGCTTCCACAGGACGTATGGGTCGATATTTCGAAACACTCGTTTGCAAAAGAGTTGATGACACGGCCGGGCGGAGTCTATCCCAAGTACGGCGCGGTCGACCGCGACTACGCGGGTTCGGAATACGACGGTTTCCAGGATGTCTTCACCAGCGCAATCTATACCAACCTGGAGTGGGGACGTCTCGATACGGCGAGACTTTTCATCGACAACTATTTCAGCGAGTACGTGGATGAGAAGGGCATGATCGATATGCGGGGTCCCGAAACCGCGCAGTTTGGCATGACGCTTGCCCTCCTGGCTCGCTACTTTAATTACAGCCACGACGGCGGGTTGATGCTGAAATACCGATCGAAAATCGAAGCCACTGCGAAGTTGCTGGGCGACATGCATGACGAGAGTCTTGCACTGCCGCGGGAGGATCCCGGCTATGGATTGATCCGCGGATGGAGTGAGTCGGACTCGTGTCTGAGCGAGAATCCGTCTTTGTACTGGCGGCCATATTATGCCAACAGTGCATTTGCGGCGCGGGGGTTCACAGACATTGCTCGGGTGTGGACGGAACTGGCCCACACAGACTCGTCGGCAAGCATGGAAAAGTTGGCACAAGGCTGGCTTAAGCGCGGCCAGACGCTCAAGCAACGGACCATCGAAAGCATAGAGAAGAACATCCAGAGTGACAAAGCTCCACCCTACATTGGGTTATTTCCCGGCACGGCGGTCACTTTTCGCGCGTCGCTCGAGAAGGAACGGCCCAGCCCGCAGCAATGGCCGCATCGTCCCTATGCGGAATTGCTGCAGGCGGACGTGCTGCCGCCGCGACTGGCCAATCAGGTCATCGACTGCATGCGGGCCTACGGAGCGACCACGCTCGGAGTCGTAGCCAACGTTTGGCGTTTTCAGGAAGATGGCCGTGAGATTCTGGGTTTCATCTCGTACGGGTACGCGCTGACGTTGCTTCGACTCGACCGCATCGAAGAGTTCCTGTTATTCCTTTATTCCCATCGATATCATGCGCACACGCGGGGCAGTTGGACCGCTGGAGAAGTGACGGGGATCACAGGGGACTCAGGGACCTACTGCGTTCCGGCGCAACAGACCATTCCGCTGCTGGTTCGCTGGATGCTGGTGCTAGACGATTCCGACGAAGACAGGCTGTATCTGGCAAAGGGTGTGCCTCGGGAATGGGTGGTTTCTGGGAAGGAAATTCGGATTGAGCAAGCTCCCACACGGTGGGGCAAAGTCGGCTTCAGCTTGGTGACGAAGCCGAGTGCCAAGTCTCTGGTGGGGTATGTGGAACTGAGCGGAGCGAGAATTCCCAGGGAAGTCCATTTCAAACTCCGGCTTCCCGCGCCAACCATGCTTCAGAATGTGACGGTGAACGGGCAACCTACGACTCTGGGAGGGGATCACAAAGACACTCTCATCATCGCTACGAACAACGGGAAGAGGTTCGAAGTGGTGGGCCAGCTCAACTAACGGCTGATGAGATTCCGCGCGATTCGGTGGGGAAGCTGTCGGGCGCGATGTCGATCCATTCACCAGAATTTCAAACGCTGGTTACCGTTACGCGGAGTCGCCGGTGCAGCCACCCGCTTCTCCTCAAGGACCTTCTTCAGCGATTCGCCGGCATACTGAATGTGCTGGCGCAGCAATTTGCACGCTCCCGTCGTGTCGCGCTGCCGGCAGAGATTCAGGATCTGGTGATGTTCCTCATTGGCGCGCTTCATGCCGCGAGTCAGATACAGCTGGAGACGTGTATATCGTTCACCGCTGTTGTTGACGTTGCGGATAATAGCCATGAAACGAGGCTGATCGGCGCGCGAATAGAGGATCGAGTGGAACTGCCAGTTAAGGCGCCCCCACGCGGAGAGGTGATCCTCCCGCTTCAGAGAAGTTGGCAGCCTGCGAAACACCTAGTCAGATGGAAGATCTACTATATCGCATATTATATCCAAGGCCCCAGTCTAGCCTTCCACAGCGCGGGTCAGAAGATGCTCTCCCGGTACCGCGCTAACAGGGCAATCAGGATGATGGGCAGTTCGGGTCCCTGCATCATCGGGGGTCCGCCCCATCAGCCCACTTGAGATACGCACGCCTCTCGCGAACTTGCAGGACTTACGCAGCCAAGGCCAAGACCTGTGAAGTTGCCACAGCCCGGTTTTCGCCTGTGGCAGCGGTATGGAATTTGCTGCCGGCCTGAGTTTCCAGTAATCCAACTGCCGCACATGGACAGCTAAGTTTCGGAAGGAATTCGGATGCTCCCATCTTCGGCGATGGGAAAGAAGGGGTTCCACGCCACTTCCCACAGGAACTCGTCTGGGTCGGCAAAATACCCATCGTAGCCTCCCCAAAAGGTCTCCTGCGCAGGCTTGAGCAGCTTTGCGCCTGCGGCTTCGGCTTGCGCGAGAACGGCGTCAACCTCGTCGCGAGTGCGGGCATTGTAGGCGAGAGCGATTCCGCTGAATCCCTGCCCTTCCGGAGAGACGTTTGCATCCTCTGCCAGCGCGATTCGCGGATACAGGGCGAGCGCCATCCCTCCCACTTGAAAGAACACAATGCCATCGGCTTTGGCATTTACGCGCTTCCATCCGAGGCTTGCATAAAAATCGTGGCTGCGCTGCAACTCGCGTACTCCAAGAGTGATGAGGCTAACTCGCTGTTCCATGGTGCGCCTCGTTTCCCGGTAGATTATCCGCACACGGAAGATGTCAGTCAGTTTACCATCCGCATGCAGCGACTGCCGGCTGCAAGAGAGACACAGGCTCTCAGTCCACGGACGGAGGCAGGCGGGGTAAATTTCTCCCGTATCAAACGTGTTGTAGGGTCTCAACCGCTGGCCAGTAGACGGTTAACGACAATAAAACATCGCCAAAGTCATGGTCTTTTCGCTGTCGCCTATTTTCCGGCGGCCGCAGCTACCTGGCTGCGTCCTAGCACATCACGTACCTGTCGACCCAGAGTCGCCAACCGGAAAGGTTTCTGTAGGAAAACATGCTTGGGATCGAGGCCCTGCTGGTTCGAAAGCAAATTATTCGAATACGCCGACATGAATACCACGCGGATCTCCGGACGAATGCTCACCATCCTTTCCGACAGCTCGCGTCCGCTCATCAGCGGCATGATCAAGTCGGTCAATAAGAGCTGGATCGGCCGGCCGTATTGCTCTGCCACTTGGAGAGCTTCTGGCCCGCCATTGGCCGTCAGAACGGTGTAGCCACTGTCCCGGAGATACTCGGCCGCAGAATTGCGGACACCCTCCTCATCTTCCACCAGAAGAATGGTTTCCGCTCCCTTGATCGGCTGCTGATGCTCCTCTTCATCTTGCATCTGGACTTCTGCCTCGACCAACGGAAAATAAATCTTGAAAGTTGTACCCACATCGGGTTCGCTATGAACGAAGATTTGGCCTCCGGTCTGTTTTACGATGCCGAACACAATGGCGAGCCCAAGTCCGGTGCCCTTGCCCTGCTCTTTGGTCGTGAAGAAGGGCTCAAAGATCCGGGACTTGACTTCTGCGGTCATGCCGCAACCGTTGTCACTCACCGCCACCTTGACGTACTTCCCCGCCTGAGATTCACTGGCAAGAAGACAGTTAGCGCCATCCAGTTCAGCATTCGCAGTCTCAATTACAAGTCGCCCCCCGTTCGGCATAGCGTCCCGGGCATTGATGATCAAGTTCATGAACACTTGTTGTACCTGACTGGGATCCACCTTCACGCGTCCAAGGTGGTCTCCGGCACTGAACTGTACGTCAATGTTCTCTGGGATCAGACGCTTCAGCATTCTGGTCTCTTCTGCGATCAGCGCGTTCAGGTCGAGTACTTTGGGAGAAACGACCTGCTTGCGGCTGACCGTCAACAGGCCTTCCGTCAGGGACGAACCCCGATCCGTCGCTTTCACGATTTCGCTGGCGTAGCGGCGGGTGGCTTCATCTGTCAGCTTCTTATCGAGCAGTTCGGCATAACTGCTGATTGCCATCAAGATGTTGTTGAAGTCATGAGCCACGCCGCCTGCAAGTCGACCGATGGCCTCGATCTTCTGCATCTGCCGCAGTTGCTGTTCCAACTCGCGGCGATGCGTGGTGTCCTCGACTGTCCCTTCGAAATGGAGGATGCGGCCTTCAGAGTCGCGTACGACGCGGGCATTCTCCGAAACCCAGATCACATTTCCATCCTTGCGATAGGCCTGGTATTCAAAATTCTGCACGACACCACGCCCTTCCAGGTTTTTGGCAAATTCATCGCGTACCTCGGGTTTCACGTATTCCTGGGTTCGTATGTCTTTGCGAGTGTTGATGAGTTCTTCCGGCGAATCAAAGCCGAGCATGCGCGCCAGAGCTGGGTTGGCGGAGATGTACCTTCCATCCGGAGTCGTCTGATAGATTCCCTCGACAGCGTTTTCAAAAATCGTCCGATACTTCTCTTCCGCGTGCCGGAGGGCTTCTTCAGAACGTTTTTGCTCGGTGATGTCAGCCAGGAATCCAAGAATTCCTTTCACTTTGCGGCTTGCGTCTCGGATTGGAGCCGCAGACAGGCTGACCGTCACTAAAGAACCGTTCCGCTTTTGGCGGAGCACTTCGATTCCCCTGAGGGTCTCACCCGACAGCAATCTGGCATGAAGATCGGCAGCCTGGGTCAGCACATCCTTAGGGATGATGGGATTAGTTTTGCCAATGACCTCCTCTTCGCTCCAACCAAACAGCGCTTGCGCAGCTGGGTTCCACATGGTCACGCGGCTCTCTGTGTCCGCTGCAATGATGGGCACGGGAGAGGCATAGATGCTCGTCTCGTTAGCCCTGCGGAGAGCCTCTTCCGCACGCTTCCGTGCGGTGATATCCCGTGCAATCGACGATGCGCCAATGATGGTTCCGTCTGAATCAAAAACTGGCGATACGGTTAGGGATACATGGATAAGCTTGCCGTTCTTGGCCATCCTGATGGTCTCGAAGTTCTTTATCGCGTGGCCGGCCTTCAACTCTTCGATAATCTCGCGAATCTCATGGGAACGACCGGCAGGAGCGAGGATGGAGACCTTCTTGCCAATGGCCTCGCTCGCAGAATGGCCATACATCAGCTCGGCCCCTTTGTTCCAACTCGTGATCCGGCTCTCCAGGTCCTTGCCGATGATTGCATCCTGCGAGGATTCGACGATTGCGGCCAGGCGAACCATCGTCTCCTCTGCAATCCGTCGTGCCGTAATGTCGCGGACATGCACCGTATAGGAAATCCGTTTCTCGACGACGATCCGGGTGACCGTGATTTCGGCGGGAAACTGGTCGCCATCGGCCCGCGAACATCTGGTCTCGAGACGATTGCCAACAACATCAACGATCCTCGGCTCACTGGAGACGAATAGCTGCCCACGGAGGCGATCCCGCGACCCGGGAGGCAGGATGGTATCTGCAAGATCCTTGCCCAGAGTTTCCGATCGTGGGATGCGAAAGGTTCTCTCTGCCGCCGGATTGAAGTCTGTTATACAGACCTTCGCATCGGCGCAAATGACACAGTCGAGAGCAAAATCCAGGAGAGCCTGGCGACGCGCCTCACTCTCTTGGAGCGTTTTCCGCATCCGCGCAAGCTCGCCGGAGTTTGGGTTGGATCTCATGGTTGGCGTGGCCTTTGCAGATCCTTCGGGCGATCTTCGCGCCTGATCCGCCCGGCGTTTAAACGTGATGCTTCTACCCACCCAGCAGTTCGTGGATCTTGTCCTTGAGTGTGTCGAGGCGGAAAGGTTTCCGCAAGACCATGTTCTCAGCAGAATCGGCTGCACGAGCGGGCTGTGCCTCGTTGGCATCTCCGGACATATAGAGAATCTTGAGGTCGGAATGGAGATCAAGCAATTTCGCAGCTACTTGGCGGCCGGTCATCTTGGGCATCACGATATCGGTAATCAAGACATCAAGGCGGGCGCGATTCTGCTGCACGACGTGGATTGCTTCCTCGCCCGTCCTCGCCTGCAAGACCTTAAAACCCTCCATTTTTAGGAACTCCGAAGTCGGTATGCGCACCGCGTCATCGTCTTCCACGACCAGGATGGTCCGGGCGACGGACACATTCCGGGGAGAACTGCGCTTAGAGTCTTCTCGGCCAACTGGCTTCAGCGACGGGAAATAGATGTTGAAACTGTTACCTTTCTCTGGATCGGTGTTGAACCGGACATATCCCCGCGCGTTCTTGACGATGCTACGAACAGCCGCCAGCGACAAATTGATTCTGGCATCCTGATCCTGAATGCCAACCAGCTCTTCCAGCGAGCCGCCGAGACCGGTGTCGTCGACGGAGAGCATCACATACTTGCCCGGACGTTCGATCTCGCCCATGCCCACGGATTCCGCCTTCAGATCTACCAACCTCGTGCTGACTGTGAGCCTTCCGCCCTTGGCCATTGCATTGCGTGCATCGATTGCAAGACTCAGCACCAGGTGTTCGATTTCAACCGGATCAGCATTCACCATGGGGATGCTTGGATCGAGCTTGTACACAACCGAGACGCGCTCGCCGCCTAGCTGTTCGAGGAGATTGCTGATTCCAGTGATTACATTGTTCAGATCGAGAGATTGAGGGGACGCGGCTTGTTTGCGGCTTATGGCCAGAAGCTTTTGGACCAAAGCGGTTGCCCGACCAGCATTGTTCAGGACCTGCTCCAGACTTCCTCGTTGCGACGATGAGGCCTTCTTCATCTCCAGCTCGGCGTAGCTGGTGATCGCCATCATGATGTTATTAAACTGGTTGGCCGTTGCTTGCGTAATCTCACTGATCAGCTCGGTCTTTTGTGCAAGTAAGAGCGTCCGCAGGTCAGCGTGCGACTCGCGGTGGCCGCTTTTTGGTTTGCTGGTCAAAAGGTCCGACATCAGAGCATACTTTCCGTTTTGGTTCTTCTTCGACCCATTCCCACTACGATATCCAGTCCGCAAGAGGAGTCACAAATTACGGAGGTAAGGGTTACGGCATTTGTAGGGATACCGTTGGGTGCTGATGGAAATCGGTTCGCTACCAACGTCTGAAGAAGGAATCTGAAGGTAGGGCCAGAATCATCGTCCTTATGGAGTATTTCTTGCCACGCCCTGTCATTTGTTCATTTTCTAGAAATTGTGAACTCATTGTTGAACAACCACGACGGCTACAGTCTGAATGTTATTTGCTATCAATGCTTTCGAGTTCTACAGCTTTGGAGCCCGGCGTGCCTGTATAGCAGCATGGTAGACAGAATACTTATCATCGACGATGACGAACAGCTGGTGGATGCTTACCGCGATTATCTCGGGGAAACCGGGTATGAAGTAGATTGCGCTCAAGAGCTGGAGGAGGCGCAAACTTTGCTTTCGCATTTTTCCTATTCCATCGTAATCACCGATCTCCGGCTGAGCAGACTCGCGTTCGGCGGATTAGATGTGATCAAGCATGTCCGCGAGAGTTCTGCGCAAACGCGCATCATTGTGTTGACCGCCTATGGCTGGCCGGAACTCAAGGCGGAGGCAACGGCATCTGGAGCGGACGCATTTCTTCGAAAGCCGATGCGCTTGAAAGAGTTAGGGAAGACAATCGTGCAGTTAGCAGGAGGTACGGCATGAAGAGTTCCATTCTCGAAACCATTCTCGATCCGCATGCACTCTCGGTTTGCTTCCAGCCTATTTTCCAGATCCAAGGCGGAGCAAAACGGGTGGATAGTGTCGAAGCCTTGATTCGCGGACCCCGAGGAACCAACTTTGAAAGGGCAGACATTCTATTTGAATATGTCCGGCGCAAAAGAGCCGAGGCAGCCGTCGATCAAAGTTGCCTCACCGCGATTTGCGACGCCGCCAAAGGCTTGCCTTCGAGAGTTCGCGTCAACGTCAATGTGCATGCCGCAACCCTCGGCCACGACTCCGGATTTGTTGACTTCTTTCGACGGCATGTGCAAAAACAATCCCTGACCGCGGAGCGGTTCACCATAGAAGTTGTGGAACATGCTCCTACTTGCAACATCCCCGAACTCACGAACAGCATCGCGAAGTTACGGAGCTTGGGCGCGCGTGTCGCTCTCGACGACGTGGGGTTAGGGCAATCCAACTACCGCATGATGCTGGATTGCCATCCCGAGTACTTCAAGTTGGACGCCTACTTCGTACATGATTTGAGCACAGACTCGAAACGGCGAGCCGTGGTGGAGTCGCTGGTAACACTGACAAAGGCTCTCGAAAGCGCCGTGGTAGCGGAAGGCGTGGAGTCGAACGATGACCTCTTGCAGTTAGAGGCGATGGGAGTTGATTTTGCCCAGGCGAACCTGTTGTGCCCGGCCATTCCGTTAGAAGAATTGCTGGCAACCGGTTACCTGGACGACCCGGCTTTGGGTACGCCGGCCCGGCCCGGAAAGGGCAGGCGGAACGTGCACAATTTCGATCAGCACCGGGAATCTTTCAGCACGGCGGTGGGTCAGTCCTTCTACACATGAGACGCACCCCCCCGCATTGCTGGGGAGCCTTTCGCGAAATCCTCTGCTCCGAGCGGCCTATGCCAGACGTCACTCGCACGACGCAAAGATTGAATCTCGGGTCGGTCCCTGAGCGCAGCGCGTGCTAGTTGTGAATGCGGAGGGTGTTGATCCCGAAGGTCTTCATCTTGTTGTAAAGCGTGCTCCGGGTCAGACCCAGGCGGGCTGCGGCCCGCGCAACGTTGCCGCGCTCCGCGTCTAATGCTTTTTGGATGTGCAAGCGCTGAATTTCGCGGAGAGTAAGCTGGGATTCTCCGCCAACCGCCGCTTCGCTCCTAAACTCCAGATGCAGATCTTTAGGCCGGATGGTTTCGCCAGTGGCGAGTAAGACCGCTCTCTCGATCACATTCTTCAGTTCGCGGATGTTGCCGGGCCAGGAGTAGGTGGTCATGGTTTCGATTGCCGGATCGGAGAGGGTAAGATGCAGCCGTCCCAGATCGACGGCGACACGCTCGAAAAAGTGCTGCGCCAGGATTGGGATATCCTCAAGTCTTTCTCGAAGCGGAGGCATGCGAATGACGACTGTGCTGACTCGAAAGTAGAGATCGCTGCGGAATTTCTTCTGCTGAACGAGCTGTGCCAGATCTTCGTGACTGGCGGCGACGAGGCGCACGTCCAGTTGGCGCTCCTGCACGTCACCCAAGCGTCGGAACCGTTTCTCTTCCAGAATCTTTAGCAACTTGGGCTGGATTTGCAGGTCCATGTCTCCGATTTCGTCGAGAAACACAGTTCCCCGCTGGGCAACCTCGAGCAGGCCCATCTTGCGTTGAACCGCCCCCGTAAATGCGCCTGCTTCGTGCCCGAAGAGCTCTGTCTCAAGAAGCTCTCGTCCGAAGCCGGCGCAATTCAGATCGACAAAAGGCTCCTCTGCTCTCGGGCTTTGATCATGCACCCATTTGGCCAGCACACCCTTACCGGAACCGGTTTCTCCTGCAATCAGGATCGGACAGTGGCTCAGACACACTCTTTCTGCCTGTTCCGCTACCTCGCAGATAGCAGAGCTCGTGCCCAGAAAAGGATCAGCGCTATCCCTTCTTTCCCGCGCTTTCCCTGCGAGCTGCTTCTGGAGGTTGCGTTGGTTCTTCAGCGCGCGTTCCAGCACTACTGCGATAGCAGCCATTTCCACCGGTTTGGTCAAGAATTGTTCGGCACCTTCCTTAATCGCCTGCACGGCCAGCGGAACACTGCCGTTTCCAGTAAGCAAAATCAGCGGCACAGATGGGTGAGATTGTTTGAGTTGCGGCAAGAGATCCAGTGCCGTCCCATCGGGCAATGAGTAATCCAGGATGGCCGCATCGGGAGACGAATTCCTGAATGCTTCCCTGATGCCTGCACAGTTCATGGCTGGAATGACTTCATAATCGATCGACTCGAGAAATTCGCTGAGCGCGCCTCGAATGGCCTGGTCATCCTCGCCGATAACGATGCTTTTCTTGGCCATGTTTGGATCGTGCGTGTGCCTGGTCGCACCCTCCATTGCGGGATGCGAGCGGCCCAGACGCTTTGAGGGTCTTTGGAGAAATCTAACGTGGACGGTAACCACGTGACAGATAACGTCAGTAATCTCCAGAGTGTGGAGGAAGGTGACGTACTCAATGCCCCCTTTCATTAGTTGTCACTTCTGTAACTAGCTCCGCGACCTCGCTTCGTGCGACGCTTGCATTGATCTCGCAGAAAAATTGGTGGAGTATGTCGTACCAATCAAGCCCACCCATCACCGGGACCGTTCTGGTTGCGGACGATGAAGCGTCCAATCGGGAACTGCTGAAAGAGTTGCTGTCTGGCGAAGGCTTCGAGGTGATTACCGTACCGGACGGCCGTACTGTTCTCGAGGAACTGGGCAGAGTGCGGACTGATTTGGTTCTTTTGGACGTGTTGATGCCTGACCTCAGCGGGCTCGAGGTCTGCGAAAGAATCAAGGCCAACCCAGAGACCTACCTAATCCCTGTCATCTTGGTTACATCGCTTTCTGATAAGCGGGATCGAATCAACGGGATCAAAGTGGGTGCAGATGACTTCCTTTCCCGACCCGTAGATCGAACCGAACTGCTGGCCCGCGTGCGATCGTTGTTAAAGCTCAAGTTGCGCACGGACGAACTGGAGCGGGCTGAGACCGTTCTTTTTACCCTTGCGCGCAGCATTGAAGGCAAAGACCCCTATACCCTGGGCCATTGCGAACGCCTCGCCGAATACTCTGCCCGCTTGGGCGAGCAGATCGGGCTTTCCGAGGAGCAGCTTACCGCCCTGCGGCGGGGAGGCGTCGTGCATGACATTGGGAAGATCGCGGTGCCGGATTCGATTCTGTTGAAGCCATCTAAGCTCTCGGAAGAAGAATGGAAGTTGGTTCGTGAACATCCTGTGGTCGGCGAGCGTATCTGCGCTCCGTTAAAGTCGTTTCGATGCGTGCTCCCCGTTATCCGCCATCACCACGAGAAATTCGACGGCTCAGGGTATCCAGACGGACTTCGGGGCCAGTCGATCCCCATAACGGCCAGAACGCTGCAGATTGTTGATGTTTATGATGCCCTGACTACGAAGAGATCTTACAAGCGCGCTTTTTCCCCAAGCGAAGCTCTGAAGATGATGAAGGAGGAGGTGGCGAGAGGTTGGTGGGATTCCGACATCTTTGGTCAGTTCGAGAGGCTGATCGCGAACTCTGAAGCCATTGGCTTATCTCGAGGCGCGGCTGCAAAGCGCTAGCGATCCCTTTGCAAAGTGCACGTTCCCGAAGCGCGAGGTTCTGACGTAGGTGTGCGATTGAACGCTCGAGAGGGGGAAATTGAAAGTATTCGCCAGAGTCGGGAAGTGGGTCTCGAAAGGTCGCTGGCGGCTCCATCTTCTTTTTCTGTTGCTCTTGATTGTGCCGATCGCACTTTTTGCATACTCCATGGGCGAGGTTCTGAAACGCCAAGCCGAGGCGCAAGCCGCAACCGAGGCCACCCAAATTGCCCACGTCTCGGCGAGCTTGGTGGAGGATCACTTTCGGCAGAGCATAGCCTTCCTCGAATCGATTGCCACCCGCCGTACTCTTGGCCACGCCTGGACCGCGGGGAATCTCGATCTGGTCGAATGGCACCTGCGCAGCGCCAAGTCACTGCGCCCAGACTTCTCCTTCGTGGGTTTATACGACCTTGACGGCCGGATGCGCGTCATCTATCCGCCTCAACCAGCATTGCTCGGCCAAGAGTTCGCAAACCGGGACTGGTACAAGGGTGTAGCCGAGCGATGGGAGCCCCAAATTTCGGAGGTGTATCAGAGCGCTGTTCCGCCGCACGAACTCGTCGTCGCCATTGCCGTTCCAGTAACGGATGCCCAGGGCAAGCCGATCGCCATTCTGATGGGAGCAGATGCTTTAGACACGATCAGCCAGCGATTAGGAACCCAGCTGGAAGGTGGATGGACAATTCTGCTCGTCGACCACAGTGCGCACGCCATCGCCCGCCACGGCAGCGATTCCGGTGTTCCGGTTGACCTGAGTCTCTACCAGCCTGTGCACCGAGTGCAGGCGGGGCAGTCCGGAAGTGGAAGCTTTAGACGCGGGGGTGAGGTGATCTTTGCCGGGTACGAACCGGCAGGAAAATCCGGCTGGGGAGTCGTGGTCGAACAGCCTTCAGTGTTGCTCGAACGAAGCGTTTGGTTGATGGAACGACGGATATGGTTTCTAGGTTTTGTATTTCTGCTGGTTGGCCTGAGCCTGAGCACATTCATGGGTTCGCTCTATGCCCGGCTCGAAACCGGCAATCGTTTTCTCGACCTGTCGGTCGACATGTTCTGCATTCTTGGATTTGATGGATTCTTCAAAAACCTAAACCCAAGCTGGGAAAGAGTGCTGGGTTTTACCACGGCAGAGCTAACAGAGAGGCCCCGCGTCGAATTCATACACCCTGAGGATCGTGAAGCGACAGCACGGGAAGTTGCCCGACTGCAGCACGGCGAAGTCACGCTGGCTTTCGAAAACCGCTACCTTTGCAAAGACGGTTCGTACAAGTGGTTGCTGTGGAATGCAGTCTCCGCGTCCGACCAGAGTGCCATCTATGCCGTCGCTCGCGACATCACGGCAAGAAAGCGCGCGGAAGCTGAATTGCGGGAAAGTGAGGATCGCCACCGAAAGCTGTTCGAGCTGAATCCCCAGCCCACCTGGATTTACGACCGTGAAACGCTTCGCTTCTTAGCCGTAAACCGAGCCGCTTTGCGGAAGTATGGCTATACCCAGGAAGAGTTCCTCTCTATGACCATCCAGGAGATCCGGCCGCGGGAGGAAATTCCGGCGCTTCTGAAAAGTATAGCTACTCTCCACGACGGGCGCCGGGAATATGGTGTTTGGCGGCATCGCAGAAAGGATGGCACCATTCTCCCGGTTGAGATCACTTCCTATTCGTTCCTATTCGCTGGACGCCCCGCTGATTTCGTGATCGCGGTTGACATTTCCGAACGGCAGCGCGCTGAGCAGGAGCGGCAGAAATTCACTGAGAGCTTGGAGACGGCGAATCGGGAGCTTGAACTCCAGAACCGAGAGGTGGAGCGGGCCACGCGATTGAAGAGCAAGTTTCTTGCCAGCATGAGCCACGAGTTGCGGACTCCATTGAATGCAATCGTTGGCTTTTCAGATCTGCTGGCGGAAGGCACTCCGGGCGACCTGAATGCAAAGCAAAAACGTTTCGTGAATCACATTAAGCAAGGTTCGATTCATCTGTTGCAGTTGATCAACGACATTCTCGATCTCTCGAAGATCGAAGCCGGCCAGCTGGAACTTCACTGCGAGGACTTTCTCGTCGCGGATGCCTTGCCCGAGGTCCTTTCCACGATCCGCCCGCTGGCGATGGCAAAAAACATTCAGGTGCGGCAGAAGCTAGAGACACAGCGACCGATCTATGCCGATCGGGTGCGTTTCAAGCAAGTGCTGTACAACCTGCTCAGCAACGCCGTCAAATTCACTCCCAAAGACGGCAACATCGAAGTTCGTTCCTATGATGAGAAGACCTCGGTTTGCCTGTCCGTGACGGATACCGGTATCGGCGTCCGGCCCGAGGACCAGGAGATGATCTTCGAGGAATTTCGGCAGGTGGAAGGGACTGCGAGATCCCACGAGGGAACAGGACTGGGACTCGCCATCACGAAGCGCCTTGTAGAGCAACAAGGAGGCAAGATCTGGTTGGAGAGCGAACCTGGGAAAGGCAGCCGATTTAGCTTCACTCTTCCTCGGGGGGCAACCACTTCCCAAATTACACCTGATGGGACGCGTACAATGCCCGTCGCCAGGGCAGTTGATAGTGCCCGCAAGCCGCTCATCTTGATCGTAGACGACGAAGTTGCTTCACGCGAGCTCATGGCGAGCTATCTGGAGCCCCATTATCGAGTTGCCTTAGCTGAATCAGGAGCGGAGGCGGTCGAGAAGGCCCAGCAACTCCTTCCGGAAGCCATTACCCTCGATATCTTGATGCCAGGCGGGGGTGGGTTCGAATCCCTGGTAGCGCTCAGAGCAACGGCTGCAACGGCTGATATTCCAATCATCATGGTCTCGATCGTCGACCAGCAGAAGGTAGGATTTGCCCTGGGAGCGACCGACTACCTCATCAAGCCGATCCAGAAGCCGGTGCTCCTTCAGAGCATCCGTAACTACGTTCCTTCTTCAACTGATGATGATGCCGCCATCCTTCTCGTCGATGATGATTCCCAAAACTTGGAACTGGTGGCAGAGACTCTGCGCGCCGCCGGCTATGAGACGCAGAGCGTTCGGAGCGGCGCCCGGGCACTGGAAGTGCTGTCGTCCAAAGTCGTCGGGGCCGTCCTGCTCGATTTGTTGATGCCGGGGATGGATGGTTTCGAGGTAATTCGTCACGTCCGGCAAGAACCAATCTTGAAGGAGTTGCCCATTCTTGTGATGACCGCTAAGAACCTGACCCAGGAGGAGATGGGCCTTCTGAGTCGCGAGACGCAAGGTCTGTTGCAGAAGAAAGGACCATGGCAGCAGCAGCTCATCGCCGAGGTAGGAAGAGTTGTCCGCGGCGGGAGGCTGACCAAAGCTGTCGGACAATCATGAGAAAAGCTCTGATCGCAGAAGATCATCCGGTCAATCGCGAACTGTTGCGCGAGTTACTCGAAGGGCGTGGCTGGGAGGTGGAAGAAGCGTGTGACGGCGAGGCAGCTCTGGGGATGCTTGAGCGCACCCGGCCGGATATCCTGCTGCTGGACCTCGGCATGCCAAAGCTGGATGGATTCGGAGTGCTAAGCAAGATCCGTAAAAATGCCCAACTGGCTGACCTGCCCGTGCTCGCAGTGACTGCGTTCGCGATGAGAGGAGACCGGGAAAAAGTACTGGATGCGGGCTTCGATGGATACTTATCGAAGCCAATCAATGCGATTTCATTGGCGGAGGAACTCGAACGGCTTCTCGGCCGGCCCGGCGCTCGCCGTGCCGTTCCAGCTCAAGCCGCCAACCGCCTGTACGACGGAAAGGCGGGGCCAGGAAATCCGCAGAGCAATGCTTAGGTAGGTCCTCAATTTCCTGGTGAGAGTCAATCCGGCTTTTCTACCTCTGCGATGAATTGTCGGATCGCCTCGGCGTTTTGCTCGCTCAGCTTCGTAAATTGGATTCCTTGCCGGGTTTCAGAGGCCCAGATCACGAGGCCGAAAGCATCGATTCGCACACCGGACATGGGCAGCCGGAACCATAGGCGCACCATGTCTCCCTGCTTCAGGTTGCCGATGTCGACCTGAATCCCACCTCGACTGAGATTCCAACTCACCCCCCGTACGGTTCTGGACTCAATCTCGCAAAGCACCTGGGTTTGCAAGGAGACGCGCGCTTGCCGTCGCCGATTCTCGGTGAGTGACCCGCGTACAGTCCGAAACAGATTGCTCAGCCTTTGCCTATCGACCGGCTTTTGCAGAAAGAAGGTTGCTCCAGCCGCAAAAACCTGTTGCATCGTAGTTCTGTCGTCGCGCCCGGTTACGATCACAATCGGAGTGGACTTGTTCCAGGAAGATTCTCGGACACATCGGGCCAGCTCGAAACCGTTCATGTTGGGCATTTCGAGATCTAAGAAAATCCCGTCGTATCTCTCTCGCTTGATCAGATCAGCCGCTCTCTCACCATCGCTGATGGGGCGAACCTCTGCCTTGAGGGACGTGAACACCTCGTCCATCAGTTCCAGGCTCGGTAAGTCATCTTCCACTACAAGAAGTTTCAACGATGACATTTGGTCGATTCCTTGCATCAACGGCCTCACTCGCTCCATATCTCAATCGCGAACATGTGCTCCACGGTGTCGACTGCGGCCCCGGGGCCCGACGGAAAAGAGGGATTCCGCAGGTTTTCGACCCCGGGGGAGCGACCGACGCCGTGCGCCGTTTCGCCTCGAACTCCTCCTACCAGCTGCAGGCAGGTTCGGAGCTTCCTCGTCTGAGCTTCATGCACTGTTCTCCGACTTGCTGAGATCAAATTCCAGGGGTAGGGCGCTGTCCCGGCCTCGGTTTCTGCCGAGGTTCGGTGCACCTCGGTGAAACGTGTTTCTTTGGCGCACGTGGGCCACGGACATTTGACGACGGACCGCCTCCCAGCACACACCCGATCGGAGAGATGCTGCCGGTTGAGTGCGCGGGCAACATTCAACAGAGCCTGGGATCCGCAGGCGTGGCAGTTTGTATGCGTGGTCGTTATCGTTTCGCAGTCGAGACAAAGACTGGCCTGCCGGAGCGGGATGAGGCTGAGATTAGACGAAGGGTTCACTTCCGATCCTCCAGATTTCTGCCGCTGCGTTTTTCTGCGGCTTGCAAATTCCGACTGAGATGCTCCTTCGCGTTCGGAGCGCGCGTTGATGGACTGATAATTCCAAACCCCACAATGCGCGAATCGAATCGGGTTCGCAAACTTTCTATTCTCGGGGACGTCCCCACGCTACAAACGTTATCGTTGGCGCGCTGTGGCGGCTGATGGCGAAGATCAGACCGTGGCGAGTCATCTTCGGGAAATGGCATTGGCTTCTGCATGCCTGTGACACAAGCAATTGTGGAACCATGGCTTTGAGTTGATTGCTCACAAGCACTTAGATCGCGTGCGACAGGAGGGTGTCTGGGAAGTCCTGTTCTGATTTTGGAAATCGAACACTCGGGCGAAAGTTGCGATCAACTCTGCGCCTGCTGCGGCGTCAGTAAACTCCTGTATTACCCCTGTGCCCTTGCGCACTCACGGATTGCTGATGTAATCGAAGGAAGGCTATCGTCGAAGATCCGGGTGAGCTGGGTGTTGCTGGCAACCGACTTAGGCGTTGTGCAGCTCGGCCACGCAGGCTTTGGCTATCAAAGAACCGGCGGAACTGGTCTACGAACTCTGAGGTAGGCGGCAGGCTATAGTCCTCACCGCCAGGGCTCATTAGCATCTCGTCCACAAAGAACGGGTCGCGGCGTCGAGTTTTTGTTGATCGCGGCCGCGCTGAAGCGGCTCATTAATGCCGAACTGCAGAACACTGTGCTTGCCAGCAAAGCGATTGCCAAAATCGGATTAGATTTAGGGGGCGTGGGCGGCAATGGCGGCGACGTCTGCAATGTTGTCGCCTTTTTTGAGGGAAGGGACGGCGTTGATGTGCAGGATGACACCGGAGATGGGAGCGCGGACTTCGAGTATGACTTTGCCGAAATAGTCGGAGACAAAGCCGATTTTCATGCCCTCTTGAACATAGGCACCACGCTTCACAAGCGGGTACCAAATGCCAGGGCCATCGGACAAAACATCCACGACTCTGTCGAGCCAGACGGGATTCTCGATGGGCCGAGGGTCTCCTGAAAGCATTTTGAGAGCGCGCATGGTGCTGATTGTTCCGTCGACGAGGAGGGCAACGTCATCCGCTTCGACGATGCCGGCATAGCCAGCTTCGACGACGATGGAAGGTTTGCCGCGAGCAGTAGAGGTGTTGTCGAGATAGCGAGTGGCGCCGAGGTCAGTGGGACGGTCGCGCCATATAATGATGTGGTCGAGTCCAAAGGCGATGACCATCTCTTTGGATATACGGTCTTGGGCCTCCTTGCCAGTAGGTGCCCAGTACGCGTAAGGGCGGAGGCTCTCGTCGAGATCGCCGCCGTGGTAGTCGATAAGATAATCACATCGATCGACGACTTGTTTGGTGATGAGTGAGGACGCACGTTCAGTTTGCGTCCCATCGGCTTTCCCGGGGTAGAAGCGGTTCATGCTTTTGTTATCGATAGGGTTAACATGGGGGACCTTTTGTTCGAAGGATTGAATGTTGACAAGGGGAACAAGGATAACGGTACCGGCGATTTGAGAGGGATCAAGTAGGTTGATGAGTTTTTCGAGGGCGATGATGGAGGTGTATTCGGTACCGTGAGTGCCAGAGACAAGAGCTAGGATAGGGCCACGCTTTTCGCCGTTGATGACGATGACGGGAATATTGGTAGCGGCGTCGACACCAGCGGGGACTTCCAAATAGCCCTTTGATTTTTGGCCCGGAGCGGCAATAGCAGTGCCGACAGAAAACGACAAAGCCTGTGCCTGGACAAACGCTGGGAACAACAGAAAGATCCCGGACAGAGCAAGGGTGCGAGCAAAAGACCTAAACATAGATCCTCCATGGGGTGGATGAGGATACCGCGACGAGAATGATTTGAGCAATTCACAGACCTGTCCCCGCCTTCCGCGCCGACCTCGCCAAACTCGTGTCACAGATGAACTTCGTCGGCGAACAAGACCGTCTCTCCATCTTTACTGTGATGGCGCCTGGGGATTGAGTAGGGACAAGTCGACACCGTCCATCGCATAACGGGCATACAGGAAGTCGTGGATCGAGACCAGGCGATCGCCATTGAAATCCAGGGCAACAAAATAGGCAGGCGTCCCGAGTGAAATCGCGCGATCGTACACGATCATCGCGGCCCGGCCATCGACAACGCCAGCCGCGTAAGCCCACTGTTTGGCGGCCGCATAGGCAGTGTAGTATTCCCCGACCTCGCTCTTTCCTTGCTTGCGCAGCTTCGTGACGAGGTCGAGTTTGACGTCGTCAGCCAGCATCGCGCGGACGGTGTCGAAGTCTCCGATCTTGAACCCCTCTACATACGTGATCAGTCGGGCGCGCATTCCATCGGACAGCATGGGCAGTGAGACATCGGCGGGTTCCTTGGCAAACTCGCGCAAACGGACACGCCCCCGCTGGAGCGCGGATTTCGTGGCGGCCTCGCTCGCACCGGTAATCGACGCAACCTCCTCCAGTGAATGGCCCAGCACATCCTTCAGGATGACCGCGCTCCGCTGGAGCGCCGGAAGCCGCATGAACGTGCGAAGACTCATGGTGGCGGCCTCGTGATCCTGATCGGGGGAATCCGGAGCGGCAATCAGGTCGAGGGCCTCGTCATGCTGCATCATCGGACCGCGCGCGCGACGACGGAGAAAATCAAGCGCGGTGTTGTGGGCGATACGGAACAGCCAGCCTTCAGGATTGTCGATAACACCGATACTGGGTAAGGCGGCAAGGGCTTTCATCAGTGCGTCCTGGACAATATCCTCGCCATCGACAGCAGAGCCGGTCATGCGGGCGCAGTATCGATGGAGCTTTGGACGAACCTCACCCACCAACTGCTCGAACTGATCACGCGCATCATCAGTCATTGACTATCGTGTCCTCGGAATAGCCGTGCTCTTTGGATCATAGGTTACGTCGAGCGGCAGGATGTCACTTTGGCTGCGAAAGCCGTAAGCGACGCCGTCCATATAACGCTGATCGCCGAGCAGCTCGGCGACTTGTTCTCCAACCTGCGCTGGGCCGAGGATCGAGCCATACCGTTGCATGACAAACCCCTCGATGCTGACACCCTCGATCTCCGCGCAGGCGGCCGCAACCTGATGGCCGAGCGTGGTGCCGGGAATCAGCTGTATTGGCACGAGCACCTGAAAATGGATCCCGAGGTCACGTTCGCGCGAGACCGCGTTTGCACTGTGAGCCATGAACCACAGCATCCGTTTGGCACCTATGTAGCGTCCCGAGAGGCTCAAGTTTTCGGGCGCGATGAATGGCACCGCAAGCACCATGGCTGCTCCGCTCGACATGACCAGAACACGGCCACCTCGCTTCATCGGAGTGTGGAGTGCGGCCTGAATGCCGACCAGTCCTGCCTTCACATCGGTGTTCCAGACGGTCGAGAACTCGTCCCAGTTCTGCTGGTCGATCGGCTTCATCGGCAGCCGCGCGCCGGCGTTGAGGATCAGCACGTCGGGCACCTCCTCGCGGACGACCTCGTTCATAAGGGTGGCGTCGGTTGCGTCGCCGGCAATCACCGCAGCACCGGCATGCTCGGCCGAAGAGAGGTTCGCTCGATCGCGGCCAATTGCGATTACGTTTGCGCCGCAGGCAGCGAGCGCCTCCACCATTGCGTGTCCCAGCCCCTGGCTGTCGCCGGTGATGACCACACGTTTTCCGTTCAGGTTCTGCATGTTCATTCTCCAGTGCGCCGGTTAAACCGGCGAGGTGTAGTGAATGAAAGAGTCATACGAATGTGGTATAGCGACCCACAACGGCCCTGAGTCATGCGGAGCCGCTCGCGAGGGCGGCGTCGAAGCGTTGACAAGGGAACGTACGGGCCGGGTATTCAGCCGTGTAAGTAACTTACTCCGGGACGCCGACGCTGTTGGAGAAAGCGGGAGGCCCCATCCGGTGCACCGATATCGCGAGGTGCATTGGAGTCCCGCGCGGTCACAGACCCCGTGCACGTACGGAAGCACCTCGAACGGGAACCGGGAGGTCCCAGGCTCGCCCAGGGCAGCAGTTACCCTGGGACGCATCGGGAAGTCTAAGGACGCACGCCGATGACGAACGGACCTGGGAAGTCGGACAGACCTGATGTACCTGAGAAGTCCCCGAACAAAGCCGGGCAACCGGTGACGGAGGGGATGGAGGGAAGAGGCCTGGCCAAAGGGAACCTGCCCCAACAAAACGCGTCCCGGACACCGAGCCGGGAAGACGCGCTCAGTGCGCTGGAGCGGGTACGCCAAGCAGCAAGTAAGGATAAGAAGTTGCGGTTCACCGCGCTTCTGCACCACATCTACAACCCGGAAACACTGCGCAAGGCTTACTTCAGCTTGAAGAAGGAAGCTGCGCCCGGTGTCGATGGAGAGACGTGGCGGCACTACGGCGAGGCACTCGAGTCCAACCTCCAGGACCTCTCCCATAGGCTGAAGCGAGGAGCGTATCGAGCGAAGCCGGTGCGTAGGGCGTATATCGGCAAGAACGACGGGCGGAAAAGACCGCTCGGAGTTCCGGTGCTGGAAGACAAAATCGTCCAGCGCGCAACCGTCGAAGTGTTGAACGCTATCTACGAAACGGATTTCCTCGACTTTTCGTA
>Ga0182015_10000719_pt1 | contig 46404 bp, 42 predicted proteins | sample 712P3MmetaG_FD_120478 | JGI IMG/M metagenome (GOLD analysis project Ga0182015, IMG submission 120478) | Permafrost microbial communities from Stordalen Mire, Sweden - 712P3M metaG | ecosystem: Environmental > Terrestrial > Soil > Wetlands > Permafrost | place: Sweden: Stordalen | collected...
GGTAACAACAATGTCGGTCCCTATCCGGTGCAGCCGTAGGAAATCTGAGGAAGGCTGTCCCTAGTACGAGAGGACCGGGACGGACGCAGCTCTCGTGTGCCAGTTGTCCTGCCAAGGGCACGGCTGGTTTGCGACCTGCGGAAGGGATAAGCGCTGAAAGCATCTAAGCGCGAAGCTCGTTTCGAGATGAGATTTCCCACAGGGATAACCTGGTAAGGCCCGTGGTCAGACCACCACGTTGATAGGCCGGAGGTGTACGCACAGCAATGTGTTCAGCCGACCGGTACTAATCGGCCGAGGGCTTGGGGCTCGTGCTCGCTATGGAAGGCTCGAGGGGTAGTTGGGAACAACACCCTCAAGCGGGGACTCCGGCGGTCGCCGGCGTCTGCAGCATGCTGCATGACCTGCTCGAGCGAAAGGTTTCCGGTGGCCATAGCGGCAGGGTCACACCCGTTCCCATCCCGAACACGGAAGTTAAGCCTGCCTGCGCCGATGGTACTTGGGGGGAGACTCCCTGGGAGAGTAGGTCGTCGCCGGAATTTGTCTCAGACAATGCCCACCCTTGCCTTGGGTGGGCATTGTCGCGTCTGGAGGCAAGGTCGTCCCGGAAGTCTCGGACCTGGGGACTGTGACCCTGAGCAACGCCGCACGCGGCGCCCGCGAGGGTTCCTGGTTCTCCACACACCTCGGTCGAGGCTCGGCCTCCGGGCAGTAACGTTCCCTCCGTGGCCAATCCGAGTGGTGCCCCGGGACAACGGCGCGCCCGCAGAGCGGATACGGCGCCCCGCGGTGAAGCAAACACCGCAGCCGAGTCGCGACGGCCGCCCCACTCAGACTCACGGTCAGCGGGTGCCCGCGAGTCCGAGCGCGAGCGCCGCGCCCGCAAACGGGCCGAGGACGGCGAGCTGCCTCCGGATGTCCGCGACGAGCTGCGAGGGGCGCTCGGAGCCGACCGTTCGGCAGGGTTGGAGCGGCGGCTCGCCATCGCGACGCGTGCGTATGAGCGCGACCGGTACCGCGAGGCGCTCTCGGAGCTGCGCGTCCTCGCCCGCTTGGCACCCGACGTCGCCGCGGTCCGAGAGCTGTACGGTCTCACGCTCTATCGGCTCGGTCGCTGGCGGGAGGCGGTGCGCGAGCTTCGGGCCTTCCACGAGCTCACCGGGTCGTTCGACCAGCACCCAGTGATCGCGGACTGCGAGCGAGCGCTCGGCCGTGACAAGGCCGTGGCGGCTACGTGGGACGCCCTCCGACAGGCGGGCGTCGACCGCGAGGTTCTCGTCGAGGGAAGGCTCGTCGTGGCCGGCATGATGGCCGACCGCGGCGACATCGAAGGGGCGGTCGCGCTGCTCGCGCCCGGTGGGAAGGCCCTCCGGCACCCCGATACCTGCCACCTACGACAGTGGTACGCGCTCGGCGACCTCTACGAACGGGCGGGCGACTTGCCCCGCGCTCGGGAGCTGTTCGGCCGGGTCGCGTCGCACTCGCCGGAGCTCTTTGACGTTCAGGATCGTTTGGCCACGCTGCGGTAGTCTCCGCCTCTGTGCAGCACCGGAGGCGCTCGATCGGCCGGATCGCCGCCGGCGCCGTGCTCGGTGTCACGCTGCTGGCCATGGCGGCGGGTCCCGCACTCGCCGGTCCGAGCAAACACCCTCCCGCCAAACACAAGCCGCCTGCGACCTTCAGGTTCCGCGCTCCCATCGTCATCACCATTCCGGGTGATGCCACGAGATTCGCACTCGGTGCGCTGACGCGCTCGGGCCGCATCGACATCGTGACTGCCGACAACGACGGCACGGTCGCGGTGATCTTGAATCGCGGACACGGCAAGTTCGCCAAACCGGTCTTCTACAAGGTGAGCGCCAGCCATCAGATCTCCGACGTTGTGATCGCCGACGTCAACCACGATGGCAGACCCGACATCGTCGCCGCCGTGGGCGACGGCACCGGAGCGACCACCTTCGCGGTCCTCCTCGGCAACGGCAACGGCACGTTCCGGCCTCCGATCGTCAGTGCCGGCAAGGTCCCGAACGCAACCAACGGGAACGGCCCGAACAGCATCGCGGTCGGAGACTTCGACGGACATGGGGAGTTGGACGCGGCCGTGGGCTTCTCGCCCGTGGTCAACGACACCGACGTCGTCGTCTACACCGGACTCGGGAACGGGCATTTCGCCGCGGCAACGGCCGTACTCCCGATATCGAACTTCTATGGTGCGGTTCAGTACCTCGTCGCCGCGCCCTTGCGAAGACATGGGCCGCTCGCCCTGATCGCGACCGACAGCGATTGCGGCTACAACAGCGGCGTTGTCGCGGTCGAGGCGAACAACGGCCACGGAGTCTTCAAGCAGACCTTTTCCGGCCTCAACTGCCCCTCCCAGACCGCGGTCGCAGATTTCAACGGTGATGGCAAGGCTGATCTGTTCGTCACGACGGGCGTGTTCGACGTCGCCAAGCGCACGGCGACGATCTATTTCGGCACGGGCAAGGGCACGTTCCCGAAGAAGCAGGTCGTCTATCTCGGGTTGAGCCCGACGACGGTCGCCGTGGCGGATCTCACCGAGAATGGGAGGCTCGACCTGATCGCCGGCTCCGTCAGCGGGCCTCTCGAGATCGCGGCCGGCAGGGCGCACGGGAAGTACGGGCCGCCGGCCACATTTGCCGATGCCGGCTCGAACGGCCAGATCGGGACCGCGGACCTGACGGGGAACGGGGCACAGGACATCGTCACCGTCGGCAACAACGTCACGATCCTGCTCAACGAGGTCCTGCCGCGAGCGGCCACCGCGAGGCGCAACCCCAGTGTCTCGACGATCGCGAGCTCGCTCCCTACGCCGCGCCAAGCGTTCACGCCGATCGGGTCGGTCGTCGTGAACGGCTCGATCGTGGCGCTGCTCGCCATGATCTTGACCTTCCCGTCCCAGTTGTTCAATCAGACGTTCCAGAACAACTACGCCGACATCAAGCGGTGGTGGGAGCGGCGCGTACGCTCCGTGAAGCAGATCTGGAACCTGGGGCGCCATCCAAAGCCCGCCGCCGCCGAAACGACTGCGGCCGCAGCGACCACGGCAGCAGGAGCGCCGGCCGCCCCGGCCGAAACGGCCGCCACCGCCGCGGCCGCCGAGCCTGCGGCAGGTGCCGAGCACGTCGGCACCGAGAGCTGGCGGGTGTTCGTCGGGGTCCTGCTCGCGGGAGCGCTGCTGGCGAGCTTGAACGACCCGAATTTCGGCTTCCACCCCAGCTCCTTCATCACTTTTGCCGCCGTTCTGCTCGCCGTCGTGATGAGTCTCGCCGTCCCGACCGGGGTCACTGCGGCGTATCACCGCACGCACCACAACGAGGCGCTGCGCAAGTTCCACGCGATTCCCTCCGGGCTCGCCATCGGGGCCGGCTGCGTGGTCTTCAGCCGCCTCACCGGCTTCCAGCCCGGATATCTCTACGGCGTGGTGGCCGGGGTGCTGTTCACCAAGGAGCTCGCCCGGCGTGAGCGAGGGCATATCGCCGCCCTCTGCACGATCACCCTCCTCGTGCTCGGCATCCTGGCCTGGTTCGCATGGGTACCGGTCGATGCGGCGGCGCTGAAGCTGGGGGCGTCCCCCGGCGTCGTACTGCTCGACGACTTCTTGGCGTCGATCTTCGTCAGCGGCCTCGTCGGCACCGTCATCGGACTGACGCCGCTGCGGGCGCTGCCCGGTTACGCGATCAAGGAATGGAACCGGGCCGTCTGGGTCGTCACCTACGTGCTCGCCCTCTTCGGGCTCGTGCAGGTCCTGTTGCGGCCGCACGCGGTCGGTCCGAGCCATACGCCGCTCGCGATGACGGTCGGTTTCTTCGTGCTCTTCGGCGCGGCATCGATCGCCTTCCACGAACATTTCGAGGCGAAACGACGCGCCGCGGCCGGTGAGCCGGATCCCCCCCTCGTGGCGCGGCTGCGGGAGCTCGTCGACAGCTCGAAGCGACCGGTCGCGATCGGCCCCGAGCCTGCCTCACCGGAGCCCCCGCCCGAACCGGAGCACGGCCGGGTGGCGGCCGGACCAGCGGGCGCGAGCTCGCGATAGCGGCACGGCGCTCGGCCGGCGCCCTGGCGAAGTACGGTCAACGGCGTGGACCGCCTCGGCCTGGTCGGCTTGCCCAACTCCGGTAAGTCCGCCCTCTTCAATGCCTTGACGGGCGGCGACGCCGTCGTGGCCTCCCACCCGTTCTCGACGATCGAGACCGAGGTAGGCGTGGCGCACGTTCCCGACCCGCGGGTGGACGCCCTCGCGAAGATGAGCGACAGCCGCAAGATCGTCTACGCCGGCTTCGAGGTCGTCGACATTGCCGCGCTGCAGAAGGGGGGAGAGAAGGGCGACGGCCTCGGGGGCCGTTTCCTTGCGGGCGTGCGCGAGGTCGACGCCCTCTGCCTCGTGCTGCGAAGTTTCGAAGACGAGAACATTCCCGGCGAGGCCGACTCGCTCGCCGCGTTGTCGGTCCTCGAGCTCGAGCTCGTGCTCGCCGATGTCGCGACGCTCGAGCAGCAGCTCACGAAAAAGCGCAGCCGCGTTGCCCCACTCGATCCCGCGATCGCGGCAGGTCTCAAGGCGGCCCCGGCTGCCCTCAAAGTTCTCGAGCAGGGGACTCCCCTCTATCGATCGGATCTGCACGCATTCGATCGCGAGGCGCTGAAGCCCTTCTTCCTGCTCACCGACAAGCCGATGATGGCGGTGGTCAACGTCGCTGAGGAGGAGCCCGCCGTCAGCGAAGATCGCGTGGCGGCCGTGAGCAAGGAGGTGGGGACCGCCGGGGATGTGCTGGCGGTCTCGGTCCAGCTCGAGGCGGAGGCCGCGTCGCTGGATCCGGGCGAGCGCGCCGAGCTCTTGGAAGGTCTCGGCCTCGGGCAGGGCGCCCTCGTACGGGTCGCGCACGCCGCCTTCGGCATCCTTGGGAAGTGGGTCTTCCTCACGACCGGGGAGGACGAGTCCCGGGCCTGGGTCTTCCGTCGAGGCGCGAAAGCGCCCGAATGCGCGGGTGTGATCCACTCCGACCTCCAGCGAGGTTTCATCAAGGCCGACGTCATCAGGTGGGACGAGCTGCTCGAGTTCGGGTCGCTCGCCGCCGCCCGCACGAAGGGAAAGGTCCGCCTCGAAGGCAAGGATTACGCCGTCCAGGACGGCGACGTGCTCGAGATCCGCTTCAACGTCTGAGTGCCGATCGTGAGCGCGGCAGAGCTGCTCGAGCGCTGGCGGCTCGACCTCGAGTCTTGGGCGATCCCGGACGAGATCCTCGCGGCCACCAGTGAGTCGCCTTGGGTGCTGCCGCGCCAGGTCTTCGCCCGCCGCGCTGAGCGAAGGCAAAAGGCTCCCTCGGGGCCGTCCTTCCAACAGGCTTGGGAGGCGCTTGCGTCGCCTGGCTCGGTCCTCGACGTCGGTGCGGGCGGCGGTGCCGCGTGTCTTCCGCTTGCGCCCCGCGCGACCGGGATCACGGCAGTGGACAGCGACTCGGAGCTGCTGAGCGTCCTTTCCGGCAGCGCCGATCGGGCCGGGCGGCCGATCAGCGCGATCTGCGGCCGCTGGCCCGATGTAGCCGGCGCCGTAGCTCCGGCGGACGTCGTGACCTGTCACCACGTGCTCTACAACGTCGCGGATCTCGGACCTTTCGTCGCCGAGCTCACCGCTCACGCCCGCCGGCAGGTCGTCGTCGAGATCACCGCCCGCCACCCGCTCACGTCGCTCAATCCGCTCTGGGAGCGCTTCCACGGCCTTCGCCGGCCGGATGTCCCGACCGCCGGCGACGCCCTCGCGATCCTCGCCGCCCTCGGGCTCGCGCCGTCACACCTGGCCTGGTCGCGGCCTCGCGAATCCGAGTACGCGACGCTCGACGAGCTCGTCGAGGTGACGCGGCGGCGGCTTTGCCTTTCGCCAAGCCGGTCGGGGGAGGTGGCCGCCGCATTGCTCGAGCTCGGCATCACGCCGAGCCAGCCGGTCGACCTCGGATCCTCGGGTTCGGACGTGGTCACGATCTGGTGGGCCGGGACGGCTGGCGCGCCCGTCGACGCCTGACACCTACGGTCTCCTAGCCCGCCCCGCCTCCACCTCGGGAGGGACAGACGCAGAACGGCGTTCCGCCCGGGTCGAGCATCACTGTCCACGTCGTTCCCGCTTCTGCCACGACGCGATCGACCGCCGCGCCGAGCGCCTCGAGCCTCGCGACCTCGCCAGCCGTGTCTCGCACCCGAAGGTCGAGATGGACCGGGCTCTTCTCGGACGCGACGGAGGCCACTCGTTGGACGAGCACTCGGGGCCCGGCACCGCCCGCCGGCCCTAGCACGATATAGGGAGGGCGGTCGTAGAGGCGCTCGTAGCCGAGCGCGGCCGCCCAGAACCCGGCGCTTGCCTCGGCGTCCACCGCGTCGATCGTGATCTCGAGCGACTCCAGGCCGCCGGCAGCCGTCGCGGCGGCGGGCTCGAGCGTCCTCGCATCGTCCATGGAGCCGACCGTACCGGCGACACGACCCCGGTTGGCTCCGAAGCGCTACCGGAAGGCTGGGGAGCGTCGAACCCGGGAGCATTAGGATGGATGCAACGCACCGCTGACCAGGAGGAACGACATCGTGGGGACCAACATCCGCGAGACGCTCGGAGACGAGGCTGACTCTCTCCTCGGCCACGAGTGCAAGACGATCGAGCGGGACCAGCTTTCGCTGCCCGGGCCGGACTTCGTCGACCGGGTCCTGGTGCACAGCGACCGACCGGTGGCGGTGCTGCGCAACCTTCAGCAGATGTTCGACCATGGTCGGCTCGGGGGCACCGGCTACCTTTCGATCCTGCCGGTCGACCAGGGCATCGAGCACTCGGCCGCGGCCAGCTTCTCGAAGAACCCGGCCTACTTCGACCCGCAGAATCTCGCCGAGCTGGCCTTGGCGGCCGACTGCAGCGCGTTCGCCACCACGCTCGGTGTCCTCGGCATCATCGCCCGCCGCTACGCCCACAAGATCCCGCTCATCGTCAAGCTCAACCACAACGAGCTCCTCACCTACCCCAACCGGGGCGACCAGGTGCCGTTCGCCTCGGTGCGCCAGGCCGTCGATCTCGGAGCGATCGGTGTGGGAGCGACGATCTACTTCGGCTCGGAGGAGAGCACGCGCCAGATCCGGGAGGTGAGCGCCCTGTTCGCGGAGGCGCACCGCCATGGCTTGTTCACGATCCTGTGGTGCTACCTGCGCAATCCGGCCTTCAAGACCCCCGAGGCCGACTACGCCCTCGCAGCCGACCTCACGGGGCAGGCGAACCACCTCGGGGTGACGATCGAGGCGGACATCATCAAGCAGAAGCTGCCCGAGAACAACGGCGGCTACACCGCCTTGAAGTACGGGCGGACCGATCCGCTCGTCTACGACCAGCTGACGACGGACCACCCGGTCGACCTCACCCGCTGGCAGGTCGTGAACTGCTACGCGGGGCGCATCGGGCTCATCAACTCCGGTGGCGAGTCCTCCGGGGCAGGAGACTTCGCACAGGCGGTGCGTACGGCCGTCATCAACAAGCGCGCCGGGGGAATGGGCCTCATCGTGGGCCGCAAAGCCTTCCAGCGCCCGCTGAGCGAGGGGGTCGGCATCATTCACGCCGTGCAGGACGTGTACCTCGACGACTCGGTGACCGTCGCCTAAGGCGGGTATTTCGCCCTCGGGCGCCGCCCGGCGCCGCCTCACCGTCGTCGCTCCGTGGCGGCCGGCCGGCTCGCTCATCACCGGAAGGTAAAGGTCACCCCGGTAGAATGCCGATAACCACACGGCAAGCGGGTGAGAAGGTGACGACGAGAGTGTCGGCGAACGGACGGGCCAGCCGAGTGGAGGCGACATGACGACTAAGACCAAGCCGCCGAACGAATCAGGGCGGGTCGAGACGATCGACCAGGTGGTGATCCGTTTCGCCGGGGACTCCGGCGACGGCATGCAGGTCACCGGGGACCGGTTCACCGACGAGAGCGCCCTGTTCGGGAACGACCTTTCCACGCTTCCCAACTACCCGGCGGAGATACGCGCCCCGGCGGGCACGCTCGCCGGCGTCTCCGCCTTCCAGATCCACATCTCCGACCACGAGATCCTCACGCCGGGCGATGCGCCGAACGTGCTCGTGGCGATGAATCCGGCGGCCCTGAGGGTCAACGTCGGGGACCTCCCGACCGGAGGCACCGTCGTGGTCAACGTCGACTCGTTCGACGACCGGGCCGTCACCAAAGCGGGCTACGCGACCGATCCGCTCAAGGACGGCAGCCTCGCCGCCTTCCAGGTCTACGAGATCCCGATGACCTCGCTCACCCTCGAGGCATGCAAGCCCACCGGCGCCAAGCCCCGCGACGCGGAGCGGAGCAAGAACTTCTTCGCGCTCGGGCTGCTGTCGTGGCTCTACCACCGGCCCATCCTCGAGACCGAGCGCTGGATCGCGCAGCGCTACGGCCGCCTGCCGGTCGTCGTCGAAGCGAACACGCTCGCCTTCCGGGCCGGCTACAACTTCGGCGAGACCGCCGAGATCTTCGAGTCCTCCTACGAGATCGCGCCCGCGGAGCACCACCCGGGCACGTACACGAACGTGACCGGCAACGCCGCGCTCGCCTGGGGGCTCATCGCCGCCTCCCAGCTCGCGAAGCTGCCCCTTTTCCTCGGCTCCTACCCGATCACGCCGGCTTCGGACATCTTGCACGAGCTCTCGAAGCACAAGAACTTCGGCGTCCGGACGCTCCAGGCCGAAGACGAGATCGCCGGCATCGGGGCTGCGCTCGGGGCGGCGTTCGGCGGCGCCCTCGGCGTGACGACGACGAGTGGACCGGGTGTCGACCTGAAGGCCGAGACCGTCGGCCTGGCCGTGAGCCTGGAGCTGCCGCTGCTCATCGTCGACATCCAGCGAGGCGGCCCGTCGACGGGGCTTCCTACCAAGACCGAGCAGTCGGATCTCCTCCATGCCATGTTCGGCCGGCACGGTGAGGCCCCGGTCGCGATCGTGGCTGCGAAGACGCCCTCGCACTGCTTCGACGCCGCGATCGAGGCGGCACGCATCGCGCTGCGCTACCGGACTCCGGTCTACCTGCTCTCCGACGGCTACCTGGCGAACGGATCCGAGCCCTGGCGGCTCCCGGACGTCGAGTCGCTGCCGGACATCTCCGTACAGTTCGCGACCGAACCGAACGCGACCGACGACGACGGCAAGCCGGCCTTCTGGCCCTACCTGCGGGACCCCGAGACGCTCGCCCGGCCGTGGGCGGTACCGGGAACGCCCGGGCTCGAGCATCGCATCGGCGGCCTCGAGAAGAGCGACGGCATCGGGACGATCTCCTACGAGCCGGCCAACCACGAGGCGATGGTGCATCTCCGGGCCGCCAAGATCGCCGGGATCGCGAAGGATCTCCCTCCGGTCGAGGCAGACGACCCCAGCGGCGACGCGAGGGTGCTGCTGCTCGGTTGGGGCTCGACTTACGCCGCCATCACCGCCGGGGTGAAACGCGTGCGCAAGCTCGGAAAGCGCGTCGCGCAGGTCCACCTCGTGCACCTGAACCCGTTCCCTCCGAAGCTCGGCGAGGTGCTGCGCTCCTACGAGGCGATCCTCGTCCCGGAGGGCAACCTCGGCCACCTCACCCGCCTCGTGCGGTCGGACTTCCTCGTCGACGCGAGAGTGCTGTCACGGGTGCAGGGATCGCCCTTCCGGGTGGGCGAGATCGAGCGGGCAATCCTCGAGGAGATCGACCGCGTCGAATCCGGCGCCGAGGAGGACCCACAATGACCGACACCGCAGTTGTGTTGACGAGCCGGAAGGACTGGGCAAGCGACCAGGAGGTGCGCTGGTGCCCAGGTTGCGGGGACTACACGATCCTGTCCGCGGTCCAGCTGCTCCTGCCCGAGCTCGGTGTGCGGCGCGAGAACACGGTCTTCGTGTCCGGGATCGGCTGTGCCGCCCGCTTGCCGTACTACATGAACACCTACGGCATGCATTCGATCCACGGCCGCGCTCCGGCCATCGCAACGGGCCTGGCCGTGTCGCGGCCCGATCTCGACGTCTGGGTGGTGACGGGCGACGGCGACTCGCTCTCGATCGGTGGCAATCACCTGATTCACGCGCTCCGTCGCAACGTGAAGCTCACGATCCTCATGTTCAACAACCAGATCTACGGCTTGACCAAGGGGCAGTACTCGCCGACCTCCGAGATCGGCAAGATCACCAAGTCGACCCCCTTCGGATCGCTCGACACGCCCTTCAACCCGGTGAGCCTCGCGCTCGGCGCCGAGGCGACCTTCGTCGCACGTACCCACGACCTCGATCGCAAGCACATGATCGAGACCTTCCGTCGCGCGCACGACCATCCAGGGGCGTCTTTCGTCGAGGTCTACCAGAACTGCAACGTCTTCAACGACGGTGCCTTCGACGCCATCACGGCCAAGGACCGGCGGGCCGACATGCTGATCCCGCTCGAGCACGGGCAACCGATCCGTTTCGGGGCCGAGGGCGAGCACGGGGTGGCGGCCGACGGCCAGGGCCGGCTGCGCCTCGTCGAGGTGGCCGAGGTCGGTGAGGACGCCCTCGTCGTCCACGACGAGCACCGGCCCAACCCGAGTCTTGCCTTCGCATTGTCACGTCTCGCCATCGGGCCGCACGAGCCGACCCCGATCGGCGTCTTCCGGGCCGTCGAGCGACCGGACTACGGCGGCCTCGTCGATCAACAGCTCCTCGAGGCGCAGAACCGCAAGGGGCCGGGCGACCTGTCGGCGCTGCTGCGGTCCGGAGCCACCTGGATCTACGAGTGAGGCTCCGGTCGCTCAGTCGCCGAGCGACCGGAAGGCCATTCCCGTCCTGGGCTTGGGCTCGAAGAACGTGGTCTTCGGGGGCATGCGGCGTCCGCCGTGGGCGACACGCTCAATCTTGCTGACGGCCACCGGCCGGAGCAGGAACGCCGCATCCGCCGCGCCGTCGTTCACGGCCGCCAGCGCCTCTTGCCAGCCGGGCTGATAGGTGAGCTCGTGGTCTCCGAGCGCCGCCAATGCCACCTTGAGCCGGCTCGAGTCGAGGTCGTCCTCGGCAGCCTCCTCCAGCGCCGGCAGCGGGTAGAGGAGCGAGAACCCGCCCCTCGTGGCGAGGCCGATCACTCCCACGGGCGCGGTCGGCGGAAAGCCGGCAAGGTCGATCCCCGCAGGCTCGACCCGGAAGAACGGGGCGAGGAGGCCGGGCAGCCGCTCGGCGGCCACGCCGCTCACGAGCCGATGGATCGCCCGGATGGAGAGCTCCTCCTCGGAAAGCTCCACGACGAAGGCGAGCATGAGGTCGTGCGGCCCGGCCATGTCCCCGTTGCTCGCCCGACACTCGGCCGCATAGCCACACGCCGTGTCGTAGCGGTGGTGGCCGTCCGCGATCAGCACCGGGGCGGTTGCTGCGAGGGCGACGATCGCTCCCACTGTGCGCTCGTCGGCGACCGGCCAGAGCTCGTGGATCACCCCGGCCAGGTCCGTCGCCCTCCAGCCGCTTTCTCCGGCCGAGGCCGCCGCCTCACCGCAGAGCGACGTGAGCCCCTTCGCCAGCGAGAGCCCCCAGATCGGCGACGTGTTCAGTCTCGTGCTCCGCAGCAGCGAGAGCCGGTCGTTGCGATCCTTCGGGATCGTCTGCTCGTGGGGAAGGACCTGCCCGGTGCCGTCTGGATCGAGGCCGAGCGCGCCGAGCAGCCCCGTCGTCACCCGCGGCTGATCACGCTCGTCGCGAAACGTCATCCGGTACAGGTAGAAGCCTGGCCCGGGGTCGTAGCGCACGCCGCCGTCGGCGAGCCAGCTGCCGAAGATCCTCGCGGCGTTCTCATACCGGTCGAGGCCGGCGGCCTCGTCGGGAATCGGGAGCTCGACGTGGATGGCGTTGTAGGGGCTGCGTACGGCGAGCTTGGCCCGTTCGGCCGGCCCGACCACGTCATAGGGCGGCGAAACGACGTCGTCCGCGCGCAGGCGCCTCGAGTCGTAGCGGATGGCGGCGAACGGTTCGAAACGAGCCATCGCCCTTGCGTAGCACACGGGATCCCGTGGTTCTGCCAGGATCTCCGGACGTGACCTGGCTCCTCGATTGCGACGGCGTGGTGTGGCTGGCCGAGGACGTGATCCCGGGAGCTCCCGAGGCCGTCGCACGGCTGCGGGCGGATGGAGGCCGCGTCGTGTTCCTCACGAACAACTCCTACCCGAGGCGTTCGGACCACCTCGAAAAGCTCGAGCGCCTGGGAATGACGACCGCGCCCGAGGACGTCCTGAGCTCCGCCATGGCTGCGGCGGTGCTGCTCGAGCCGGGGGAGCGGGCACTCGTGCTCGGCGGCCCTGGGGTGATCGAAGAGCTGACCGCGCGTGGGGTCGACACCGTCACGGCCGGGGCCGGCGGCGAGATCGGCGCCGTCGACGCGGTCGTGGTCGGGATGGACCCGTCGTTCAATTACTCGTCGCTCGCCGCCGCGACGGCGGCGCTGCAGGCAGGCGCGCGCCTCATCGGGACCAACGACGATGCCACCTACCCGGCGCCCGGCGCCGTGCTACCCGGCGCAGGCGCGCTCCTTGCCGCGGTTGCCCGCGCCGGCCAGGCGGAGCCGACCATCGCCGGCAAGCCCTACCCGCCGACCGTCAGTCTCGTGCGCGAGCGGATCGGCGAGGTCGAGGTCGTGGTCGGCGACCGGCCTTCGACCGATGGACTGCTGGCGCGGCGGCTGGAGGCCCGTTTCGGGCTCGTGCTCACGGGGGTGACGCGCCCCGGCCATGGCCAGGTGGATCCGGAGCCTGATTCCGAGGCGCCCGACCTTCTCACTTTGGTCCGAGCGGAGCTCGACTAAGGAGCAGGTCAGGGTGCTAACTGGAGGAAGCGGCGTTTCCCACAGTCGGTGACCAGAGCGCTTGCTGCGGCAAGCAGAGCAGGTCAGACGCTACGCTGTCGTCATGGCACCGAAGAAACCTCTCGAGAAGTATGTGGCAGCCGGCAAGGAATTCAGCGACACGACCCGCAAGCGGGTGCAAACGATCGCGAGCGATCTTGCCCGGGAAGGTGAGAGCGGGCGGGAGCAGGCGGAGGACTGGGCGGGCGAGTTCCTCCAGCGCGGCCTCAAGACCGCCGAGCAGTTCACCGAGCTTGTCCGGTCGGAGATCCGCAAGCAGATCCGCCAGTTCAACCTCGCCACGAACCAGGACGTGATCAAGGTCGTCCAGCAGTTCGTCGAGCGCACGACGAAGGCTTCGGCGCCCGCCAGGGATGCCGCCACCCGTACGGCGCCCGCGACGAAGGCCGCCGCCAAGAAGGCCGCTCCGGCGAAGAAGGCCAACCCCGCCAAGAAAGCTGCTCCGGCGAAGAAGGCCAGCCCCGCCAAGAAAGCTGCTCCGGCCAAGAAGGCTGCTCCGGCGAGGAAAGCGCAGGCCACTACGCGAAAGCGGCCGTCCTCAGCTAGCTGAGCTGAAGCGCCGCCCGCGCGGGTGGCGGTTCACGGCCGGGACCGCAAGGATGGCACCATGCCGGCGATCCTTCTCGTGGTCCATCCCCAGCGATCCGCGGCTTGGCAGCTGGCGACCACGGCCCGTCAGTGGTGGGAGCGCCAGGGCCGCGAGGTGATCGAGGTTCGGGACACCGAGCCGGGAGAGTCGCTGGCCACCCGCAAGGACCTCGAGCTCGCGGTCAGCCTCGGGGGCGACGGAACGATGCTGCGCACCGTCGAACTTGCCATCCGGGCTCGGATACCGGTCCTTGGCGTGAACCTGGGCCGCATGGGGTACCTGACCGCGGTCGAGCCGAGTGGGATCGAGGAAGCCTTCGAGAAAGTGCTCGCGGGCGACTACCTCGTCGAGGAGCGCATGGCCCTCGAGGTCGAGCTCGCCGGCAGCGAGCAGGGCCGTTTCATGGCGCTCAACGACGCGATCGTCGAGAAGACCGAGCTCGGGCATACGATCCGGGTTGCCGTCGAGATCGCCGGTCGTCCGTTTCTCACCTACGTCGCCGACGGCCTCCTCGTCTCGACGCCCACCGGCTCGACGGCCTACAACCTGTCGGCCCGGGGCCCGGTCGTCTCCCCGCGCCTGCGTGCGATGGTGCTGACGCCCGTATCGCCCCACATGCTCTTCGACCGGTCCCTCGTGCTCGAACCGGAGGAATCGATCCGGCTCACGGTGCTCGAAGGCCGCACCGCAGCCGTCGTCATCGACGGCTCCCGCATCATCCGGCTCGCCTTGGGCGACAGTGTGCAGTGCCGGGCGGCTGCGGAGCCCGCCCGGCTCGTCAGCTTCGGAGTGCGGGATTTCCATGCAGCACTGCGGGCCCGTTTTGGCCTGACTGATCGCTGAGCGAGGCGATGCTGGTCGAGCTCCGCGTTCGGGACCTCGGCGTCATCGCCGACCTCGATCTGGTGCTCGCTCCCGGCATGACCGCCCTCACCGGCGAGACCGGCGCCGGCAAGACGCTCGTCGTCGAAGCCCTCGAGCTCCTGCTCGGGGGCCGTGCGGATGCCACCGCGGTCCGGGCGGGGGCGGCCGAGGCGGTGATCGAAGGACGCTTCGTCGTCGGAGAACGGGAAATCGTCCTCTCGCGGACGGTCCCGACCAACGGACGATCGCGGGCGTACGCCGACGGTCGGATGGCGCCGGCTTCGCTGCTGTCCGAGATCGGAGACGGCCTCGTGGACCTCCACGGCCAGCACGCTCATCAGTCCCTGCTCCGCCAGTCGGCACAGCGCGAGGCGCTCGACAGCTACGCCGGGACCGACCTCGAGCCCGTCGCGCGGGGGCGAGACGAGCTGAAGGCGATCGATGCCCGACTCGCCGAGCTCGGGGGCGATCCCCGCGCCCTTGCCCGCACGGTCGACCTTCTCCGCTTCCAGCTCGAGGAGATCGCGGCGGCCGCGATCGCAGCCCCGGACGAGGACACCCAGCTCGCGGCCGAGGAATCCACACTTGCCCAGGTCGAGGCGATCCGGGCGGCGACGGTCGGAGCTCGCGTCGCACTGGCGGGGCCCGACGCCGCGCAGGCTCGCGGTGGAGTCGGCGCCCTTGACCTGCTCGGGGCGGCGGTCTCGGAGCTGTCCGGCTACGAGGCCCTATCCGAGCTCGCCGCCCGTCTCCGAGCCGCGCAGGCCGACCTCGACGACGTCGCGCACGAGCTGCGCCTGCGGGGCGAAGCACTGGCCGAGGATCCCGAACGCCTCGACGCCATCCGCGATCGCCTGCGGCACTTCGCCGAGCTCCGGCGCAAGTACGGCTCCAGCCTCGCCGAGGTCGTCGAGTTCGAGCGAGCAGGCCGCGCCCAGCTGGCCGACCTCGAGAGCGCGGAGCACACGCGCGCCGCGCTCGAAGGCCAGCGCGTCGCCGCGGTCGAAGTGTTGCGACGTGCGCAGGAGCAGCTCGGGGCCGACCGCCGCCAAGCGGCGCCCAAGCTCGCCGCGTCCGTCGAGTCGCACTTGCGCGAGCTTGCGTTGCCCGGAGCCCGGCTCGAGGTGCGGATCGGCGACGATCCGGCGGGGGCCGACGTGGAGTTTCTCCTCGGCGCCAACCCGGGCGAGCCGGCGCTCCCACTGTCCAAGGTGGCGTCGGGAGGTGAGCTCGCCCGGGCGATGCTCGCCACCCGGCTCGTGTTGTCCGCCGCACCGCCGACGCTGGTCTTCGACGAGGTCGACGCCGGCGTGGGCGGAGCGGCCGCCCTGGCGGTGGGTCGCGCGCTCCGCGAGATCGGGAGCGATCACCAGGTGCTCGTCGTGACCCACCTCGCCCAGGTGGCGGCCTTTGCCGACCAGCAGGTGCTGGTGTCCAAGTCCGAGGAGGAGGGCCGCACCGTGGCCCGGCTTCGCCCGGTCGTGGGCGAGGACCGAATCGTGGAGCTCTCGAGAATGCTCTCGGGCCACCCGGAGAGCGTCGCGGCCCGCGGGCACGCAAAAGAGCTGCTGGCGACCGCTGCAGGGTCCGTCACGCTCGCGGAGAGCTCCGATAGCCTTTAGTGACACCGGGACGGGAGGAGAGCGTGACGAAGTTCGTGTTCGTGACGGGTGGCGTGATGAGCTCACTCGGCAAGGGACTCACCGCCTCCTCACTCGGCCGACTCCTCAAGTCCCGTGGTCTGCGGGTCACGATGTGCAAGCTCGACCCGTACATCAATGTCGACCCCGGCACGATGAACCCGTTCGAGCACGGAGAGGTGTTCGTCACCGAGGACGGCGGGGAGACCGACCTCGACCTCGGGCACTACGAACGTTTCATCGACGAGAACCTTCACAAGGACTCGAACGCGACGACGGGCCAGATCTACTCGTCGGTGATCGCCAAGGAGCGGCGCGGCGACTATCTCGGCAAGACCGTGCAGGTCATCCCGCATATCACCGACGAGATCAAGGAGCGAATCCGTCGTCTCGGCCGTGAGAACATCGACGTCGTCATCGTCGAGGTCGGCGGTACGGTCGGCGACATCGAGATCGTGCCGTTCCTCGAGGCCGTCCGCCAGTTCCGGCGTGACGTCGGCCGGGACAACGTCTGCTACGTGCACCTGACGCTGGTGCCCCATTCGGGTCCTTCCGGCGAGCAGAAGACCAAGCCGACCCAGCACTCGGTGACCGAGCTCCGTGGCCGCGGCATCCAGCCCGACGTGATCGTCTGCCGGAGCGAGGAGCCGATCTCCGAGAGCCTGAAGCGCAAGATCTCGCTGCTCTGCGACGTGTCGACCGAGGCCGTCGTCTCCGCCATCGATGCCGAGAACATCTACGAGATCCCGCTCGCCCTCCACCATGAAGGCCTTGACGACATCGTCTGCGCGATCCTGCGCCTCGACGAGGAGGATCGGCTCATCGACCTGTCGAGCTGGGAAGCGCTCGTCGAGCGGGTCCGGGCCGCCTCCGACGTCGTCCGCATCGGGGTCATCGGCAAGTACGTCAATCTTCCCGATGCCTACCTGTCGGTCGTCGAAGCGCTCAAGCACGCCGGCTTCCATCACGGCGCCCGGGTCGAGATCGACTGGGTCCAGGCGGAGGAGGTGACGGGCATGCTCGCGCCCAGCCGCCTCGAGGGGCTGGACGGCATCGTGATCCCCGGAGGATTCGGCGAGCGCGGCCTCGAGGGCAAGATCGCCGCCGCTGGCTACGCCCGCGAGCAGGGCCTGCCCTGTCTCGGGCTCTGCCTCGGCCTTCACATGATGGTCGTCGAGTTCGCCCGCTCGGTCGCGGGGCTCGAAGGTGCCAACAGCCGCGAGCTCGCCCCGACGACACCGCATGCGGTCATCGACCTCATGGATGACCAGATCGATGTCGAGGAGAAGGGCGCCACCATGCGTCTCGGCGCGTGCCCAGCCCTGCTGCAGCCCGGATCGCAGGTGGCCGCCATCTACGGGGCGGAGATCGTCTCCGAGCGCCACCGTCACCGCTACGAGGTGAACCCCGGCTACCGCGACCGGCTCGTCGCCGCTGGGCTGAGCTGCTCCGGCGTCTCGCCGGACAGCCGGCTGGTCGAGTTCATCGAGCTGCCGGGACACCCGTTCTGGATCGGCACCCAGGCCCATCCTGAGTTCAAGAGCCGGCCGGACCGACCGCACCCGCTGTTCCGCGGGCTGGTGGGGGCGGCGCTCAACCGCGCCCACGAGCGCACCCCGCGGCTCTACGACCTCGACAATGTCCCCTCCTGATCACGACGCCGGGGCCCCAACCACCGAGCTGACCGGGGCCGGCGACCTCTCCCTCGGTGACGAGCGTGCCGCATTCCGCCAGATCGGAGAGCGGCCCCGGTACTCGGCCGAGCGACTTCGCGTCGTCACCGGGACCTTCGTCGGGCCGAACGGTTTCACGTTCGAGCGTGAGATCGTCCGGACCTTCGACGCGGTCTGCGTCGTGCCGCTCGAAGCCGACCGCGAGCACGTGCTGCTCGTTCGCCAGTACCGCGGAGCGGTCGATCAGGCGCTGCTCGAGCTGCCGGCAGGAAAGCTCGACGTCCCCGGCGAGGCGCCCGAGCTCTGCGCCGCGCGCGAGCTCGCCGAGGAGGTGGGGGCGAAGGCCGGTCGACTCACCCAGCTGGGCCGTTTCTTCAACTCGCCGGGCTTTTGCGACGAGCTCTCGTTCTGCTTTCTTGCCGAGGACCTGAGCGGGTGCGACCGGGCCGCGGACGGGATCGAGGAGGAGCACCTCGTCGTCGAACGGATCGGCCTTTCGTCGGTGGACGACCTCGTCGCCGCCGGCGATATCGCCGACGCCAAGACGATCGTCGGACTGCTGTTGGCCCGGTCGTTCCTCGAGCGTGCGCTCCCGCGCACGCTTGCGCCCGGCTGAGACGCAGGCGTGGCCGCGCCGGCGATCCTGAGCCGCGACGCCGAGGAATTCCTCTCCTACCTCGCGGTGGAACGGGGCCGGGCAATCGCGTCTATCTCCGCTTACCGTCGGGATCTCGCCGCCTACGAGGGATTCCTCACCGACCGCGGCACGAACCTTGTCCAAGCCGATGCCGGCGTCATCGAGGCCTACGTGGCGCTGCTCAACGAGACGAAGCGTCCGAGCTCGACGGCCCGGGCGCTCGCGGCGGTCCGGGGCCTGCACCGGTTCTGCGTCGACGAGCGGGGAGCGCCGGGCGACCCGACCGAGGGCGTCTCCACGCCGCGCATCCCACAGGCCATCCCGAAGGCGCTGACCGAGGCCGAAGTCGAGCTCCTGCTCTCGGCGGTCGTCGGCGAGGACCCGCGTGCGCTTCGCGACCGCGCCATCCTCGAGACCCTCTACGCGACCGGGATGCGCATCTCGGAGCTGGCCGGCCTTCGGCTCGGTGACCTCGACATCGCTCGCGGCCTCGCCGTCGCCTACGGCAAGGGGTCGAAGGAGCGCCTCGTGCCGGTCGGGCGCCACGCGCTGGCGGCGCTCGAGGCCTGGCTGGGGCCGGGGGGCCGACCCACCATGGCCCCGCCGCGCTGGGCGCGGCGGACCGACGAGGAGGCCGTGTTCATCTCGAGCCGCGGAAGAAGGATGTCACGACAGACCATGTGGCAGGTGGTCCGGTCGGCCGCGGCGAAGGTCAAGCTCGCCGACCGCGTCTCTCCGCACGTGCTGCGCCACTCCTGTGCCACGCACCTTCTCGAGCACGGCGCCGACATCCGCGTCGTGCAGGAGCTGCTCGGGCACGCCACCATCACGACGACCCAGGTCTACACGAGGGTCTCGCCTGAGCTGCTCCGGCGCGTGTACGAGCACGCCCATCCGCGGGCACTCGCCGCCCGGTCGGATGGTCGGGCTCGAAGCTCACCCGAGCGCACCGTCTCACCGATCCCGAGCTGACGAGCCAGCCGCTCGCTCCGCCACGGTGCTCGCGGGCCAGGCTGCAAACCTGTTCGGCTCGTGCTGGGAGTAGTCTGGCGCCGTGGCAAACGAAGCATCAACTGTCGATTACCGTGCGCTCCTCGAGGAGGAGCGCAGCTCCCTCGTGCACCAGCTGCAGGAGATCGGGTTCGGCGAGAACGGCACCCTCACCTACGACGCGAATTTCGCCGATTCCTCACAAGTGACCGCAGAGCGCGGCGAGGCCGAAGCGCTCTCCGCGCAGCTGCGGGAATCGCTCGAGCACGTCGAGGCCGCGCTCCTCAAGTTCGACCAGGGTACCTACGGCATCTGTGAACGTTGCGGCAAGCCGATCACCGCGGCCCGCCTCGAGGCCCAGCCGGCAACCGCCTTCTGCATCGACTGCGCCTCGGTTCGACGTTGACCGCCGGGGCGCGATGGCGCTCGCTGAGGTCCAGCCAGCAGCTCCCCACGTACCTTGTGATCGCGGCAATCGCGGCCGGCGTCATCGTGCTCGCGATCCGCCACCGGGTGCTCAACGAGGACACCCTGATCTTCCTCGGGGTCTTCATTCCCGCGGTCATCTGCCACGAAGTCAGTCATGGCGTGGTCGCGCTCTGGTGCGGCGACGACACCGCCAAGCGCGCCGGGAGGCTCACCCTCAACCCGATCAAGCACATCGATCCCTTCGGTTCGATCGTGCTGCCGATCATCCTGGCGCTGATCCCGCCACACATCGTCTTCGGTTGGGCCAAGCCGGTTCCCGTGGCCATTAACCGTCTCCGCCATCCCAGGAACCAGTCGGTGCTCGTGTCGCTCGCCGGCCCGGCAACCAACATCATCCTCGCGGCGGTGGCCGGCGTGGCGCTGCACGAGCTCGTCCTGCACTCCCAGACCGGCCTCGTCGCCCAGATCGTGTACGAGTTCGGGATCGTGAACATCGTGCTCGCAGTGTTCAACCTGATCCCGATCCCGCCATTGGACGGTTCGGCGCTGATCGAGCGGCTCCTGCCGGTGTCGGTCCTGCCCGCCTACTACCGGATGCGGATGGGCTTCATCGTCGTGGTGCTGCTGCTGCTCTACCTCGACAACAGTCTGCTCACCCGAGTGCTCGGGGACCTCGAGACCTTCTACCTCAATCTGGTTCTCTGACCTGCGCGCCGATTACGGCGCCAGCAGCCCGATCGCATCCCGTGCCCGGGCCCAGGTCTTGGAGGCGACCGCTTCTGCCTTTTGGGCGCCCTGCCCGAGCAGTCGCGGGACGGCACTCGGGTCGGCGGTGATCTCCTTGTAGCGCTCACGCACGGGCGTGAGCGCCGCGACCAGGGCCTCGGCGAGATCGGCCTTGAGCGGCCCGTACTGGTCGTAGGAGTCGGTCACCTCCGCGATCGAGCGCGAGGACGCCGCCGCGAAGAGCTCGAGGAGATTCGCGAGCCCGGGCTTCTTCTCCGGGTCGTAGCGGACCTCGCCGTCGGTGTCGGTCACGGCTTTGCGGATCTTCTGGCGAATCGCGTCCGGCTCGTCGAGCAGGTCGATCGTTCCGAGCGGGGAGGTGACCGACTTCGACATCTTCCGCTCCGGATGCTGCAGGTCCATCACCCGGGCGGCGACCTTCGGCACCTCCGCCTCGGGCACGACGAAGGTCTTGCTGTAGCGGCTGTTGAAGCGGATCGCGACGTCGCGGGTGAGCTCGAGGTGCTGGCGCTGGTCGTCTCCGACCGGCACCTTGTCGGTGTCGTAGAGGAGGATGTCGGCGGCCATGAGGGTCGGGTAGGTGAACAGCCCGACGCGAACCGACTCGCTCCCGGCGCTCTTCTCCTTGAACTGGGTCATGCGGCTCAGCTCGCCGACCGTCGCCGTGCACTCGAGCAACCAGGCGAGCTCGGTGTGTTCGTGCACGTGGCTCTGCACGAACACGGTGCACACGTCGGGGTCGAGGCCGGCCGCGAACAGCCACGACGCCGTCTCGAGCGTCCGGTTGCGCAGCTGGACGGGATCGTTCTCGATCGTGAGGGAGTGCAGGTCGACGACGCAGAAGAACGAGTCGGCAGAGTGCTGGTCGGCGACCCATTGCCGGAAGGCGCCGAAGTAATTGCCGACGTGCGGCGCACCGGACGACTGGACCCCAGAGAAGACCCGCTCCATCGGTGAAGAATAGCGGGCCGGTCAACCTGCAAGAGCCCGAAACGTCCGGGGATCCGACCGCTCACATCGCGCGGCCGGTAACCTCCCTCTCGTGGCATACGAGGTCCACACCGATGTCTTCGCCGGTCCTTTCGACCTGTTGCTGAGGCTGATCACCGAACAGCGGGTCGACCTGTACGAGGTCGCTCTCGCCGACATCGTCGACGCCTTCCTCGCCGAGGTCGCGGCGATGCAGCGACTCGACCTCGAGATCGCGACCGAGTTCCTCGTCATCGCCGCCACCCTCGTCGAGCTCAAGTGCCGGAGGCTGCTCCCGGGCCGGGACGAGCCCGGCGAGGAGCATCTCGCCCTGCTCGAGGAACGCGACTACCTCCTCGCCCGTCTCGTCGAGTGCACCACGTTCTCCGCCGCCGGCGCCCGGTTGGCGGCCGCCGAGCTGGCCGCTTCGAAGTCCTGGCCTCGCCTGGCGGGGCTGGACGAGCGCTTCGCCGGTCTGCAGCCCGACCTGCTCGCCTTCCTCACGCCCGACGATGTTCGCGCGGCGGCCCTGCGGGCGCTCGCGTCGCGGCCGCCGGCGCACGTCGAGGTCGACCACGTCCTCGTCGACGAGGTCACCGTCGCCGAAGTCGTCGAAGTGCTGCGGGTGTCGCTGCCGGGGCGGTCACCGACGAGCTTCCGGGAGCTGACCGCCGCGGCTTCAACCCGGATGGAGGTCGTGGTTCACTTCCTCGGGCTTCTCGAGCTGTACAAGCAGGGCCTCGTCGATCTCGAGCAGGCCATGACCTTCGGCGAGCTTCTCGTGGTCTGGACGGGCGGCCTCGGCAACGGGCCGGACGAGGGCTGGGATACCGAGAGCGAGCTGGCGAGACCCGCCCGCCGGCAGGTGGCCACGGCGTCGCTCGCCGATCTCGACTACCGCGGGTGAGCGCCGGTGAGCCGGAGGTGACCTCCGAAGGCCGGATCGAGTCCGCAGCCATCGAGGCCGTGCTGACGGTCGCGACCGAACCGGTGCCCCCGGGGCTGCTGGCCGAGCTGCTCGAGCTACCGGTCGAGCGCGTCGAAGAGCTCTGCGGTGAGCTCGCGAGCTCTTATGAGGCCGACGGGCGCGGCTTCTCGCTGGCGAGGGTCGCCGGCGGCTACCGCTTCCAGAGCAGCGAGCTCTACGCCGCCTATGTGGAACGGTTCGTGCTCGACGGCGGCCCCCAGAAGTTGTCGCCGGCGGCGCTCGAGACGCTCGCGGTCGTCGCCTACAAACAGCCGATCTCCCGGTCGCAGGTCGCCGCCATCCGCGGCGTGAACGTCGAGAGCGTGATGCGGATGCTGGTCGCCCGCGGGTACGTGCAGGCCGTCGGGCGAGACGAGGGCCCTGGCCAGCCGATCCTCTTCGGGACGACGACGATGTTCCTGGAGCGTCTCGGCCTCGATTCGATCGAGGATCTTCCACCGCTTGCCGCGTTCGTCCCGCCGGCATCGACGGTCGAGATGCTCGAGAAGGTCCTGCGCTCTGAGCCGGGCGAGTGAGCGAGGCCGAAGGCGAGCGACTCCAGAAGGTGCTCGCCCGTGTCGGCTACGGCAGCCGGCGGACCTGCGAGGGGCTCATCGCCGACGGGCGGGTCAGCGTCAACGGAGAGGTCGCAGTTCTCGGCCGCAGGGTCGAGGTCGACAAGGATCTCGTGGCAGTCGACGGCGGGCCGGTGGGCATCCTGCCCGGCCTCGTGTATTACCTGCTGAACAAGCCGGCCGGGGTCGTGACGACCGCGGACGACCCGCAGGGCCGGGCGACGGTGCTCGACCTCGTCCCCCCGGCACCGCGCGTGTTCGCGGTCGGACGTCTCGACCTTAAGACCGAGGGGCTCCTCCTGCTCACCAACGACGGCGAGCTGGCCCAGCTGCTCGCGCATCCGCGCTTCGGCGTCGAGAAGGAGTATCTGGCGGAGGTCGCCGGCGTGCCCGGGCCGGGAGCCATCCGCCGCCTCCGGGAGGGCGTCGTGCTCGACGACGGCGAGACGACGGCGCCTGCCCGTGTGGCTGCCGTCTCGCCCGGTGTGATCCGGCTCGTGATCCACGAGGGGCGCAACCGCCAGGTGCGGCGGATGTGCGAGACGGTCGGCCATCCCGTCGTCCGGCTCGTCCGGACCCGGATCGGGCCGGTCACCGACCGGTCGCTTCGCCCTGGCGCTTGGAGGCCACTCGAGATCTCCGAAGTACGGGCACTGACGAAGGCCGCCCTTCGCCCCTCGTCGGACCGATAGATAGGCTGCCAGGCCATGACCGCCGTGCTGCGCGCGCTCCGCGGCGCGACAACCCTCGAGGAGGACACCGCCGAGCAGGTCGGCGACCGGGTTCAGACGCTCGTGACCTCCATGCTCGAACGAAACGGCATCGCTCACGACGATCTCGTCAGCATCCTGTTCACGGCTACTGATGACGTCGTCTCGAGCTTCCCGGCAGCGGCGGCCCGCGCCCTCGGGCTCGGCGACGTGCCCCTCATCTGCGCCCGCGAGCTCGGAATTGTCGGGGCCATGCCGCTGTGCATCCGCGTGCTGATGCACTTCCACACCGAGCGCTCCCGCGAAGCGCTCCACCACGTCTACCTCGAAGGCGCGCGCGGCCTTCGCGACGACCTCCCCGAGTGAGGTGGAAGGCGTCGGGGAGCTAGGGGCCCCGTCACGGGCGCAGGTGACCGGTCTCGGCCTGGTGGGCACCTCGATCGCCCTCGCATTGCGCGCCCGCGGGTGGCATGTCACCGGCCACGACCTTTTGGGCGCCCGGGCCACGCGGGCTAAGGAGCTCGGGGCGATCGACGAGCTCGGTGTGGACCACCACGCCGGCGTCGCGTTCGTGGCGACACCGGTCGCCGTCATCGCGGCCGAAGTGACCGGCCTCTTGGCGGCGGACCGCTCCGGCGAGCTCATCGTCACCGACGTGGGCGGCGTCAAGGCGCCGATCGTCTCGGCGATCTCGCATCCTCGCTTCGTCGGTGGCCATCCCATGGCCGGCTCGGAGCAGGAGGGCCCCGATGGCGCCGACCCGGAGTTGTTCGCGGGGGCGACCTGGGTGCTCACGCCCACCCCGCTCACCGACTCCGCCGCCTTCTTCAAGATCCAATCGGTCATCGCCAGCCTCGGCGCGGATCTTGTGGCGCTGGCACCGGACCGCCACGACGAGCTCGTGGCGATGGTCTCGCACGTCCCCCATCTGACCGCCGCCACCCTCATGGGCCTTGCGGCCGAGGCATCCGACACCCAGGCGGCGCTGCTGCGGCTCGCCGCCGGCGGATTCCGGGACATGACACGGATCGCGGCCGGATCGCCGGCGATCTGGCCGGACATCTGCCGGGACAACGCCCGGGCGATCGTCCCGGTCCTCGACGCGCTCGTCGCCCGGCTGACCGAGGTCCGCCGCATCGTCGCCGACGACGACCGGGAGCGTCTCGTCGCCCTCCTCGATCATGCCCAGCTCGCCCGGCGCAACCTCCCGGCTCGTGCCAGCCGGCCGAGCTCTGTCACCGAGCTGCATGTCGTCATCCCCGACCGCCCGGGCGTGCTCGCCCAGGTCACCACGATCGCGGGCGAGCTCGGCGTCAACATCGAGGACCTCGAGATCGTCCATTCGCAGGACCTGCCTCGGGGCGTGCTCATCCTGACGGTGGCCTCCGACGCGGCCGACCGGGTGCGCCGCTCCCTCGGCGAGCACGGCTACGGCATGAGCGGGCCCGCCGGGCGGCGACCGGTGATCGCGATCGACGGCCCGGCCGGCGCCGGAAAGTCGACCGTGGCGACGGCGATCGCACGTCGACTCGGCCTCGGGCACCTCGACACGGGGGCCATGTACCGCGCCGTCACCCTGGCGGCACTCGAGCAAGGGGTCGACCCCAGCGACGCCGAGGGGTGCGCGGCGCTCGCCCGGTCGATGGAGCTGCGCGTCGGAGAGCGCGTCGTCCTCGACGGCCGCGACGTGACCGAGGAGATCCGGGCGCCGGCAGTGACGGCGTCGGTCTCGATCGTCGCGGCCCATCCGCAGGTGCGGGCCGAGCTCGTCGGCCGCCAGCGGGCGTGGGTGGCGGCCGACGGTGGGGGCGTCGTCGAGGGCCGGGACATCGCCAGCGTCGTGCTGCCCGATGCGGACCTGAAGATCTTCCTGACCGCGGAGTCCGCCGAGCGGGCGTGGCGCCGGGCAAACGAGGAGCGAGCCGATCCAGGTGACCTCACTGCGACCGCGGAGGCGATGCGGCGGCGTGACTTCCTCGACTCGAACCGGGCGGCGTCCCCCCTTCTCGCCGCGGAGGGCGCGATCGTGGTGGACTCGACGGGACGCAGTGTCGACTCCGTCGTAGAGGAGGTGCTTTCCCACCTGTGACTCGGTCTGATGCGATTCCGCCCCCTCCGTCACGGGTGGATCTGGTGCTCTACCGGATCTGCCGGTTCCTCTCTGTCGGAGCGTCGCGGCTGTATTTCCCGGGGACCGTCGTAGGCCGGGAGAACCTGCCCCGTACCGGAGCGTTCATCCTGGCGCCGGTGCACCGCTCGTACGTCGACTGGCTCCTCGTCGCTCGGATCACGAGGCGGCGACTCCGCTACATCGTGAAGGAAGAGGTCTGGAAGTCGAAGGTGGCTGGCCGCATGCTCGAGGTGCTCGGTGCCTTCCCCGTGAACCGTTCCGGGGCCGACCGGGATGCGCTCGAACGCTGCCAGTCCGTGCTCGCCGGCGGGGAGCCGCTGGTCATGTTCCCCGAAGGCACGCGGCGGTCGGGCCGGGAGGTGACCGACATCCGCGACGGCGTCGCCTATCTGTCGTTGCGTATGGGGGTCCCGATCGTGCCCGTCGGCATCGGCGGCTCCGAGGGGGCCATGCCGCGAGGAGCCTCGTTTCCTCACCCGAGGCGGGTGAACCTCGTGATCGGGCGGCCGATCCTGGCGAACAGCGCCGCGGGCACCGAGGCAGTGCCGCCTCCGGGGGAGGCTGGCGACCCGGCGACGACCCGGCGCCGAGCCCGGGTGCCGCGCTCGGCTACGACCGAGCAGTCGGCGCGACTACGGACGGGGTTGCAGGACGCCTTCGACGCAGCGGAGGCGAGCCTGCGGCGCTGAGCCGCGCCGCCGTGACGCCGTCGGCCGGCGCCTTGGCGTGGACCGTAACTGTACCGTCCGGACGGTATAGTTTCTCGGTGGCACGAGCAGAGGACACCCGCGAGCGGATCCTGTTTGGAGCGGAGGAGGTCGTCCTCCGCGACGGCGTCGCGCACCTCACGCTCGAGGCGGCGGCGAGCGAGGCCGGGATCAGCAAGGGCGGGGTCCTCTACCACTTCCCGACCCGCGCCGCCTTGGTCGCGGCAATGGTGCAGCGTCTCAGCTCCTCCTTCGACGCCGATCTCGAGCGGGCGGGCGGTTCGTCGCATCACCCCGGCGCCTTCACCAGGGCGTACGTGGAAGCGACCTTCGGTCCACCGACCGATGCCACGGCGAGCCGCGAACGGCGCCTCGGCGCGGCCGTGATCGCGGGGGTCGCCGCCGACACCGAGCTGCTCGAGCCACTCCGGGAACGCTTCGCCGCATGGCAGCACGCCCTTGTCACCGACGGCCTGCCCGCTGCGAGCGCGAGCCTCGTCCGGCTGGCCGCGGACGGCTTGTGGTTCACCGAGCTGCTCGGTCTCGCCCCTCTCGACACGAAGCTGCGCTCGTCGGTGCGTGACGGGCTCTTGGCGCTCGTCGACTCGTCGCCGCCGCCCGTGGCGCCCCGGAAGTCTCGAGTGGGCGTGGAGCGCCACGGCGGGCGCTCCCGGCGGGAGAAGAGCGGGACATGAGCGGCGCTGTCTTGTCGCGCCAAGCGGGCCCTTCTGTCAACACGAGGCGCGTGATCGTGGCGCTGTCGGCCTCGACCTTCGTCGAGTGGGCGGGCGCGGGCTGCGTGCTGCCGTTGCTGCCGCTGTACCTGCGCAAGCACGGCGCCCCTGTTGCTCTCGTTGGAGCGGCGATGGCGGCCTTCTTCTTCGCGGCGGTCTTCATGCAATACCCGATCGGCCGCCTCTCGGACCGGCTCGGGCGCAGACCCGTCCAACTCGGCGGCCTGCTGACCTACACCGTCGCGAGCGCCGCGTTCGCGATCATCGGAACCCCCATCGCCGCCCTCTTCGTCCGCTCCCTGCAGGGTGTCGGGGCGGGAGTCGTCGACGTCGCCAACAACGCCACCGTGGGCGAGATCGTTCCCCGGCCCCTGCAGGGCCGCGCCTACGGCGCGGTGTTCGGGTCCCGTACGGTCGGTCTCTCGATCGGCCCGGTGTTCGGCGGCCTCGCCGGCATCGCGCACATGCGCTGGCTCTTCATCGGTTCTGCACTGGCGTCGCTGCTGGCGTGCGTGCCCATCCTCCTCGCCGTGCCGAAGGGACGATCGCGGGTCCGCCATGCCCCGGCGCCGCCCGTCGTGCTGTGGCGGGACCGGAGCGTTCTCGGCGTCGCCATCGGATATGCCGCCACCGGCACGCTCATCGGTGTGTACGAGGTCTGCTGGAGTCTGCTCCTGCACTTGCGGGGCGCCTCGGCCTGGCAGATCGGGCTGTCGTGGACGCTGTTCGCGATCCCCTTCGCAGCCATGTCGCTACCGGGTGGCTGGCTCGTCGATCATCTCGATCGCCGTTACCTTGCGGCCGGGGCGACGCTCGTGTCGGCGGGATTCGCCTCCGCCTACCCGTTTCTCCATTCCCTCTGGCTCTTGATCGGTCTGGGGTCCCTCGAGGCGGCAAGCGTCGCGGTCGCCGGGCCTGCACTCGCGGCGCAGCTTGCCCACAGCGTTCCGGGCCACCAGCTCGGACGCGCCCAGGGGGCTGCCTCGACCGCCCAGACCGGCGCCACGGCGATCGGGGCGCTCAGTGCCGGCGCCTTGTTTGCGCTCCGGCCCTGGGTGCCGTTCGTCGGGGGAGCGAGCGTGATCGTCGTGCTGGTGATGCTGCTCGCCTGGTGCTGGCGGGGAGTACCCGGTCGAAGTGCCCGTCCCCGCTCGGGTCCGCTCGAGATGACCGCAAGTCCGGAGGCCGAGCTCGCTCCTGACCGGGCCCGCCCGCCGGTGCCGATCGAGCAGGCTCAGGTAGGGGCCGGCTGAGCGATCCGCTCGGAAGCTTTCCCGGTCGGGTCCCCGATCAGCATGTCGGTCGCGGTGACCTGCCGGTCGGTGGCCGTCGGAGGTCCGCTGCCGGTCGGCGCGCCCAGGGCGAGCGCGGCTGCGACCGCGAGGGAGCGGAGCAGATCGCGCAGCTCCGGCGGGGGAGGGAAGTACTCGTCCTCGTTCGTGGTGTGCACCACCTCGATCCCCGCGCGGGGAGCGAGCCGCTCGACGAGGTCGACGACGAGCCATTCGGGCGCCGAAGCGCCGGCGGTGACGCCGACGACGCCGGCGAGGTCGTCGGGAAGCTCGCTTGGCGCATTCACCCGCAGGACGCGCGGGCAGCCGGCGCTCGCGGCCACCTTCGCCAGCGCGACGGTGTTCGAGGAGTTGGCCGAGCCGAGCACGATCATCGCGTCACAGCGCGAAGCCAACGCCTTCACGGCGGTCTGGCGGTTGGTCGTGGCGTAGCAGAGGTCCGACCGGCCGGGCATCCACAGATTCGGGTAGCGGTTGCGGGCCTGGTCGACGATGCCCTCCCACTCCTCGTGGGCGAGAGTGGTCTGGGCGAGGAGCGCCACGGGGGCTGACGCGTCGAGCTCGAGCCGGTCGACGTCGCTCTCGCGCTCGAGGAGGCGGACGGCGCCGGGGGCGACTGCCATCGTGCCGACCGCCTCCTCGTGGCCGGCGTGACCGACGTAGAGGATCGTGTAGCCCTTCCGGGCCCTCACCTTGAGCTCGTGGTGCACCTTGGTGACAAGAGGACAGCAGGCGTCGACCACGATGCGCCCCTTCGACGCCGCCGCCCGCTCGACCTCTGGGGCCGAGCCATGAGCGGAGAGCATGAGCGGCGCCAGTGGCGGGACCTCGTCCACATCGTCGACGAACACGACTCCCTGGCGCCGGAACTCCTCGACGACGAGGCGGTTGTGGACGATCTCGTGGTAGCAGTAGACGGGCGGCTCGAAGACGCGCACCATCCACGCCAGGGCCTTGATGGCCATCTCCACGCCGGCGCAGAAGCCCCGCGGCTGGGCGAGCAGGACGCGCTCGACGCGGCTCGCCGAACCTTCGAACAGCTGATCTCGAGCCGGGATCACAACAGACCAGGATAACCTTTCGATATGCCACGACCGCAGGTAGTGGCCGTGGCCGAGCACTCGCCGGCCGAACGCTCCGGGGTCCTGCCCGGCGACGAGCTCCGGTCGATGAACGGGCAGGTGCCCCGCGACGTCATCGAGTATCAGCTGCTCGCCGACGAGGCGACCGTCGACCTCGAGGTGGTCCGCGGCGGGATCGAGCTCGAGCTCACGGTCGTCAAGCAAGCAGGTGAGCCGCTCGGCCTCGAGGTCTCCGCCGCGATCTTCGACCGCGTCCGCACGTGCGACAACCACTGCGAGTTCTGTTTCATCTATCAGCTGCCGAAGGGGATGCGCCGGAGCTTGTACTTGAAGGACGACGACTATCGACTCTCATTTCTCTACGGCAACTTTACGACGCTGACCCGCTTCACCGAGGTCGACCTCGAACGGGTCGTCGACCAGCACCTTTCGCCGCTCTACGTCTCGATCCACGCCACCGACCCGGACGTGCGCTCGCGTATGCTGCGCAACCGGCGCGGGGCGGTCAGCCTCCGGTGGCTGCGGTGCCTGCTCGACGAGGGGATCGAGGTCCACGGCCAGGTCGTGGTCTGCCCCGGATTGAACGACGGGGCGGTGCTGCACCAGACCCTTGCCGGCATGCTGGACCGGTTCCCCGAGCTCGTTACCGCGGCCGTCGTGCCGCTCGGCGTGAGCCGCTACTCCAACGAGCCGGCGATGCGGCCCCACAGCACGCTTGAGGCGCGGGCGGCCGTCGCGGCGGTGGAGGAGTGGCAGCAGCGCTTCACCCGCGCCGTCGGCCGCCGGGTCGTCTGGGCCTCCGACGAGTACTACCTGCTCGCAGGCCTGCCGTTGCCCGAGGCGTCGGAGTACGACGGCTTCCCCCAGCACGAGAACGGGGTCGGCATTGTGCGGGCGTTCGAGCAGGCCTTCGAGGCCGGGGCCACGGCGCGGTCCGGCCAAGGCGCCGTTCCGGGCCGGACCGGGTTCTTCGCCTGGGTCGAGGGCGCGCCGGCCGAGGGCTACCGGGCACCGCGGACGACTGGAGTGAGCCTTCTCGCCCGCCCCCAAGCACGGTCCCGGAACCAGCCGGTGACAATTCTCACCGGCGCCTACGGCGAGCAGGTGCTGCGGGGGGTGCTGGATCGCGGCGGCTTCGAAGGCGTGCGCGTCCTGGCCGTGCGCAACGATTTCTTCGGCGGCAACATCGCCGTCGCCGGCCTCATCACGGGCGAGGACCTGTCCCGGACCCTGGCCGAGGAGCCTGAGGCGGGCCGCTACCTACTGCCCGACGTGTGCTTGTCGAAGGGCCGATTCATCGACGGGCGATCGGTGGACGACATCTCGCACCGCGTCGAGGTCGTGCCGACCGACGGTGCGTCGTTGCGCCGGGCGCTGGAATCGACCCGATGACCGCGCCCTCGCCGCGCCTCCCGGTCGTGGCCGTCGTGGGCCGCCCGAACGTCGGCAAGTCGACCCTCGTGAACCGGTTCGCGGGCCGGCAGGTCGCGATCGTCGAGGCTCGCCCCGGTGTGACGCGGGATCGGCTGGAGCTCGAGTGCGAGTGGAACGGGCGGTCGTTTCTCGTCGTCGATACCGGCGGGGTCGTGGAACGTGGAGACGCGCTCGACGCCAAGGTGACCGAGCAGTCGCTCCGGGCGCTCGGCGAGGCGGACCTGGTGCTGCTCGTCCTCGACACCACCACGGGCGTGACGGGGGAGGACGCCGTCGTTGCACAGCTCGTCCGGCGTCACGGTGGGCCGGTGATCGTGGTCGCGAACAAGGTCGACTCCGAGCGCCGGGAGACCGACGCCTGGGAGTTCGCCGGTCTCGGCCTAGGCGAGCCGGTGATGGTGAGCGCGCTGCACGGTCGCGGCGTTGGGGATCTGCTCGACGAGGTCGTGAAACGTCTGCCTGAGGAATCGCCGCAGGGCGACCTTGGCGCCGCCGAGCCAACCGCCGGCCCGAGCTCGACGCCCGGCGTCCCGGCCGTCGCCATCGTCGGGCGCCCGAACGTCGGCAAGTCGACGCTGTTCAACCGCCTCTCCGGCGAGGAGCGCTCGGTCGTCCACGACCTCCCCGGGACGACGCGCGATGCCATCGACACCTTGATCGAGACCGAGCACGGCACGGTCAAGCTCGTCGACACCGCCGGGATGCGGCGCCGGGCGCGCAGCGGCGAGGGTCCCGAGTACTACTCGCTCGTGCGAGCGCTGCGGGCGCTCGACCACGCCGACGTGGCGCTGCTCGTCCTCGACGCGACCGAAGGAGTCACCCACCAGGACCAGCGTCTCGGCGAGCGTATTGACGCGTCGGGGAGTCCGGTCGTGATCCTCGTCAACAAGTGGGACCTCGTCGACACCGAAGGCCGTGTCCAAGTCACCGATGCCGTCGCGGACCGGCTCGCGTTCCTCGGCTACGCGCCAGTGCTGAGGGTCTCGGCCAAGACCGGCCTCGGGGTGCACCGCCTGCTTCCCGCGGTGCACGAGGCCATGACGGCCTATCACCGCCGGATCCCGACCGGCCGCCTGAACGACGGGCTGCGCAGCGCTCAGGCAGCTCACCCGGCGCCCGGCGGCGCCCGTATCCTCTACGGCGTGCAGGGTGCGATCGACCCACCCACGATCACCCTCTTCGCCACGCGCCGTCTTCCGCCCACCTACCTGCGCTACCTGGAGCGCTCGCTCCGGGAGCGTTTCGAGCTCGGCCCGACGCCGATCGAGCTTCGCGTCCGGGTGCGCGAGCAGAGATGACCGATCCCTCGCCGCCCGGCGCGGCGACCGAGGCGCAGCGGGTGTCGGCGGCAGCCGCCCGTTCCCTCGAGGGCAACCTCGCAAAAGGCGGCGAGAGGCTCCGGGCCCGGAACAAGCTCTTCGTGCGCGACCGGATCGCACTGCTCTGCGACGAGGGCAGCTTCGTCGAGGACGGGCTGCTCGCCAACGCGCTCGGCGACAACCTGCCCGCCGACGGCGTCGTGACCGGGCTCGGCCGGGTGGACGGCCGGCCGGCCTGCGTGATGGCCAACGACCCGACCGTGAAAGCCGGGTCTTGGGGTGCACGCACGGTCGAGAAGATCGTGCGGCTCACCGAGCACGCCATCGCCCACGAGCTTCCGGTGTTCTATCTCGTTGATTCCGCCGGCGCGCGCATCACCGACCAGGTCGAGCTCTTCCCCGGCCGGCGCGGCGCCGGCCGGATCTTCTACAACGAGGTGCGCCTGTCGGGACGCGTTCCTCAGATCTGCTGTCTGTTCGGGCCGTCGGCGGCCGGTGGCGCCTACATACCGGCATTCTGCGACGTCGTCTTCATGGTCGAGGGCAACGCGTCGATGTACCTCGGATCGCCCAGGATGGCCGAGATGGTCGTCGGCGAGGTCGCCACGCTCGAGGAGATGGGCGGGGCGAGAATGCACGCCACGGTGTCGGGATGCGGCGACAACCTCGTCGACGACGACGCCGCCGCCATCGACGCCGCCCGGTCGTACTTCTCCTACCTGCCGAGCACCTGGCGCGAAGCCGCCCCCTACGAGGAGGCGAGGATGCCGTCTGGCTCGCTCTCGGCCGCCACGATTCCGGAGTCCGACCGGGCCGGCTACGACATCCACGACGTCATCGACGCGCTCGTCGACGAAGCATCGTTCTTCGAGCTGAAGCCGCTGTTCGCGCCCGAGCTCGTCATCGGCTGGGCCCGCCTCGAGGGTCGGTCCATCGGCATCGTCGCGAACAACCCGTTGCAGAAAGGTGGCGTGCTCTTCGGCGACTCGGCCGACAAGGCGGCACGTTTCATCTGGTGCGCCGACGCGTTCAACGTGCCACTGCTGTTCCTCGCCGATGTTCCGGGGTTCATGATCGGTACCCAAGTGGAACGAGAGGGCATTATCCGCCACGGCGCCAAGATGATCACCGCCGTCTCGGAGGCGACGGTCCCGAAGATCTCGGTCATCCTCCGCAAGGCCTATGGTGCCGGCCTGTACGCGATGGCTGGACCGGCCTTCGAACCTGACGCGTGCCTGGCGCTGCCAACCGCGCGGATCGCGGTCATGGGACCCGAGGCGGCGGTGAACGCGGTCTATGCGAATCGGATCACCGCGATCGCGGACCCCGAAGAGCGCGAGGCGTTCGTTCACGAGCGGCGCCGGGAGTATGAGGAGGACGTCGATCTTCTCCGTCTCGCGTCCGATCTCGTCGTCGACGCGGTCATCCAGCCCGAGGACCTCCGGGAGGAACTGACGAGGCGTTTCGCTCTGGTGGTCACGAAGAGTCGCCGGTTCTCCGACCGGCGGCACGGCGTGCCACCGGTCTGATCAGGCGCACGACGGGCCCTCACCGCCATGGCGTGGTGCAACGAGTGCGGTCGCCAGGTCGAGCCCCACGAGCTCGTCGCAGGGCCGACGAACGGTCAGGCGACCGAAGCCCCGGCAACGGACGCCGCCCCCTCGACAGACGCCATTGCGGCGACAGACCCCGCCCCCTCGACAGACCCCGCCCCCTCGACAGACGCCATCGCCGCGACAGACCCCGCCGCGGGCACCGACCCGGCTGACCGGTGCCCGAGGTGCGGAACGGTCGTGGTTCCTGCGCCGGAGGCCGACGAGGAGGAGATCCCCGTCAAGCCGCCGTGGCATTTCAAGGTGCTGGTCGTGGGCACCGTGGTCTATCTCGGATACCGCCTTTATCAAGGGGTTGGCTGGCTCATCCACCATGCCTGAGTTGCCGAGGCGCTTGCAGCGGCGAGGCATGCAGAGGGGTCTGACGCTCAGCTGGCGCGGGTCACCTGTTGCGACCGGGGCAGCTCCCTCGGACGCAGGTTGGGCTGCCGGGCATCCTTGCTCGAGAGAGCGAGCTTCAAGCCGACCTCGACGAGAAACCAACCGGAGGCGGCTCGAGCGCGGCCCACCGTCTGACCTGCCATCGCAGGGGACCATCTGGCGACCCCGACGCGCGCCAGGCGCGGCGAGTTCTCTCCTCGCAAGGCTGCATGTCGTTGTCGAGCAAGCGCAAGAGCTAGCTGGGGATTCATTTCGGAGTCCGTAAGTGAGAGCCAACACTGATGGGGTTGGCGGCGAGACGGAAAATGTTGGCCGGGTCGGGCTGGCGCGCGACGGGCACGGTCAAGCGATGTGCCGCGAACGAAAGGCACGCGAAACGCCTCGAACAACGGGGGCGCTGAGGGCAGCTAGTCGGCGCACCGAGCGCCGGATCTGGACCTCAGTGAGGAATAGCGAGCCAGAAGGCGCGCGTCGTTCCCGCTGCTGAGTGAGAGCAATTCTGAATCAACTGGCACCCCCTTCTGGGTAGGTCACCGCGGGGAACCTTCACCCGCGGATGCTCACCTTAGCTGATCGGCGCCGGCCATTGAAAGACCCTTTGCGGGGGTCACCGCGAGCTCGCCTCGCCGCTTTGCCGCCGGTTCGAGCGGGCAGCTACGGCCGCTCGGCTGCTGCGACCGCCGGCTCGAGATCGAGGTCCGGAGGCGATGTCCGCGAGAGGACGACCACCCCGACGGCCATCAGCAAGAACGCCACGCAGCCGACGGCGATGTTCGCCGGCTCGTTGTTGAAGTGCTCGCCGAAGAGCCAGATGCCGAGTATGACGCTGACGAAAGGGTCGACCGCGACCATCAAAGGCTGGGACACCCCGAGAGGGCCGACGTGGAGAGCGGACTGGACGAGCAGGGTGCCAACGATACCTCCCGTGATGAGCGCGTAGACGGGCCAGCGGACGGCCGTGCCCGTCACGCCGAACGCGGTAAGCGTGTCGGAGGTCGACTTGATGAACGTCGCCTCCAAGGCCCAGACGATGGAAGCCGCGGTGGCGCTCAGTGCCGCCCTCCGGGTCGGTGAACCTCGGAGGCTCAGCACCGCGAGCACCGCTGCCAAGAGCCCGAAGGTGACCAGCGCAGACGTCTACGCGGCCGACGTGGGAGTCGGGTGACCCCCTCTCGGCTCGGCCATTCCGACGAAGACGCCCAGGCTGATGCACGTCAATGGCGCCGAGGCCCACGCGGCAGCGGAAACGCGTTGCCCGAACCAGCAGCGTCGCAGCGCCAGAGTGAACACGAGCTCGGCCACCAAGAGCGCCTGCACCTCGGAGAGCTGGCCGAGATGGAGCGCCAGGGCCTGCAGCACGAATGCTGCGAGCAGCGCGGCCCCTCCGAGCAGCCAGAGCGGATTGGTGATGAGGTAGAGCGCGAGACGTGAGACCCCCAGCTTGGCCGTCCGGCCGCTGCTCGCCCTGCGTTGGGCGACAAGATTGAACGCGTTGCAGAACGCTGCGCAGAGTGCGAAGACGACGGTCAGGGCTCAGCCCTCGCTGTGTCCGCGAGCGGCCCGGTCACGGCCGAATGGTAGTCACTCGGGTCTTTGCTCGGGACCGGGATTTCCGGAGCTTTCTGTATCGACAAGTCGCTACGGGCGCTGACTCGCGACATTTCCCTGCTCTCCTCCCGCAAAAAGGCGTTCTGCCTGGCGTTGACGTGTAACTCGCACGCTGACGAGCCGCAGTGGAATAGCAGGATTCCGGTTGCTGCGGGTGGACGGCAAAAGTAGATTTGCGATCAATACCGCTCCTCTGCCCAGAGTGAGCCGAGATCGCCGCCGAGGTCGGCGGAGGGGGGACTGCCATGTACAAGGTGATCGTCGTTGGCACCGATGGTTCCGATCGGGCAACGGTCGCCGTCAGAGAGGCTCTGGAACTGGCCAAGATGGCGGGGGCGACGTTGCACGCGGTTCAGGTCGTGCACCCGGCTGTCAAGACCGGATTCTCCGACACGAGCGGAGGGCAGTTCGAGATCGACAAGATGCGCGAGCAAGCCGAACGCACCGGCGCGCGACTGCTCGCAGAGTCCGAGCAACTCGGCGTCTCCACCGAAATCCACACTCCTGCCGGCACTGACGTGGCGGACGCGCTGATCAGCGTTGCCGAGGCCGTCCACGCCGACCTGGTCGTGGTCGGAAACCTGGGCATGAGCGGGATGAAGCGCCTCGTGCTCGGGAGCGTCCCCAACAAGGTCTCCCACCACTGCCCCTGCAGCCTGCTCATCGTCGACACCGAAGCGACCTGATCCCCTCCTTAGAGCCCGTATCGGGAGGAGGCGAACGCCGAGCGCGTGTGGGTGAGCGCCCTGAGTAGTACTGCTAAAGGCGGCCGCGACAAGAGCCGACAAGGTGAGAAGAGTCGAGGGCAAAGCCGTCGAACATGCTTTTGACCTCAAGACTTGCCGCCAAAGGGACCGGAACCGCCGAGACCGGCTCAGCTTCGGCGGACTTCCCTGGCCCGTCCCCGAGCACAGCAGCCGGATCGCTCCCGTGAGCTGACGGAACCTTGTGCTCAGCCCCGCGCGGCGATCACGACGCAGGCAACCGCCGGTAGGGCGACCGCGAGCGTCTCGCCCACGACACCGAAGTAGGAGTACCCGGACAGCGCCGGTGAGGAATCGACGGCCTCCTGCAGGAACCAGACCATGATGGTGATCGATGCGGCCGCGCTGAGCAGACCGAACAGCCCGAGGCACATGCGCGCCGCCCGCGACCGGCGCGCATGTCGCAGGCTAAGGGCGACGAGCTCATCGGTATCTCCCGTAGCTTCGGCGTCGTCGCAGTCAGCTCCGCCGGTCCGATCCCGGGCCAGGTACGACTCGATCTCATCGCAGGAGCGCCGGGTGTGATACGAAGCCAGAACGGCCGCTGCCAGAAGTGCGATAGCGATCGCTGGCGCAGCCCACTGCTCGGTCGCTACGACGACACCGTCGATGAAGGTAAATCCTCGTTCGGACGAGTCGGCGAGAGCCGAGAACACCCCCGCAATCATCAACAGGCCGACCGCGGCGATGACCGAGTACAGCGTCACCTCGACCGGCGCGAACCGGGGTCGTCCGTCGCGCCGGGGATGGTCGAACCGCCAGTCGGTGAACGCTCGACCGATGCGTTCGGCCGGAGAGAGGCTCTCGTCGTCGATATCGCCGTCCGGCGTATCAGGCGCGGCTCCCACAAGGCATAGTACGGCGGCCGGTCGCGCTCCGCCCAAGGTTGCCTTCCTGGAAAGCCGAAGGTCTCTTGAAAGAGGAGGGGAGGCGCAAGCCTGCGGTAGCGCTGGCTAGGAAACCGACTCAGTTTTCGGGGTGCTCCGGCTCATTCTCGAACCACCCTTCCGGGTCAGCCCGGAGCAGTTCGGACCCTCGTCCCCAGACTTTCGGGGCGATCACCACGCAGGCAAGCGCAGGGATGACGACGGCGACGGTCAGCGCGACAACATCGCTCTTGGCGTACCAGGTCGTTCCCGGCGAGCCGTAGCCGTCTACGGCGAACTCCCAGACGAGGTGCGTGATCGACGCTGCCGCGGTCGCCAGCCCGAGCACCGCAAGACTGATGAGCGCCCAGCGTGACCGGCGCAGATGTCGCACGCCCCAGGTCAGCGCCGACACTGGCTCTAGGGCAAGTTCCGCGTCGTGGGTCGCGTCCCGGACCGCTTCTCGCTCGTCGAGGCACCGTTCGATTTCGTCGCAACAGTGGAGGCTCTGATACGAGGCGAGTAGGGCGGCGCCGAGAAGGGTGACGGCCAGCGGCACGTTCGCCCATTGCGTTGCGGCCCCGCCCCAAAGGTCCCACAAGGAGACTCCCTGTTGAGGCGAGACACCGAAGCCCTGTACAAGGCCCGAAACGACCAATAGCGCGACGGCGGCGATGACGGAGAGGAGGACGAACTCGGTCGGGAGGACTGTCCTTCGAGGCTGCTGTTCGACATCGTCTTGGCGCCCACGAGACGGTACATGGGACGTTCGTTCGGCGGGGGAGTGGCTGACCTCATCGATCCCTCCAACGGTGGGATCATGTTGATCTGCCACAACGGCATGGTACGGCACCTCACTCCGACAGGGCGCTGCGCAGGGACCATCACTGTGCTGGGCCCGCGCGCGCGACAAGATCGCGGACGGTGCACGGCTCCGAGCTTCCCTCGCAAGGCGACCGGGGCCGTGCACCATTCATCGACCTGGTTTCCTCCGCACTTGAGCTTTGCGCGAAAAATCGGTCCGGACCGGCTAGCGAGCGACCGAGGCACGCGAGCGTGCGCGCGGCCATCGGTTGGTCCGTCTTGCGGTTTCGTCGCCCGATGCGAGCACGTGGGCGAGCTGCTGTGCCGGTGCGGCCAGCTCCCCTTGGATTGCCTCAGTCGTGGCAGCCCGGTGACCATTGCGCGGGCGCGCCTGACCTGCGCTCGGAGAAACGGGGGGACTTCTCCGCGCGGCCGAGCCGCCAGCGACTCGACCACCCGGTTAGTTTCCTCGAGGTCGCCGAGGTCGAGGGCCGCGTCGAGGGCCACCGGAAAAGCCATCCGGACCGCCTCGTGTGCGATACCGATGCCTCCGCGGATCGCCTCGTCGATCGCGCGGCGGCGTTCGGCTACAACCTCTTGTAGTTCGTCCTCGCTGATCTGCAGTCTCGCCCGGACCATCTCCGAAGGGGCCCAGTAACTCACCCCTTCGCCGTAGGAGAGGCCACCCGGCGATCGCCGCCGCGGTGGCGGCCCGGGTCACCCGTCGACATAGCAGCATCCCGTCGGGGCGGCCGACTGGATACGACGACGCAGCGGGTGAAGGTGCACCCGCGAAGGCGCCCGGCGCGGCTGCGGCCGTCTCGAGATGTACGTCCGGGTCATCCGCGGGATCGATGCGCACTCGCCCAGCTATCGGTACCGTCGAGTTGTGCGATCTGCCAGCATGGGAGGAGGAACGCCCCGACCGCCCTGGCTCTATGAGATCACCGAGCGACAATGGCTCGCTCTCGACGCCGCAACCGCCGTCGTGGTCTTCCTCTCGACCGGACTTTCGCTTCGCGCCCAATTCGCGCACAAGTCGGGCGCGGGCTTCGCGCTCGTCCTCGTCTGCTGCCTCGGCATGGCTGTTCGTCGGCGCTGGCCCCTTCCGGCCATGGCCGTCGTGACCCTGAGCTTCGCTGGGCTGACAACCCTCGGCAGCACACCGCTTGCGCTCAGTGTTGCGCTCGCCCTGGCGGGCTACATGGTCGCGGCCAGGGCGCCACGCGCCCTGTCGATCCCGGCGCTCGTCGTGGCATTGGTCGCTCTCGCCATTGCGCTCGGCATCGGGGGCAGGGGCGGCGCCGTCGGCCAGGAGGCGATCCAGAGCCTCCTCGTGCTCGCGGCGGCCTGGTTCGTCGGCGACAGCGTGTCGGCTCGGCGGGCGTACATCGCGTCGGCAACCGAGCAGGAGTTGGTCGCCGAATCGATCCGCGCACGACAGGCTGTCCGGGAGGAGCGAGTGCGGATCGCCCGCGAGCTGCACGACGTCGTGGCCCACAGCCTGGCAGTGATCACGGTGCAAGCGGGAGTCGGACGGCGTCTCATGGGCAAGCGCCCCGAGCAAGCCGGCGCGGCGCTCGAGTCCATCGAGTCAACTGGCCGCACGGCGCAGGACGAGCTGCGAGTCGTCCTCGGGCTGCTGCGGGACGACGACGCCGAGCAGGCAGAGTTGATGCCCGCGCCGCGGCTCGCCGACTTGAAGGAGCTGATCGAGACGATACGAGCTGCGGGCACTCCCGTCTCGCTTCACGCTTCTGGGGCCGATCGTCGACTCTCGCCGGCGCTCGAGCTCTCCGTCTACCGCATCATCCAAGAGGCGCTCACCAATGTGGTGAAGCACGCGCAGGGCGCGCGGGCGACGGTGGATCTGGACATCTCCGCCCGGGGGATCAGCATCGAGGTCACCGACGACGGCGGCTTTGGGCACGGAGGCGACGGCGGTGCAAGGGTCGATCGTGGCCTGTCAGGATGCAAGAACGGGATCGTCGGCATGCACGAACGCGTTGGCGCCTTCGGCGGCACGCTCGTGGCCAAGTTGGTGCCGGGCCACGGCTTCCGCGTGGTGGCCCACATCCCGCTGCAGCCCCTCGAGGGACAATGACGATCAGGGTCGTTGTCGTGGACGACCAGGAGCTGTTGCGCACTGCGTTCAGCTCACTGATCAACGCTGAGCACGACATGGAGGTCATCGGGGAGGCAGCCGACGGCATCGAGGCCGTTCGGGTGGCCAGCAGCGCGTTGCCGGACGTGGTCGTCATGGACGTGCGGATGCCGGCGATGGACGGGATCGAGGCGACTCGGCAGATCGCTGCATCCGGTCAGGCCATTGCGCCGCGGGTTCTCATTCTCACGACGTTCGATCTCGACGAATACGTGTTCGAGGCGATGAGGGCGGGGGCGAGTGGGTTCGTGCTGAAAAGCCGCCCGCTGGAGGAGCTGTTGACGGCGATACGGGTAGTCGCGGCCGGGGAGGCGTTGTTAGCCCCGAGCGTGACGCGGCGGCTCATCGCTCACTTCGCCGGCCAGGCTCGCTCGCCGGTGAAGCGCCGCACCGATCTCGAGCTGCTGACCGAGCGCGAGCGGGAGGTGCTCGTGCTTGTCGCCGGAGGACTCTCGAACGCTGAGCTCGCGGACTCGCTGCACGTCAGCATGCCGACGGCGAAGACGCACGTCAGCCGTATCCTCACCAAGCTCGGAGCCCGCGATCGTGCCCAGCTGGTCATGATCGCCTACGAGTCCGGATTGGTCGGTGCCGGCTGGTCAGTCCGAAGGATGACCTAACTCCGGCTCCGGGATGACCTGATGTCGAGCCTTGCGCCCGACGACACGAGAGCCGTCGGCTCTCACGATAACGAGGTGGCCGTTATCGTGAGAGGGAGCTTGGCATGGGTGATAAGGCAGCGGCTCGGAGGCTCCGATGAGCTTTCTCGAGTTGCAAAGCATTGGGAAGATCTACGGCGCGGGACCGGCAGAGGTCCACGCTCTCAGGGACGTCAACCTGTCGGTCGAGGCAGGATCGCTGGTGGCAGTCATGGGTCCGAGCGGCTCGGGGAAGAGCACGCTCATCACGATTGCGGGAAGTCTCGAGGAGCCGACGAGCGGCGAGGTGCTCGTCGGCGGAGCGCCACTGTCGAAGATGTCACGCAACGCGAAGGCGCGCCTCCGACGCCGATCCATCGGTTACGTCTTTCAGGACTACAACCTCTTAGCCGGCCTGACCGCGGTCGAGAATGTGGCGCTGCCGCTCGAGCTCGACGGAGTCTCTGCGAAGAAGGCTCGGGCGACCGCGACGAAGACCCTCGAAGAACTCGGGCTAGGGGAGAGGGCGGCGCACTTCCCCGATGAGCTCTCCGGCGGCGAGCGCCAGCGGGCTTCGATCGCCAGAGCGATCGTGGGCGAGCGCCACCTGGTGCTGGCGGACGAGCCTTCGGGTGCCCTCGACTCGGTGAACGGGGAAGCCGTGATGCGTCTCATCCTCGCCGCCTGCCATCGAGGCGTGGCCGCCGTCGTCGTCACTCACGATGCGCAGCTGGCCTCGTGGGCCGACACGGTCGTGTTTTTGCAGGATGGATGCATCGTCGATCGGACCGTGCCGCCGCCGAGCGTCGGCTCCCTGCTTCGGGCAAAGCCATGAGAACGGCTCACCCCGACGTTGTCCTCGGCGAGCCGACCGGAAAGGCGGCCGTTCAATGTTCGTGACCTTGTTTGTCTTCGTGCTCGGCTTCGTGCTCGGTGGGCTCCTGCTGTTGCGCGAGGGTCACAAGGACCCCACACGCCTTCGGCCCGTGCCGTGGGTGGTCATCGGACTCCTCTTTCCCATCGGCGTGCTCCTGTCGCTCCTCAAGCACGTCGGCGGTTCTGCCGACTTGTGGTGGCTCGCCGGGATCGCCGCCGGGGCGTTCGCGAGGTTCTCCGGGCACTCCGGTCGGCTCGACAACTGGAGCGAGGTGCCGGGTATCAGCCACTTTACACGCCGATCCGCTGCTCCCGCCTTGCTTCCGGCGGCTGGCATGCATGAGCCGGCCGGGAAGAGCACCGTCGCTGCGCCGTCCACGCCACCAGGTCGGCTTCTGACGCCGATCCCGGCGATAAGGATGACTCCTGGCGAAGCCGGCGACGGTGGCGTGCCGGCTCGGCGCGCGATGGTCCGCTGGGGGTGGAGGTTGTTCCGTCGCGAGTGGCGCCAACAGCTGCTGGTCCTGTCGCTCATTGCGATTTCCGTCGCAGCCACCGTCCTCGGTGCCGGCGTCGCCACCGACTCGCCGACGTCGCCGAACGCGGACTTCGGGACCGCCAGCAACCTCGTGATGCTGTCCGGATCCGATCCGCACCTCGCCGCGGACCTCGCGACGATCAAGGCACACTTCGGCACCCTGGACACGATCGAGAACGAGAACCTCGTCACCGGCCTGGTGCAAGGTGCCCAGCTACGCGCTCAGGACTCGAGCGGCGCCTACGGGCGCCCGATGCTGGCTCTGCTGTCAGGCCATTACCCGCGCGGCGCCGCTCAGGTCGCCATGACCCAGCAGTTGGAGTCCATTTTTGGTCTCCGCGTCGGTGGTGTCTGGGATGAGGCCGGTCGCGCTCTCAGGGTTGTCGGCATTGTCGAGAACCCGCAGAATCTTCTTGACAACTTTGCACTCGTCGCCCCCGGTCAGCTCCGCTCTCCCCACCAGGTCACCGTGCTGTTCGACGCGACCTCGCGATCGCTGTCCGGTTTCCATTTCCCGGGCGGCGCTACGCCGGAGTCTCCGGTACTACCGAACGGGATCAATCCGGCGATCATCGTGTTCGTCGTCGCCGTCTTCGGGCTGATCTTCGTCGGGCTCGTCGCCGCGGCCGGGTTCGCCGTGCTGGCTCAGCGCCGGCTCCGCTCGCTCGGCATGCTCGAGGCGATCGGTGCCACCGACCGCAACGTCCGACTCGTCATGACCGCCAACGGTGCGGCCGTCGGCATCGTCGCCACAATGCTCGGTGGTCTCGTCGGTCTCGGCGCGTGGATAGCGTACGTCCCGCACTTTTCGGCGAGCGTCGACCACCGCGTGGTCTGGACTGAGTTGCCATGGTGGCTGGTGGCCACGGCGATGGCCCTCGCGGTCGTGACGGCCACCCTCGCCGCGCTTCGGCCCACGCGAGCGATCGCGCGAATCCCGATAGTGGCCGCCCTGTCGGGCCGGCCCGCTCCCCCGAAGGCCGTCCACCGGACGGCTCTGCCTGGCGTCGCACTCCTCGCGTTGGGCGCCTACCTGCTCGCCACGTCCGGCGGCTGGGGTGGAGGCAGCACCTCGGACAATGTGCACCAGCTCGGTGGCCTCCTGTCGTGTTCGGTCGGGCTGCTGCTCCTCGGCCCGGTTGCTATCGCGCTGCTGGGAACGCTTGGGGGCAACGCGCCGGTCGGGATTCGCGTTGCGATGCGAGACCTCTCCCGCTACCGGTCACGCTCGGGCTCAGCACTCGCAGCGACGAGCTTCGCAGTGCTCATCGCCATGCTCGTCGCGCTTCTCGCGTCGGGCCGCTACGCCAATGTCTTTGACTACTTCGGACCGAACCTGCCCTCGAACGAGCTCGCCGTGTACACGCCGGGCAACGCGCCGGGCGATGGCGGCCCAGTCAAGGTGAAGGACCTCACCAGCCTGCATCGGCGCGCTACTGCGATCGCGGACCGTCTCGGCGCCAGCGACGAGCTCGCCCTCTATGCGACCAATGCCGGGCTGATCCGTCACACGCTGCTGCGGAACTACTTCGCGAGCGGCACCGTGTACATCGCGACGCCGGCGTTGCTGCGCCATTACGGGATCAGCCCCCGCGCGATTAGTCCCGGGACTCTTCTCATCACTTCCCGACCGGGGCTCGCTGGCCTCTCTGGTCTGCGCATGCTCTACGGAGACTTCCAATCTCGAAACGGGATCGTCCACAACATCTCAAACCCGAATATTCAGCAGATCAGCAAGCTCCCGCCCGACGTTGACGACCCGAACCTCCTCGTGACGATGTACGCCGTGCGGGAGCTGAAATTGCACGTGGTCCAGGCAGGCTGGCTGATCCAGACGCCGCACCCGCTCACTGCGCTGCAGGTCGAGATCGCTCGGCGGGATGCCGTCGCTGCGCGGCTGACTGTCGAAACGAAGAACGACGACCCGTCCCTCGCCACGGTCCGCAACGACGCCACCGCAGCCGGCATCCTGCTCGCACTCGGTGTGCTCGCCATGACCGTGGGGCTCATCCGCACCGAGACGGCGGGCGATTTGCGTACGCTCACGGCCACGGGCGCCAAAAGCAGGACCCGGCGGACGCTGACGGGTGCAACTGCGGGCGCCCTCGGATTGCTCGGAGCGGTACTCGGAACGGGCGTGGCGTTCCTCGCCGCCGCTGCCTTCTTCTGGGCGGAACTGGGCCAACTCATGAGTCAGATGCCGGTGTTCGATCTCGTGCTTATTCTCGTCGGCCTACCGGTGACCGGCGCTGCAGGAGGCTGGATCTTTGCCGGGCGAGAGCCGCCCGCCATAGCCCGTCAACCACTCGAGTAATGGCCCGCGCGGGGGTTGTTCCGCCGTCGCGACGTCTTCTGCTCTATCTGGGCTCGCCCCGGTCAGATTCGCCCTGAGGCGGCTATGGAACCGGCGAAAACGATGTGCTCAGCTTCGTATCGGCGACTCGGCCCCACTGACCAATTCGACCGCGGCAGGCTCAAGAAGGGCCGTTGCGCGGCTAACCATGGGCGCGGTCCCGACTCTCTCAAAGGTGGCGGCAGCTTCGCCGGCTAGCTTCGCTGACTCGGCGAGCATGTCGTGGCGGGCGAGCCACTCGGCCAAGTCGAGTTGGGCGCGGGCAGTCCAGTAGGGGTAGCTCAGTATGTGAAATTCCTCCGCCGCCACCGAGAGGCCGTCCTGCACGCCGCCGTCATCGCCTCTCGCGGCTTCCAGAAGGGCACGGGCACGGCGGACCTGCGCCCGGAGAAATGGTGGAATCTCACCTGGCGGTCGGCTGGCGAGCAGTTCCACGAGTCGGTCCACTTGGTCGAGGTCCCCGATGGCCATCGCGGCGTCGACCGCGTTCGGGAAAGCAAGGCGGATGGCCTCGTGGGCAACCTCGAGTCCCCCCCGGAAGCACTCGTCGATCGCGCCCAGCGCTGCCTCAAGGGCGAGGCGGTACTCTCCCTCCCCCAGGGCGACTTCGCTTTCCACCGCGGCGTGCACGGCACGATCCTGCGGGTCGTCGCTTGCGGTCATGTTTTCGAGGCCGGCGAGGTGCCGCCGGGCACTCTCGAGGTGACCTCGGAGAGCATCCAGCGTCGCAAGCCGAAGAAGAAGCGTCCTGCCTGAGGAGGTCTCGGCGGTATCCGATTCGAGCAAGTCGTTCCCGAGCCGGTACGCCTCGTCGAAACGACCGGCCATCGTCAGCACGTACAGGAGGTTGCCGGCCGCGAACGCTTCCATCGCCCGTGCCCCGGAGCGCCGGGCGAGAGCCAATCCGGCCTGGCAGTGTGCCTCGGCCCCTGAGAGGTCGCGGGTCATGCAGAGGTCCGCCAGACTACCCTCGGCTCGCGACTCGATCCGGGTGAATCCGTATCGCTGGGCGACAGCAATGCTGCCCTCATAGTTCAGCCGGGCTTCCTCGAGGCGTCCGTCGAAGGAGCAGAGAATGGCCTTGAAGAGCAGCGCCCAGGCCAGCGGTTCGGCGAGCTCGTAATGCTGGGAAAGTCTGAGCGCCCGGTCGATTGGCTCGGCGGCGTCCTGTGGATGGCCGGCAAAGACGAGCGAACCACCCAGCCCCTCGTGGAGCTCGGCTAGCACCGCGGTCGGGGCATCGTCCGGGTCGAGGGAGGCCAGGGCTTCGCGCAAGAGGACGATCGCCAACTCGCTCCGGCCGAGCGAACGGAGGGGGAGAGCGAGCCGAGCGGTCACCCGAGCGGCTTCGATGACCCTCCCGGCGACCGTGTGCGCGGCCACGGAGGCTTCGTAGTGGCCAATCGCCCGCTCGTCGAGTCCGGCCAGCTCGGCCATGCGA